>Ga0307471_100001494_pt1 | contig 12774 bp, 11 predicted proteins | sample atmos_gasesAM3C__2_FD_204566 | JGI IMG/M metagenome (GOLD analysis project Ga0307471, IMG submission 204566) | Hardwood forest soil microbial communities from Morgan-Monroe State Forest, Indiana, United States - atmos_gasesAM3C_515 | ecosystem: Environmental > Terrestrial > Soil > Temperate... | reverse complement strand
CCTGGCCCCGGTGCTGGTCGAGCAGATTTTCGAGACGGTGCAGACCATCAACCGTCAAGGCGTGACCATCCTGCTCGTCGAGCAGAACGCGGCCATGGCCCTGTCCATCGCCGAGCGCGGCTACGTGCTGGAGACGGGGCGCCTTCCGCTCGAGGGCGGCGCCCGCGAGCTGGCCGACAACCCCGAAGTGCGCCGCGCCTATCTGGGGGAGGCCTGACTGGAGGAGGGCGTGAAAAGCCAAGGGCTCACCTACGAGGAGCACGCGATCGGGGCCGTGTACCGGACCCTCGGCCGCACGGTCTCGGAGGCCGACATCTGCGCCTTCGTCAACCTGTGCGGGTTCAACGAGCCGCTGTTCATGGACATGGAGTACGTGGCGAAGGAGTCGGTGTTCAAGGGCCGCGCGGCGCCGGGGGCCATGACCTTCAGTCTCTCCGAGGGCCTCATCATGCAGACCGGCCTCATTCACGGCACCGGCATGTCCTATCTCGGCAGCGAGATCCGCATCGTCGCACCGGTGCTCGAAGGCGACACCCTCCGGGTGAGCGTGACGATCACGGACAAGCGCGAGACCAAGAAGCCCGATCGCGGCATCGTCACCTATCGTCACGAGGTGACGAACCAGCGCGGCGAGCTCGTGCTGGAGGCGACGGTGAAGCGGATGATCAAGCGCATGTCCGCTTGATGCGCATCCTGGGCCGCGGCGAGCTGGAGTCGCTCCTTCCTCCCAGGGACGTCGTCGCGGCGGTGGAGGGCGCCTTCCGGGAGCGCGCGGCCGGCCGGGCCACCGCGCTGCCCCGGGCGGTGCTCCCGATGGAGCGCCACGGGGTCTTCCTGGCCATGATCTCGGCCTTACCGCGTCTCGGGGCCCTCGGCACCAAGCTGCTGACCGTGGTCGAAGGCAACCGGCGCCGGGGCCTGCCCACCATCCACGCTTCCTACCTCCTCACCGACCCCACCACGGGCGCGCCCCTGGCCCTCATGGAGGCCGGATTTCTCACCGCCATCCGGACCGGGGCGGCCTCCGCGGTCGCCGCGCGCTACCTCGCTCGCCCCGATTCCCGCGTGGTCGCCTGCTTCGGTGCGGGGGTGCAGGCCCGCTTCCAGCTCCTCTGTCTGGGCACCGTCCTGCCCCTGGCCGAGGTGCGCGTGGTCGGGGGTGACCCGCGGCGGGCCGCGGCCTTCGCCGAGCGCATGCGGCGCGAGCTGGGCATCGCGGTGGAGGCGCTGACCGACCGCAAGGCCGCGCTCAGCGGCGCCGACCTCGTCACGTGCGCCACCATCTCGCCGCGACCGGTCTTCTCCGGCCGGCACCTGGCTCCCGGCACCCACGTGGATGCCGTCGGGGCCTTCCGCCCTGCTACTCGTGAGGTGGATACGATCACCATCCGGAAATCCCGGGTCGTGGTGGATACTTATGAGGGGGCCTGGCACGAAGCCGGCGACCTGTTGATCCCGATCAGAGCGGGGGCCATCAGCCGGCGCCACGTCAGGGCGGAGCTGGCCGAGCTGGTCGCGGGCAAGAAGCCGGGGCGGACCTCGCCCCGCGAGATCACGCTGTTCAAGTCGGTGGGGTTCGCGCCGGAAGATGCCGTGACCGCGCGGCTCGCCTACGATCGGGCGGTGGCGGCGGGGCTCGGCATCGAGGTGAGTCTATGAGAGGAAGCGCCCGCATCGTGCAGATCAGCGTGTCGCCGGGCGGCGTGCCGAAGCGGGCCGTGCCCTCGGCGCGGGTCACCGCGCTGGGCGTGCAGGGCGATGCCCGGCGTGACCACCAGCATCACGGAGGCCCGGAGCGGGCGCTCTGCCTGTTCTCGGGGGAGCGCATCCGGGCGCTCCAGGCCGAGGGGCATCCCATCGCCCCCGGGAGCATCGGCGAGAACCTGACCATCGAGGGGGTCGACTGGAACGCGGTGACGCCCGGTTCCTATCTGCGCCTGGGGCAGGAGGTGATCGCCCAGGTCACGCGATACACCGCGCCCTGCGTGAACATCACCGCCTCCTTCCTCGGCCGCGACTACTCCCGCGTCTCCCAGAAGCGACATCCGGGCGACAGCCGCGTCTACGTCCGGGTGCTCCTGGAGGGCTCCCTCACGAGCGGAGACCCGGTGCAGCTCCTCACGGAGGATGAGGCCCTTGCCCTGATCGGGCCCCGATGAAGACGGCCGACGCCGTCATCATCGGCGGCGGCGTGACCGGCGTCTCGATCGCCTTCCATCTGGCCGGCCTTGGCGTGCGTCGGGTCGTCGTGCTCGAGCGGAAATTCCTGGGGGCCGGCGGAACGGGCCGGTCGGTGGGCATCATCCGGCAGCTCTACCCGACCCCCGAGACGACGCGGATGGTGCGGGCCTCGCTCGACGTGTTCCGGAGCTTCGACGACGCGGTGGGCGGCCACTCGGGCTATGTTGGCTGTGGCGCGCTGATCGGCGTGTCGCCCGTGATGCGCGCCGGGTTGCTGGCTCGAGTCGAGCAGCAGCGGACCCTCGGCGTCCGGGCGCAGATCCTGGAGCCCAGGGAGCTGAGCCGAATCGAGCCCCGCATCGACGCGACCGGGCTCGGCGCCGTGCTGTACGAGCCCGAGTCGGGCTACGGCGACCCCTCGGCGGTGACCGCCGGCTATGCGGGGGCGGCGCGCCGACGCGGCGCCTCCATCGAGCAGGGCTCCGAGGTCATCGAGATCCGGAGGGCCGGCGACCGCGTCAGCGGGGTGGCCACGAAAACCGAGCGCATCGACGCGCCGATCGTAGTGAACGCGGCCGGGCTCTGGTCGCCTCGGGTCGCGCGGCTGGCCGACATCGCCCTGCCCATCGTGATCGGGCGTCACCCGGTGTTCATCGTCGAGCGCCAGCCCGCGTTCGGCGCCGCGCACATGGTCTACCTGGACCTGGCCGGGGGCAGCTACGTCCGCCCCGAGACCGGGAACCTGACGCTCACCGGCTCGCTGACCGACGATGAGGCCCAGCACCCGATGGATCCGGAGCTGCTGGGCAGCGAGGCGGGATTCGACGAGGCCGAAGTCACCCTCGCGCGCACCGCGCAAGCCCTCCCCGGCCTCGCCGATGCCCGACTGAGCCGCAGCTACGCGGGCGCCTTCGACATCACGCCGGACTGGATGCCCATCCTGGACGAGTCGGCCCTCGGTGGCTTCTTCATCGCGGCCGGCATGTCCGGCCACGGCTTCAAGCTGGCGCCGATGGTGGGCGCGATGATGGCCGCTCGCATCACGGGCACCGCGTCGCCGGTGAGTCTCGCGCCCTTCCGCCTGGATCGCTTCCGGGAGATGGCTTCCGCCGGCACCTTCGTCTCCTCGTACCTCGGCGCCGGGTAATGAGAACACCCCGCCTCGTGGGCGCGCGGCCTTGAGCCCGTCGATCCGGATCCGGGCCCTGATCCTGCTGCTGTCGGGCATGGTGTGCTTGGCGATCGTCATGACCGGCGGCTTCATGTACAACCACTACGCCGTCCACTACGGGGCTCACGGCTGGGGCCCGCCCGAGATGGCCTTTCTCCTCGAGTACCTGCTCTTCGGCACCGTCGCAGTGATCCTGCTCGGCGCGGCCGTCGACCTCGCCGGGGGCCGGCGCTTGACGGCCGGCTTCGACCGCCTGGCCAGCCTGTCCTCCGGCGCGACCTGGGAAGCCACCGCCGTCGTGTCGGTCCTCGTGTTCTTGCTCGTCACCGCCGCGCGCTACAGGCTGTTCGGCGACACCGCCATCACCGACGACGAGAACGTGTACGCGTTCATGGCCCGGATGTTCGCCACCGGCCGGGTGTACCTCCCCTCCCTGCCCGAGCCGGTTCGCCCCTTCTTCGACGGCCACTTCCTCATCAATAACGGCAAATGGTACGGGATCTATTTCCCCGGGCACCCGGCCCTGCTCGCGCTGGGCGAGCGCGCTCACGTGATGCGCTGGGTGCCGGCCATGTGCGCGGCCCTGACGGTGCCGCTCGCTTTCGCGGTCGGGCGACGCGTGTTCGGGCAGCGGGCGGCGCTGCTCGCGCTGCCCCTCCTGGTCCTCTCCCCGTTCTTCATCCTGTCGTCGGCGACGCTGCTCGCCCACTCCACGGCTGGGCTGCTCCTCATGGTGTTCGTCTACGCGGTGCTCCGGGTGCTCGAGGGTCCGGAGCGCGGTGAGTGGTGGCTGGCCGCGGGCCTCGCCCTGGGATGGGTGGCCCTCACTCGGCCTCTATCGGCGGCGGCGTTTTCCCTGCCCTGGCTGGTCTTGCTGGCGATCCGGCTGGGCCGCGATGCCGGCCGTCGCCCGTGGACGGGCGCCGTCCTCTTCTGTTTCGTGATCGCGGGGGCGGCCGGGCTGCTCGCGGCGTACCAGATGGTCCTGTCGGGCGATCCGTTCACGACCGGCTACCACACCTTCAACCGGGTCACCAGGCTGTCCTTCACGGTCGGCGCTCTGGTCGCTCCGGCGCCATTCCCGAGCATCTTCGAGCTCGGCTATACCGTCGCCCGCTTGAACTTCTGGCTTTTCGGCTGGCCGGTCTCGCTCGCCTTCCTGCCGTTCTTCCGCCGGACCCGGGAAGGCGTGGCGCTGCTGCTCGGCTCGGCCGCCGTCATCCTCCTCTTCGCGGTGACCACCGTGCCCAGCATCAACGTGGTCGGCCCCGTGCACTACGCCGAGCTGATCGCCCCGCTGGTCCTGGTCTCGGCGAGCGGGATCGAGGAGCTCACCCAGTGGGTGCGCGGGCGCCTGCACGTGAGCCCGGGCCGCGTCCTCGGCCTCCCGCTGGCCGCGACCCTGTGTGCCCTGCTCCTCTACGTCCCGCTCTACATCGGGTCGCTGAGCGCGATGGCGCAGGTGGCGCGCGCGCCCTACGACCTGGTCGAGCGCGCCCGGCTCGACCACGCCGTCGTCTTCGTGCAGAGCCTGGGCGCCCTCGAGCTCCCCCCGTGGAGCTGGGCCTACTACCCGCGCAATCCCTCCCCCGACCTGACCGATCGCGTCCTGTACGTCCGCGACCTGGGCGAGGCGCGCAACCGTGAGCTCATGCGCTTCATGCCGGAGCGCGCGCCATTCTGGATGGGCGTCCGGAACGGCGCGCTGGTCCTGGTCCCGCTCGCGCGATGAGTCCCCCGTCGCGCTTCGGAGCGAACCGCTGGATCACGCCAGTTGCTCTCCTTCTCCTCTTCGCTAGCCACGTGTACCTGTTGCGCGACGTGTATCTGACTCATCGGTTCATGATCACGCACGACAGTGTCGCCAACTTCGCGCCGTACCAATTCGCCTTCACGGGTCTTCACACCGGGGTGCTTCCGTTGTGGAGCCCCGAGATGAACGCGGGCGAGCCGCTCTGGCCGGTCGTGGAGCTGCATCCCGCCTACGACCCGGTGGTCCTTGCGGTCTTTGCCATCGCGACCCAGGTCGGCGCGACCGGTATCACCGCATTCTCGATCGTTCTGCTGTTTTGGCTGCTCGGGTTTGCGCTTGGCGGCTGGCTCCTCGCCCGGATCATCGGCTTGAGTCCGGTGAGCCGGGTATTCGTGTTCATCGTGCTGCTGTGGTCCAGCGTCAGCATCTTGATGCTCTACCAGAGCCAGTACGTCGTGATCGCGAGATGGGTCCCCCTCGCGTTGGCGGCCGGTTGGTGGTTCCTGCGGCAGCCCAGCGTATCTCGCGCGGCCTTGTTCGGCGTGGTCCTCGGACTCGCGCTTCCCGGCTACCAGACTCCGTATCTCGTGTTGTTCGCGGTCGTCCTCGCCGCTGCGGGAGGACACGAGACGCTCACCCTCCTGCGAGGAACGCCGCGACTCGCGCTCGGGGTGGCCGCCCTCTTCGCCCTGGCGATCTTGCTCCCGACCCTGACCGCAGCCGCAGAATGGCTCGGAATGACGCCGGTAGCGCGGCTCGCGTGGCCGCGGGGTACCCGGGCGGTGCTGACGTTCGATGTACTCTTGCCGCTCCTCGGAGAGCTCAGGACCGAGTCGGCCCTCTATGTGGGCGTGGTGCCCTCGCTCCTGGCGCTCGTCGCCGCGACCGCGGCCCTCGCCCGCCCCGATCGGCGGGCCAGGTTCTGGACGTGGACCACCGCCGGGACCATGCTCATCTTCCTCGGGGCTCCCGAGATGATCACGGGCCGAGACCAGCCGTTCCTGTTCGTGCGCGATTGGAGCTTCGTCCTGCCGCTGGTCGTGCTTTGCGTGGCGATGCTCGGAGGGATCGGCCTCGACTACGTGCGCGCCCGCCTCTCCGCGCGGTGGGCCGTGCCGGTGGCGATCGCCTTGACCGCCCTCGCGGGTCTCGATCTTTCTTCATTCGCCCATGCGCACTATCGCCGCGTCGCGGTTCCGCGCACACCGGAGTTCCAGGCCCGCGAGCCGGGGCCGGTCCGGCCGGTGGTCGGATTCTCAGCGTTTCGACGTAGGGAGTTCGAGATCGCCGCGTATGCGCCGTTCCACAAGCAAGGACCCGCGGTGTGGGGGATCCCGAGTGCGTACCTGGACCCCGAGCCCTTTATACCGCCCTATCGTCCCCTGGGTGCGCTGGGTCAGCTATACACGCACGGCTCCCACTACTTCCGTCTCCCACGATACGACGTGGTGTTGGGCGCGCTGCCCCGATCCAGCTTCGACTGCATCGCGGGGGTCACCTGTCCGATCGCTCGTCTGGTCGGGCCGGGAATTGCGGCTCCCGACTTCACGGCCGCCCTCTTCACCCTGAAGCAGACGTCCGTCGAGCGGCTCCGTGACACGATCGTGGTCGAAGACCCCCTGAATGACGCGGTACCCGGGCCGGCCGACCCGGCGGGCGCTTCGGGACCCGGCGACCCGATCGGCACCTTCACGGTCCGGCGCTATCACGCGAGCTCGGTCGAGTTCGATGTCGTCATGCGCCGGCGCGGATTTCTGTACTACGCGGATGGCTACACTCCGGATTGGACTGCAACAGTCGACGGTCGGCCGGCACGAATCGTCGCCGCGAATGGCGCCTTCAAAGCGGTCTTCGTGGCCGCCGGATCTCACCGTGTCACCATGGAGTATCATCCGTGGCGCTATATCCTGGCGTTCCCGGTCAGGGTGCTGGCGATCTTCGTCGGTCTGGGTCTCTTTCTGTCGACACGTCACCGCGAGCTGCCCCGAGAGCTGGAGGCCGTGGAGTCGTCTCGGCCTCCCTGCTAAGATAGGGCGCCATGGCGGGCAGCGCTCCCCTCGTCGGCATCATCATGGGCTCCAAGTCGGACTGGGAGACGATGGTCAATGCTGCGAAGGCGCTCGACGCCCTGGGGATCGCCTACGAGGTCAACGTCATGTCGGCACACCGGACGCCGGCGCTCGTGGAGGAGTACGTGAGCGCCGCCGAGGGGCGGGGGCTCGAGGTCATCATCGCGGGTGCGGGAGGGGCCGCCCATCTGGCCGGGGTCAGCGCGGCGCGAACGCTCCTGCCGGTCCTGGGGGTGCCGATCCAATCCAAGGCGCTGAACGGCATGGACTCGCTGCTCTCCACCGTGCAGATGCCAGCGGGCGTCCCGGTCGGCACCCTCGCCATCGGCAGCGCGGGCGCCACCAACGCCGGCCTGCTCGCCGCCGCGATCCTGGCCAACAAGCACCCGCACGTCCGCGCCGCGCTGCGCAAGTATCGGGACGCCCAGACCCAGGCGCTGCTCTCCCAGACCGACCCGCGCACGTGAGCGCGGAACACCGCACGGAGGCCCGTCATGACCAGCATGAGCCCGTTTCGGAACAAACTCGAGCAGGCCGTCAACGCGCGGCACAGCCGGATGAATCCCTTCACCGAGAAGTGGGTGAACGGTGAGCTGACCCGCGCCCAGCTCGGCCAGTGGGTCTGCCAGCACTATCAGTACGTCTCCCAGTTCGCGCGCTGGTGCGCCACCGTGTACGGCACCTGCCCCGACTCCGACGCCCGTGATTTCCTGCTCGAGAACATCATCGAGGAGGAGTCCGGCACCAAGCACGTGGACCTCCTGATCCGCTTCGGGGAGGCGTGCGGGGTGAGCCGGGCCGAGGTCGAGGGCGCGCGCCAGCTGGCCAGCACACGCGCGCTGACCGCCTGGTGCTACGAGACCGCGCGCAAGCCCTTCCACGTCGCAGCGGCGGGACTGCTGGTGGGGCTCGAGTCGCAGGTGCCGGGCATCTACAAGCGGAATCTCCCTCCGCTCAAGACCCACTACGGCTTCACCGACCACGAAGTGGAGTTCTTCGCCATCCACATCGAGGCCGACGAGGTGCACGGCGAGCGCGGCTATCAAATCGTGGAGCGGCACAGCACCACGGCCGAGAAGCAGGCCGAGGCCGCCGACGCCGTCCGCGAGGCGACCGAGATGCGCTGGCAGTACATGTCGGGCCTCCATCGCGCGTTCGTGCTCAAGGAAGACGCGTGAGGGAAGCCCGGCGGGTCGCCTCGCTCGCCGAGGTCCCGGCCGGTCAGCTGAAGCTGGTGGAGCTCGACGGCACCCGGATCGTGCTGGCTCGGGTCGGTGACCGCGTCTACGCCTGCGGCGACACCTGCTCGCACCAGGGGGGTCCGCTGAGCGAAGGCAGGTTGAGCGGGAGCCGCCTCGCCTGCCCGTGGCACGGATGGATGTACGATGTGCGCACCGGCCAGTGCCTCTTCCCCGGCCGGGGCGCGGGCGTTCCCAGCTATCCGGTGCAGGTGGACGCCGATCAGATCCTCCTGGAGCTGCCGTGATCACGGTCAAGCGACTCACTCTCGAGGACGCCCTCGTCCTGCTCGCCGCCGCCGAAGGTAAGGCGCGCGAGATCGGCGTCACGGAGACGATCTGCGTCTGCGACGACGGCGGGCACCCCATCGCGCTGCACCGGATGACCGGCGCGCGCATCACCGGCGTGGAGATCGCCATCGCCAAGGCCTTCACCGCGGCCGGGCATCGCCGCGCGACCCACCGGTTCAATCAGCCTCCCGGCGGCCCCGCTCTGCCCGGCAATGAGGCTTTCGGGATCCACGCCATGCACCCCGGACGCTTCGCCGTCTTCGTCGGTGGATTCCCCATCGAGGTGGACGGCGAAGTCGTCGGAGGAATCGGGATCAGCGGCGGCACCGGCGATCAGGACACCGCCGTCGGCACCGCCGCGCTGGAGGCGTTCCAGCGCCACGCGGCCGCGGTGAAGCCCTAGGGCATCGCTCAGCGGACCGCGATCGGCGCGGCCGCCTTTGGATCCAGCTGTCGCAGGGAGAAGAGCTCCGCATCGGCCAGCGCGACCTGGCCGGCCCCACGGTAGGCCTGCGCGAGCCAGAGGCGGAGGGTCGGCGACGCAGGATGGAGCTCCACCGCCCGCCGCAGCGGAAGCACCGCATCGTCGGCCCGGCCCTGTTCGAGCAGGGCCTGCCCGAGGTAGCGGAGGGTCTCGCCATCGTTCAGCAGATCCACCGCGGCTGCGAGGTCGTTCCGCACGCTGGAGGGCTGGCGCAGCCCCCGAGCCCGGCGCAGGAGCGGGATCGCCTCATCGGATCGCCCCTGGACCAGATAGAGCACGGCGAGCCGCTCGGCGCCATCGGGGGCGTCGGGCTGGAGCCGCCGGTACTCTTGCAACGCCGCCTCGGCCTCGACGTAGCGCTCGCGGAGGAGCGAGACCGTACCGAGGTTGAGGTGAGTCAAGGCGTGCTCGGGCCTCAGCGCGACCGCCCGACGGAGATGGTCCTCCGACTCGCTCAGGCCTTGTGGGTCTCGACGGGTGTGAAGCAGGGCCACGCCCAGGTTGTTGTGGCAGCGGCCGCAGAGTGGATCGAGATCCACCGCCCACCGCCAGAGCGTTTCGGGGTCTCGCCAGACGTAGGTCTGGCTCCATGTCAACATCGCGAGCGCGCCGATCGTCAGCACGATCCCGCTCCCCGCCACCATCACCGCGGCGCGCCGCACGCGGCCCTGCCCGTGCAGCTCGAGAATGCGCACGAGCCCATAGCCCGCCAGCACGACGAACCCGAGCTGGGCGAGGTAGCTGTAGCGGTCCGCGACCAACTGGAGGCCGGAGTGGACCACTCCGCTGACCGGCGCGACGACCGCGGCGGAGTGCGCCCACGCCGCGAGCGCTCCCGGAGCGCGCTGGCGGAGCGCGATCAGCGCTCCAGTCACCACGAGCAGGCCGAGGAGCGGTATCAGGAAACGGGGATCGAGAAGGCTGACTTGCCTTGGCACTTCGTACAGGGGTGAGAGATCGGCCGGCCATACGAGTTTCAGCGGGTAGAACCAGAGGCTGTAGGCGATCAGTCCGATGCGAGAGGCGACCCCGTAGCTGCCATAGCCGGTGAACTCGGCCCCCTGGCTCCGCGCCACCGCGGCCACCATCGCGCCCGCGAGCGCGAGGGCGAAGTATGGTGTCTTCTCCACCAGCACGCGCGGCCCGGCCGCCCACCACCTCCGGAGCGGGTACACGTCGAGGATGAGGAGGGTGATCGGAAGGCTCATCGCCATGCCCTTCGAGAGGAGTGCCGCGGCGAAAGCTACCAGCGACACGGTCCCCCACCCGCTGCCACGGCGGGCGCCCGGCGCGGCGACCGCTCGCAGGTACGCGAAGACCGCGAGGAGGTAGAAGGTCCCGCACAGCACGGTGGCGCGATCGGAGATCCACGCGACGGACTCCACCCGCTGGGGATGGACGGCAAAGAGGAGTGCCGCGAGGGCGGCTCCCGTCGAGGCCGCGCTCGGGTTCACCCGATGCTCGAGCGCGGCGGTCAGGAGCCGGCGCGCGACGAGGTAGACCAGCACCGCATTGGCGGCATGCAGCAGCAGGCTGACGAGGTGATACCCCCACGGGTTCATCTGGCCGAGCGCATAGTTGACGGCGAACGACAGCCACGTGAAGGGCATGTAGTGGCCCATCAAGGTGGCCGTGAACATCCACCGAACCTGACTGGCGTCGAATCCCCGGTATCCGAGGTTCGACACGAGATTGATGTCGTCGTCCCAGTTGAACTCGCCCGGGAGCACGGGCCAGAAGGCCAGGCACGCGACCAGGAAAACGCCGGCGGGAAGAAGGGCGGCGGGCACTCTCCGCATCGAATCCATTGTCGCCCGGTCGATTTTTCGGGTCGATGCTTTTTCGGCTCGGTTAGACTGGAGATGATGTTGCGTCCCGCCTTGCGGGCTACGCCGCTCGCCCTTGCCCTCGTGACCGCCGTCGTCTTCGCCCCCACCCTGCGCGGCGGATTCGTGGACTGGGACGATCCCATCAACTTCCTCGAGAACCCCTACTACCGGGGCCTCGGGTGGTCACAGCTACGCTGGATGCTCACCGCGAGCGTGATGGGGCACTGGATCCCGGTCACGTGGCTCACCTTCGGCGCCGACTACGCGGTGTGGGGCATGAGACCCTTCGGGTATCACCTCACGAACGTGCTGCTGCACGCGGCCAGTGCCGCCGTGTTCTACCTCGTCGCGCGCCGCCTGCTCGGCCTCGCGATGCCGTCGGCCGCAGCGGGGAGCCTGGCTCTCGGCGCCGCCGGCGCCGCGCTCTTCTTCGCGATCCACCCGCTCCGGGTGGAGTCGGTGGCCTGGATCACGGAGCGGCGCGATCTCACCTCCGGGTTCTTCTTCCTGCTCACCGTGCTGGCCTACCTCAAAGCTCACGAGCGGCCCCCGGACGTGAGAGCCGGCTGGCGCGGGGCCGCGCTGGCTTTCGCCGCTCTCGCGCTCGCCTCCAAGTCGATCGTGATGGGCCTGCCGCTCGTCCTGATCATCCTCGACGTCTACCCGCTCCGTCGTCTCGGCCCCACGCTCGGCGACTGGACCGGAGCGCGAGCCTGGCCGATCTGGCGCGAGAAGATCCCGTTCGCGCTGCTCGCGGTGGGAGCCGCCGCCGCCGCCTTCCACGTCCAGCGCACCAGCGGCTATCTGACCCAGGCCGATCCGGTCGCCCGGATCGGGATGCTCTTCTACAACGTCGGCTTCCACGTCTGGAAGACCTTCGTCCCCCTGAACCTGGCTCCGATCTACGAGCTGCCCCTGCGCCTGCACCCGCTCGAGACTCCGTACCTGCCGAGCGCCATCGCGGTGCTGGCGATCACCGCGGCGGCCTGGTTCTCCCGCGGGCGGTGGCCCGCCGGACTCGCGATCTGGGCGTTCTACCTCGTGATGCTGGCCCCCGTCACCGGGATCGTGCACACCGGCTATCACCTCGGCGCCGATCGCAACACCTATCTTCCCTGCGCCGGCTTCGCGCTCCTGGTCGGGGCGCTGGTCGTCGCTCTCGCCGAAGCGCCGCGGCGCGGCGCGCTCCGGAGACCCGTCGCGGTGCTCGGCCTGGGGCTGCTCGCGATCTGGCTCGCCGGTCTCGGGGTGGCCGCGAGCATCCAGACCACGGTGTGGCGTGATCCGGAAACGCTCTGGCGCTACGCCATCGCGGTCGATCCCCGGTGCTCCATCTGCCTCCACAATCTGGGCATCGTCACGAGCCAGCGCGGCGATCGCGCGGAGAGCCTGGCCCTCTTCGAGCGGGCGCAGGCGCTGCGACCCGACCGCTCCGAGTTCTACGGCAACTACGGAGTCCTGCTGCTACAGATGGGGCGCCGTCAGGAGGGAATCGCCAAGCTGCGCTACCGTCTCGCCCACGAGCCGCGCGACGTCGCCACCCGCACCAACCTGGGCATCGCCCTCATCGAGGAGGGCTGCCCGGGGGAGGCGATCGTCGAGCTCGAGGAGGCGCTGCGCTTCAAGGCGGATTCGGTGCCCGCCCTGACCTCGCTCGGGCGGGCCCTGCTCACCGAGGGCCGCGTCGAGCCGGCCCTGTCCGCCTTCGAGCGGGCCATCGCGGTGAACCCCGCGGACTCGGTGGCGCGCCTGGGGCTG
>Ga0307471_100001493_pt1 | contig 12782 bp, 9 predicted proteins | sample atmos_gasesAM3C__2_FD_204566 | JGI IMG/M metagenome (GOLD analysis project Ga0307471, IMG submission 204566) | Hardwood forest soil microbial communities from Morgan-Monroe State Forest, Indiana, United States - atmos_gasesAM3C_515 | ecosystem: Environmental > Terrestrial > Soil > Temperate... | reverse complement strand
TTATACGCCCGGTAGGATGTGGAACTCCTAACGATTCTGGTGTGTTGGACGCCGAAAGGGCAGCAGGGGTTATCCGGGAATGGCCGGACCAAATGCAACATTTGCCGTTACAAGCAGGAGATTTATCGGCAAAAACCCCTAAAACTACCTTGGCAGCCGACTACCGCCACTCATTTCGGCGCAAAGCTCTGGTGAATCCGGTCGAAAGTCGGCCGCATCGCGTCGAAATCGGCATCCGGGGCGACACAAACCATATGCAGAACTAGGGTTTTTTTGCCCCTGCACGGCGGCCAGGCGAATCCTCTCGGGCAGGGTTTCCCAACTTCCTCGATCGCAGAATTTCCCAGCATTTCCAGGTTTTTGGCGTATCGTCCGCTCACCGTCAGGTTGATCGGATTCCCTGCCTGGCAGTGACCACCATGGCCTATTTGTTCCCACTAATCATCATCATCATGCGACCCGGCCGGAAACACCGCATGCTTCGCGGCCGGCATCCGAAGATTCCCTTTCCGATCTCGCCATAGAATTTCGTTCAGTACGCGCGCATTCGCCGCATCCGGATGCCTGAAATCCATGCGCGCCGATGTCTTTCCACCTTTGGCCGCTCGTGGATTGACCTTATAAATCAACCCATTGTCTCGATTCGCTGTGTCCGCCTGGAACGGCGGCTGATTCGCGCTTCCAGAAAACGAACTGACCATGAGCGGAGCGTACCCGTCATTCACGTTCATGGGCGGCAGTCCCAGAAGTTCCTCCACGCTGTGCACCACGCTGGCGGTCGTGAAGAAGCCATGTTCGACAAAAGGATGGTCCGGATTTCTCGGCGCATACTTGCTGATGACCAGCACCACCGAACGATGCGCGTCGACATGGTCCACGCCATCCTGAGCGTCGTCTTCCAAAACGAAGATCGCGGTGTCATCCCAGTAAGGACTATGGGAAACGGTGTCCACAATCCTGCCCAGCGCGAGGTCGTTGTCGGCGACCGACGCGGAGGGCGTTGGCTTCCCTGCCCGGGTTCCCCCCGTGTGATCATTCGGCAGGTGCATGATCACCAAATTCGGAAGCTGTCCCTCTCTGCCCGCCGCCCGCGCATCAACGAATCCCTCGAATTCGTTCAGAAACTCGTCGGCCCGCAACTGGTCCGGATAATCTGGATTGAAAGGCGGATACTTCAGGTCCGTGTGCTCCTGCAGTTCGCGCATGGTCGCCGTCGTTGTCTTACTGAGTGGAATGGGCCAGGGATACGGACTGGCTCCCCCTTTTGGATCTCCGAGGTCCGCCGGCAACGGCTCTCCCTTACGGATCGCATCGTGCGCGCACGCAGGACCCTGGGATCGCGGAGTGCCTTCCATCGGGTTCGCGTCGGGGGTCCTGATCGGGCAGAAGTCACTTTCAATGAACTCACCGTAGTCGCGATAAGAGAGTCCGTGAGTCGCCGCGTTCACCCACAGATATCCGGTCTGCGGCGAATCCACGTTGGGAATGCCCCGCTCAACGGGATACTCCTCTGCCACGGAGCCGCCGAAGTCGTACGTCCGCTCCCACCCGCGGTAGGCAATCTGCCAGGTGGCTTCGTTGTAGTCGGTGGCAATAGCGGCCGTCGACCAGACATGTCCGTCGCCCGAGACTTCCCCGCTGTCATAGAAGTTGTCGAAGATTCCAAACTGCAACGCCAGTTTGTGTTCGTTGGGCGTAATGTCGCGGCCATACATCGTTAACGACGCATCGCCGTTCGCTTCGTTCATGTCGCCCAGGATCTGATCGTAAGTGCGATTCTCCTTGATGATGTAAATCACGTGCTTGATGGGATTGCTGCCGCCGGCAAACTGGAATTTTCCGGCGTCCGCATGCAACCGGTTCCCTTCTTCCACCTGTTGCGTCAACTCGCCAAGCTTCTGGCTGGCCTCCGCATAGTTCACGCGCCCAAGTGAGCCGTATAAAAGCGTCACGATATACGGATGCTGATGATGATGCCGCCCTTCCGGAACTACGTTCGGCCCGTCGTTAGGACCAGTCCCCCGCCCCTTGGCTGTTGTGATCCACAAGTCGTCGCCATGCACAGCCAGCGCGGTCGGATACCACTCCGTTGGAATGAATCCAGCCGCGGCCTGCGGTGCCTCTACCTGCGCTCCCTGCCCGCCATTCGTCAGGTCGAACACCGCAATCGCGTTCAGTATCGCGGTGGCCACCAGCAGCTGTTTTCCGTCGGCCGAAAATGCCAACGCCACGGGCGATGTGCCCCCGTACGCCTGTCCCGGCAGCCGAGTCGAGAACCAGCGCCTCGGAGTTCCGTCCGCGGTCGATATCGCCGCCACCAGATCGGCGTTGGATAGCGTCACGTACAGGGTCTTCTCATCTCGGCTCAAGAGCATCGCGGTTGGGTGAGATCCCGGCGCGATCTCCGACTCGGGTTTGCGCAGCGAAATCCTTCGGACCAGCTCGCCGCTGGGCAAGTCCAGCTCGGCGACTTGCGAAGCGTTCCACAGACTGCACCAGGCCCGGCGTCCATCGCGAGACACCACCACCGTGTACGGATACGCTGACGGCACCAGCCGATTGCTGCTCAGATCAAACTGCCGGTCCAGACTTCCGGTCGACGCATCCACCACGATCGCACTGTCCGAAAGATTGTTCGCGATCAGCAGTTTCTCGCCCTTGTCGGATGAAATGACCGCCAGGCCTGCCGGATAGGGAATCGCAGTACCCTTGGGTGTTTTGAACAAACCATGTGATACGTACTTCCCCGCCGCCAGCTTGGTTGGCTTGACCTTGATCAACCGCTCCGGCGCAATTTCACCGTCGCGAAAGCTGTATACCGCGATCGCGTTCCCCGTATCCCCCGGCTCGGTGCCGGTCGGATCCGTAATCGAACCCAGCGACGCATACAAATGCTTGCCATCTCCGCTGAAAGCAAGTCCGACAAAGTAGCTTTGGTGCGCTTCGTCAGCCAACCGGTCGTCCGGAAAATCCTTTACCTCACCACTGCTGAGATTGGCTATTGCAATGGACTGGCGCCCGAGACTCTTCTGCGTACCGAAACCGGCGTGCACCATGGCCGCGAAGCGCCCATCGGGACTGAGCGCGATGGTTGCCGGGAAACTATTCAGGGACACGCCGCGGCTTACCGCGGGCGCGATTGTCTTGCTGGTCGGAAGTTGTGTGGTTGGCTTCTGAGCCGAAACTTGAGACAGCCATGAGCTTCCGGTCAGAAGCAGGATGCCGGCAGTGGAAATCGTCCTGATCCGCACAATACCTCCGCGTGAGAGCCCGATGCTCCAGCGCTCGCCCAAAAACAGAAAGCCGGTCAGTATCTCTGACCGGCTGATTCCTTGCAATCGTTCGCGCTAGTGAGTTTCGGTGGCGGCGCGTTGCGCAGGTTGTTCCTGCCCATTCCCTTCCTGTGGAACGTTATGCCGAACATCCGCTCCGCGCACCCAGAAGATGACGTCTTCGGCGATGTTGGTGGCGTGGTCTGCCACGCGCTCCAGATTGCGCGCCACGAGCAGCGCATCCAGCGCCTGCCGCGTCGTTTCCGGCCGCTCGTTCATCGTCTTGACCAACACGATGAACGCTTCGTCGCGCATGCGGTCCACCACGTTGTCCATTTCCAGGACAGCCTGCGCCAATTCAGCCTTGGCTTCGATAAACGACTCGAGCGCGCGTCGTACCATCGCACTCACGGCCGCCGACATGCGGCTGATATCAACGGGCAGATCCACTGCCGGCAGGCTGACCATGTCCATCACCCGCTCGGCAATGTTCACCGCCTGGTCGCCTACGCGTTCGAGATCCGCATTGATCTTGGTGACCGCCAGAATGAAGCGCAGGTCGACCGCCATCGGCTGCTGCATCGCCAGTAGATCAAAGGCGAGTTCGTCAATCTCGCGCTCCGAAATATTAATCTGTGTTTCGCCCTCCAGCACCATCTGGCAACGGGTCAAATCCCGGTCGAGATACGCTTGGCAAGCGCGATCCACCGCCTGCTCGGCCAGTCCGCCCATCCGAAGCAGCTTCTGGCGCAAGTCATCGAGGCCCTGCTGAAATCGGCTACGCATTATCCAAACCTGCCTGTGATGTAGTCTTCGGTGCGCTTGTCCGAGGGATTCGTGAAAATCTTCTCCGTCTTGTCAAACTCGATCAAGCGCCCAAGAAGAAAAAATCCGGTAAATTCTGCGACCCGCGCCGCCTGCTGCATGTTGTGGGTCACGATCACGATAGTGTACTGCGCCTTCAGCTCAAAAATAAGTTCCTCAATCTTGCCCGTAGAGATCGGGTCCAGCGCCGAGCACGGCTCGTCCATCAGCAGTACTTCGGGTTCAACCGCAAGCGCCCGCGCTATACAAAGACGTTGCTGCTGGCCGCCGGAAAGACTCGCTCCTGATTTCTTGTGGATGGAATCCTTGACCTCTTCCCATAATGCTGAGGAGATCAGGGATTTTTCCACCACGTCGTCCAGATGCTTCCGGTCACGGTATCCGTTGAGCTTCAACCCGGCCGCTACGTTCTCGTAGATCGACATCGTCGGGAATGGGTTCGGCTTCTGAAACACCATGCCGATGCGCCGCCGCAGCCGCGTAGCCGACGTTCCCTCGTACGCGTCGTACTCCCCGATCCTTACTTTGCCCTCGACGCGAGCTTCCGGACTGGTCTCGTGCATGCGATTCAGGCAGCGGATAAACGTCGATTTCCCGCATCCCGACGGCCCAATCAGGGCAGTGGCATGATTGGCCTGCACATTCAGGTTAATCTCGTGCAGCGCCTGTGTCTTGCCATACCAGGCATTCAGGTTCTCGACCTGGATTCCCACTCCCATGGCTACGCAACCCCTCCGAGAGTTCCGCGACGCACCACAAAACGAACTGCCGCCACGGCCGACACAATCAGGATGATCAGGACCAGCGCTCCCGCCCACGCCTGCCGGTGCCAGTCGTCATACGGCGAAATGGCATACGTAAAAATCTGCAGTGGCAACGCCGCCGTTGGCTGATCCAGATGCCAGTTCCAGTACTGGTTGCCGAAGGCCGTGAACAGCAAGGGCGCCGTCTCCCCGGCCACGCGTGCGAATGCCAGCATGACTCCGGTGATGATCCCGGAAGTCGCCGTGCGCAGCGTGATCGACATGGTGGTACGCCAGCGCGGCACACCCAATCCATATGCAGCTTCGCGCAGTGCGTTCGGAACCAGCAGCAGCATTTCCTCGGTAGTGCGCGTGATGGTCGGCACCATCATGATGGCCAGGGCCGCGCCTCCGGCCAGCGCGGAAAAATGTTTTTGCCGCAGGACCACCAGCGCGTAAGCCACAATTCCGATCACGATGGAAGGCACTCCATTCAGCACGTCGGACACGAAGCGCACCAGATCGCCGAACCGGTTGCGCCCAAACTCCGCCAGGTAGATACCCGCGCCAATTCCGAGCGGCACGCCCAATAAACTTCCGATCGCCAGGATTAACACCGAACCGGCGATCGCGTTGGCCATACCCCCGCCAATCTCACCCGGCGGCTTGGGCGTCTGCGTTAAGAACGCCCAGTTGACCGAACCGATCCCCTTGTAGACCAGGTATCCGAAGATGGCGACCAGCGGTGTCAATACCAGGATTACCGTCGACACCGCGAAGGCAGTGGCCAGATGATCCGTGACTCGGCGCCATAAATTGATTTCGTGTTTGGGAGTGACAAGCCGGCTGGGATCAGGCACGAGCCCTCGCAGGTTGACCACGCGTCACACTCCACACCATGAACCGAGCCAGCGCGTTCACGATGATGGTCACGAGAAAGAGAGCCAGTCCAATTTCAATCAACGCCGAGAGATAAAGATCGCCGGCCGCCTCGCTGAATTCATTCGCCAGCACGCTGGCCATGGTGTAGCCCGGAGCAAAAAGCGATCGCGCAATCTCCGGCCGGTTGCCAATCACCATCGTGACCGCCATCGTTTCGCCCAGCGCCCGGCCCAGCCCGAGAATAACTCCGCCCACGATGCCAGCCCGCGCGTTGCGCAACACTCCGATGCGAATCATCTCCCAACGCGTCGCGCCCAGAGCCAACACCGCTTCCCGTTGATGTTGGGGCACAACCTGCAAGACTTCGCGCGTGATCGAAGAAATGATCGGGATGATCATGATGGCCAGGATGATTCCCGCCGCCAACATTCCAATGCCGTAAGGCGCACCCTCGAAGAGCCCCGTCCAACCCAGCGTTCTTGCCAAAAAGGGCTCAACATAATTCCGCAGGATCGGTACCAGCACAAAGATCGCCCATAGCCCGTAAATCACGCTCGGAATGGCAGCCAGCAGCTCGGTTGTGAACGAGAGCGGCCCACGCAGCCACTTAGGGCACATTTCAGTGGTGAACACTCCTACGCCCACAGCCAAGGGAACAGCAATAACCAATGCCAGCAGTGACGAAACGAGCGTGCCATACACGAACGGCAGGGCGCCGTACTGGTCGTTGACCGGATCCCAGTCTTGTCCCCAGAAAAACTTCCATCCAAAAGCGTGCCACGACAGTTGAGAGCGGCTCACCAGTTGCCAAACGATTAGCGCGAGGAGAAGTAAAACGAAGAGAGCACAACCCAGAATGACCCAATTGAACGCGCCGTCTGCCAGAACCCCATCGGAGGAGTTCACCAGCAAACTTCTCCGCGTTTTGGCTTGCGCTCCTGCCACTGGCTGCGGCCCGGCGGTAGGCGGGCGAAACATGGCTTGATTCGCCATGCGGGAACCGTAACAGAAGCGTGTTACAGGAGTGTTAAAAGGACTTCGCGCAGCGGCAATCTTCACGCGTAGTTTGCGCCCTTGCTCCAAACTCGGAAGTGTCGCGTGATTCTCGGGTTGCCCTCCATGAAATAGCGGATTCCATTAGAATCGTCGGCGCGTCCCTTCTCGACTATGCCCGTTTTTGCCGCAGTCGATATCGGCTCCAACTCGGTCCGCCTGAAGGTTGCCCGTCTCAGCGGCCGAAGGCTGCGCGCTATTCACGAAGACCGCGAGGTCACCCGGTTAGGAGAAGGCGTCTTTCGCACGAACTTCCTCTCTCCCGAGTCGGTGGCCGAGACCGTCAAGGTACTGCGCCGCTTTCACCGCACGGCGCAGCGGCTGGGAACCGATTCGGTCCGCGTGGTCGCGACCAGCGCGTTACGAGATGCGCGCAACTCTCAAGCGTTTCTGGAGTGGGTACGCTCCGCCACCGGGTGGACCGTCGATATCATTTCCGGCCTGGAAGAAGGCCGGTTGATTCACTTGGGGCTGGTTTCCAATCTCCGTCTCACGGCCTCGACTATCTTGCTGATCGACCTGGGTGGCGGAAGTTGCGAACTCACCGTTTCCCGCCGTGGACACATTCGCGATACCGTCAGCCTGCCGCTGGGTGCGGTGCGCCTCACCAATGAGTTCCTGAGCCACGACCCTCCTCGCAAAGGTGAGTTACAACGCATGCGGGGATTCATCGCCCGCGAGGTTGGGCGCGCATCGGGCCGCATTGTTGCCTCGCACGTAAAGGTTGCCATCGCCACTTCCGGAACCGCCGCGGCCCTGGCCGCTGCCGCCAGCCACTGGATTCGTCCCGCCCGAAAGGGCCGAACTCCCATCGTTTCGCAATCGGAAATGAAGCGCATCGCCAAGCTCATTAGCCGCCTTCCGCTGGAAGAACGCCAAAAAATCGAGGGCATTGGTCCGCGCCGCGCTGAGATCATTGTTGCGGGGGCCATGGTGTATCGCGAACTGGTCGAGCGTTGCCAGCTTCGTTCCTTCCGTTATTCCCCCCTGGGATTGCGCGATGGACTCCTGGCGCAGATGGCGGCCGAGTACGACCGCAGCACCCGCTCGGGCCGGCAGATCGAATCAGAACGCTGGGATTCCTTGCAGCAGGCGCTCCAACATTATCGCGTCGACATGGGGCACGCCCTGCAGGTGCGGGCAGCTGCGATGGACCTGTTCTCCGCGCTGAAGTCCCTCCATCACCTGCCGGTGGAATATCGCGAATGGCTGTCCGCGGCCGCGATGCTGTATGAGGTCGGGGACTTTGTCAACCGCAATGGCCGTCACCGGCACGCGCAGTACATCATCTCGAACTCTGAAATCCTCGGCTACACACCCGAGCAACGCCGCATTATCGCAGCCATCGCCCGCTACCTCGGCAAATCCCGGCCCACCCCGGGCGACAGCACCTTGAAGGGATTGCTGCCCCTCGATCAGGAACACATCGCTAAAGCCTCTATGCTGCTGCGACTCGCGCGCTCCATGAATCTCGGCCGCAGCCGCGCGGTTCAGAAAGCACGCGTGTCGATTCGTAGCGGGGCGGTAAAAATCACGTTAGGCGGGGGCCGTAGGGCGGGCGTGGATCTGGAGCTTTGGGCGATTGAAAAAGACCGGGACTACTTCCGGGAACTCTTCGGGCGCGAACTCTCGGTAGCCGCCGCGTAGAGACTGCGCAACACTTTCGGTGTGAGACACCAGGCAAGTGATCCTGTGCTCCGCCGCAGTTCCACCTTCGCCACCGCTCCCTTGCGCAGTTCGACGGCGGCTTCGCAACCTGCAGAACTGATAATCCGACCTAGAAACTCGCTCAAATTCGGATTGTGCCCGACCACCATGATGGCTTCCTGCCGTGCACACTTGTCGAGCAGCTTGCGAAACTCCGCGAAGGTCGCCTGCGGGCGCAGGGCCGCGTCGATCTGTAACTTGCCTTCAAACCCCATTTCATTGCCGACTAACGAGGCGGTCTGCGTCGAGCGCTTTAGCGGACTCGAGATGATGGCATCTACTTGCACATCGAGGGCGGCCAGCGCGCGACCCACGTAGCCGCACTGTTCGATCCCCTCTTTGTCGAGGCCCCGTTTTTCGTCCTTCTTGGCCGTCAGAAGGCGTTCTCCCGCGTTAGCGTGCCGCAAGAAATAAACAATCATTCAGCTCAGAATTCCTTTCCGACCGTGCTTCTGCGCCGGGCACGTGCCGGGGGTGCGGGGATCGGCTGCGGAGACTGCTTGCCATCCGCCAATGCAATGAAAAACTCTTGCGCGTTAAAAGCAGAACTGCCCGAAGGAGCCCTACCTCCCCGTTTGCCGGGAGTCTGCCAGACCCGGTGATACGAACCATCCTTCGCCAGGATGCGCGTTTTCATGTTGTCCGCGAGATAGGCTTCCAGGATTTCCTGGCGGACCCGCTCCACGCCCATCGGATCCTTGATCGGCGCCAGCACCTCGACCCGTTCGTAAAGATTGCGTGGCATCCAGTCGGCACTCCCGATGTACACCTCTTCCTCGCCTGCATTCGCGAAATAATAGATGCGGCTGTGCTCGAGAAAGCGCCCGACAATGCTGCGCACCTTGATCCGGTCGCTCACCCCGCGCACTCCCGGACGCAGCGCGCAAATCCCGCGCACCAGCAGATCAATCTCCACGCCCGCTTGCGAAGCCAGGTACAGCGCCGTAATGGTCTTCTGGTCGAGTAACGCATTCATCTTGGCGATGATCCGCCCCGGGCGCCCCTGGCGCGCGTGCTCAGCCTCCCGGGCGATCAGCCCAAGAAGTTTCTCCGCCAGATCCAGAGGCGCCACCAGCAGCGGCTCGTAGCTCGGATTCTCCGCGTACGCCGTCAGGAAGCTGAAGACATCATGAACAGCCCCCGTAATTTCCGGATCGGCAGTGAGCAGGCTGAGATCGGTGTAAATCCGTGCCGTGGTCGCGTTGTAGTTTCCCGTTCCGATGTGTGCATAGCGGCGCGTAACGCCGTCCGGATCCCTGCGCGCCAGCAGCGACAGCTTGCAGTGCGTCTTCAATCCGACCAGCCCATGAAACACCTGTACGCCGGCGTCTTCCAGATCGCGCGCCCAGCGAATGTTGGAAGCCTCGTCAAAGCGTGCCTTGAGCTCGACCACCGCGGTGACTTCTTTTTTCGCGGCTGCCGCAATCAGCGCAGGAACGATGAGGGAATGCTCGTTCGTGCGATACAAGGTCTGCTTGATCGACAGCACGCGATCGTCCTCCGCGGCCGACTCGATAAACGAAATCACCGCATCGTAAGAATCGAACGGATGATGGAGCAGGACGTCATGCCGCCGAAGCTCTTCAAACAAGTCCTGCGACTTCGCCGTCAACCGCAATTCCCTGGGAACGAACGTCTTGAATTTCAGCTCCGGATGCTTGGTTTGTTCATACACATTGAAGAGTCGGGACAAATTCACCGGACCGTTCACGGAAAACACCTGCCACGGATCCAGTTCGAACACGCCGCGCAGCCGTTCAATGATCTCCGGATCGGCGTCCGCCTCAATCTCCATGCGCACCGCATCGCCCTTGCGCCGGTTGTGCACTTCAGCGCGCACCGATTCCAGCAGGCTGCGTGCTTCCTCCTCCGCCAGGTAAAGGTTGCTGTTGCGGGTGACACGGAACGCGGCCGAGGAAACAATGTCATAACCGTGATACATCCGCGCGGCATGATATGCGACCAGGTCGGCGAGAAAAATAAAGTCCACAGTATCCGCGGAGGGCAACCGGATCAATCGAGGCAGAGCCCGTGGTACCGTCACCACACCGGTGTAAGTCATCGCCGACCGCCGGCGTCTCCGCAGCAGAAAGGCCACGCACAGCGCCTTGTTGATAACCCGCGGGAAAGGGTGGGCCGGATCGACCGTTACCGGGGTCAACAGAGGATCCAGTTCCCTTTCGCAATACTCCTCAACAAATGATTTGGCCGCGGAGTCGAGTTCGTGCAATCCGAGAACCCGGATTCCGTGTTCCGCCAGTCGCGGCCGTAGATGCCCATTCCAGCAGTCATACTGGTCATCCACGAAATCGTGCGTCTCACGGTTGATGCGGTCGCGCTCTTCCATCAAGGTCAGCCCGTCGGCCGAACCTTCGTTGTAGCCGTCCTCAATCTGCTGCACCAGCGAAGCCACGCGCACTTCAAAAAACTCGTCGAGATTGCTGGCCGAAATCGAGAGAAACTTCAACCGCTCGAGCAGCGGATTGTTCGTATCGTAGGCTTCCTCGAGAACCCGGCGGTTGAAAGCCAGCCAGGACAGTTCACGATTGATGAAATTGGACGGATTGTCGAGTACCGGACGCGCCATGACTATTGAACAGTCCGTGGAGAGTTTAGCCGTGACTTCGCGAGGATGAGAAACTTGACCTCCGAACCATCCTCGCGCTTCAGGTACATAAAACGCTTTTCCAGTCGGAGCAGTATGCTGGCATCCGCCTTCCAGAAGGTCGGCAGAAACTCCCGCTCGGTGCGGGGTAGGAACTCACCTTCGTAGCGCGTTCCATTCACGTCGACAACAATCGTGGCGTAAGGCTCTTCGGTCATGATCGCCGTGTTGACGATGTAAAGCTGAACCTGATCCCGGACTTGCTGGCGAACGTCGAGGATAGTCCCGGGAACGTATTCCCGCTGCGCCCCATGGGCGTGCGTAAACGCAAGAAACAAGAACAGCCACACAGTGATGAGTCGGCCCGTCATGACGATTCTCTAGTATAAAGCAGGGCCGGAGTTCGCGCTGCCCGCGCGGTTTTCGAAAAATTAGGATGATCTGGACACTTCGAAGGAACGAAAAAAAGGCGCCGCTCTGGCCCCGCGGCGCCCAAGGTCCTAGAAGGTGTAGATCAAATCAAACTGCAGTCGATTCAGCCATGGCTCGATTTGCCCGGCTTTTACTCCGGTCGCCAGGCTGGAGTTCAACAGATTGCTGTTCAGTGTGCGCCCGTGCCACCAGGTGAATGAGGCCACCGTGTTCTGGCGAAGCCTCCACAGGGCATAGATCCGGTGCTGCAGGATATTTGTGGGAGCTCGCTGATCGCTTTCCGTGAAAGATGCAAGCACCGCATCCTGCTCCTGCCGGAGCCATGCGTATCCGACCTGAAGGTCGCCCTTGTTCTTCTGCTGGCCAACGCTGACATCCGCAAGGTACACGTGCGATTGCTTTCCCAGGCTGGTGTTGACCGCCGGGCGACTGCTCGTACAAGTCACAACCAGCGTGACGGGATCCTGCGTGCACCCGCTGCGCGCGGAATTGTCGAACGGATGGTCCGCAGCATTGAGGTTGTTTTCGTACTCGAGAAGGATGTTGATCGGCAGCCGCGCCGACGGCGTCTTGATCTGGTTGTTAAGCACGAAATCGGCGTACAGGAAATTTGAAAGGAAGTGCCACACCGGAGCGTTGGGTTTGCTGAGATCCACCCAGGTAGAGTTCGTCATCCCGTTCGGGGAAAAGACGCATCCGTTCGTCCCCGGTGCGTTGATCGGAACTGTGGGCAGGCTCCCACCCGCCCCCGTCACCGCCGGGTTCGAGCATCCGGGCCCCTCCCCCGGTACCAGAATCGGTCCCGTGTTGCCCGTGCCCGTGATGGGATTTCCGTTTAAGCCTGCAGTGGTTGCCGCTACTGCAAACGCGCTGGAATTCAGCAGAGCATCCGCGTAGCGCCAGTTCTGCAGCATGAACGAAGGTGAAGCCGACCAGGGACCAAATTTCATTCGGGCAGAGACTTGTCCACCCACGGCAAACGAGTCATGTCCCTTGTATAAGCCCCCCGTTCCGGAAGTTTCGCTATAAAGCAACTGCATCGACTGGAAAGTGACGTTCTGCACCCCCGGTACGCGATGCACATCGAACGACAGTTTCTCGTCGAAGCCTTCCGGATTGATGTCCGGATCTCCTGTCGACGAAGTCTTCTGCCACTGGTACGCGAATTTGCCGGCCGTAATGGAGAGCCAGCGGCTCGCCGCGGGATTGTACGTAATGTAGCCGCGATCCAGTCCAATGGTCTTGCGATTGAAGTTGTTGGTG
>Ga0307471_100001492_pt1 | contig 12783 bp, 11 predicted proteins | sample atmos_gasesAM3C__2_FD_204566 | JGI IMG/M metagenome (GOLD analysis project Ga0307471, IMG submission 204566) | Hardwood forest soil microbial communities from Morgan-Monroe State Forest, Indiana, United States - atmos_gasesAM3C_515 | ecosystem: Environmental > Terrestrial > Soil > Temperate... | reverse complement strand
AGCCGCCCCGAGGCGTCGGTGATGGTGCCGGACAGCGCCAGCGGCAGCGTGACGCCGGTCTCGTCGAAGAGCGTCAGCACCGCGTAGATCGCGGCCTTGGCGTTCAGCGTGTCGAACACGGTCTCGATGAGCAAGAGATCCGCGCCGCCGAGCAGCAGCCCGCGCGCCGCCTCGAGGTAGGCGGCCACGAGCTCGTCGAAGGTGACGCTGCGACGGCCCGGATCGTTGACGTCCGGGGACATGGACCCCATACGGTTGGTTGGCCCCAGGGCGCCCGCGACGAAGCGCGGCTCGCCGGTGCGCTGCGCAAACTCGTCGGCGGCGCTGCGCGCCAGGCGCGCGGCGCGGTAGTTGAGCTCGGACACGAGCGCCACGCACCCGTAGTCCGCCTGCGAGATCGCGTTGGCGTTGAAGGTGTTGGTCTCGATTATGTCGGCGCCCGCGGCGAGGTAGGCGCGGTGGATGCCGGCGATCACGTCCGGGCGTGTCAGGGTCAGGATATCGTTGTTGCCCCCGAGGTCACGGCCGTAGCCGCGGAAGCGCTCGCCACGAAAGCCGCTCTCATCGAGCCGCTGCTGCTGGATCATGGTGCCCATCGCGCCATCGAGCAGCACGATGCGCTCGCCGAGCAGGCGTTTCAGACGCTCGACGCGTGTCGCGCGCTCGGTCTCATCCACCGCCTCGAGCGCGAAGGGAACCGCCAGCGCGTGCTGCGCGCCCGCACCCGCGCCGGGGCGGGCCTCGCGGTCGGCGCGTAGCGCGCGCGGCGCCAGCGGCGTGAGCGGCGAATGCACGCGGTGCGGACAAGCGCTCATGCCGGGGCTTCGTGGCGCGCGGAGGGCGTCGCCTGCGGCTGCGGCCGAACCCCCAGCGCGTGGCAGATGGCGTAGGTCAGCTCGGCGCGATTCAGCGTGTAGAAGTGGAACTCGCACACGCCATGACGGCGCAGCGCCTCGACCTGCTCGATGGCGACGCTGGCGGCGATCATGCGGCGCGTCTCGTGATCGTCCTCGAGCCCCGCAAAGCGCTCGTGCAGCCAGCCCGGAATGCCCGTGCCGCAGCGCTCGGCGAAGCGCAGCACCTGCGGAAAGCGGGTGATGGGGAGAATCCCCGGCACGAGCGGTGCGTGCACCCCGGCCGCCCGGCAGCGATCTCGGAAGCGCAGGAACACGTCGGTGTCGTAGAAGAACTGGGTGATGGCGCGTGTGGCGCCCGCGTCGATCTTGCGCTTCAAGTTCTCCAGGTCCGCGGCCGCCGAGCGCGCCTCGGGATGCACCTCGGGGTAGGCGGCCACCGAGATGTCGAACGGCGCGAGCGCCGCGAGGGCCGCGACCAGCTCGGATGCGTGCCTGAAGCCTCGAGGGTGCGGCCGCAAGGCACCCTCTCCCTGCGGCGGGTCGCCGCGCAGCGCCACCAGGTGGCGAATGCCCTCATCCCAGTAGCCGCGCGCGATCTCGAGGATCTCCTCGCGCGCGGCGCCGATGCAGGTGAGATGCGGAGCGCCGGTGAGCGAAGTCTCGCGCTGGATGCGCGTCACCACGTTGTGCGTGCGCTCGCGCGTCGAACCGTCTGCGCCGTAGGTGACCGACACGAAGCGCGGCGCGAGCGGCACGAGTCGCTCGATGGATTTCCAGAGCGTCGCCTCCATGGCCGCGTCCGCGGGCGGAAAAAACTCGAACGTCACGCAGATCGGCGTCCGCGCGGACGACTCGGCGCTCATGACGCAGACCCTGCCGCGCCCGCCGCCCCGGCTGAGGTGATAGGCCGCGCGACGGCTGCGAGCACGTGCTCGCCGTCGGCCTCGAGTGGGCTCAGCCGCTCGCACACCAGGTCCGCATCGCCGAGCAGGCGGCGCAGCCGCGCCAGCGGATGCTCCACGACGCGCTCGCGCGAGCCTTCGAGGGATTCATAGCGCTCGAATACCCAGAGCCGTCCGCCTGGCGTGAGCAGGCGCCGCGCCCGCTGGAGCATGCGCGCAAGCGCTTCGTCGCCCGCGGAGGTGTCGACCAGCACCGCGGCGAAGGCTTCCCCGACGCGCGCGAGGTCGGCATCGCTCAGCGGCTCGGAGGTTGCACCCTGCAGGATCCGGCAGCTCAAGCCCCGCCGCTCGGCGAATGCCCGGGCGGCCTGGGCCGCGCGGCGCGACGGCGCCATGGCCGTGCAGCGGCGGCTCGTCCGGGCCGCGCACTCGAGGAGCTCCGGGTGACTCACGCCGAGGACCAGTACCGCTGCGTGGGGGTCGCTCAAGCCGCTTGCGCTGATGAATCCCGCGATCGCCCGCCCGAGGCGCGACTCGGCGCCGCGCGCCGCCCACTCCGCTTCGGGCGCTGCGGCCGCGCGCGCACCGCTGCGGTCGCGAACCAGCGCCGGATCGCTCCGATCGAGCTGCGCGAGGAGCCCACGCACGAAGCTCGCCGCCTCGGCCTGGTCGGCAACCCGGTAGTGGACCCACTGGCCCTGGCGCATGCGCACGATGAGCCCGGCCTCGCTCAGGATCTTCAGGTGCCGCGACACGCGGGGCTCGCTCTGCCTGAGCGCCTGCGCGAGATCCGAGACGCTGAGGGCTCCCTCCGTGCAGAGGGCCAGCAGCCGCAGCCGGCTCGGCTCGCCCGCCGCCTGCAGCCACCTCACCAGATCGGCTGGTGGGATACGATTCATGTCAAGAATTGTACAATTCTTTAATTGCAGGGCAAGTACGAGCTGCACACAAATCGGTGTGAGCGAGGCTTCGGCCCGATTCCGGCTGATTGTCCTGCCAGTGATCCAGTTCGGCCTGGGGTCCCTTTAATGGACCGCTTCTGAGCCCCCAGGCATCGGATCCGGCTCAAATAGCGCCTCGACGTCCTCGGTGTCGAAGCGATAGGGCCGGTGGCAGAACTCGCACGTGACGGTTACGGCGCCCTGCTCCTCGAGCACCCCACGTACCTCCTCCGCCCCAAGCGCCCTGAGAAGGCCCGCGACGCGGCCCTGGCTGCAGCGGCATTCAAAGCGCACCGGCGAGCCACGGAACAGGCGTACGTCCTGTTCGGCGAAGCCCTGTCCGAGGAGCTCTTCGACCGAGCATTGCAGCAGCTGCGCTGCGCTCAAGCGCTCGATCCCCCGCTGCGCGCCCTCCCACGCAGCTGCCACTTCCTCGAAGTCGCCCTCGGCTCCGGATCCGGGGAGCTTCTGCACCAGCATTCCGGCACCGCCCGCGCCGTCCGCCGCGAGGAGCACCCGGGTCGGGAGCTGCTCGGACGAGGCGAAGTACGCCTCGAGTGATTCGGCGAGCGAGGCGCCGGCGAGGGGCACGACGCCCTGGTAGCGCATGCTTCTCTCCTCGGCCTCCACGGTCACCGTGATGCGGCCGTCGGTGCCGACCAGATGTCGGAAGAGTGCGCCACCGCCGCCGGCTCGGACGGCCTGGTCGAAGCGCGCCACCGCCCGCACCCGAAAGTCGTGCGTACACTGCGCGACTAGGAGCTTCACGGCGCCGTTGCCCTCGAGCTGGAACGTCAGCGTGCCGCGGAACTTCAGCGTCGCCGCGAGCAGCACGGAGGCGATGACGGCCTCACCCAGAAGTCCGGTCACCTCCGCAGGATAGGCCGAGTGCGCGCGCAGCTCGCGCCAGGCAGGCCCGAGGCGCGCCCAGTGTCCGCGCACGGGCCGGTTCTCGAAGATGAAGCGACGTACGCGGTCGCAGCCAGAATCCGTTGCCAGGGTCATCCCATCACAGTGGGGCAGCGGATCGGGCAACTCAACCCCGTCCTGCCATCGCCGGCGCGGCCGGCCCACGCCCACGAGACCGAGACAGGGAGTGCGATATGCCTCGCCGGCGACAGTTGCATATCGACGTAAGTGTCCTGGCGCAGGGACAGCGCCGCAAGTGGCTGACGCAGTTGACAAACCTCGCCCGTTCACGCGCGACGATACTTGCATCGCTGCGCAACTATTGCGCGCGGAACACCTACGCGCGCGCCTCCAGCGCGCGCACGCCCGGGCGCGGCCAGTGCACGATCAGCCGCCGAGCTTCTTCTTGAGCAGCTCGTTCAGCTGGGCGGGATTCGCCTTGCCGCCGGTCGCCTTCATCACCTGGCCGACGAAGAAGCCGAAGAGCTTGTCCTTGCCCGCGCGGTAGTCGGCAAGCTGAGCAGGATTCTTGTTCATCACCTCATCGATCACGCGCTCGATGGCCGAGCTGTCGGTGATCTGTTTGAGGCCCTGCGCGTCGATGACCTCATCGGCGCTCCGCCCGGTGGACCACATCGCCTCGAAGACTTCCTTCGCGATCTTGCCCGAGATCGTCTGGTCGGCGATGCGCTTGAGGAGTCCCGCGAGGCGCGCCGCCGGGAGCCGGCCGGAGCCGACCTCGAGGTTCTCGCGGTTGAGCGCCGCGGCGAGCTCCCCCATGACCCAGTTGGCCGCGAGCTTCGGCTCACCCTTGAGCTCGCGCACGACGTCCTCGTAATACGCGGCGAGCTCGCGGCTGGCGGTGAGCACGCCGGCATCGTAGGCCGACAGCGCGTACTCGGAGGCGAAGCGCGCCGCCTTCTGGTCCGGGAGCTCCGGCAAGGTCGCGCGCACCTCCTCGATGAGCGCGTCCGAGAGCACGAGCGGCAGCAGGTCCGGGTCGGGGAAGTAGCGGTAGTCGTTCGCCTCCTCCTTCGAGCGCATCGGGCGCGTCTCGCCCTGGTCCGGATCGTAGAGGCGGGTCTCCTGCACCACCTGCCCGCCCGACTCGAGGAGGTCGATCTGGCGCGACACCTCGTAGTTGATGGCGCGCTCGACGAAGCGGAAGGAATTGAGGTTCTTGATCTCCGCGCGCGTACCGAACTTCTGCGTCCCGGCGCGGCGCACCGAGACGTTGGCGTCGCAGCGGAACGAGCCCTCCTGCATGTTGCCGTCGCAGATCTCGAGGTAGCGCACCAGGGTGTGCACCTTCTTCATGTAGGTGACGGCCTCCTTCGCCGAGCGCAGGTGCGGCTCGGAGACGATCTCGACGAGCGGCGTCCCGGCACGGTTCAAGTCGATGCCCGTTACGCCGGGCAGTCCTTCGTGCAGGCTCTTGCCGGCATCTTCCTCGAGGTGCGCGCGCGTGATCCCGATGCGCTTGACCTCACCGTCATCGAGCACGATGTCGACCGCCCCATCGGCGACGATCGGCAGCTCGTATTGACTGATCTGGTAGCCCTTCGGCAGGTCCGGGTAGAAGTAGTTCTTGCGCGCGAAGACGGAACTCCTCGCGATGCGCGCGTTGATCGCGAGGCCTAGCTTCACGGCCATCCGCACCGCCTCGCCGTTCAGCACCGGCAGCACGCCCGGATAGCCGAGATCGACGAGGTTCGCCTGCGCGTTGGGGGGCGCCCCGTACGCGGTGGCCGAGCCGGAGAAGATCTTCGAGCGCGTGGCGAGCTGCGCGTGGATCTCGAGGCCTATGACCGTTTCCCACTCGCTCATGCGTAGCCCTGCGGCACGCGCGTGTGCCAATCGGTCTCGCGCTGATACCGGTGCGCCACGTTGAGGAGCCTTGCCTCCCCGAAGTGCGGGCCCACGATCTGCAGGCCGACCGGCAGTCCGTCGACGAAGCCGCACGGAACCGAGATCGCCGGCACTCCCGCGAGATTCGCGCCGATGGTGTAGATGTCGTTGAGGTACATGGCGATCGGGTCGTCGGTCTTCGCGCCGATCGCGAACGCGGCGGTCGGCGTCATCGGCCCCATGAGTACGTCGACGTCTCGGAACGCACGCCTGAAATCGTCGGTGATGAGCTGGCGCACTTTCTGCGCGCGAAGGTAGTAGGCATCGTAGTAGCCGGCCGACAGCACGTAGGTGCCGGTCATGATCCGGCGCTTCACTTCCGCGCCGAAGCCCTCGCCGCGCGAACGCTTGTAGAGATCGAGCAGATCGCGCGGCTCCTTGCAGCGGTAGCCGTAGCGCACCCCGTCGAATCGGGCGAGGTTCGATGAGGCTTCGGCGGGCGCGACCACGTAGTAGGTGGGCACCGACAGCGGCAGGTTCGGCAGGCTCACCTCGCGCAGCCGCGCGCCGAGCTTCTCGAACACCGCGAGCGCCTCGCGGATGCGGCGCTCGTTCTCGGCCTCGAGCCCCTTGTCGAAGAACTCCTTGAGCAGTCCCACCTTGAGCCCCGCGAGCGGCGCATCGAGTCCCGCGACGTAGTCGGGCACCGCAGTGTCGACGCTGGTCGAGTCGTTCGGATCGAAGCCAGCCATCTCGCGCAGCATGAGAGCGGCGTCCGCGGCGCTCGTCGTCAGCGCCCCGCCCTGGTCCAGACTCGAGGCGAAGGCGACCATGCCGTAGCGCGATACGCGCCCGTAGGTGGGCTTGATCCCGGTGATGCCGCAGAGCGCGGCGGGCTGGCGGATCGAGCCACCGGTGTCGGTGCCGGTGGCGCCCGGAATCAGACGCGCGGCCACCGCGGCGGCCGAGCCGCCCGAGGAGCCGCCGGGCACGAGCTTCACGTTCCAGGGATTGCGCACCGGCCCGTAGTAGCTGTTCTCGTTGGAGGAGCCCATCGCGAACTCGTCCATGTTGGTCTTGCCGAGCGTGATTGCGCCCGCGGCCTTGAGCTTCGCGACCACCGTCGCGTCGTAGGGCGAGACGAAGTTATCGAGCATCCGCGAGCCGCAGGTGGTGCGCACCCCGCGGGTGCAGAACAGGTCCTTGTGGGCGATCGGCACGCCCGCCAACGCTCCGCCCCCGCCCGCTGCGAGCGCGCGATCCGCGGCGGCCGCATCCGCGAGCGCCTGCTCGCCCGTGACCGAGACGAACGCATTGAGCACGCCCTGCCGCGCCTCGATGCGCCCGAGAAGGGCCCGCACCAGCTCGACGCTCGAGAACTTTCTCGAGCGCAGCCCCGCCGCCAGCTCCGTCAGCGTGCGCTTGTGCAGCTCGCTCACGCGCGCCTCACTCGATGACCTTGGGCACCAGGTAGAGCGCCGCGGCGACCTGCGGGGCGTTCCGCTGATACTCTTCGTGGCGGTCCTGCTCGGTCACCGCGTCCGGCCGCAGCCGCTGCGAGAGCCCCGGGAGCGGGTGCGCCATCGGGGTGACGCCCGCGGTATCGGCTCGTTCCAGGGCGCCGACGAAGTCCAGGATCTTCGACAGGCTCTCCTGGTAGACCGGGATCTCGGCCGGCGTGAGGTCGAGCCGCGCCAGAGCGGCAATGCTTGCGATCTGCTCGCGTGTGAGAGCCATGGCGGAGCACGCGGTGTGCGTGGCGAAGTGAGAAAACCAGCGCAAAATCATACATGTTGCCTTGCTGAATGTCCTGTCGGTTGCTAGATTACGCGCCACTTTTGGCGTCCCCCGCCGCCCGTCTCCGGTCGCTTCATGTTCAAACGCCTGCGCGGTTATTTTTCCAGCGATCTATCGATCGATCTGGGTACGGCCAATACCCTGATCTACGTGCGCGACAAGGGCATCGTGCTCAACGAGCCCTCGGTGGTCGCGGTGCAGGATGAGGTCGCGCGCGGCGGCAAGGTGATCGTGGCGGTCGGTTCCGAGGCCAAGGCCATGCTGGGCCGCACGCCCGGGCACATCACCGCGGTGCGCCCCATGAAGGACGGCGTGATCGCCGACTTCACCTACACCGAGAAGATGCTGCAGTACTTCATCAACAAGGTGCACGGCAACCGCACGCTCAAGCCCTCCCCGCGAGTGCTGGTGTGCGTGCCGTTCGGCTCGACGCAGGTCGAGCGTCGCGCGATCCGCGAGTCGGCCGAGGGCGCAGGCGCGCGGAATGTCGCGATCGTGAGCGAGCCGATGGCAGCGGCGGTGGGCGCGGGACTTCCGGTGCACGAGGCGCGCGGCTCGATGGTGCTCGACATCGGCGGCGGCACCTCCGAGGTTGCGGTGCTGTCGCTGAACGGTGTGGTGTACGCCAACTCCGCGCGTATCGGCGGCGATCGCATGGATGAGGCGATCATGAACTACGTGCGGCGCAACTACGGCATCCTCATCGGGGAGGCGACCTCCGAGCGCATCAAGATCGAGATCGGCTCCGCCTATCCCGGGCAGCAGGTGCGCGAGCTCTCGGTGAAGGGCCGCAATCTCTCCGAGGGCGTGCCGCGCAGCTTCACGCTCAACAGCAACGAGATTCTCGAAGCGCTGCAGGAGCCGCTGCAGAGCATCGTGAGCGCGGTGAAGCAGGCGCTCGAGCAGACTCCTCCCGAGCTCGGTGCCGATGTGGCCGAGCGCGGCATCGTGCTCACCGGCGGCGGCGCACTGCTGCGCGACATCGACAAGCTCCTCACCGAGGAGACTGGCCTTCCGGTGGTGGTCGCGGATGACCCGCTCACCTGCGTGGCGCGCGGCGGCGGGCGCATTCTCGAGCTGATGGACGAGCTGGGCCCGGGTCACTTCGGCCTGGAGTAGCGCGAAGGAGCGCGCGAGCCACAGGTGGCCGCCTTCGGGACAGCAGCCGGCAGACCGCTGCAGGGGCGCAGCGGCTCCGCTGGATTTCGTTTCACGCTTTACGCGGCGTTCGCCGTCGTCATCATGTACCTCGACCAGCGCCAGCACTACCTCGAGCGGCTGCGTTACGTGCTGCAGGCGGTCGCCTACCCGGTCCAGCTCGCCGTGAACTCTCCGCCCGCCGCCTGGAGCTGGCTCAGACAGAGCTTCGAGGCCCGCGAGAAGCTGCAGGCCGAGAATGCGAGCCTGCGAGCGCACCAGCGAGACCTCGAGTTGCGCTCGATGCGCTACGAAGACCTGGCGCGCGAGAATGCCGAGCTTCGCGGACTGCGCGCCGCTCTGCCGCCGGTCGCCGACCGCTGGCTCCCGGCGGAGATCGTCAACGTGCAGCTCAGCAGCCTCAGACAGCGTCTGCTGATCAACCGCGGCGCGGCCAACGGGGTCTTCAGGGCGCAGGCGGTGCTCGATGACCGCGGACTCATCGGCCAGACGACGCACGTCGGTCCCTGGAGCGCGGAGGTCATCCTGATCACTGACCCCGAGCACGCGACGCCGGTGCGCATCGAGCGCACGGGGCTTCGCACCATCGCGGTCGGCGGGGGCGATGCGACCTACCTCGCCCTGCCTTACCTGCCGGCCAATGCCGACATCAAGACCGGGGATCTTCTCGTCACTTCGGGCCTCGGCGGAGTCTTTCCGCAAGGCTATCCGGTGGCCCGCGTCACCGAGGTGCACCGCGAGGCGGTGCAGCCGCTCGCGCAGGTGCGCGCCGCGCCGCTCGCCCACATCGGGACCGACAGCGAGGTCATGCTGGTGTGGTTTCGTCCGGATCACCCCGCGGCGCCGGCGCCGGCGACCGCCTCGGTGAATGGAGTCAAGGCTGGCAATCCCGCCATGCAGCCGCAGGCGGCCCCGCCCCGCGCGACACCCGCGCCGGCACCGCCGAGCACTCCGAAGCCCGCGCCAGCGGCGACGCGCGCCGCGCCACGGACGGCTCCGGCGGAGTCGGCCCCATCGGAGCCCGCCCCGCCGCAGCCCGCGGAATCGGCCGCACCACCACCGCCACCCCCTGAATCGACGACCCTTGAGCCGGCAGAACCGCCACCGGAGACTCAGCCGCCAAAGGGGAACCGATGAACCCCTTCGGCCGGGGCCGCATGTGGCTCACCGTGATCGCGGGGCTGGTGCTCACCGTGCTGCCCCTGCCGGCATGGCTCGATGTGCTGCGGCCCGCCTTCCTCGTGCTGGTGGTGCTTTACTGGTCTGTGAACTCCCCGAGGACCGGGGATATCGCGCTCGGGTTCTTCGCCGGCTTCCTGCTCGATGTCTTCCAGGGACCGATCCTGGGCCAGCATGCGCTCGCCCTTGCGCTGGTGGCGTATATTGCGGTGCGCGAGCACCAGCGCATCCGGACTAAGCCGGCGCTGCAGCAGGCGATAATCGTGTTCGGGGCGCTCGCGGTGTACGAGTTCGTAGTGTTCGCGATCGACGGCTGGAGCGGCCACCCGGTCACGAGCCCCCTGCGGTGGGTCCATACCGTGACGGGAGCACTGATCTGGCCGCCGGTTGCGGCCATACTCGCGTACCGTTCGCACGCGCACTTCTAAAGCGGAACTATCCTCACCCCCGACTTTCTGACCGTTTCCAGCCATGCCGGCAGTGCGCATCAAGGATCAGTGGCGGGAGCAGCGCCTGTTCGATCAGCGCTCGCTCGTGTGCGCCGCGATCATGGGCTTAGGCCTGCTCGGCCTGATCGTGCGGCTGTTCGTGCTGCAGGTCGCCCATCACGAGTACTACTCGGACCTCTCCCAGGGCAATCGGGTACGCAATGAGCCGATCCCCGCGGCGCGCGGGCTGATCCTCGACCGCCACGGCGAAGTGATCGCCGGCAACCAGCCCGCCTATCAGCTGGAGCTCGTTCCGGAGGAAGTGCCGGATCTCGATGACACCCTCGCACAGCTGGTGCAGCTCGAGCTGGTCCGTGCCGAGGACGTCGCCGAGCTCGAGCGCACCGTCGAGTCGAGTCGCAGCTTCGACAGCGTGCCGATCCGGCTGCGCATGTCGGACGAGGACGTGGCGCGCTTTGCGGTGCGGCGCTTCGAGTTCCGCGGACTCGACATCAAGACGCGCCAGACCCGCTTTTACCCGAACGGCGATCTCGCGGTGCACGCGCTCGGCTACGTCGGCGCCATCAGCGAGCAGGACCTGAAACACATCGACCGCGCCGCCTACGCCGGCACCACGTACATCGGCAAGCTCGGCGTCGAGAGCGCCTTCGAGCGCGAGCTGCACGGCACCAACGGCTTTCGCGAGGTGCTGGTGAACGCTCAAGGCCGCTCGGTGGAGCGCCAGGGCGCATTCGTGCCGAACCTGCGCACCCGCTCGCCCGCGGCGGGGGACGATCTGCTGCTGTCCATCGACCTCAAGGTGCAGCGCACCGCCGAGGCCGCGCTCGCCGGACATCGGGGCGCCGTAGTGGCGCTCGATCCCAACAACGGAGATGTGCTCGCGCTGGTGAGCCTGCCGGGCTTCGATCCGACGCTGTTCGGGCGCGGCATCACCTCCAACGAGTACGGCGCACTGAACAACGACATCGACCGGCCGCTGTTCAATCGCGCGCTGCGCGGCACCTATCCGCCGGGCTCCACCGTCAAACCGGTGATCGCTCTCGCCGGGCTCACCTATCACGTGGTCGACCCGCAGGCGCATCGCTACTGCGCCGGCTCGTTCCATCTGCCCGGCAGCTCCTTCATCTACCGTGAGTACCACAACGAGCATCACGGCGCGGTCGATCTCGACGACGCCATCGCGCGCTCGTGCGATGTCTATTTCTACGGGCTCGCCAACGAGATCGGGGTCGACCGCATCTCCGCGTTCATGGGGCCGTTCGGCTTTGGCAAACCGACCGGCATCGACATCGGCGGGGAGAAGCCCGGGATCCTCCCCTCGCGCGAGTGGAAGGCGAAGATGTTCTCGCGGCCCGCGGAGCAGGTGTGGTTTCCGGGCGAGACGGTGAGCTTCGGCATCGGCCAGGGCTACCTCACCGTCACGCCGATCGAGATGGCGCACTACGCCAGCATCATCGCGACTCGCGGCAGGATCTGGAAGCCGCGCGTGGTCACGGCCTGGCGCGATCCGCGCACCGGAGAGATTCACAAGGTTCCACCGCAGTTAGACGGCGAAGTGAGCGGTATAGCCCCCGAGGACTGGCAGCGCGTCGTGCACGGTATGATCGGCGTGACGACGCGGGGCACCGCCGCGGCCATCGGCTACCGCGCGCCCTATACCTTTGCCGGTAAGACCGGCACCGCACAGGTGTACACGGTCGCGCGCACCGAGAAGTACGTTGCCAGCAAGATCAACGAGCGCCTGCGCGATCACTCCTGGTTCATCGCCTTTGCGCCCGCGGATGAGCCGCGCATCGCGCTCGCGGTGCTCGAGGAGAATGGCGGCGCAGGCGCGAGCGCCGCGGCGCCGATCGCCCGCAAAGTGCTGGACGCCTACCTGCTGGGCACCGACGGCAAGTTGAAGCCGCGCAGCTGATGTACGAAGACCTCGCTTCCGGCTCACGCGCACGGCGCACGCTCACGGGCGCGGCGCGCGTGCTGTTCGCGCTGCAGCTCGACGGCCCGCTGGTGGCGGGGCTGGCGCTGATCGCCGCGTTCGGCCTCGTCGTGCTCTACAGCGCCTCCGGTCAGAGCGTCGGTACGGTGGTGCGCACCGCGCTGCGGCTGCTCCTCGGCACGGTCGCGATGCTGCTGCTCGCGCGCGTGAACCCGAACTTCCTGCGACGCTCGACGCCGTGGCTGTACGTCGCCGGCTGCGGGCTGCTGCTCATCGTGGCCGCGATCGGCCACGTCGGCATGGGTGCGCAGCGCTGGCTCAATCTCGGCCTCTTCCGCTTCCAGCCCTCCGAGCTCATGAAGCTCGCGGTGCCGATGACCTGCGCATGGTACCTGCACGAGCGGCCGCTGCCGCCCGGCTGGGGCTCGCTCGCGATGCTCACCGTGTTGATCCTGATTCCAGTCGGGCTCGTGGCGATTGAGCCCGACCTCGGCACCGCGGCGCTGATTGCGGTCGCCGGCATGCTGGTCATCGTGCTCGCGGGACTGCGCGTGCGCGTGATGGTGGCGCTCGTGGCAGTTGCCGCGCTCGCCGCCTGGTTCGGCTGGAGGATCATGCACGACTACCAGCGCAAGCGCGTGCTCACCTTCCTCGACCCGCAGACCGATCCGCTCGGCGCCGGTTACCACATCATCCAGTCGCAGATCGCGATCGGCTCCGGGGGCGTGTTCGGCAAGGGCTGGATGAACGGCAGTCAGGCCCAGCTCGAGTTCCTGCCCGAGCGCTCCACCGATTTCATCTTCGCCG
>Ga0307471_100001491_pt1 | contig 12793 bp, 9 predicted proteins | sample atmos_gasesAM3C__2_FD_204566 | JGI IMG/M metagenome (GOLD analysis project Ga0307471, IMG submission 204566) | Hardwood forest soil microbial communities from Morgan-Monroe State Forest, Indiana, United States - atmos_gasesAM3C_515 | ecosystem: Environmental > Terrestrial > Soil > Temperate... | reverse complement strand
GCTTTGGGCGCTCGCCGTTACCGGGCGGGCGCAGCTCGAGGCGCTGGGCGCAGCCGCTCACGCTCCCGCGGAACGCCTCGATCATTTCCCGGAGCTCGCCGTGGAGGCGGTCTCGCGGGCGGCCGCCAGCCGCGCAGGCTTCGGAGTGTCGCTCGATGCGGCACCGAGCGCCCGCGCCGGCCTGCGGCAGCGAGCCGGCGCGCCGCTGTGGGTGGCGAGAGCGGTGGATTGTGCGGCCCCGCGCTCGCTCGGGTCTGCGGAGGCGGAGAGTCTCGCGCTGCGCCTGACCGAGTGGCCGATCGACGTCACGGTCCACTGTCGATGTCACTATCACGAACACGGCCCGAATGCAGTGCGTGAGGCGCAGGAGCGCAGCCTCGGGCGGCTTGCGTCGGTCAGTCGCGCACAGGGGCGCGAGTGGCTGCTCGAGATCTCCGATGAGGAGGGAAGACCTCTCGATGCCGCTTCGCTGGCGCAAGTGTTAGCGCGCCTCTACGCGCTCGATATCCGCCCCGACTGGTGGGCGCTCGCGCCGCAACCCAACAGCGCTGCCTGGGACACCTGCATCCGGTCGATCGCCACGAACGACCGCTATTGCCGTGGTGTGCTCATCGCGCTCGATGCCGCCACGGCGCCCGGCGCCGCGCTCACACTCGCAGCGGAGATTCCGCTCGTGCGCGGCTTTCTTGCCGGCGGTAGCATACAGAGGGGTGCGGCAATGGGGTGGCTCGCGGGGGAGCTGACCCATGAGGCGGCAGTCGCGGAGCTGGCGGAGCGCTTCACAGAGCTCGTCGAAGCATGGATCGCCGCGCGTGACCCGGAGCTCGACCAACTGCAAAGGAGCGCCAATTGATGGCGGTGCGGCTCACGGTGGCACAAGCTCTGGTGCGCGCCCTCACCGCGCAGTGGACGCTCATCGATGGCGAGCGTTGCCGGGTGTTTGCCGGAGTCTGGGCAATATTCGGGCACGGCAACGTCGCCGCGCTCGGCGAGGCGCTGTACGCAGTGCGCGGCAGTCTTCCGACCTTGCGGGCCCACAACGAGCAGGCCATGGCTCATGCGGCAGTGGCGTTCGCTAAGGCCTCGTACCGTCGCCGCATGATGGCCTGCACGACCTCGATCGGCCCGGGGGCGACCAATCTCACGACCGCGGCGGCGGTCGCACACGTCAACCGGCTGCCGGTGCTGCTCCTGCCGGGTGATGTGTTTGCGACCCGCGCCCCGGATCCTGTGCTGCAGCAGGTCGAGAACTTCGGCGACGGGCTCGTCTCGGCGAATGATTGTCTACGGCCCGTGTCGCGCTACTTTGACCGCATTACGCGGCCCGAGCAGCTCGTCCCCGCTTTCGACCGCGCGATGCAGGTATTGACCGACCCGGCGCAGTGCGGCCCCGTGACGATCGCACTCTGTCAGGACGTGCAGGCCGAGGCGTTCGACTGGCCGCAGAGCTTCCTCGCCGATCGCTTGTGGGCGGTGCGCCGGCCGCCGCCCGATGAGCACGAGCTCACCGCGGCGGCGCAGGTGCTGCGTTCGGCACGCCGGCCGCTGATCGTGTGCGGGGGAGGGGTGCTCTATTCGCAGGCGTCCGAAGAGCTGCGGCTCTTCTGCGAGCGGCACGGCGTGCCGCTCGGGGAAACGCAGGCCGGCAAGTCGGCGCTTGCCGCCGGCCATCCGCTGAATCTCGGCGGCATCGGTGTGACCGGGACCGCCGCAGCCAATGCCCTCGCCGCCGATGCCGACGTGATTCTGGCGGTCGGCACGCGCCTCCAGGACTTCACCACCGGCTCCGCGACGCTCTTTCGTGCCAGAGGGCATCGACTGATCGGGCTCAACGTGCAGCCGTTCGACGCCTTCAAGCACAACGCACTGCCGCTCGTTGCGGACGCGCGATCGGGATTGCGGACCTTGAGCGCGGCGCTCGGTGACTGGCGGGCGGAGCGCGCCTGGACGGAGCGGGCGCAGGCCGAGCAGCGGTCATGGCAGCGCGTTGCCGAGTCGTTTACGGCCCCCGCCGGGGAATCGCTTCCGTCCGATGCCAGCGTCATCGGCGCCGTGCAGCGCGCGGCGCAGGATTCGGACATCGTCGTCTGTGCCGCCGGCGGGCTGCCGGGGGAGCTGCACAAGCACTGGCAGCCCGGGCAAGCCGGTGGGTACCACCTCGAATATGGTTACTCCTGCATGGGCTACGAGATCGCTGGCGCCCTGGGGGTGAAACTCGCTCAGCCGGAGCGCGAGGTGATCGTGATGGTGGGTGACGGGTCCTATCTCATGCTCAACAGCGAGATCGCCACCTCGGTGCGCATGGGCCTCAAGCTCATCATCGTGCTGCTGGACAACGGCGGCTTCGGCTGCATCGAGCGCCTGCAGGGCGCTACGGGCAATGCGAGCTTCAACAACCTGCTCACGGACCCGGGCGGCGCGCGGGCGGGCATCGATCTCCTCGCCCACGCCCGAAGTCTCGGTGCGGAGGCACGCCAGGTAAAAGGCCTCGCCGCGTTGACGGCTGCGCTCGCCGTCGCCCGCAAGGCGGACCGCACGACCGTGCTTCTCATCGAGACCGACCCCGCCGCAAGCACGACCGCCGGGGGTCATTGGTGGGATGTCGCGGTGCCCGAGGTGTCCGAGCGCACTGCGGTGCAGGAGGCTCGTGAACGCTACGTCCGGGCACGGCACGCGCGCACGGATGACGACGCATGAGCATCCGATTCGGCGCGAACCCCATCATCTGGTCGAACGATGACATGCGCGAGCTCGGCGGGGACATTCCGCTCGAGACCTGCCTCGCGCAGGCACGGCAGGTCGGCTTCGAAGGCATGGAGCTCGGACACAAGTTTCCGCGCGACGCGCGCACGCTCGCCGCCGTACTCGGGCGCTTCAATCTCGCGTGCGTTTCGGGCTGGTACTCTTCCTCATTGCTCGCGCGGGATGCGGACGCGGAGCTGGCGCATCTGCGTGCCCACCTCGCGCTGCTCAAGGCGGTCGGCAGCTCCGTGCTGGTGTTCGCCGAGGTCAGTCGCGCCGTCCACGGCGATCGCGGCAGGCCGCTGGCGCAGCGGCCGCAGCTCGACCCCGGGGACTGGCGGGAGTTCGGCCGGCGCGTCACGCAGGTCGCGTCCGCTACCCTCGCCGAAGGCGTACAGCTCGTCTATCACCACCACATGGGTACCGTGGTGCAGAGCGAGGCCGACATCGATGCGCTGATGGAGGCCACCGGGCCCGAGGTAGCGCTGCTGCTCGACACCGGACATGCGAGATTTGCGGGCGCCGACCCGGCCGCGCTCGCGCGGCGCTACGCCGGCAGGGTCCGGCACCTGCATGCCAAGGACGTACGCTGCGATGTCGCCGAGCGTGCAGTGCACGGCGGCTGGAGCTTTCTGCGTGCGGTGGTGGAAGGGGTCTTCACGGTCCCGGGCGATGGTTGTGTCCCGTTCGACCGCGTGTTCCGCGAGCTGCCGGCCTACTCGGGCTGGATAGTGCTCGAGGCCGAGCAGGATCCGAAGAAAGCCGATCCGCTCACGTACGCGACCCTGGGACTGCGCAACCTGCGCCAATTCGCGGCGGAGAACCTGCAATGAGCCGCTCGCTGCTCGTGAAGCCCGATCTCTCCTCTGCCACTTCGCAGGTGCACCGGATCACACCCGAGAGCGCCGGTTGGCGCTACGTCGGGTTCGAAGTCTTCGACCTCATACCCGGCCGCACGCTCGAGCGCTGCGTCGCCGGCCGCGAGCAGTGCCTCGTGCTGCTCTCCGGTCGCGCCGCCGTCACCGTGGGGAGCCAGGACTTCGGCACGATCGGGCTGCGACGCAATCCCTTCGAAGGCAAGCCCTTTGCGGTCTACGTGCCTCCGGGCACGAACCTGAGCGTGCGGCCGGCCACGGAGTGCGAGCTCGCCGTGTGCTCGGCACCCGGCCGGGGCGATCTGCCGTCACGACTCATTCCGCCGGAAGAGGTCGGCGAAGAGGTGAGAGGGACCGGCACCAACACCCGTTACGTGCGCAACGTGCTTCCCGCGAACGCCCCGGCCGAGTGCCTGCAGGTCGTCGAGGTCGTCACTCCCGGTGGACATTGGTCGAGCTACCCGCCGCACAAGCACGACAGCGTGCAGCCGGGCGAGAGCCAGCTCGAGGAGACCTATTATCACCGGCTCGCGCGGCCGGGCGGGTTTGCGTTTCAGCGCGTCTACACCGAGGACCGGGCGCTCGATGAGACCATGACCGTCGAGGATCGCGACGTGGTGCTCGTGCCGCGCGGCTACCATCCGGTGAGCGCCGCGCACGGGTTCGATCTTTACTACCTGAATGTCATGGCCGGCCCGGTAAGAAGCTGGCAGGTGACGCAGGCACCGGGTTACGAGTTCCTGACTCCGCGACGCTGAGCACGCCGGCGCAGCGCGGAACATGCAACGGGACGCGAGCGGAACGATGGTCGGTATGGCGGTACTCGGGTGCGGTCGCATCGGCCGCATCCACGCAGGGAACCTCGCACGGCATCCGCGGGCGAAGCTCGTGGCGGTATTCGACGTGGCGAGCGATGCCGCGCGGCAGACCGCGAGTGAGCTGGGGGTGAAGCGGGCCGCGAGTCTCGACGAGGTGTGGGCCGACCGGCAGATCGCGGCCGTCGTGGTGGCGACGCCGACCGATACTCACGTGCCCCTCCTTGCCGCGGCGGTGAAAGCCGGCAAGGCAGTGTTCTGCGAGAAGCCGATCGACGTGGACCTCGAGCGTGCGCGTGCGTGCTGGCGCGACATCGCCCCGCACCGGCCGAGGCTGATGATGGGCTTCAACCGCCGCTTCGATCCTTCCTTCCGGGCCCTGCGCGAGCGGGTGCAACGCGGGGAAATCGGCCGGCTGGAGCTCGTCCTCATCACCAGCCGCGATCCCGCACCGCCGCCACTCGCGTATATCCGCAGCTCCGGGGGCTTGTTGCGCGACATGACCATTCATGACTTCGACATGGCGCGCTACCTCGCGGGCGATATCACCCAGGTGCAGGCCTTCGGTGCGAACCTCGTGGACCCGAAGATCGCGAAGCTCGGGGACATCGATACCTGCACGGTGTCGCTGCGGGCGAAATCCGGCGCACTGCTGCAGATCAACAACAGCCGGCGCTGCGTCTACGGTTATGACCAGCGCATCGAGGTCTTCGGGGCGGACGGCATGCTGCAGGCGGGGAATGAGCGCGCCACCACGATCGAGCACTGGGGTGCGGAGCGCACCGGTGCGCGCGACCGGGTGCTCGATTTCTTCCTCGAGCGCTACGCCGACGCGTATCGCCTGGAGGTCGACGCGTTCATCGAGTCGGCGGAGGAGGGCGGCCCGATGAAGCCGGACTTCTCAGACGGGCTCGAGGCGCTGCGCCTTGCAGCGGCGGCGGAGGATAGTCTGCGCACCCATCAAACCATCGATCTCAGTTGATGGCCCGCGGATCGCGCGCTCGGCGCCGATACTGGTCCGCGATCACGGCGGCGACGATGATCCCGCCTTTCACGATCTCCTGGTAATAGGCGTCGATCCGCAGGAAGGTGAAGCCGGAAGTCACCACGCCGAGGATGAGCGTGCCGATCACGGTGCCCGTGATCCGTCCGACGCCGCCGGAGAGCGAGGCGCCGCCGATCACCGCCGCCGCGATCGCGTCCAGCTCGTACATCATTCCCATCCCCGCCTGACCGGATTCGGCGCGCGCCGAGGTGACGATGCCGGCGAGCCCCGAAAGAGCTCCGGCGACCGTGTACACGATGAGCAGATGGCGCGCAACGTTGATCCCCGACACGCGCGCCGCCTGCGGATTCGAGCCGATCGCGTAGGTGAACTTGCCGTAGCGCGTGTAACGAAGGGCAACGTGGAAAATGAGTGCGGCCGCAAGAAATATCATTACCGGCACCGCGCCGCTGCCGATGTCGGCGTACGCGTCCGTGAGGAGGCTTACCGGCTGCCCGCGCGTGTACCATTTTGCGAGGCCCCGGGCCGTCACCATTACCCCGAGTGTCGCAATGAAGGGCGGGATGGCGGTGCGCGCGATCAGCGTACCGTTCAGCAGCCCGGCGGCGGCGCCGACCGTGAGACCCGCTAGCACCGGCACGATGACCGGCAGGTCGGTGAGGGAGGGGTAGACGGGGTGCACGGCGTCCGCTGACTGTGCGAGGCTCGCCGCCACCATCGCGGTGAGCGCCACCACGGAGCCCGAGGAAAGGTCGATCCCGCCGGTGATGATTACCTGCGTCACGCCGATGGCGATGATGCCGATCACCGCGACCTGCAGGATCATGACCACGAGCCGCTGCTCGTTCAGCAGGAAGCTCTGGTGCACGAAGATCCAGCCGAGCAGCTCGAAGGCGAGCGCGAGCCCGACGAGCACCAGGAAGATGCTGGCTTCGGGCGGCCATGTACGCGTCCGCCGCGGTTGGCTCGCGGCGAGGCTCGGCTCACTTTGCTGGACGGTGGCCTGCGGCATGGGTACGGCGCCTCGCGTCTATTGCGCCGCCAGCGCCATGATCTTCTCCTGATCCGCCCGGTCGCGCTCGAGCATCCCGGTGACGCGCCCCTCGCGCATCACCATGATGCGGTGGCTCATGCCGAGAATCTCGGGAAGCTCCGATGAGATCATGAGCACGGCCGCGCCCTGCGCGGCAAGCTGCGCAATGAGCTGATGGATCTCGGCCTTGGCGCCGACATCGATGCCGCGGGTCGGCTCATCGAGGATGAGGATTTTCGGCCCGGTCAGCAGCCAGCGGCCGATGAGCACCTTCTGCTGATTGCCGCCGGAGAGATTGGCGATCGGCGCGTGCAGGCCCGGTGTCTTGATGCGCACCTGGCGGCTCATGTCCGCACAGGCGCGGGTCACAGCCGCGCCGCGCACGAACCCCAAGCGGACGAAATTGCGGTTGAGCACTGCGATCTCGAGATTGTCGAGTACGTCGAGCGTGAGGAAACACCCGGTTTCCTTACGGTCCTCGGTGAGGAAGGCCATGCCGCGCCCGACGGCAGTACAGGGGGAATCCACCGCGATCTCGGCGCCTTCGATCCACAGCCGACCACCATCCGCGGGAGCGACCCCGAAGAGTGCCTCGGCGAGCTTGCTGCGGCCCGCACCGATGAGTCCGGCGACGCCGAGAATCTCGCCGGCATGCAGCTCGAAGCTGACGTCGCGAAAGTGGGGGTGCAGCGTGAGCCCGCGGGCGGCGAGCAGGACCGGCCCGGGCGCGGAGCGCTCTTGCGGGAAGATGCGCGCGAGCTCGCGGCCGACCATCATGCGAATCAGCTGCTCGCGCGTCAGGTTGCCGGGGCGCTCCGTGCCGATGTACCGGCCATCGCGCAGCACGGACACTTCATCTGCGATCTCCCAGAGCTCGTCCATGCGGTGGGTGATATAGAGCACCGCCTTGCCCTGCGACTTCAGCTCGCGAATGATCGCGAAGAGATGCGCCGCGTCGCGCTCACTCAGCGCCGAGGTCGGCTCGTCCATGATGAGGAGCTGCGATTGGTGGGACAGCGCTTTCGCGATCTCGACCAGCTGACGGCGCGCGATGGGGAGCGTGCCCACTACCGTGTGCGGATCGAGATCGATCTGCAGCCGCTCGAGCAGTGCGCGGGTGCGCCGAGCGAGCTCGCGATGGTCGATCATCCCGAATGCATTGACCGGCTCGCGCCCGATCCAGATGTTCTCTGCGATGCTCATGGACGGCATCAGGTTGAGCTCCTGATGGATCATCGCGATGCCACTCGCGAGCGCCTGGCGCGGCGATTCGAGCAACAGCGTGCGGCCGGAGAGGCGCAGCTCGCCGCTATCGGCAGGCACGATGCCGGCGATGATCTTCATCAGTGTCGACTTGCCGGCTCCGTTCTCGCCGATCAGTGCGTGCACCGTGCCCACGTCCACCCGGAGCGAGACGTCGTCGAGCGCCGCGACTCCGGGGAAGCTCTTGCTGATGTGTCTCGCCTCGAGCAGGCAGCCATCGGGCGCAGCGGCAGCCGCAGGTTGCATAACGCGGGTCAATGACGGGTGAGGTAGGCCGACAGGTTGGCGGGGGTCACGAGCTCGAAGGGCACCCACACCAGACTGTCCACCTTCTCGGCGCGCGCGAGCCTGAGCGCCGTGTCGACGGCGCCCGTGCCCTGACCGGCGGCATTCTGAAACACGGTGACCATGAGCTCGCCCGCCTTCATGGCCGCGAACCCGTCCGCGGTCCCATCGATGCCCGCGACCACGGTGGAGGCGAGCAACCGCGCCCGCTTGAGGGATTGGATGGCCCCGATGGCCATCTCGTCGTCATTGGCCACGACCGCCTGCGGACGCAGGCCCGCGCTCAGCCAGTTGGTCATGAGGTCGGCGCCTTCGGTGCGTTTCCAGTTGGCCGCCTGCTTGGCCAGCACCCGGATGCCCGCGCATTGCGGGCGGCCGATCACCTCGTACACGTCCTGGGTACGCTGGCGGGTCGACTGATTGGTCAGCTCGCCCATCATGATCACGATGTCGCCCTTGCCCTGGAGCAGCCGGCACACCTCGAGCATCTGCAGGGTACCGGACTGCCTCTCATCGGACCCGACGAAGGCGACGCCGGCAGGCAGCTGCTTGTCGCCGGGCATACGGTTCACGTAAACGAGTGGAATGCCCGCCCGCGTGACGAGCCGCGTCATCCTGGGCGTCGCATCGGTGTCGACGGGATTGACGATGATGGCGTCCACCTTCTGCGCGATGAAGTTCTCGATCTGGTTCAGCTGTCGTCCGATGTCGCTCTGTGCGTCCTCGAACTGAATACCGGCGTTCAGCTGCTGCGCCCGCGCTTTCATGCTGGCGCGCACGCTGGTGAGGAAGTTGTCGTCGAACAACGCCATCGACACACCCAGTGTCGTCGCGTGCGGCGCGCCACACAGTGCCGCGGAGAGACAGGCGAGGAGTGCCAGGCTGATGCGCTTCATGCTCGTGCGGAGTCTAAGCGCCGCGCAGCGTGGATGCGACAGGATGACGGCCGCGACGAGCTTTGTTAGTGTCTCGCGGCCGTAGGCGCAACCGCAGGAGCGTGCCGCGCCGTGAAATACCTGCCGCTCGTCTGGTCGGGACTCTGGCGCAAACCCGGTCGCACCATCCTGGTCTTTCTCCAGGTCAGCGTAGCCTTTGCGCTCTTCGGGGTGCTCCAGGGTCTCAAAACCGGCGTCGCGCACGCCGTCGCAGCAGCGCGCGCCGATCTGCTGATCGTACACAGCCGGCTAAGCTCGATCGCGCAGCCGCTCCCGTACGGCTTGCTCGAGCAGATCCGTACGGTCCCCGGCGTGAAGGTGGCGATTCCCGTGGAGCTCTCCTTCGGCACCTGGCAGAAACCCGACCAGGGGGTCGGCGTCGTCTCCGTCAGTCCCGAGGAGGGCTGGCCGAGAGCCTTCACTTTCACGATCGCGCCCGAATACCTCGCCGCCTTCCGCAAGTCACGCACGGCGATGCTGGTGAGGGATCTGGTGGTGCAGAAGTACGGCTGGAAAGTCGGCGATCACATCCCCCTGCAGATGGCCCTGGCGCAAGAGAACGGTTCGTATGACTGGGCATTCGATGTCGTCGGGACCTTCACCGACAGTGACGTCGGCGGCGGCCGCTACATCGTCATCGTCAGCTACCCATATTTCGATGAGGCGCGGCTCCAGAAAAAAGGCACCGTCAATCACTTCAACATCGCGGTCACGGATGCAAAGCTCGCCACCCAAGTGGCCGAGGCGATCGATGCGCGCTTCGCCAATTCATCCCACGAGACCAAGACCGAATCGTTGCGGGAGATGGCGCAGTCATCGATGCAGGCGATCGGCGACTTCGACTTCCTGATTCGTGCAGTGGTCGGCGCCGTGCTGGTCGCGCTGTTGTTTGCTACCACGACCATGATGGTCCACTCGATCCACGAGCGTACGCCGGAGCTCGCCGTGGTCAAGACCCTCGGCTTCACCGATCGTGCCGTATTCCTGCTCATACTCGCCGAGGCCCTGAGTGTCTTCCTCGCCGGTGCCGTGTGTGGGCTCGTGCTGGCGACGCTCACTCTCCCTTTCGCGGCCCGTTTCGTACTTGGACTCTCGATGCCGGGCGTGGTGGTCGCGATGGGCCTGGCACTCGGGGCCCTGGTGGCCGTCATCGGCGCCGCCATTCCGGCGGCCCTCGCCGCGCGGCTCAGGGTCGCCACCGCGCTCGCCGGCCACCGGGCGGCATGAACTTCACGCGACAATTCCTCGCGCTGCTGCGCATGAGCCTTGCAGGGATCACGCGGCGTCCGGCCGCGGTCCTCACGATCATCATTGGCGTCACCTGCGCGGTCGCAGTACTGGTCTCGATGCTTGCGATGGGGAGTGGCGCCCGGCGGCAGGTGCTGGCCGGGGTGCACGAAGATCGCGTGGTGGTGAACAGTCACGGCGCCAGCGGCATCATGAGCAGCATCCCACGGGAGGAGGCCGATACCGTGCGCAGCCTGCCGGGGATCAAAAAGGGCAACGACGGAAAACCGCTCGTCGAGTTTCAGTCGATAGTGCCCATCGAAGCTCGCCGGCGGGTGACGGGCACGCGGATCTTCTTCCCGCTGGTTGGGATGACCGGTGGGCCGCTTTCCGAGGCGGATCCGGAGCTGCACCTCACGGCGGGCCGAGCGTTCCGGCCCGGTCTGCACGAGCTCATCGCCAGCCGCCCCTGCTTGCGCCAGTTCACGGGATTCGCCATCGGCGATAAACGCTCGATAGGCGGTGTCGACTGGACCATCGTCGGGCACATCGATCAGGGAGACTCACAGCAGTGCGTCGTGCTCGCTGACGCCGAGATCCTCATGTCGACCTTCAAAAGCAATACCTACACCCAGGCCACGGCGACGCTGCGGTCGCCGGCGGACTACGAGGTGCTGCGCAACGCACTCGAGAGCAATCCGACGCTGCACCTCGAAGTGCGCCACGAGCGCGAGGCGCGGGAGGAGGGCATCAAGCAGCTGAACGCCTTGCTCAATTTCGCCGCCTACTTCGTGGGCTCGATCATGGCGATCGGCGCGACTCTCGGCGCCGTGAACTCGCTGTATTCGATCGTCGACTCGCGGCGCCGCGAGATCGCCACGCTGCGTGCGATCGGCTTCGGGTCGGCGTCGGTCGCCGCCGCCATACTGTGCGAGTCGATCGTGCTGGCACTCCCCGGTGCGTTGCTCGGTGTGCTGCTCGCGCGCGCACTCTTCGACAGGATGGCCGTGAGCCCCTTCGGCTTCAGTTTTCTGCTCGATGTCCCGCCGGGACTCGCAGTCATCGGTGTGCTCTGGGCGCTCGCCATGGGGCTCATCGGCGGGCTGCTGCCCGCACTGCGCGCGGCGCGGGTGCCGGTCACGACGGCGCTGCGCGCCACGTGAAGGCGCATCTCATGCTGTGGCGCCTCATCGGTTTCACGGTGCTAGGCGGGCTGCCGTGGCTCGAAGCCGGGGACGTTATCGCCGCCCCCGAGGCGACGCCGGATCCCGAAAGGACGCGCACGTACATCGACCACGCCTGGAGCACACTCACGCGGTCGATGGAGGATTGCGCATCGCTCACCGACCCGAAGGTCGTAACCCGCCCCGTGCTCTATGTGCCGGCGCAGTTCCCGGTTCCCGCCCAGCTCGCCGCGGTACGCGAGCGCTGCCATATCGACGTGCGTGCCCTGCCGCTTGTCATCGGTCAGCTCGGGGACGTGGACGCCACGCGACTTCCCGTGCAGGGCCTGCTCTACCTACCGCACGCGTATGTCGTGCCGGGTGGCTTCTTCAACGAGATGTACGGTTGGGACAGCTACTTCATAGTGCTCGGTCTCCTCGCCGACCGGCGCAGCACGCTGGCGCGCGACATGGTCGAGAACGCACTATTCGAGGTCGAGTACTACGGTGGGGTGCTCAACGCGAACCGCACGTATTACCTGAGCCGATCCCAGCCGCCGCTGCTGAGTGCAATGATCGCGGCGGTACTCGAGGACCCCACCAGCTTTCAGAGCTCTTCCGAGCGGCTCGCGTGGCTCGGACGCGCATACCCGCTCGCGGTGCGTAACTACGAGATCTGGATGGGGCCCGAGCACCAGGCCGGCGCGACCGGGCTGGCCCGTTACCAGGATCTCGGGAGCGGGCCGGTACTCGAGGCGCGTGACAGCCGCTACTACCGGCGGGTGGTGAGTTGGCTCCTCGCGCATCCTCTCGAGGATCCCGGCTACCTCATCAAAGGCTCCAAAAAGCCCGACCTGACCGAGGCGGCGCGCCTCGCCGAGTCGAGCTGCGATGTCCGCACATCGAAGGTCTGTGCCGGTGCCTGGGTCGATGGTTATCGGCTGACCGCCGACTACTACCACGGCGACCGTGCGATGCGTGAATCGGGCTTCGACATCAACTTCCACTTCGGTCCCTTCGGTGGTTCGACGCACCATTACGCCGACGTGGGTTTGAACGGTCTGCTCTACCGCTACGAGCTCGATCTCGCGGATTTCGCGCGGCAGCTCAGCAGGCAAGCCGAGGCCGAGCACTGGACGCAGGCCGCAGCGGCCCGCAGGCAGGCGATCGACCGCTATCTCTGGCATCCGCAGCCCGGCAGGTACGCGGATTTCGACTTCGTCGCCGGAAAGCCCGCAGCCTCCGTGTACCTCACGATGTTCTATCCGCTGTGGGCCGGTGCGGCCTCCGCAGCGCAGGCCGCGGCGGTGCACGAGCAGCTGGCGGTGTTCGAGCGGGTCGGGGGACTTGCCATGGACGACCGCCCGAGCGGCGCGCAATGGGACGATCCCTTCGGCTGGGCACCGACGAACTGGCTCGCGGTCTGCGGCCTGGCAGCGAACGGATTCG
>Ga0307471_100001490_pt1 | contig 12797 bp, 10 predicted proteins | sample atmos_gasesAM3C__2_FD_204566 | JGI IMG/M metagenome (GOLD analysis project Ga0307471, IMG submission 204566) | Hardwood forest soil microbial communities from Morgan-Monroe State Forest, Indiana, United States - atmos_gasesAM3C_515 | ecosystem: Environmental > Terrestrial > Soil > Temperate... | reverse complement strand
CAGCAACTTGTCGCTCCGATCGCCTTGTACCCAGACGCACTCGTTGCGCAGATTCTCGCCGCCTCCACCTATCCAACCGAGATTGTTGAGGCGGACCGCTGGATGCAAAGTCATTCGAACCTCAAGGGTGGAGAGTTGGCGAAAGAGGTAGACAAACAGGACTGGGATCCCAGCCTAAAGGCTATAACGCAATTCCCGTCGGTTCTCGAAAACATGGACAAGAACCTCTCTTGGACCTCGTCCCTTGGCGAGGCGTATATCTCCCAGCCGCAGGATGTGACCGAGGCCGTCCAGACCTTGCGTCAGCAGGCTCGCAGTGCCGGCCATCTGAGTAACACCGAACAGGAGAAGGTAACGACGCAAGGCGACACGATCATCATCGAACCGGCCAACCCAGAGTTCGTTTATGTTCCCGCCTACGACCCCTGGCTCGTGTACGGTGAGCCGATCATCGCGTATCCAGGCTGGTTTCCCGTGCCCGGGATTTACTGGGGTGGCCCCGGCATTTCCTTTGGCATTGGATTTGGTATCGGCTTCTTCGGAGGATATGGCTGGGGCTGGCATCACTGGGGCTACGACTGGCATGGCCGTCGAACGTTCTTCGATCATCACGAATGGGTCTCCCACAGCCGGGATTTTGGTCACGACGGGTTCCATCATGGTGACTTCCGCCACGGCCACGGTGATTTCGGCCACAGCGGCTTCGATCACGGCGGCGGATTCCACCGCTCTTCGGCTCCTCACTTTCAGCCAGGAACGCGCTCCGGTGCGTTCAGTGGGTTTGATCATGGCGGAAACGTCCGAGGCTTTTCTTCCCGCGGGCGGTCGAGCTTTGGAGGTGGAGGTTTCCACGGAGGCCACGGCGGCGGCGGACGGCACTAGGTAATCGGATGCAGGGCACTTATTAAGATTCTAGGAATGGAGAACAGAATCATGCTTCAGAGAAGTTCAAATTCTTTCCAAGGCAAGAACAAGAGGTTTGCTGGATTTGCAGCGGCGGTCTTGGCAGTTTCGTTGGGATGCTCGTTTGCGCCGCTGTTTGCGCAGGAGCCGGGACAGCGGACCTTCACTTCTACCGAAGAGGCGAGTCGCGCTCTCTTTCACGCCATGCAATCACAGGACGAACAAGCTCCTTTGAGCATCCTCGGACAAGCCGGAAAAGAAGTTGTCTCGTCCGGCGACCCACAGGAAGACATGGATGCTCGCACCAGCTTCATCGTCAAATACAAGGAGATGCATCGCTTCGTCACAGAGGAGGACGGAACAGTAACCTTGGTAGTCGGAGCCGAAAATTGGCCTTTTCCGATTCCCTTGATTAAGAACAACGGTTCGTGGTATTTCGACACGCCCGCTGGCAAAGACGAGATTCTGTTCCGGCGCATAGGCAGAAATGAACTCGCCGCCATGGATGCATGCCGCGAATTGGTCGATGCGCAAAAGCAATATTTTGCGCACCCGCCGGCTGACCAGCCGAAGCAATTCGCCCAGAAACTGGTCAGCGATGAAGGCGGGCACAATGGTCTGTATTGGCACGGTGCCAGCGATGAGTTCGAGAGCCCGATCAACCCTCTCATCGCTTATGCACGCCAAAATCTCCCAATTGACCAAGTTGGCGAGCATGTTGCGTTCAATGGGTATATGTTCCGGATCCTCACCAGCCAAGGACAACATGCGCCGGGCGGAGCCAAAAGCTATATCGTCGATGGCAAGATGAGCGCAGGATTCGCCTTCGTCGCCTACCCTGTCGAGTACCGCTCCTCAGGTGTGATGACCTTTATTGTCGACGCGTCCGGAACCATTTACGAAAAGGACCTTGGTCCCAACACAACAAAGCTTGCACAAGCGATGACCGTGTATGACCCGGATTACACCTGGCACAAGGTGGAATAAGAAGCGCTCGTTGCGATGATACATCGTCATGCATTCTTCATCGTTTCGTACTTTGCACAAATCCAAATCCCTCGGAGCAGAACCGTCTGATAAGCCGGGAGGCCAAAAATGACGATGCAGCTGAATTGCATGTGCGCGAAAGAAACGCTCTAGAAAGGCCGACCGATCTCGATCGGAAAGGCGTCAGCGAAATATCGAGCAGCCTGCGTCAATTACTCGCCGATGTTTTCGCGCTCTCGTGAAGACCAAGAATTTTCACTGGCACATGAGCGGCCAGCACTTTCGCGATTACCACCTACTGCTCGACGAGCACTCGGACCAAATCTTCGCCATGACGGACGACATCGCGGAGCGGGCACGCAAGGTTGGCGGAACCACAATTCGTTCGATTAGAGACATTGCTGAACATCAACGTCTGAAAGACAATGACGAGGAACTGGTCACTCCCGGAGACATGCTTGCGGAGCTTTGTGCCGACAACCAGCGCTTAACGCGATTCCTGCGCTCCGCCCACGAACTCTGCGAACGCCACCACGACATTGCTACGGCAAGTTTGATTGAAACCTGGATTGACCAAGCCGAACGGAGAACATGGTTCCTGGCAGAGACAGCGCGCACCCTCTGATGGGAGCGGCGCCATCGGACTCGGGAATGACCTATGTCACGCATTGCACCGACTATACGCATCGCCATTCTCGCCATTGTGGCAGCCGCAGTTTTCTGCACACCTCAACTGAAGGGGAAGCCCCCAGGCCTGCTTTCGAATCCGCCGGAACTTCGCGCGAAACACCATACACTTTCCTTAACCTTGCACGCAGGCATTGCAAGTGATGGAAGGAACTCCTTCTACTTCAACGGCCAGCCAAACGCTCCAACCCTACGGCTGTCGCAGGGAGACCAACTGAAGATCACCTACGTCAACGATCTCCCGATCAAGGCAAAAGAGAGTTGCGCGATGACTCCGTGCATGGACATGACGAATTCGCATTTTCACGGCCTAACGGTCTCTCCCGACGCTCCCCAGGATGACGTCTTGGACATGATGGCCATGCCCGGACAAGCACTCCGCTACACCGTAGAGATTCCGAAACACCACCCGCCTGGCTTGTATTGGTACCACACCCACCTCACGGAGAGAGCCACCGGCAAGTTCTTGACGGCATGTCCGGAGCGATCGTGATCGAAGGAATGGAGTCTTATTTTCCGCCTCTAGCCGGCCTGCCGGAGCGCGTCTTGGTTGTGCGCGGGCGTTCCATCGGCAACGACCCGGTGTCTGCCGATTTGAAGCATCGCGTTGAACTCAGTTCGGATATTTGCGGAGCGGAGCCAGAGACGCCAGAAGAGATCTTCACGTTGAACGGATCGGTGCGGCCTCAAATTGAAATCGCTACCGGTGAGCGTCAGTTTTGGCGTCTTGTGAATGCTTCCGCGGATCGCTATCTCGACCTTCAGCTTGAGGGTCAAACGTTCGAAATCGTTGCCATGGACGGGATGCCTATCGCCCTGCACGATTCGAATCATCGAACGCGGAGTGCCGATCACGTCTTATTGCCGCCGGCAGGCAGGCTGGAGGCCATTGTCACTGGTCCAGCGGCAGACACGCCTAGGCGTCTGGTCTCACGGTGCGTCGATACCGGGCCAGACGGCGATCCGAATCCGGCGATGGTATTAGCCGACATCGTTCCGCAACCAGCGGCAAAGTCATTGTCAAAAGTATCGGAGAGCTCGCGCCAACCTGATCGCAAGACGTTGGACCTAGCCGCGGAAGAGAAAGTGCCTCCTCGATTCATCGTGACATTCACCGAAGACAAGAAGGGCTTTTACATCGATGGAGACAAATTCAGGCCAGACGCCGCTCCGATGGTGCGCGCAAAAATTGGGACGCTTCAGCATTGGAGGATTGTCAATGCAACAGGGGAACTGCATCCCATGCACATTCATCAAGTCCACTTCCTGCCGTACGCAGAAAACGACCGACCACTTGCCGAACCTGTGTGGCTGGACACAGTGAATGTTCCATACCGCCGTTCCGTCGACGTCATTATGGATTTTACCGATCCGGTCATCAAGGGCATGTCGGTCTTTCACTGCCATCTCCTCAATCACGAAGACAAGGGGATGATGGCGAAGATTCTCTTTCAATGAATGACCTGGTACATTTTGCGGTCGGAGAATCGAAGCCCGCCGAGTCGCACGGTCTTCGCAAGTGGGTTCCGCTGGTGTCCTTTCTGCGGAAAGATGTTGCCTCCAAGGGACCAGCCTGGCCGCCACTTCTATTGGTCTTGGGGGCCATCAGCGCGGTCGCGTATGCCGACCATCTCGTTGTCTCGATTTCGCTCGTCTACCTGTACATCCTCCCTCTCGCCGTCGGTGCTATTTTTCTGCGCAAGGAGGTCAGCTACAGCCTCATCGTCATTTGCATCGTGCTCCATGATTCTTATTCCCAGCGGCCTATTCACCCCGCGTTACGAATCTTCCACAATCTCTCCGCGATGTTGTGTTTCGCCTTTGTTGTTTACTTCATTCAACGTTATATGGAGCAGAAGGAAGCGCTTGACAAAAAAGTTCAGCAGCAGCGTGACGACCTCCTCAAGGACGTAGAGTTGGCCGCGCAAGTCCAGCGGCTGTTTCTCCCCGTAAGTGAGCCAGCGATTGATGGACTCGAGATAGCCGGGATGATGCATCCGGCTCGAAGCGTAGGTGGCGATTACTACGACTACATTCCCATCAACGCGCACACCATTCAGGTCGTGATTGCCGACGTAGCCGGAAAAGGTGTTCCAGCCGCCCTGTTAATGTCCGCGACGGCGGCAGCCATGCGGCTTGAAGCGAATCGTGATCGAAACATGCTGGCACAAGTGGAAAGGTTGAATACCCAGATCGGCGCCGTGTCGGATCCCGAGCGGTACGTGACCTTGCTTGCTACGGAAATCGACACGCACAAACGAATCATCCGTTACGTGAACTGTGGCCACAATCCCGCCCTTCTGTTTCGAGCAAAGACAGGCGCGCTCATGCGAATGGACTCTTCTTGCCCACCCATCGGACTATCTCCAGACGAAATTTGCGAACTGGCCTCGGCTGACCTTGCCAGCGGCGACGTGGTGGTTTTCTATACAGATGGTGTCACTGAGGCAGAGAACCGGCTTGGCGAAGAATTCGGCCTGGAGCGCCTTTCCACTGTAGTGCGAGATGGTTCTTCTTCACTGTCCGCGCAAGAACTCACAACCAAAATCTTTAACAGCGCGGCAGACTTCTGCAGCGACGTAGGTTTCCATGATGACGTCACTATTGTCGTTGTTAAATGCCACCTCGACAGGTCCTCGGCCGTGGGCGCTTAACTCCATCCACCAGAGAAACGTCTTAGTTGTAGTTAGAGCTGGACCTCCACATTCGTTCTTCCCGCGCCGTGTGGCCGATTTCCGGCTCGGAAGACACGCTGTCGGCGTGTTGGCAGCCGTCCAATAGGCTGGACTCTTCGCCCTTCGTCATCCGCCACCGTATCTCCGACTCCCGTTCTAAATGCCTCTGTTTTCAAACACTTCCTGAAACTCGCGCTCACTCTTCACATTGGCATCCGGGCTGCATTTTCTAGGGCTCGAAGCAAGAGAAACTTCTCGAGGAAATCGCACACGGTTATTGCAGTTCGGCCAAGCCAGAAGGGTGAATTATGTGGATTGTCACATTGGCGCTGAGGCGGCCATATACATTTGTGGTGATGTCGATACTCATCGTAATTATGGGGACGCTAGCGATTCTCCGCACCCCAACGGACATCTTCCCGAACATCAACATTCCTGTGGTCAGCATCATCTGGAACTATAACGGCCTTGTGCCTGAGGACATGGCCGACCGGGTCGTTAGCATCACGGAGCGAGCGCTTACCACCACCGTTGATAATATCGAGCATATCGAATCGCAGTCGCTATATGGAATTGCCGTTGTCAAAGTGTTCCTGCAGCCGACCGCGAACATCCAACAAGGCATTGCGCAAATTACGGCGGTTTCTCAGACCCAGCTCAGGCAGTTGCCTGCGGGAACGACGCCGCCGCTGATCCTTGCTTATAGTGCATCGAGTGTGCCCGTTCTTCAGTTAGCCCTCTCAGGGCAAAACCTGTCGGAGCAAGAACTCAACGACTATGGCCTAAATTTTATTCGGACACAGCTCATCACTGTGCCTGGCGCATCGGTGCCCTATCCTTATGGCGGTAAACAACGCCAAGTGCAGGTGGACCTGAATACCACCGCGTTGCAATCGAAGGGATTATCCGCGCTGGACGTGGTCAATGCGATCAGCGTTCAAAATCTAATCCTGCCCACAGGAACGTCTAAAATCGGGTCCAAGGAATATGATGTTTCCATTCTCAACGCCGCACCGCAGACAATTGCCGACCTGAACCGAATCCCAATCAAGACGATTGGTGGTACTACGATCTACATCAAAGACGTCGCCTGGGTGCGCGATGGCTTTCCACCGCAGACGAATATCGTGCGCGTCAACGGGCAGCGTTCCGTGTTGCTGACCATCCAAAAGGCGGGCAATGCGTCAACCCTGAGCGTGATCGACGGCATCAAGGCTCTTCTGCCTCAAATTAAGACTACGGTTCCTCCGCAGCTCGATATAGCACCCCTGGCGGATCAATCCATCTTTGTCCGAGGCGCGATCAGCGGTGTGGTCCGGGAAACGCTGATTGCCGCATGCCTGACCGCTTTCATGATTCTCGTTTTTCTAGGCAGTTGGCGAAGCACCGTTATCATCGCGACCTCCATCCCCCTGGCAATTCTGACCTCCATCATTGTCCTAAGCGCGATCGGACAAACGATCAATATCATGACGCTCGGCGGGCTCGCCCTTGCCGTCGGCATCCTGGTGGACGACGCGACGGTGGAGGTCGAGAACATCAACCGCAACCGCGAGGCGGAACCAGAGAAGGACATGGATGAAATTGTCCTCGACAGCGCGTCGCAAATCGCGACACCAGCGTTCGTGTCCACTCTGTCGATCTGCATCGTGTTTGCTCCGATGTTCTTGCTGTCGGGCGTCGCCCGGTATCTCTTTGTGCCGCTCGCCGAAGCCGTGGTTTTCGCTATGCTGGCCTCGTACCTGCTTTCCCGGACCATCGTTCCCACCATGGCCAAGTATTTGCTGCGGGAAGATAAACACGAAGCCGGCGCCGCAAGCCGCAATCCGCTCGTTCGACTTCAGAAGCGTTTTGAAGAGGCCTTTGAGAGATTTCGTCACAGCTATCGCGGCCTGCTGGAGATTTGCCTCCGCCACCGCAGCGCTTTCCTGATTGCGTTCTTCGCGAGCTGCCTGGGCTCTCTCGCGATTCTGATTCCTTGGCTCGGCCGGGATTTCTTTCCCAGCGTCGACAGCGGCTCTTTCAAGCTGCATCTGCGTGCGCCCACGGGAATGCGCATCGAGGAAACCGCCAATCTTTGCGATCTGGTCGAGCAGTCGATCCGTCACCAGATTCCTGCTGGCGAGGTCCAAAGCGTCATTGACAACATAGGCTTGCCCTACAGCGGCATCAATCTTTCTTATAGCAATTCGGCTCCGGTCGGCTCATCGGATGCCGACATCCTGGTGACTCTTTCCGCCAAGCACCATCCCACGGATGACTACATTCATCAGCTTCGTCTGAAACTCCCAAAGCAGTTTCCAGGCGTGAGCTTCGCCTTCTTGCCTGCCGACATGACCAGCCAAATCCTAAATTTTGGCCTGCCGGCTCCCATCGATGTGCAGGTTGTGGGAAACGACCTGGAGGGAAACCAGCGCTATGCCGATGCGCTGCTAAGTAAGTTGAAAGATGTCACTGGAACGGCAGATTTGCGGATCCAGCAACCCTTTGATGAGCCTTATCTTCGCATGAGGATCGAACGTACGAAAGCGGAAGAGCTCGGATTTTCGGCCCACGATATTGCACAGAATCTTCTGGTGTCACTGAGCGGCAGCTTCCAAACTTCGCCGACGTTTTGGGTGGACCCAAAGAACCGTGTCAGCTACTTCATCGCCACGCAATCGCCGCAATATCACACCAACACCCTGCAGGATCTTGAGAACATCCCGATAACGGGCACAGACCCAACCGCTCCTCCTTCGCTCCTGGCCAGCTTGGTATCGACGGAACGAGGCGCCGGAATGGCGGTCGTCTCTCATTACAATGTGGCGCCGGTGATTGACATCTTTGGTGCTGTCACTGGACGCGACCTGGGTGGTGTGGCCGGAGACATCAACAAAATCATTGACGCTACTCGCCGGCAATTGCCGCGCGGTTCGCGCGTCGTTGTCCGCGGGCAGGTTCAGACGATGCAGGCATCCTACGTCGGTCTTCTGAGCGGACTAGTGTTCTCGATCGGGCTGGTATACCTGCTGATCGTGGTGAATTTTCAGTCCTGGCTGGATCCGTTCATCATGATTTCCGCGCTGCCTGCGGCACTCGCCGGCATTGCGTGGTTTTTGTTTATAACGCACACCACCCTAAGCGTGCCCGCACTCATGGGGGCCATCATGTGCATGGGCGTGGCCACCTCCAACAGCATCCTGGTCGTGAGCTTTGCCACGGAAAAAATGCAGGCAGGAAGTGATTCCCTTAGCGCCGCACTTGAGGCAGGTTTCACGCGATTTCGGCCCGTCCTGATGACTGCTCTGGCCATGATCATTGGCATGGTGCCAATGGCCCTCGGACTGGGGGATGGCGGCGAACAAAACGCACCTCTTGGCCGAGCGGTCATAGGCGGCTTGATTTTCGCTACGGTTTCGACCCTGTTCTTTGTCCCGGCATTTTTCAGCGTTCTGCAGGGTTCACGCACCTATCCGGCACAAACAGCAAATCACAATTAAGCATAAAGCTATGTGGAGTCCCTATGTCGCAAGAACCTGAAGAGAGAAGACAAATTGCGGGGCAAACGCTTCCATCGAACGATGTGGAGCGACAACAGCGTCCGCGAAGACGATGGTTGAGCCTGGCGATTGCGTTGATCGCCGTCGCCGCCCTGCTGGTTTCGGGCATCTGGTCCCGTGTCAGAGCCCGCACAACGCTGAAGGCGGAAACGGCGCAAGTGGCCCTCACCGCAGTATCGGTTGTTTCGCCAAAACAAGCTGCGCCCGCCCAGGAGATCATCCTTCCTGGAAATGTACAACCATTCATCACCGCGCCAATTTATGCCCGCACCAACGGATACTTGAAAAGCTGGTACGTCGATATTGGAGCGCGTGTCAAGCAAGGTCAACTGCTGGCTGTCATCGAGACTCCGGAAGTCGATCAACAACTCCAGCAGGCCCGGAGCAACCTGGCAACCGCGAAGGCAAATCTCGAACTCGCGTCAGTCACCAGAACCCGGTATCTGGGACTTCTGAAAAGCAACGCTGTCTCCCAGCAGGACGCCGATAATGCCGTCGGTGCTTACAACGCGAACAAAGCTATTGTCGAGGCCGACCAGGCAGCCGTAGACCAGTACACGGCACTGGTGTCCTTTGAAAAAATTTACGCTCCGTTCGACGGCATCATCACCGCGCGAAATACGGATATCGGCGATCTGATCAACTCCGGCAGCGGGAGCGGAGTGAAAACCGATCTCTTTCACATCGCGCAACCTGGGAAGCTGCGTGTTTATGTAAACGTCCCGGAAGAATACTCGCGAGGAGTCAAAGCCGGTACGACCGCGGATCTCAGTCTGGCTGAGTTTCCAGGCCGCACATTTCGCGGAACACTGGTCCGCACTGCCGATGCTATCACGGTGACAACCCGCACTCTGCTGGTAGAAATCGATGTGGACAATCCTACAGGCACGCTGCTCACCGGTTCGTATGCCGAGGTCCACTTGGCTGTCCCGGCGCAGAGCTCCACCTTGCTGCTTCCCGTCAATACCCTGCTATTCCGCTCAGAGGGCTTACGTGTGGGGGTTGTGAAGGATGGAAAAGTTACGCTCACTGCCGTGACTCCTGGACACGATTTCGGCAATCAGATCGAGATCGTCGCCGGCCTAAAGACGGACGATCAAGTCATTATCAATCCGCCCGACTCTCTCATTACGGGACAACAGGTCCAAATCGTTCAGGCAACACTGCCCGGGGATATAAAGTGAAACGCGTTCGAAAACCTCTCTGGTTCGCGCGCCCGCGCCAAACCCCTTGTCTGATGGTTCTGCTCGCTATAGCTGCGTTCCAGTTGACCGGATGCGCCGTTGGACCAAAGTACCACACTCCTACCGTGCAAACTCCCGCCGCTTACAAAGAGGTAGGAGGCTGGAAGCCCGCTCAACCCAATGACCAAAATCTTGGCGGCACGTGGTGGACGATCTTTCAGGATCCGCAGCTTGATGCCTTGGAGCTGCAGGTCGATGTTTCGAATCAAAATTTGAAGGCCGCAGAGGCGCAGTATCGGCAAGCGCGAGCGGTCCTGCGTTACTACCGTGCCGACTACTATCCTACCGGGACCGTCGGGGTGTCAGCCACGCGAACGCGGGTCTCCGCTCACCGCCCGCCCCCAAGTTCGATCTTTGATGGCATCACGTACAACGACTTTACTCTGCCCGTCGATTTTTCCTATCAAGCCGACGTCTGGGGACGAGTTCGGCGCAACGTCGAGTCTTATCGAGAGCAAGCCCAAGCCAGTGCCGCAGACCTGGCTACCGTCAATCTCAGCATGCACGCGGAACTAGCCATTGACTACTTTCTCGCTCGCAGCCTCGACGCCGAGGAACAGCTTCTGAATTCAACCGTGAAGCAATATGAACAAGCACTGGAATTAATCGAGAGCCGGTTTGCAGGAGGCATTGCTTCCGAGGTCGAGGTCCAGCAGGCCAGAACTCAACTTGAAACGACTCGCGCACAAGCCATCGACATTGGAGTTGCCCGCGCCCAGTTCGAACACGCAGTTGCCATCCTCATCGGCAAACCTCCCGCTGACTTTACTCTGCCTCCGCTGCCACTCACTTCGCCTCCTCCAGATATTCCCGTGAGCATGCCTTCGGAACTCTTGGAACGACGCCCGGATATCGCCGCCGCGGAGCGGCGAGTCGCATCCGCAAACGCCCAGATCGGCGTCGCAAAAGCAGCCTACTATCCGCTCATCAACTTGGCCGCCGCGGGAGGATTTGAGAGTTCCAGCATCACCACTCTGCTTAGTGGGCCGAGCGGCTTTTGGGCTCTTGGAGCTTCTGCTTTGACGACTGTCTTCGACGCGGGAAGGCGCCGCGCTGCCTCGGACCAAGCCATCGCTGCCTACGATCAAACTGTCGCCAATTATCGCGAAACCGTGCTCGCCGGTTTTCAGCAAGTTGAGGACAACGTAGCGGCATTGCGGATCCTCGAGCACGAAGCTCAGGTTCAGCAAAAAGCTGTCGATGCCGCCCAGAAATACGTGGAACTCGCCATCACGCGCTACCGAGGCGGCGTCACTAGCTATCTCGAAGTGACGACCGCTCAGAGCGCCGCTCTTTCCGACGAAGTAACGGCAGTGAATATTCTTGGCCGCCGCATGGTGAGCGCCGTGGGCCTCATCCAAGCTCTCGGCGGGAGCTGGGATCGCTCCGCCTTGCCAGAGCGCCCTGAATGCTGCGGCAAACTGGCCAGCACTTCAAGGTAACACTGCCGCACCTTTCGCCGTTATGGGATTCCACTTGCGAGCGCCTTCTCGTCTATTTCTCGTTCACCTCTGCGCCACGATTCTGACATCACTTCCAAGATGCCGGACGCGTAGCGGCAGAGCTGCTTTTTGAAAAAGAGCCCAACCGGCTTAACTCATTGCAAATGTTTCATTTCCGGGAGATCGACTCTGACCCGGTTTGGTATGAAGAATGCCTGCCTATATCTCGGACGGAAATTCCGCGACGTACGAACTTTGAAGCGCGGATCACGAAGGAAGGAGATTTAACCATGTATCGCAAAATGTTTGCCGGCATGATCTGCTTGATGCTGTTAGGGGGGACGTTCTTTGTTCCCAAGGGTCGAGCCGACGAATCAGATAAGAAAACGATTGTGACTGTCAACGAACCTGTTCAGGTTCCCGGGAAAGTGCTTCCCGCGGGCACCTACGTGTTCAAACTGCTGGATTCCAACGATCGCACTCTCGTTACAATTTACAACGCTGACGAGATGCATTTGATCACCACGGTCCAAGGGATTCCGACCTCTCGGATGGAGACCCCGGACAAGGCAATCCTCCAACTCGAAGAGCGGCCCTCCGGCCAACCAGAAGCCCTAAAGGCTTGGTTCTACCCCGGTGATAACTTCGGCGTTGAGTTTGTTTATTCAGCGCAGAATTAAGCAGGTAAGATTTGGTCCCTCGTGCCTGGCGCTCCCAACGGCGCCAGGTGCCAGCGGGCTAATCCTGACTCGCCATCAGTCCTATGCGCTCAGAGTCCCCGCATGAATTACATTCAATTCAGCGTGCCTAAAATCCAGAGTTAAAGATATTTGCTTCTTTTGACCGCTTGGAGGTTCGTGGTAGATGACAACTAGAGATTGGGTATCGATCCGAACTGCTGGCAAAAAGCGATGGCTTAGCCAGGAGGAAATGAAGCTCATACTATCGTTCCATGCACCGACATCACTTACTTGCAACATCAGATTACGAATGCCGCCAGTGAATCGCTCAACGCCAAGATTCAATGGGTGAAGTACACCGCTCGAGGATTCCGCAACAAACAGAACTTCATTCATGCAATTTACTTCCATTGTGGCGGTCTCGATTTGGCTCCCTCATCCACTAAGTAGCCGGAAGCGCCCTTTTTTCTTCTGAGGACTTAAACGTATAATTGATAATTGAAAACCACCGGTCCATTTGCCATTCGCCCGCTACTTCTCGTCTCTCAACTTCTTCAGCCACACCACGGCATTTTGGTTCTTTGGATCGAGCTTCAGCGACTTCTCATAATTCTCAATCGCCAGCTCTTTTTTCCCC
>Ga0307471_100001488_pt1 | contig 12798 bp, 13 predicted proteins | sample atmos_gasesAM3C__2_FD_204566 | JGI IMG/M metagenome (GOLD analysis project Ga0307471, IMG submission 204566) | Hardwood forest soil microbial communities from Morgan-Monroe State Forest, Indiana, United States - atmos_gasesAM3C_515 | ecosystem: Environmental > Terrestrial > Soil > Temperate... | reverse complement strand
TTAGCGTTTTCCGCCCCTTTCGCGGAAAACGCTTAGAAAAACTTGGTGAGGGGGATTTTCAGGGGCCGTCACATTCCCCCTCACCAAGAAAATCTAAGCGAATTTACCGCTTCGCGGATAAATTCGCTAAGATTTTCTATCCTCTCCCTCAAGGGGAGAGGAAAAATGGAATGGAGACAGACATGACCACGGCACCGGCCAAGAAAGACAAGCTCGTTCACCCACCCAGCGTTAATCGCGTGGCGAAGGAAACGCTCGTCAAGGAAATGGGCACGGAGCTGAAAGACGCGCATCTGGTCGTGGTCGCGCAGCAAACGGGCCTCAATGCCGACGAGACGCTCGATCTGCGCCGCAAATTGCGCGCGGCCGGCGTCGGCCTCAAGGTCGGCAAGAACACGCTGCTCAAGCACGCAATCAAAGGCACGCGTATCGCGGCGCTGGAAAAGTTCCTGCACGGCCCGACCGCGCTCGCCTATTCGAAAGACCCCATCGCCGCCGCCAAGATCACCGTCGAATTCGCCAAGAAGAACGACAAGCTCAAAGTCATCGCCGCCGTGATGGACGACAAGCTGCTGGACGAAGCGCAGACCAAGATACTCGCCAGCCTGCCGTCGCTCGATGAATTGCGCGGCAAGCTGATCGGCCTGATCCTGGCGCCCGCGACCAAAATCGCCGGCGTCTTGCAGGCTCCGGCCGGACAATTGGCGCGCGTGCTGGCGGCGAAGGCAAGGCAGGGAAGTTAGGGGCTCGAGGCTGGAGGCTAGAGGCTAAGAAAAAACGCCAGCCTCCAGCCTCGAATGGTTTAGCAACATTTAACTCAAGAAGGAGAAGGTAAAATGTCGAATTTAGCGAAGTTGGTAGACGATCTTTCGGGCCTCACCGTTATCGAGGCCGCGGAGCTTTCCAAGCTGCTCGAGGAAAAGTGGGGCGTCAGCGCCGCGGCTCCGGTGGCCGTAGCGGCTGCGGGCGGTGGAGGCGGCGGCGGTGCCGCGCCGGCCGAAGAGAAGACCGAGTTTACTCTGGTGCTGGCGAAAGCCGGCGACAAGAAGATCGAGGTCATCAAGGAAGTGCGCGCGATCACCGGCCTCGGCCTCAAGGAAGCCAAGGATCTGGTCGAAGGCGCGCCCAAGACGCTCAAGGAAGGCGTCTCCAAGGCCGATGCCGACAAGTTCAAGAAGCAGCTCGAAGTGGCCGGTGCGGCGGTGGAAATCAAGTAACCACTTTCCAGTATCAAAAGTAACGAAAGGGCGGGAGCAAATCCCGCCCTTTTTGTTTTGGCCTGTGCGCCAGATCACGCGTTCAAATTATTTGGAATGATATTTTTTAAATATGTGGAGGCATCCAAACAGGCCCGTTTACGTAAAAAATGCTCTTGGCATCGCCGAGATTGTTCATGATCTCGGTGCAGGGATACGCTTCGGCTTCTGGGAAACTGGCGATATGTTGGTCGACCGGGAAATGCCCAAGCAAAGAATGATGCATGCAAGGTCGTACGACGACCCAAGACTGCAAGGCACTCACCGGCCGGAGGATCGCAACCACGCGGTTGATGAAATGCACAATCAAAGCCAATCGGAGTCGGCGGCTTTCAAAACCGGATATGTCGTAGGGGAAGTCGGAGGCTATATCGCGTATACATTTGGCTAGATCAGTAATATCAAGGTTTTTGCCTTTACCTTTTCCTCTTCAAACCTCTAAACCCCTTGCTCCCGCACCATTTCCCGCTATAGTGCGCGCCATTACGGCTCCTTGCCGGTCCCTTGAGGGCCGGCTTTGGCCGGGGCGGCTGATAGCGGCGGGATTGTCCCGTCCCAGCGCCCGGCCGTTATAACCCGAGGGGAGGCCAATTATGCCGTTCTACGAGTCCGTCTTTATTGCGCGGCAGGATATTCCTGCCACCCAGGTCGAAACTTTGGCTGCCGGCTTCGCGGATATCGTCCGCGCGCAGGGCGGGCAGGTGACCAAGACCGAACAGTGGGGTCTGCGCAGCCTCGCTTACCGCATCAAGAAAAACCGCAAGGGCCATTACGTGCTCTTCAATCTCGACGCGCCACCCGACGCGATCAACGAGCTCGAGCGCACCATGCGCCTCAACGAAGACGTGCTGCGCTTTTTGACCGTGCGTGTCGAGGCGCTGGAGACCGAGCCTTCGGTCATGCTGCGCAAGGACGAGCGCGCCGACCGCCCCTTCGGCGATCGCGAGCGCGAGCGCGAACGCGGCGAACGCCCGCGCCGTCCGCGTCCCGAATCCGGCGAAACACCCGAAGTTGAGGTGATATCATGAGCGACTTTTCTTCCGATCGTGGCGAACGCGGCGGCCGCCGCGGCGGTTTCGGCGGTGGTGGCGGTGGATTCCGCGGCCGCCCCAAAAGCTGTCCCTTCAGCAACAAGAACTCGCCGAAAATCGATTACAAGGATGTGCATCTTCTGCGCCGCTTTGTATCCGAGCGCGGCAAGATCGTGCCGAGCCGCATCACGGCCGTTTCGGCCAAAAAGCAGCGCGAGCTGGCGCAGGCGATCAAGCGCGCGCGTTTCCTCGCTCTGCTGCCTTACGTCGACAAGCGCAGCGGCAGCGGCGGCGGTTAGCGGAGTCGGCCATGACGGCATCTTTCTCCTTACGTGAAATCGGCGGTAGCATCGTGCTGGGAGCTCTCAGCGCCGCGCTGTTTTACTTTGTCGAGATTCCGGAAGATGCCGTTTTGCAGTTTCTGGCGTCGCTGACCTGCCTGCCTTTGTTCGTCGTCGCGCTCGGCAGGGGCACGGGCAGCGGCGCGCTTGCAGTGGCGACCGGGTTTGTATTGCTACTGGCCTTAAAATCGCTCTATGTCGCCGGGATTTACGTGATTGTTTACGGATTGCCGGTGGTCGCGCTGAGCGCTCTGGCTTTTCGTCAGGCCAAAGTGACAGGCGGCAAGGCGATGGAAAGCACGCTGCTGACGGCGATGACGATTTATCCCTGTGCGCTTTTCCTTGGGCTCGCCACGGCGATGATTTCGCAGCCGGGCGGCCTTGCCGCTTTCACCGATCGCCAAATGACGAACGAATTCAACGCGGCGGTTGCGGATTACCAGAGTGCGCTCGATCCCGCTATGCTCGCCAATATTACAAACGCTCTTCATCGCATCAATTTCTGGCTGCCGGCGACGATGGGCGTTTTGTGGATTTTCATGATACTGTTCGGCGTCTATGTGGCGCGCTGGGCGCTGAGGAAGAAGGCGTGGAGCCAATCGCCCGCTTTCAATTTCACGAAATTTTCCGTTCCCACAGGGATCATCATCGCCGCCGCGCTGGCTGGCATGGCGGGAGATTTTGCGCCCGCGCCCTATGATTATTTCGGGATGAATCTGTTCGCGATACTGCTGACACAGCTTGTGATCGGCGGCGTGGCATTTCTATGCCGCCGGCTGTCGCCGGCGAACATGAAGCTGTGCGTTTTAGGGTTGGTTTGTTGCATGGCGGCTTTGCCGCCCGGCGGCGGGGCGTAATTCCGGCGGCCTGCAGCCGCCCAACAAAGCGAAGGAGAGAGTTATGATCGAAGTCATATTGCTGGAACGTATCGAGCGCTTGGGGCCGATGGGGCAGGTGGTGAAAGTGCGCCCCGGCTTCGCGCGCAATTATTTGCTGCCGCAGAAAAAAGCTCTGCGCGCGACCAAGGCCAATCTCGAATTGTTCGAAAAACAGCGCGCCGAGCTGGAAGCCAAAAACACCACCGCGCGCAGCGGCGCCGAAAAGCTGGCCGCCACGCTGGACGGCGTCAAGCTGGTGGTCGTGCGGCAGGCGAGCGAAACCGGCCAGCTTTACGGCTCGGTCGGCGCCCGCGATGTAGCCGACGCGGCGAAAGAAGCCGGCCACGAAATCCACCGTTCGCAGGTGCAGATCGATCAGCCGATCAAGGCGCTCGGCCTGTTCCCGGTCAAGGTGAAGCTGCATCCCGAAATCGCGATCAAACTCACGATCAACGTCGCACGTTCACTGGAAGAAGCCGTCGTGCAGGCCGAGAAGGGCGCCGCCGTGATCAAGGCGGTGGCGGAGAAAGCCGAAGTCACCGCCGCTTTCGGCGTGCCCGCGGAAGAGGAAGAAGGCAAGAAAGCGCCCAAGAAACGCGCCAAGAAAGCCGAGGCAGAAGAGACAGAAGCCGAGGAAAAACCCCACGCCAAACCTGCCAAGGAAGCCAAAGAGCACAAGGATCACAAGGCAAAATCCGCCAAACACAAAGCGGATGAAGACGAGCCGAAAGTGAAAAAGGCGAAGGGGAAGAAGTAACCCTTTTTCACGCCGGCCATAATAAAGCGCGGCAAATACGAATCGCTCTTCTTGCGTTAACCATAATTATTTTGCCGCTTGAATTTTCTCCATTCGCAAGCGAACATTAATTTCAGAAAAAATTTAGGGAGAATTTCCATGTCTCATAGTTCGGTACAAAGAATTCTGATTAATGACGATCCGAGCGGACGTCATCGTGCCGGCGAAATTGTAACTCTTACCCCCGGCTATGCGAGACATCTTGATAGATTAAAAATAACAATGAGGGCGACGCCGGAAAATCTTCGGTTATTAGAACAGCAACGCGAAACCATCATTGCGCGCGATGAAGAAGCCCTGGAAACAGCCAGGAGATTAGCTTCGATAATGGAGGGCATACAATTAACAATCCCTCGTTCGGCGAACGAGCAAGGGAAATTATATGCATCCATCGATAAAAGGGAAATTGTCCAAGCGCTAAAAGAAGCCGGACATGAAATAAACCGTAAGCAAGTAATGGACCTAAATCCGCCGATACAGACAACCGGCTGGCATACAGCTCATGTCAGACTGCATTCTCGGGTTACGGTTCCGGTATCGCTTAATATTATTCGCCCCGGCGAATTGGATGCGGCGCCGCTATTTGATGACGCGCCGTATGACGAGCCTCCTGCACCAAGTCCGATGCAGCAATTGGCGGATAAGCTGAATTGGCATCCAGTTGTTATTCTTGCCCCGACCGATGGGGAAGGTTATGTGCGGCGATCTGTTGAGGGGCGGGATGTTGCTCGGGCAATAACCAGACTTATTGATGAATTTGCGAAAGCGGAAGAGATAACCGTTCGACCCATAGTGACAGAAGATCAAATTACACCCAACCAACCTATCTTCGCCGTTGGTGAGCGCACAGTTCACGTACAACTAAGTTCAGAAACAAACACTGCCATTATGACGGTCTATGTTGTGCCTTCGATAGGGGCAGCCGAAAACCGGGGCGCGCGTCGGGGATTAGGACAACCTCAATGGATATTGGTAAACCGGGCGGCGCTTGATCTAAGATAGGCATATTGCAGATTGCTTAAAAGAAACGGGGGCCATTTGGCCCCCGTTCCGTCCCAAGGCTTATGCTTGCTTAGGCATGTTTCAACTTGATCACCACGAGATTGGTCAGAATGGTGATGAGCACCAGGTAGGTGAACGTCACCAATAACATCACATGACCAAAGCCCATCAGGTTCATGAGCATCACGACCGGGAAGCCGATCGCAAACGCACCGACCGTCAGGCCCAGTTTAAGGCCGCCATTCATATCCTTGGTGCCGGTAAGCTTATCGAGCGTGCCAAGAATATTCGTCAGGCCATAACCACTCAGCAAGATCAGCAACAGCGAAAGAATATCCATCTTGAGGAAATCGATCGCATGGCCGCCGCCGGCGGTAATCACGTCACCGAACAAATGCGGGCCGTACCATACATAGCCCACGATGAACTGCACGATGACAGCCGTGATAACCGTGAAAATACTTGTCTTGCCCATCTTTCCCTCCTGTTAATGCAATGAATTTTTCATTGCGGATTGATTCTAGGCGCGCATGGTTTAAGGAGACTTAGGAATCGCCCTTGTGCAGCGCGAAGAGGGCTAAGTAGCTTTGCAACCGCAGCACGGCACCGCAATAAAAACGCCCGTTTTTATTGTCCGTATGCTGCATCCATGTTGCGCGGTAAAACCCTGTTTTTATAGGGTATTCGGGAATAACGCCTTATACCCGTAAAATATAGGTTATTGTGCGTTGCGGTAATTATTGTAAAACGCGGTTTTAACACTTGGAACGCGCGCGGATAGACGCTAACCGCCTGTCAGATAAAGCAGCCATAGCGGCTTGACGGGCGCGGCGAACAGGATCGCAAACCAGGCAATAAAAATACTCGCCAGCAGCCCATAACCGACATGCCCGGCATTGTGATGCAGGGAGATTTTGAGCCCCGAAAAGCGCCGTTTCAGCAGCAACTTTACGGCCACGCCAAGACCCACCCAACCGAGGCTCATAATGGCGGCCAGCAGCACGAAATCGAACGCCAATCCCGCGCTCCAGCGCCAGCCATTCGTCAGATACGCATGCAACGGCGAGAGAAAAATCGCGGCCAGCAGGCCGGTGGCGGCAACGCCGATTCCGGCGGCGGCCCCGGCGCGCGCCTGCAGCGTCATGCGGTTGAGCGCGCGGCGCATATCGGTGAAAATTTCCTGCATTGTTTTCGGCAACAGGCCGGCCGGATAAAGCCGGCGCAGATTTTCCGGTTTGCCCTCGCCATTAAGCTCGAGCGCCAGCGCATCGCGCATCGCCCGGGCCTTGAGCGCGCCATCGAGCGGCTCGGTACCGGCGGCGGCGCGCTTGAGATGCTCGCGCCAGGGCTGCAGCGCATCGTCGAGATAAGGCGGCACGCCCATCAGAAGCCCGCGTTTGCCGAAGGCCGAAACCAGCACCGCGCGGCCGCCGCGGAATCGCAGCTTCATGTCGGCATAGGGCAGCTTGGCTGCATAATGCACGATCAAGGAAGGCTCCGGCGGTTTCGTGCCGGACGCGCCCGGCACGGTATCTTCCGGCCTTTTCTCCGACAGCATTTGGATGTCGGCATGGCCCTGCGCCAGATTGGCGATCCCGATACGGTCGAGCCCGCGCCGTAGGCCTGAAGGCAATCCTTCGCCGCTTAATCTGAAATTGATCGTCACGCCGCAGACGAGAATAACTTCTTCCGTCGCCCCGCCGGTGCCGCGGCATTGCGGGCAGACCACACCCGCGCGCCCCTGGCAGGTGGGGCAATTCAATTTCCCGCTCGCGCGGCAGAAACGGCAGGCGGCGTATTTGCGCCCGTTGCAGATCACGCAAGGTTGCCCCGGGTGCGCCGGATTTTGTCCGCTGCCGGCGCAATTGTAACAAAGCTCCTGGCCGCTACCGTGGCATTGGGGGCAAGTGACCGTGCCCTGACCCTGGCATTGCTCGCAGGTCAGCATGCTGCGGCCCTGACAGGCCGGGCAGGTTTCCACGGCGGCCAAAATCACCGATTTTTCGCGCAAGGTGATTTTGGCGCCATCCAGCCCCCAGCCTTGCGCGGGCGCTTCTTTAAGTTCGTTCATCGCGCCGGGCAGCCAGTCGCGCCCGGCGAGAAATTCCTGATGCCGGCGCTGCGCCTCGCTCTGCAGCGTGGCGGAATCCGATACCAGCGTGCGGTCATCCCCGCGCGGCGGGCCGGGATAATGCCCCTCATGCCGCTCGCAGAAAGGCACCAATTGGGTAATACCTTCGAGGTCGTAGATTTTCTCCTGCGTTTCCACCAATTCGATCTTGTCGAGCGCAAGCCCATTGCCATCCATCAGCTTGCGCAGGCGCGCCAGCGTTTGATCGGTCAGGGGGGTGAGAGGAGGCGGTTCGGTCACGGGTTAATCTTAATGGGGGTTGGTGGGGATGAAAGTAATTTCTTGCTGGACAATAGAAGTCGAATCAATATTATCGCTCTATCGACAACTTGAAGAAAACAGGAAAAAGAACATGGACGAACCATTTATTGATTGGATAAAGAGGGCGGTTGAAAAGGCCACCGGCGTAAAGGGTCCTTTATTCGTCGAATTAATAGGAGGAGGGGGAGAGCCGACACGGCAATCGTTGATAGATCAAACCGTCAGGGCGCACCGGGAGGGTGCTGCTTCCGTAGCTCCCCAGAGATTAGGCGAACCTTCTATTTGAATTCTATTTGAAAGTTATTCAGAAACTTATACCGCCCTTAAGCCACGGAGATAGAAAAATGACGAAGCCTTATATATATACCTTCAGCCGATTTTCCCGGTGTGGAAGATTCTGAATCAGAATGGGATGCTATCGATAGGCTCCACGCAAACATGGGCATACCAACTCCTTACAGAACGCCTTATAAACCTCCCAAGGGCCGCGGTGCTGGCATAAAAAACCGGGGTTCAAGGCCCACTCAAGGATAATCTAGTTTTTTCAAGCCGACTTCTTCCGCCACTCCATTTTTGTCTCAAGATATTCGGCCAAATACCGCCCTGTATAACTTCCCTTTGCCCGCGCTATTTCTTCCGGCGTTCCGGCGGCCACGATTTCACCGCCCGCGTCGCCGCCTTCGGGGCCGAGATCGATAATCCAGTCGGCGGTCTTGATGACTTCGAGATTATGCTCGATCACGATCACCGTGTTGCCGGTATCGACCAGCACCTGCAGCACTTCCAGCAAGCGCCGCACATCCTCGAAATGCAGGCCGGTGGTGGGCTCGTCCAGAATATAGAGCGTCTTGCCGGTGGCACGGCGGGATAATTCCTTGGCCAGTTTTACGCGCTGCGCCTCGCCGCCCGATAAAGTGGTCGCCGATTGGCCGATCTTGATATAGCCGAGGCCGACACGATCCAGGGTTGCGAGCTTGTCGCGGATCGATGGCACCGCCTGGAAAAATTCGGCGCCTTCCTCCACCGTCATATCGAGCACGTCGGCGATGCTTTTATCGCGGTATTTTACTTCCAGGGTTTCGCGGTTGTAGCGTTTGCCGTGGCAGGTGTCGCAGGTGACGAACACGTCCGGCAAAAAGTGCATCTCGATCTTGATGACGCCGTCGCCCTCGCAAGCCTCGCAGCGCCCGCCTTTGACGTTGAACGAAAAGCGCCCCACCGCATAGCCGCGCGCCTTGGCTTCCGGCATGCCGGCATACCAGTCGCGGATCGGCGTAAAAGCCCCGGTGTAGGTGGCGGGGTTGGAGCGCGGCGTGCGGCCGATCGGCGACTGATCGATATCGACGATCTTGTCGATATGCTCGGCGCCCTTGATCTCGTCATGCTCGCCCGGAATCTCGCGCGCATCGTTGAGCCGCCGCGCCAGCGCCTTATATAAAGTTTCGATCACCAGCGTGGATTTGCCGCCGCCTGAAACGCCGGTCACGCAAGTGAAAGTACCAAGCGGGAATTTGACGCGCAGATTTTTGAGATTGTTTTCGCTGGCGCCGATTACCTCGAGCCATTTGCCCTTGTGGCCCTCGCGGCGTTCGGCCGGAATCGGGATTTTCTTTTTGCCGGTGAGGTATTGGGCCGTCAGGCTGTTTGGCACCTTGAGGACATCCTCCGGCGTGCCTTCGGCCACCACATGCCCGCCATGAATGCCGGCGCCGGGGCCCATATCGATCAGATAATCGGCGCTGCGGATGGCATCCTCGTCATGCTCCACCACCAGCACCGTATTGCCCAGATCGCGCAGGCGTTTGAGCGTCGTCAGCAACCGGTCGTTGTCGCGCTGATGCAATCCGATGCTGGGCTCGTCCAGTACATACAAAACGCCCGTGAGGCCGGAGCCGATTTGCGAGGCCAGACGTATGCGCTGGCTTTCGCCGCCCGACAAAGTGCCGCTGGCGCGCGCCAGCGTCAGATATTCGAGGCCGACATTATTCAAAAAGCCGAGCCGCTCGTTGATTTCCTTTAAAATGCGCGCGGCGATTTCGCGCTGCTTGGGCGTGAGTTGTTTCGAAAGATTTTGAAACCAGGCGCCAGCCGTCTTGATCGAAAACCCCGTTACTTCGCTGATATTCTTGCCGGCGATTTTCACCGCCAGCGCTTCAGGCTTGAGACGCAAGCCGTGGCACACTTCGCAAGCCTGCGAGGATTGGAAGCGGCTGAGATCTTCGCGCCGCCACTGGCTTTCGGTTTCTTTCCAGCGCCGCTCGAGATTGGGGATCACGCCTTCGAACGGCTTGGTGGTTTTGTATTTGTCGTAATGGAAAGTGATCTCGCGCTCGCCGCTGCCATGCAGTACCGCATCGCGGAATTTGGCATCCAGTTCCTTCCACGGCTTATTGAGGCTGGCCTTGTAGCTGCGCGCGAGCGCTTCCAGCGTTTGCGCGTAAAAGGATGAGGTGATGCTGCGCCACGGCGCGATGGCGCCCTCGTTGAGGCTCAGATTATCGTTGGGGATCACCAGCTCCGGATCGAAATAAAGCTTTTCGCCGAGCCCGTCGCAGGCAGGGCACGCGCCATAGGGATTGTTGAACGAAAACAGGCGCGGTTCGATCTCGTCAATCGTAAAACCGCTGACGGGACAGGCGAATCGAGAAGAAAAAACGATAGTTTTTTCTTCGAAGTCCCCGCGAAAGCGGGGATCCATCTCCTCCTGTTGGAGGTCGGGAGATGGATGCCCGCCTTCGCGGGCATGACGTTTGTTTTTTTGAGCCGTTTCGGAAACCACCTCCGCAAACATAATCCCGTCCGCCAGCTGCAGCGCCGTCTCAATCGAATCCGGCAGCCGGTGGCCGAGATCGGGCTTTACCACGATGCGGTCCACCACCACGGCGATGTCGTGCTTGAGTTTTTTATTGAGGGCAGGGACGTCTTCGATATCGTAAACCGCGCCGTCGACCTTCACGCGCTGGAAACCCTGCTTGCGCAGATCCTGCAATTCCTTGCGGTATTCGCCCTTGCGCCCGCGCACGATGGGCGCGAGCAACATTAATTTTGTGCCTTCCGGCAGTGCCATAACGCGATCGGCCATTTGTGAAACCGTCTGGCTTTCGATCGGCAGGCCGGTGGCGGGCGAATAGGGCACACCAACGCGCGCGAATAAAAGCCGCATATAATCGTAAATCTCGGTAACGGTGCCGACTGTGGAGCGCGGGTTACGCGAAGTGGTTTTCTGCTCAATAGAAATGGCGGGCGAGAGGCCGTCGATGGCATCGACATCCGGCTTCTGCATCAGCTCCAGAAACTGTCGCGCATAGGCCGAAAGGCTTTCCACATAACGCCGCTGGCCTTCGGCATAGATCGTATCAAACGCCAGCGAGGATTTGCCGGAGCCGCTCAGCCCCGTAATGACGATGAGCTTGTCGCGCGGCATCTCGACATCGATATTCTTGAGATTATGCTCGCGCGCGCCGCGGATATGCAGGTTTTGAGGCATATCTACTTTCCAATCAGAGAAATTCGTGGTGATGAAGAAAGAGCTTTAAGGAAAGCGTCCGTATCGGGTTTTGCGAAGTCGTCAAAAGGATAAGGACCACCTATCGACTTTTCGTGAATAAGGTTTACGAATTCCTGTAAGACTTGAAAATATTCCACCTCTTTACCTTTATCAAATGCACCCAAGGTTATCTCTTTAACTACGGTTTCGAGATCATAGTGAGATATTATGTTGTTCCTAGCTGATTTCAATGGGCCAGATTTTCCACCCAACTCTTCTAGTTTTCTATAAAGAGTTTCCAACTGACCACGCGTTTCTGAATCCCAGTCCCCATACTCAACTATATATTTCAAAGTAAGATTGGTTTTTTGATTTTGGATTGGGGGATCGTGAAGCTTAACTAATTGAAGAATGGCATATTCAAGCATGATTTTGTTGAAACGAACAAAGAAGCCTTTGCATTCGCCTCTGAATATGTTTTTCGTAATGCTGTTTTCTTCAATCGCCAGGCAGATCATCCAAACTTGATGATTCCAGTCACACAGTTCGCAAAACTTTTTTATTACGTCTTTATTGATGCTCATGGCCTTACCTTGGGGAAAACTATGGTAGACATTTCGATTGCGGGCTTTCTTGTGGGAATATGGGGTCTCGGCAATAAAATTTCCAGTAAATTCGTACTTGTTTTGTTCTCAATCATCTGCCATAACGGACTCGACTCGGGGCTGATTCCGGCCCAAATTTCGCAGGCGAAAACATCGAAAAAACAGGAGACGTCACATGGCGGGCAGCGTCAACAAAGTTATCCTGGTCGGCAATCTGGGCAAGGATCCGGAGATCCGCACCTTCCAGAATGGCGGCCGCGTCGCGCATTTTTCGCTGGCGACTAACGAAAGCTGGAAAGACAAGGCCACCGGCGAAAGAAAAGACAAGACCGAATGGCACCGCGTTTCGGTATTCAACGAGCATCTGATCGGCGTGGTCGAGCGTTTCCTCAAGAAGGGCGCCAAGGTTTATATCGAAGGCCAGCTCGAAACCCGCAAATGGACCGACAAGGAAGGCCAGGAAAAATACACGACCGAGGTGGTTCTGCCCCGCTTCCGCGGCGAACTCACCATGCTGGACGGCAAGAGCGCCAACGGCAACGCCGCGCCTTCGTTCGGCGATGAAAGCGCCCCCGCGATTGCCGCAAGCGGCGGCGGTGGCCGAAGCAGCGCGCCGGAGTTGGATGATGAGATTCCTTTCTAGATTGGGATTTTAGGGTAACGTCATTCCGGAAAATTTTTGCTTCGCCGCAGGCGAACAAAAATTTGTCCGGAACCCAGTCAGGCTTTCGGTTAAGTGCTTATGCTAAATTTCGAAACCATCGGTTACGTTTACATTCTTGCCAGCGCAATGGCGGGGACTCTTTATGTCGGCGTTACCTCGGATTTAGTCAAACGTATCAGTGAGCATCGCGAAGGCATAAATTGTATTTTTACGTCGAGATATAATATCCGCAGACTTGTCTATTACGAACAACACGGTTCGATCCAAGACGCCATTCATCGCGAAACACAACTCAAGGGATTGAAAAGAGCGTGGAAAATACTACTAATCTAAAAATAAAATCCAA
>Ga0307471_100001484_pt1 | contig 12810 bp, 11 predicted proteins | sample atmos_gasesAM3C__2_FD_204566 | JGI IMG/M metagenome (GOLD analysis project Ga0307471, IMG submission 204566) | Hardwood forest soil microbial communities from Morgan-Monroe State Forest, Indiana, United States - atmos_gasesAM3C_515 | ecosystem: Environmental > Terrestrial > Soil > Temperate... | reverse complement strand
AATGGCAGGACGGCAAGCCGCAGGAGCTGCCGGGGTCGCAGTTCGAGATGCCGGCCGACCTGGTGCTGCTGGCGATGGGCTTCGTCTCGCCGCTGCAGTCGATGCTCGAGGAGTTCGGCGTGCAAAAGGATGCCCGCGGCAACGCACGGGCCGACACGGACGGACCGCGCGCTTACGTGACGTCGGTACCGAAAGTGTTCGCGGCGGGCGACGTGCGCCGCGGCCAGTCGCTGGTCGTCTGGGCGATCCGCGAAGGCCGCCAGTGCGCCCGCTCGGTCGACGAGTTCCTGATGGGCTTCTCGGAACTGCCGAGATAATCGAGCCATGACTGTGGACGTAATCGTCCTTGCCGCCGGTTTGGGCAAGCGCATGCGCTCGGACCTGCCCAAGGTACTGCATCCGCTTGCCGGCCGGCCGCTGCTCGCCCACGTGATCGACGCCGCGCGCGCGCTCGCACCGCGCAAGATTTTCGTGGTGCATGGCCAGGGCGCCGACAAAGTACGCGCGGCCTTTCCGGATTCCGGCGTCGACTGGGTGCTGCAGGCCGAGCAGCTCGGCACCGGCCACGCCGTGAGGCAGGCGCTGCCGCATGTGGCACCCGACGCGGACGTGCTGATCCTGTACGGCGACGTGCCGCTGGTGCGGCCCGCGACCTTGAAGCGCCTGCTCGATGGCGCGCGCGGGAGCTTCGCCATGCTCACCGCCGAGCTCGCCGATCCTTCGGGCTATGGCCGCATCGTGCGCGACGGCGCGCAGCGCGTCGCGCGCATCGTCGAGCAAAAGGACGCCACGGCGAAGGAGCTCGCCATCCGCGAGATCAATGCCGGTTTTTTTTGCCTGAGCGCGCGGCGGCTCGCGCCATGGCTGTCGAAGATCGGCAATGACAATGCGCAGAAGGAGTATTACCTCACCGATCTGGTGGCGCTCGCCGTGGCCGAGGCCGTGCCGGTGGTCGCCGTCAAGGTCGAGGATCCATGGGAAGTCGCCGGCGTCAATTCCATGCAGGAGCTCGCCGCGCTGGAGCGCGTCTGCCAGGGGCGCGAGGCGAGGCGGCTGCTCGACGCCGGCGTGACGCTGGCCGACCCGGCGCGCATCGACGTGCGCGGCGCGCTCGAGTGCGGCCGCGACGTCGCGATCGACGTCAACTGCGTGTTCGAGGGCCGGGTGACCCTCGGCAACCACGTTCGGGTCGGACCGAACTGCGTGCTGAAAAACGTCAGCATCGGCGCCGGCACCGAGGTGCTCGCCTTCTCGCATCTCGACGACGCCGAGCTCGGCGAGCGTTGCCGCGTCGGGCCGTTCGCGCGTCTGCGGCCCGGCGCCCGCCTGGCCGAGGACGTGCATGTCGGAAACTTCGTCGAGGTGAAGGCGAGCCGGCTCGGCGCCGGCTCCAAGGCGAACCACCTCTCGTACCTCGGCGACTCCGAGGTCGGCAGCCGCGTGAACGTGGGGGCAGGAACCATCACCTGCAACTACGACGGCGCCGCGAAGCACCGTACCGTGATCGAGGACGACTGCTTCATCGGCTCGGACGCGACGCTGGTGGCGCCGGTGCGCATCGCGCGCGGCTCCTATATCGGCGCCGGCTCGACCATCAGCAAGGACACGCCGCCGGGACAGCTCACCGTGGCGCGCGCCAGGCAGGTGTCGATCCCGTCCTGGAAACCGCCGCGAAAGAAAGGCTGAGATCATGTGCGGCATCGTCGGCGCGGCGGCGCGGCGCGACATCGTCCCGGTCCTCGTCGAAGGCCTGCGCCGGCTCGAGTACCGCGGCTACGACTCCTGCGGCGTGGCCGTGGTTTCCGACGGCGAGATCGGGCGCGTGCGCAGCGTCGCGCGCGTCGCAGACCTGGCAATTCAAGTGGGCGAAAAACACTTCGAAGGCGCGACGGGTATCGCCCACACGCGCTGGGCGACGCACGGGGCGCCGGCGACCGAGAACGCGCACCCCCTCGTCTCGCACGGGGAAATCGCGCTGGTGCACAACGGCATCATCGAAAACTACGAAGAGCTGCGCGCCGAGCTGCGGGCGGCCGGGTACCGCTTCGACAGCCAGACCGATACCGAGGTCATCGCGCACCTCGTGCACAGCCTCTACCACGGCGACCTGGCGGAAGCAGTGCGCGCGGCGGTGAAGCGCCTCGCCGGGGCTTATGCCATTGCGGTGCTGGCCAGCAAGGAACCGCACCGCGTGGTCGGCGCGCGCTCCGGCAGCCCGCTGGTGGTGGGAGTCGGGGAAAGGGAATTCTTCCTCGCCTCCGACGCGCTCGCGCTTGCCGGCACCACCGAGCGCATCGCCTACCTCGAGGACGGCGACGTGGTTTCCATCGACCGGGACGGCTGGGACGCCGTCGACCGCGACGGCCGCGCCGCGCCGCGCGAGGTGCGCACGGTGAAGACCGCCAGCGCCGCGGCCGAGCTGGGTCCCTATCGCCACTTCATGCAGAAGGAGATCTTCGAGCAGCCGCGTGCGGTCTCGGACACGCTCGAGCCGGTGGCGGCGGTCACGCCGGCGCTCTTCGGCGACCAGGCGCAGGAGCAGCTCGCCGAGGTGGACTCGGTACTGATCCTCGCCTGCGGCACCAGCTACCACGCCGGCCTGGTGGCGCGGCACTGGATCGAGGCGCTGGCAGGACTGCCCTGCAACGTCGAGATCGCGAGCGAATACCGCTACCGCTCGAGCGTCCCCAACCCGCGTACGCTGGTCACGCTGGTGTCGCAATCGGGAGAAACCGCCGATACCCTGGCGGCGTTGAAGCACGCCCAGGCGCTGGGGCACGGCAGGACGCTCGCCGTCTGCAACGTCGCGACCAGCGCAATGATGCGCATGACGCGTCTCGCCTTCCTCACGCATGCCGGGGCCGAGATCGGCGTCGCCTCGACCAAGGCCTTCACCACGCAGCTGATCGCCCTGTTCCTCCTTTCCCTGACCCTGGCCAAGGTCCGCGGGCGCCTCGGCGCCGAAGAGGAGGCCGCGCATCTCAAGCGCTTGCGGCACCTGCCCACGGCGCTCGCCGCGGTGCTCGCGCTCGAGCCGCAGGTCATGGCATGGGCGGAGCGCTTCGCGAAGAAAGAGCACGCGCTGTTCCTCGGCCGCGGGCTGCACTACCCGATCGCGCTCGAGGGGGCGCTGAAGCTCAAGGAAGTCTCCTACATCCACGCCGAAGCCTACGCCGCCGGCGAGCTGAAGCACGGCCCGCTCGCGCTGGTCACGGGAGACATGCCCGTGGTGACGGTGGCACCGAACGACGCGCTGCTCGAGAAGCTCAAATCGAACATGCAGGAAGTGCGGGCGCGCGGCGGCGAGCTGTACGTGTTCGCCGATGCCGACACGCACATCGCCACCTCGACCGGCGTGAACGTGGTGCGGCTGCCTGAGCACTACGGGCTGCTGTCGCCGATCCTGCACGTCGTGCCGCTGCAGCTGCTCGCCTACCACGCGGCGCTCGCGCGCGGCACCGACGTCGACAAACCGAGAAACCTGGCGAAGTCGGTCACGGTGGAATAACCTTGACGGCTCGCAAAAGGGGAGGAGAGCGATGCACATCAGGACGCTAGCCGTCGCAGTGGCCGCGGCAGGGCTGTTTTCAGCCCATGCGCAGGCGCAGACCGAGATTCAATGGTGGCATTCGATGACCGGCGCGCTCGGCGACAAGCTGAACGAGATCGCCAGCGGCTTCAACGCCAGCCAGAAGGATTACAAGGTCATGCCGGTCTACAGGGGCAGCTATCCCGAGTCGATGACGGCGGCTATCGCCGCGTTCCGCGCCGGCAGCGCGCCGCATATCCTGCAGGTGTTCGAGGTCGGCACCGCGACGATGATGGCGGCCAAGGGCGCGGTCAAACCCGTCTACCAGATGATGAAGGAGGCGGGTGAGCCGTTCGATCCGAAGAATTACCTGCCCGCGGTTTCGGGCTACTACTCCGACAGCAAAGGCAATCTGCTGTCGCTGCCTTTCAACAGCTCGACGCCGGTGTTCTACGTCAACAAGGATGCCTACCGCAAGGCGGGGCTCGACGCGGACCAGCCGCCGAAGACCTGGAAGGAGTTCGCCGCCGCCGCCGGCAAGCTCAAGGCCTCGGGCCGGGGCTGCGTCTACAGCACCGGCTGGCCGGCGTGGGTGCACGTCGAGAACTTCAGCGCCTGGCACAACCTGCCGATCGGCACGCGGGAGAACGGCATCGCGGGCGTCGATACCGAGTTCAAGGTGAATTCCCCCGCCCACGTCAAGCACGTGGAGATGCTCGCCGATTTCGCGAAGAAGGGCTGGTTCACCTACTCGGGGCGGCGCAACGAGGCGGAAGCACGTTTCTTCAGCGGCGAATGCGCGATGCTCACCTCGAGCTCCGGCGCGCAGGCGAACATCCGTCGCAACGCCAAGTTCGACTTCTCCGTCAACTTCCTGCCCTACCACGACGAGATCAAGAGCGCGCCGCAGAACTCGATCATCGGGGGCGCGACGCTGTGGGTGATGAGCGGCAAGAAGCCCGCCGAGTACAAGGGCGTGACCAGGTTCTTTACCTATCTCTCCTCGACCGGCGTGCAGGCCGACTGGGCCAAGGCGACCGGCTATGTGCCGATCACCAACGCCGCGTTCGAGGCCATCCGCAAGGAAGGCTATTACGAGAAGGTGCCGGGCGCCGACATCGCGGTGCGCCAGCTCAACTACAAGTCGCCGACGCCGAACTCGAAGGGCCTGCGCTTCGGCAACTATGTGCAGGGCCGCGAGGTGATCGAGGAGGAAATGGAGGCGGTGTTCGCGGGCAGGAAGGACGCCAAGGCCGCCATGGACGATGCCGTGCGGCGCGGAAACGAGATCCTGCGCAGGTTCGAGGCCGCGAACAAGAGCTAAGTGGAAAAGCGGGTCGTCTTCCGCTCGGCGTGGCTGCCGTACGCGCTGCTCGCGCCGCAGATCGCCGTCACGCTGGTGTTCTTCTTCTGGCCGGCGGCGCAGGCGGCATGGTTCGCGTTCCAGCTGCAGGACGCCTTCGGCCTGCGCACCGAGTTCGTCGGCCTGAGCAACTTCGCGACCCTGTTCGGAGACGCCAACTACCTCAACTCGTTCAAGGTGACGGCGTTGTTCAGTACGCTGGTCGCGGTCAGCGGAATCGCAGTCGCCTTGCTGCTTGCGGTGATGGCCGACCGCGTCGTGCGCGGTGCGCTCGCCTATAAGACCCTCCTTATCTGGCCTTACGCGGTGGCGCCTGCCGTGGCGGGCGTGCTGTGGGCGTTCCTGTTCGCGCCGTCGGTTGGCATTGTCACCTATGCGCTGCGACAGGCCGGCTACGACTGGAACTGGGTGCTGCGCGGCGAGCAGGCGATGCTGCTGGTCGTCATTGCCTCGGCGTGGAAGCAGGTCAGCTACAACTTCCTGTTCTTCCTCGCCGGCCTGCAGTCGATCCCGCGCTCGCTGATCGAGGCCGCAGCGATCGACGGCGCCGGCCCGGCGCGGCGCTTCTGGACGATAGTGTTTCCGCTGCTGTCGCCGACGACCTTCTTCCTCCTGGTGGTGAACGTGGTGTATGCCTTTTTCGACACCTTCGGCGTGATCGATGCCACCACCCAGGGCGGCCCGGCGGGTAGCACGCAGATTCTTGTCTATAAGGTCTATTACGACGGCGTAAAGGCCGCCGATCTCGGCGGCTCGTCGGCGCAGTCGGTGGTGCTGATGCTGATCGTCATCGCGCTGACGGTGGTGCAGTTCCGCTTCGTCGAGCGCAAGGTCCAGTACTGATGGTCGAAAACCGGCCCTGGCTCACCGTCCTGTCGCACGCCGTGCTGCTCGCCGGCGTCGCCTTGGTCGCCTTTCCGCTGTACATCACGTTCGTCGCTTCGACCCTGACGCACGAGGAAATACTGCAGGTGCCGATGCCGCTTATGCCGGGCGGGCACCTGTGGGAGAACTATGCGCAGGTACTGACCGCCGGCTCCCACGCCGGGGCTGCGGCGCCGGTCGGCCGGATGATGCTGAACAGCCTGATAATGGCGGTGGCCATCGCGGTGGGCAAGATCGCGATCTCGGTCATCGCCTCGTTCGCCATTGTGTATTTTCGCTTTCCGCTGCGCAACTTTTTCTTCTGGATGATTTTCGTGACGCTGATGCTACCGGTCGAAGTGCGCATTATTCCGACCTTTAAGGTGGTGGCCGACCTGGGCATGCTCAATTCCTATGTCGGGCTGACGCTGCCGCTCATCGCTTCGGCCACCGCGACTTTTCTCTTCCGCCAGTTCTTCCTCACCATTCCGGAGGAGCTTGCCGAGGCGGCGCGCATCGACGGCGCCGGCCCGCTGCGCTTTTTTCGCGACGTGGTGCTGCCGCTCTCCAAAACCAGCATGGCGGCGCTGTTTGTCATCCAGTTCATCTACGGCTGGAACCAGTACCTGTGGCCGCTGCTCGTCACCACCCAGGAGTCCATGTATACCGCCGTGATCGGCATCAAGCGCATGATCACCGGCGGCGACGCCCTCACCGAATGGAACCTAGTGATGGCGACCGCGATGCTGGCGCTGCTGCCCCCGGCGGCGGTCGTGGTCCTGATGCAGCGCTGGTTCGTGAAGGGGCTGGTGGAGACCGAGAAGTGAGGAACGAGCGGACATGGCCGGCGTAAGCTTTCGCGGCGTGCGCAAGGCGTACGGCGATGCCGAGGTGATTCACGGCGTCACTGCCGAAGTGGCCGATGGCGAGTTCATGGTCATCGTCGGGCCGTCAGGCTGCGGTAAATCGACGCTGCTGCGCATGGTCGCAGGGCTCGAGCGCATCACCACTGGCGAGATCGCGATCGGCCACCGCGTGGTCAACGAGCTCGAGCCGAAGGAGCGCGATATCGCCATGGTGTTCCAGAACTACGCGCTCTACCCGCACATGTCGGTGTACGAGAACATGTCCTACGGGCTGCGCATCCGCGGCCTGTCGAAGACGGACATCGACGCGCGGGTGCGGCGCGCCGCCGAGATTCTCGAGCTGCAGGCTTTTCTGGAAAGGAAACCGCGCCAGCTTTCGGGCGGCCAGCGCCAACGCGTGGCCATGGGGCGCGCCATCGTGCGCGAGCCGGCGGTGTTCCTGTTCGATGAGCCGCTGTCCAACCTCGATGCCAAGCTCCGGGTGCAGATGCGCGCCGAGCTCCAAGCGCTCCACCAGCGCCTCGCCACGACCAGCCTCTACGTCACTCATGACCAGGTCGAGGCGATGACGCTGGCGCATCGCATGATCGTGATGAACGCCGGCCGCGTCGAGCAGATCGGCGCGCCGCTCGAGGTGTACGCGAAGCCGGCTTCGACGTTCGTCGCCGGCTTCATCGGCTCGCCGCCCATGAACCTGATCCCGCGGCAACGCGACGGCCGTGAAGTCCTTTTCGGCATCCGCCCGGAGCACCTCGAGCCGTGCTCGCCGGGTGAGGCCATGCTGGTCGCCGAAGTCGATCTCGTCGAGCCGCTCGGCGCGGATACCCTGGTTTACGGGCATCTGGCGGCCGACCGCGGAGCGCGCATCGCTGCCCGGCTGCATGCGTCCCTGGAAGCGCGCGCCGGCAAGCTTGCGCTGCGGTTCGATCCTGCGCAGGCGCATTATTTCGATCCGGCAAGCGGCGCGCGCATCGACTGATGCTGAAGACCACGCCGTTCCACGAGCGCACCGCCGCGCTCTGCACCATCGAGGATGTCTCGGACTCGATCGGGGCGCTCGCGCGCGGCACCGACGTCGATAAACCGAGAAATCTGGCGAAGTCCGTCACGGTCGAGTGAGCCGGGAGCGCTACGATGCAGTCGTCATCGGCGCCGGGCACAACGGCCTCACCTGCGCCTGCTATCTGGCGAAGGGCGGCCTGAAGGTGAAAGTGCTCGAGCGCCGCGCCGCCGTCGGCGGCGCGGCAGCCAGCGCGGAGTTCCATCCCGGGTTCCGCAACTCGGTTGCGGCTTACACCGTCAGCCTGTTGCAGGCCAAGGTGATCCGCGACCTGCGCCTCGCGGAGCATGGCCTGCGCATCGTCGAGCGCCCGCTGGCCAACTTCCTGCCGCTCGAAAACGGCTATCTGAAGGTTGGCGGCCTGCAAGCCACGCAGCGCGAGCTGGCGCGCTTCTCGGCGCGCGACGCCGAGCAGCTGCCGCGCTACTGGGCGGTCCTGCAGCGCGTCGCGGACGCGCTGCGCGAGCTGGCGCTGCAATGTCCGCCGAACGTCGGCGGCGGCTGGCTCGACCTGCTGCGCGCCCTGAAGGCGGGCAGGCTGCTCAAGGCGCTCGACATGGAGGCGCGGCGCGATCTCCTTTCATTTTTCACGCGCAGCGCCGCCGAGCTCCTCGAGCAGTGGTTCGAGTCGGACGGCATCCGCGCGGCGTTCGGCTTTGACGCGGTGGTTGGGAATTACGCGAGCCCCTACCACACCGGAACGGCGTACGTGCTGCTTCACCATTCGTTCGGCGAGGTCAACGGCAAGCGCGGCGTGTGGGGACACGCGATCGGCGGCATGGGAGCGATCAGCGAGGCGCTCGCGGCCGAGGCGCGCAGCCACGGCGTCGATATCGAGTGCAATGCGCGCGTGGTCCGCGTCGGACAGGGGATGGTGATGCTGGAGGACGAGCGCAAGATCGCGGCGCGCGCGGTCGTGGCCAACGTAAACCCCAAGCTGCTCTATCTCGACCTGGTGGACCGAAGCAGCCTGCCGCCGGAGTTCGTCGCCCGGATGCAGCGCTATAAATGCGCCTCGGCGAGCTTTCGCATGAACGTCGCGCTGTCGGCACTGCCGCGCTTCGCCTGCCATCCGGAGCCGGGACCGCACCATGCCTCGGGCATCATCATGGCGCCGTCGCTCGCGTACATGGACCGCGCCTATCTCGATGCGCGCCAGGATGGCATCTCGCGCTCGCCGATCGTCGAGATGGTGATCCAGAGCACGCTCGACGATACGCTGGCGCCCAGGGGCGCGCACGTCGCGAGCCTGTTCTGCCAGCATTTCGCGCCCGAGGCCGACTGGAACCTGCGCAAGCAGGAGGCGGTCGAGCGCATCTTCGACGTGATCGAGTCGCACGCGCCCGGCTTCCGCGCCAGCCTGATCGCCTGCAGCGCGCTGTCGCCCGCCGACCTCGAGCGCGACTTCGGCCTGGTCGGCGGCGACATCTTCCACGGTGCGCTCACGCTGGATCAGCTCTGGTCGGCGCGGCCGCTGCTCGGTTACGCCGATTACCGTGCTCCCCTGGAAGGGTTGTACCTGTGCGGCTCCGGCGCGCATCCCGGCGGCGGCGTGACCGGCGCGCCGGGGCATAATTGCGCGCGGGAAGTGCTGCGCGACCTCGGGCGGCGATTCCCCGCCTAGGCAAGGAGAAAACCATGCGTGGATTCGGGATAGCAGTTGCGGCGCTCTGTACCCTGCTCTTGTCCGGCTGCGGCTACAACGAGCTGCAGCGCAGGGACGAGCAGGTCAAGGCGGCCTGGGCCGAGGTGCTGAACCAGTACCAGCGCCGCGCCGACCTGGTGCCGAACCTCGTTAACACGGTGAAGGGCTTTGCCCAGCAGGAGCAGCGGGTGCTGACCCAGGTCACCGAGGCGCGCGCGCGCGCGGGATCGATCCAGGCGACGCCGGAGCTCGTCGACAACCCGGAAGCCTTCGCCAGGTTCCAGGCCGCGCAGCGCGAGCTTGGCGGCGCGCTCTCGCGCCTGCTGGCGGTCGCCGAGTCCTATCCGCAGCTCAAGTCGGACGCGAATTTCCGCGACCTGCAGGCGCAGCTCGAAGGCACCGAGAACCGCATTGCCGTAGCGCGCAACCGCTACATCAGGGGGGTGCAGGAGTACAACGTGACGGTGCGCTCGTTTCCGAGCAACCTGACCGCCATGCTGTTCGGCTTCAAGCCCAAGCCGAATTTCACGGTGGAAAACGAGCAGGAGATCGCCAAGCCGCCGCGCGTGGATTTTGGAACGAAGAATAAGTGATCAGAGCTGTTCTCCTCCTTTCGTTTCTGTGTGCAACCGGGTGGGCGCAAGTTGCCGTCCCGCCCCTTACGGCGCAGGTCGTCGATCAGACCGGCACGCTCACCAGCGAGCAGAGGGCCGGGCTCGAGCGCAAGCTGAGGGAGTTCGAGCTGCGCAAGGGCGCTCAGATCGCCGTGCTGATGGTGCCGAGCACGGCGCCCGAGCCGATCGAGCAGTACTCGCTGCGCGTCGCCGAGCAGTGGAAGCTGGGTCGCAAGAAGGTCGACGACGGCGCCTTGCTCATCGTCGCGAAGAACGACCGGGCGCTGCGCATCGAGGTGGGCTACGGGCTGGAGGGCGCGCTCAACGACGCCGTCGCCAGGCGCATCGTGAGCGACATCATCGCGCCGCGCTTTCGCGACGGCGATTTCTACGCCGGCGTCAACGCCGGCGTGGACGCGATGATGGGCGTCATAGAGGGCGAGCCCCTGCCCGCGCAGAAAGAAGCGGCACGCTCCGAAGGCGGCAATGTCGGGCAAGCGCTGCCCATCCTGCTGATTCTCGCGCTGGTGGCCGGCGGCCTGCTGCGCGCGATGCTCGGCCGGGTTCTCGGCGGCGCCATCACGGGCGGACTCGTCGGCGCGCTGGCGTGGCTGCTCGTCGGCACGATGGCGGTCGCGCTCTTCGCGGGAGTGATTGCATTCCTGTTCACGCTGCTCAGCGGGGGGCGCGGTTACGGCTATTACGGCGGCTTTCCCGGCGGCTTCGGCGGCGGCGGATTCAGCAGCGGCGGCGGATTCAGCGGGGGCGGCGGCAGCTTCGGCGGCGGCGGCGCGTCAGGGCGCTGGTGACATGGATCTCGCCCGCATTGCGCGGCATCTTTCTGTCCTTCCTGGCGCGGCGCGGCGCGCGTTTCCGCGGGGGAGCCTCGACGCCATCGAGAAAGCCATCCGCGAAGCCGAGCGCACGCACGCCGGGCAAATCCGCTTTGCCGTGGAGAGCGCGCTCGACGTGGCCGGGCTTTTGCGCGGCCAGAGCGCGCGTGAGCGCGCCCTGGAAGTCTTCTCCCGGCTTCGGGTCTGGGATACCGAGCACAACAACGGCGTGCTGATCTACCTGCTGCTCGCGGAGCGCGACGTGGAGATCGTCGCCGACCGTGGCATCCACGCCAAGACCGGAGCGCAATGGGAGGAGATCTGCCGCGCGATGGAAGCGCAGCTCAGGCAGGGAAACCATGAAAAGGCGGTCACCGACGGAATCCGCGCGGTGGCGCGGCATCTGGCGCGGCATTTCCCGGGCAGCCGGGTGAACGAGCTGCCCGACCGGCCGGTGCTGCTCTAGTCTTTGTCACCAGAGTAAACTCGAAGCCATGAGCATCTACAGGGAAAAGGCGGTGCGCGCGCCGCGGGCACTGCCGATGAGCGAGGCCGAGCGCAAGGCGCGCGTCGAGCTGGCGGCGTGCTACCGCGTGTTCGACAGGCTCGGCTGGACCGAGATGATCTTCAACCACATCACGCTGCGCGTGCCGGGGCCGCAAGTGCGCTTTCTCATCAATCCCTTCGGGCTGCATTACAGCGAGATCACGGCCTCGAACCTGGTCCTGATCGACATCGACGGCCATCCGCTGCGCGAGTCGCGCTGGCCGGTGAACCAGGCCGGCTTCGTGATCCATTCGGCGATCCACGGCGCGATCGAGCAGGCGCACTGCGTGATGCACACCCACACCACGACCGGCTGCGCGGTGGCGGGCCTCAAGGACGGGCTGTCGCACGACAATTTCTACGGCGCGATGCTCTACGGCCGGGTCGCCTACCACGACTTCGAGGGCATCACGGTCGATCCCGGCGAGAAGGAGCGCCTGGTCCGCGACATCGGCGACAAGCCGGCCGTGATCCTGCGCAATCACGGCCTGCTCGCCTGGGGGCCGAGCGTGCCGGAGGCTTTCCAGGTGCTATGGACCCTGCAGCGCGCCTGCGACCTGCAGATCGCCACGAGCGCCGCCGGCGCGCCCAATCCCATCCGGCCCGAGGCGCTGCGGCAGGCGGTGCGCGAATCGAGCATCGCGGAGAAGCGCACCTGCGACGACGTGTTCGCGGCAATGGTCCGGCTGGTGGAGGCGAAGGACCCGTCGTTCCGAGATTGACGTTTACGTAAACGTAAACTAGGCTAGCGCGATGACCGACCTGTCGGACTCAGCCAAGCTCGTCTACAAGGCGAAGCACAAGATCCGCTTCGTCACCGCGGCGAGCCTGTTCGACGGCCACGACGCGTCGATCAACATCATGCGGCGCATCCTGCAGGCCTCGGGCGCCGAGGTGATCCACCTCGGGCACAACCGCTCGGTCGAGGAGATCGTTCGCGCCGCGCTGCAGGAGGACGTGCAGGGCATCGCCGTCTCCTCCTACCAGGGCGGGCACATCGAGTTCTTCAAGTACATGCTCGACCTGCTGCGGGAGCGCGGCGGCGAGCACATCAAGGTCTTCGGCGGCGGCGGCGGCGTCATCGTGCCGGCCGAGATCAAGGAGCTGGAGGACTGCGGCGTCGCGCGCATCTACTCGCCCGAGGACGGGCAGCGCTTGGGGCTGCAGGGCATGATCAACGACATGCTCGCGCGCTGCGATTTCGATCCGGCGCAGCACGCGCCGAAGGAGCTGAAGAAGGGCGATCTGCGCGCGCTGGCCCGGACGATAACCGCTCTTGAAGCGGGTGTTTCAAAAGCCAAGGATTTACTGCCTAAAGAGAAGACAGGGGTAGTACCCGTTCTTGGCGTCACCGGCACCGGGGGTGCAGGAAAATCTTCGCTGACCGACGAGCTGGTGCGGCGCTTTCGCCTCGACCAGGGCGACGATCTGCGCATCGCGGTGCTGTCGGTCGACCCGACGCGCAGGAAGACCGGCGGCGCTTTGCTGGG
>Ga0307471_100001483_pt1 | contig 12814 bp, 5 predicted proteins | sample atmos_gasesAM3C__2_FD_204566 | JGI IMG/M metagenome (GOLD analysis project Ga0307471, IMG submission 204566) | Hardwood forest soil microbial communities from Morgan-Monroe State Forest, Indiana, United States - atmos_gasesAM3C_515 | ecosystem: Environmental > Terrestrial > Soil > Temperate... | reverse complement strand
GCTCAACGGCGTGGAAATCGTGGCTAGCGGGAACGCGCGCACCGAGTAAGCGCAAGCCAGCGGTTTGCCGCGGGCGTTTTGCAACGCATCGATCATGATGCGGCCGTCCGGGCGCTTGCTGACCGTGCGCTCGGAAGTGATCAGCTTGGGATTTTCGGCGGCGATCATGCGGCCGATCACGTCGGCGAACGTGCGGGTCTGCTCGTAGCTGTAAATCGGCTCCAGCGGCACGAAGATGTGGAAGCCGGAAGCGCCCGACGTTTTCAGGTACGCGGTTATGCGGATCGATTTCAGCAGACCGGAAATTTCGCGGGCGATGTGCAGCACGTCCGGAAACGGGGTGCCCGGGGTCGGATCGAGGTCGAAGAAAACGTAGTCGGGATGGTCCTGGCTTTCCGCGCGGCTGGACCACGGATTGTGATCGATGCAGCCGAGGTTGGTGAGGTAGAGAAGCGTGGCGCGATTGTTCGCCAGGATGTACTGCATGTTGCCGCGGCGCTCGTCAGAGAACACCGTTGTGGTTTCGATCCAGTCGGGGAGATAGGAGGGCGCTTCCTTCTGGAAGAACGCCTTGCCATCGACGCCGTCGGGATAGCGGCGCAGCACCATCGGACGTTCCTTCAGAAAAGGCAGGATGTAGTCGGCCATGCGGTAGTAGTAAGCGAGGAGTTCGCGCTTTTTGCCGCCGACCTCGGGGAAGTAGATTTTGTTGAGATTGGTGAAGTGCAGGCGCTGGCCGTCGGACTCGATGTCCATGGTCTCGGATTTTCCACTGCGGAGTTCGTCGGCGACCTCGCGGAACGATTCATTTAGTGTGGCGCGTTTGGCGGATTCGGGCTCAGGCTTCGGCGCCGAAGATTTGGTTGCTTTGACGGTCTTTTTCTTCGGAGTTTCTTCTGTTGCGGATTGGGCTTCTTCCGGTTCGGGATCGGTCTGCGCCGGCTCCGGCGGTTCCGCGGGCTGCAGATCCCCGAAGGTGCAATCCTGTGGCGCGCGATCGTTACGCAAGGCCAGGAAGACCGGGACGCGAAGGTGTGTGTCCTCGGTCCATTTGCCGTACTTCACGCGGGCCACGAGCTCGGGCTTTACCCAGACGACTTCTTCCTTGAGTGCGGGAATTTCCCGGAATGGCGCACGAGGTGTCCGTAGTTCCTCGAGCTTGTCGAAAATCGATTCCAGCATGTTTTCATCGAACCCAGTGCCAACGCTGCCGATGAATTTGAGTTCGCTCTTGTCGTAGAGGCCGAGAACGAGCGCACCAAAATACTTCCGGCTGCCGCGTCCCGCGGTGTAGCCGGCAACAACTGCATCCAGCTCCTTAACGATTTTGATTTTAATCCATGAAGATGTGCGCGCGCCGGAATACCAGCTATCGGTTTTTTTACCGATGATTCCTTCCAAGCCCTTCTCGGCGGCAACCTCAAACAGCGCTTCGCCCTCCTCGGCGACGTGGTCCGAGAAGTGAATCGCGTTGTTGGGGATGAGGATGCCTTTGAGGAGTTCCTTGCGCTCGATCAGCGGCGACCTGCGCAGATCGAATCCGTCGGCATACATCACATCGAAAAAGTAATAGTTGAGCGGGATGCTGTTGACCAGCTTTTGCGAAGGGTCCTGCACGCCAAGGCGATTTTGCAGTTTCTGGAAGTCGCTGCGGCCTTCGTCGTCGAGCGTGGCGATCTCGCCGTCGACAATGGCACGCTTCACGCGGAAGTGTGAAGCAAGATCGTTGAACTCGGGATATTCGCGCGTAACGTCGCGGCCCGAGCGCGCCCAGAGGATCGTTTTTCCGTTGTCGATCTCTGCGATGGCGCGTACGCCGTCCCACTTGATCTCGAAGACCCAATCCGGATTGGAGAAGGCACGCTCAGAAAGCTGCGCAAGGGTTGGCGGCACGCCCTTGGGCATTTGCGGCATGGGCGCCTTCGCCGCACCGGTGATCGAGGAAGGATCGGTGACGCGCTTGCGCGAGCCCTCGCGACCTTCGCGGATGTCCTCTAGCGTCCGGCCAGTAAGCACGGATTCGCCATGCTGCTCGGCGTCCCAGTTCGGATCGGCGAACGAATCACGATGCTTGATCAGGAGCCATTCGTTCTTGGCTTTGCTGCTCTTGATGCGCACAAGAACGAAGCTGCCGTGCAGTTTTTCGCCCAAGAGCTTGAATTTGAAGTCGCCCTTGGCGAGTTGCTGGTGCACGCCGTGGGTGCCTTCGGGCTCATACGTACCTTCATCCCACACAATGACTTCGCCGCCACCGTACTGGCCTTTAGGAATCGAGCCTTCAAACTTACGGTAATCGTATGGATGATCTTCCACTTGAACCGCGAGCCGCTTATCGCCCGGATTCATCGACGGACCTTTTGGCACCGCCCAGGATTTCAGCACGCCGTCGAGTTCCAGCCGCAGATCGTAGTGGAGACGCGTGGCGGCGTGTTTTTGCACCACGAACACGCGCGAGGCATCGCCGTGGATTTTCCCTTCCGGCTCCCGCGTTTTGTTGAAGTCGCGTTTTTTGTGATACTCGCTGAGCTTGGGCATCGGCGGAAAGTATAGCGGACCAGTAAAGAATCAGATGCGCTGAGCAGGTGTTGTAGCCCACCCCTTCAGGGGTGAGCTGAGTGCGATCGGGTGCGAGGAGTGGAGTTGTAGAGGCGCGTGTTAGTGGCGGCTTAGCACCAAGGTTGATGTGCGTGGCACGGTTGTCTAAACCCTTGGGCCCGAAGGCCTGAGCTACCGAGCCCAAGGCCGCGTTTGCTGCAGTGTTTACCCGATTGTGAGAAAGCTGCGGCAGCCTACGATGAATGTGGGAGGGTGGCGATGGCGACTGCGACTTGGAAGGGCTCGTTGACGTTTGGTTTGCTGGCGGTACCGATCCGTTTGTATACGGCGGCGCGCAGCGAGCGACTGAACCTGCACCAACTCCATACGGAGTGCCACACGCGGCTGAAGCAGCCGCTGTTTTGCCCCCATTGCAATCGCCAGGTGGAGCGGTCGGAAGTAGTGAAGGGTTATGAATACCAACCGGGGCAGTATGTCATCGTCACCGATGAAGAGATCAAGAAGATCACGCCGCGATCGAGCAAGACGATGGAGATCCTGGCGTTCGTGAAGCAGGAGCAGATCGATCCGATCTACTTCGATTCGTCGTTTTTGGTGATGCCGGAAAAAGACAGTGAGAAGGCGTATGCGCTGCTGCTGAAGACGCTGGAAGATACCGCGCGCGTGGCCATCGCGACCGTGACCATGCACCAGCGCGAGTACACCGTGTTCATCCGGCCGCGAAAGCACGGGCTGACACTGCACACGATGTATTTTGCGAACGAAATTCGCAAAGTGGCGGGTTATGGCGAGATCGAGAAGAACATCAAGCTGAAGCCGCAGGAAATCAAGCTGGCCGAGCAGTTGGTGGAGACGCTGTCCGAGGATTTCAAACCGCAGAAGTATCACGACACATTTCAGGAACGCCTGCGGGAATTGATCGAAGCGAAGCGCAAAGGCGCGACGATCACGGTGGAGAAGGAACCCGCGCGGGCGCCGGTGATCGATATGATGGAGGCGTTGAAGCGCAGTTTGGCGAAGACGGCGGCGGGGAACAACAAGCCGACGCGACCGACGGCGGCGGGAGAGCATCGGCGGAAGCTGGCGAGCTGAAACGGCCGGGGGCAGCGTTTTGCGATTCGTCCACGTGGCTGACCCGGTTGCCGGACATGACGTCGAGGTCCTCCAGCGATCCTTATTCAGCGTAAGTGAGGGACATTGGACGATTGCCTCGGGGCGTTAGAAGATTGGGCTAGCGGAGCCAATCGCCGCTGGTACACCGTGAAAAAGCGGCGCCTTGCGGCGCCGCACTCCATAGATTATTTGCCGTTGGATTGACCTGGTAGCAAAGGAAGCTGCTCGCCTTCGAGGGCCTTTGCGGGCGCGCCTCCGGTCAGCACGTTCGCCAGTGTATTCTGTGCCTTCTCGAACTGGCGATCGGATGCGCTGTAGCTCAGCTGCGCGTTTTTCAGGTGCGTGCCGAGCTTTTCGAAAACGTCGGCGAAAGTCTCCATATGTCTTTGTACACCGTTGAGATTCGCGAGCAGGCGCTTGGCATTTTCCTCGATCTCCATGCCGCGTAGGCCCATGGCGATGACGCAGAGATGCGCGTAAAGCGTGTTTGGTGACACCGCGACGATTTTCTTGCTGCGGCAATATTCATCGAGGGGCTGGCCGCGATTGTCTTCGGTGGCGAGCATCTCGCAATAGACGCTTTCCGAGGGCACAAACATCAGCGCCACGTCCAGAGTGCCTTCGCTCGGGACAATGTATTTCCGGGCGATGGCGTCGGCGTGGCCCTTAACCGCCGTCGCGAACGTGCGGCGCGCTTCGTCGCCATCGGCGGCGATCCGGCGGAACGCTTCGAGCGGGAACTTCGAGTCGATCACCATCAGCTTGTCGTCGCGCAGAAAAATCACGGCATCGGCGGCTTCTCCGCTGGAGAAGCGGTATTGCATGGTGAACTGCGACGGCGGCAGAGAATCCTCGAGCAGTCGCTGTAGAGTCACTTCGCCAAGCAGCCCGCGTGTTTTTGCGCCGCCGAGTACCTGTTCGAGCGACTGCGTGGCTTGAGAAAGACCGCGGCTCTGTTCCTGCACTTCGCCGATTTGTTTCTGGATCAGGCCGATCTGTTCGCGTGTGTTTTTCAGCTCGGTGGCGATCGCAGTCTGGCCTTGGGAGGCGATCTGTGCGGAGTTGGTGACGCCTTCACGGAGCGCGCTGGACACGCTCTCCAGGCGCTGCGCCACGGTCTGCGCCACGGTCTGGATTTGCCCGGAACTCTGCGCTTGCGCCGTACCGATGGTCTGCAAATCGCGGCGCAACTCGCCCAATTGGCTTTCCAGCGCCTCGCTTTTCTGCTGGCTGCGGCCGTTTTGAAGGCCGAACCAAACGACCAGGGCCGTCAACAAGATCACCAAGCCGATGAGTACGAGTTCCATAGACCCCCGCGGCCCGTTTTGTTCGAGCCGCGCACTGCGTTCTTAGCTTGTTCTGAACTGGGCTGCCTAGCTACTTTACTCGCAATTGGCGGGTTCTGAAAATGCGGATGCGAAAAGGAAACGGGCACAAATATTTCGTTCGTCGATCGCGAATCGAGCGCTCGGAACAATCAGGGCGCGTCGTGGTGGTTCGTTGCGAGACCGTCGAGTCTACGGTTTTGGGGACCCGGACTCGGTGGCCGGGGCGCGTGTAAAGCGACGCCCCTACAGCCGCTCTACCACACTACCTTGAGCGCAAACTGGAACTGGCGCGCGTCGTAGGACGCGGTCGGTTGGCCGGCGCTGCACGTAGAGCTCGATCCCGGGTCGCACAGCTGATTTACCGCCGCGACGTTCAGGCGATTCGTCAGGTTGAACGCGTCGGCAATGACGTCGAGCTTGAAGCGCTCGCCCAGCGGGAAGCGTCGCGATAATCGTAGGTCGAACTGGAAGAAATTCGGTGTCGTGAAGGGATTGCGTCCCAAGTTTCCGTTGCATCCGAGAGGCGGCGTGATGCCGGGGACGCTGAACGTGGCGCCGCTGTTGGTGAGGCACTGACTGGGCACACCGAGAACAACGCCGGGCAGAAACGGCGATGTCGTGCCACCGCCGACGGAAGGTCGCCCGTTGGAGGCGCCGAGGTCGAGACGGTAGTCGGTGCCGGTGATAACGGTGTACGGGCGCCCGGAGGAATATTCGATGATCGGCGCGATGGTGAAATCGCCGGTGAAATAGCGCCACGCGGAATCTCCGCGATGCCCGCCCGGCGTCTGGAAGACCGCGCTGGTTACCCAACGATGGCGTTGATCGAAGTCGGAGTTTGAGCGCTCGAAGAATGGGAAGCGGCTGTCCTGCGGCTCGAGCGGAGATTGTAAGTCGGTGGAGTCGTCGATTGCGTGCGACCACGTGTAGCTGGACAGCAACTCGAACGAATGAGCGAAGCGCTTCTGCAAATTGACGGTCAGGCCGTGGTACACCGAACTGCCGTCGGAAAGCTGCGCGTCGACGCTGTTGAACGGCACGGGCACGCCGAAGCCGGCCGGATATCCCGCAAGTGAAGCGAGCGCCACCTGTCCGGCGTAGCCTCCGGGCAACAAGCCGGGAATGGCCGTGACCAGGCCAGCGAAGGATGGATTCGGTCCCGATGGGCGGAAGAAATTGAAGAACGCCGGCGTGCTGACGTACTGGCCGTTCAGCGGCGCCAGCGGTCCGGGGCAGCCGAAAAGCTGGCCGAGCACCGAGGGGGCGACCACTCCGACTCCGCACGTTGAGGCGCTCGGCAAAACATTGCTCGATGGAGCGACGACGGTCACCGGATTGGAGAAGCCGAGTCCCGCTGCGTCGGCGTTCGACAGATTTTGCGTCAGCAGCTGCGGATTCGTAGAGTTGATATCGACCGGCCGATAAAGATGCAGGCCTCGAGTGTACTGATACCCGACGCTGATCTTCCATGAGCCGGCGATTTGCCGCTCAATCGTGAGATTTCCTTGTTGCGCGTAGCCGAACTGAAAATTCCTCGCCACCGGCAGCACGAAGGGCAGAATCGGCAGGGGAAAGCCCGCGGTCAAATAGTTCTGGTTCGCGAACAGGGAATCCGGCGCAAAGGGGTCGAAACGCTGCTGGTTGTATAGATAGCCCATGTTGGGCAGCGCGTTCAACGCACCCTGGAAAATCGTGGAGCCGTTCAGGTTTGTGGGCGAATCGAGTCCACCACAAATGCCGGCGCCGGGAATCAGCCCGCACGCGGAAGAGGTACCGCCCGCGGAAATCAATTGCACGGAACGGCCGCCGTCTGCCGTGGCGGCATCGAACGCAATTGCCAGCAATGGATGATCGTAAAAGAGTCCGTAGCCGGCCCGCACGACGGTTTTGCCATCACCTGCGGGATCCCAGGCGACGCCGAAGCGCGGCGCGACGTTGTTGTAGTCGCGTGGAATACCTTCCACCACGCCGAGCGCTTTCTCCGCGTCGGCGTTGACCGAAGTAGCCGGAGCAAACAGTGGCGTGATCTCCACGTCGTAGCGCAGGCCGAAATTAAAAGTCAGTTTGCGCGTGGCGCGCCAACTGTCCTGCCCAAAGAACGCGATCGGGATATTGTCGAAAGGCTGGTTCGATTGGCCGATGCCCTGAATATAGGTTGTGGGAATGCCCAGACCATAGGCTTGCAGCCCGGTCGCTCCGAACAGTTGCACGGTACTTCCCGAGGGTAGGGTCACTGAATTGGGCAGATTGAAGTTGGAAACGGCAAGCCCGCCGAAGTTCACGACGCCGCCGTAGTCGAGCTCGAAAATCTGCTCCTTGCCCGAGCGCAGTTGGATCAAGTTGAAGTCGCCGCCGAGCTTGAAGGTGTGATTGCCGTGCACGATGCTGACGTGATCGGTGAACTGGAAGCGCCGCTCGATTCGGTCGACCGTGGAGTATGGTTCGCGTCCGAAATAAGCGTAGCCCGGAACGTTCACGCCGATGTCGCCGCCGCCGGGCAGCTCGGAAAATCCAAAGTGCAATCCACGGCGCGCGAACTGAAAGCGAAATTGGTTGAATGAGGCGTCGCTCACGATGGTGTCGTGCTGAAACACGCCGGAGATGTCGCGTGATTGATTCACGCCGGTACGCGAGCCGGCGTTCTGGCCGAACACCTGGTTTTGCGCAGTGGATTGCACGCCGGTCACGAGAGATGGAGAAACGCCGACGCGCACGAACGAGCTATTGCGGTTGCTCCATTTCTGATCGAGACGCGCCGACCAGAGGCTGGTCTTTTCCGTAGTCGGGAAATTTCCGCGCAGCGCGTTCAGGCCCTTATACGATGTAGGCAGCGGTACGACGCCCGCCGGAACAACGGATCCCCCCGGGCCGATGCCCGCGAATCCGCTACACACCACCGCGTTCACCGTTGTTCCCAACGGACACGAAACCGGCACTGGGAATTGCGCGCCTGGGCCCGGGTTCAGTGTCCCGCCGGACAGCGCGGGCGCGATTGCGCCGAAATCCAGTTTGTTCAACGCCACGTTCGATGCGGAGCCCAACAGCACTCCGTATTGCACGCCTAACGCTTGATACGCCGGAACACCGCTGGTAAGGAGTGCCTGCACCGACCCTGCCTGCGAAGGTGTCAGCTGCACAGCGAGTGGACCGGCCAAGGTCGGCAGCGTGACGGGAACCATGCCCCACGGCCCGCCACCGCCCTGCGCTTCACCGATGCTGGAAAATCCGGTCTCTTCGCGCAGTGTGTCTTCATAGGAGAAAAAGTAGAAGGTCTTGTCTTTCACGATCGGTCCGCCAAAAGTCAGCCCGGCTTGGACGCGCGTGAACGCCTGCTTGGTGGGAATCAACTCGCCCGTGGTGGGATCAACTTGGCCGGAAAACGCGTTGCGCGCCTGGAAAGACTTATTGCGCACATAGCCGAAGATGTCGCCGTGGAAGTCATTGCCGCCGCCCTTGGTGACGATGTTGATGACGCCGCCGGTTGCACGGCCATACTCCGCGTTGTAGTCGCCAAGGACGAGCTGAAATTCCTGCACCGCTTCCTGGGACACCGTCGCGCGTACTCCGTTGATGGAGTTGTCCACCGCATCGGCGCCGTCCACACTCACCACGTTCGAGCGCGCGCGCTGCCCGCCGACGTTCAGGCCGCTGGTCGGCGCGGGGCCGATGGTCGGCGCCACGTCGCGGTTGGTCTGCGAATTCGTCAGCGTGAAGTTGATGTAGTTGCGGCCGTTGATGGGCAGATTGTCGATTCGGCGCTCGTCCACGGTTTGCGAGACTTCAGTCTTGGTGGTTTCAATGGGTGCGGTCTCGGTGGTGACGGTCACGGTCTGTTGCAGTCCGCGCAGCTCGAGTTTCGGGTCGAAGGCCGCATTTTCTCCAACGGTCACGATGATCGCGTTGTTCTCGAACGCCGCGAAATTCGCGCCGCCGTCGACCATGAGCTTGTACTGGCCGGGAGGCAATCCGACGAGGTTGTAGCGGCCGTTGTCATCGGCCACGGTCGAGCGCTCCGCGGCGGTGACGGAATTGATCACCGTGACTTTTGCGCCTTTGACCGGCAATCCCTGCGGGTCGCTCACCGTTCCGGACAATGTTGCGGTGTTTACCTGCGCCGCTGCGGTCACGGCGATGCCCAGCGTGATCGTCACCGCCAGCACGCACACCACCACCCAAGCGCACACACAAGGTCTGCGTTGCATATCGCCTCCCGACGGAAGTCATCCTGTCAGAGCCAGCCGACGCATGCCGCTACCCCTAGCGGAGACGGAACAAACCGCCGTTGCACAACTGGCGCGGATGAATACCTCGGTTTTTACTCCTAGTGAAATAGGCTTTCAACCGGAATCTTTGCGTGCGGAGTGAAGGTGCGACCTATCGGGCACACCCATCCAGTAAGGCAACCCATCGACTATTAGTTGTCGAAGAAAAAAGGTCGAACGGCGGCCTCAGCCGCGCTGCGCCACCGTTCCCGTCGTAACCCCATCCAAGGATTGCTTGATGTCGTCGCGCTTCGCCGTCCAGGCCTTCAATCCGGTTGCAATGGCAATCAAGATGGCCGTGGCAAGATTCGTGAGGACCACCGCTTGTGCATGAATCAGCACACCGTAAGCGAGCCACAGGCAGACGCCGAAAAGATACAGACTCAACATCGCATAAGAAAGATCGTGCCCGCCTTGCTTCCAGATCTTGATCACCTGCGGCACGTAAGCGAACGTGGTGCAAAACCCGGCTACCGTGCCGAGCACAACTATCGTCGAGTCTGTCGTCATCGTTTCATTCCCGGAATTCCGCTTTTGCAGCGGCCGCTTTCTGCTTGCCCTCTGCCTTGAAAGGAGCCCGCGGTGTTTTCATCGCAGGTACAATCTTACCAACACCAAGCGCCACCCCAGATGAATCCTGGCGCGAATGTTCATTAACAATTTTGATGGAAAAGAGATTTTCTAGGGGGCGAGGTTTTATACGTCCAAGTACCGCTGCACCAGCTTGCGCAACTTTTCCCTATCTTCGTCCTTCATATGCACGAATTCGACGCCGGTGCCGTCGTTGTTGATGTTGCGGACGACCGCGGTGAAGTGAATCTTCTTGAGCCCGGCGCGAATTTCCAAGCGGATGGAGTCGCCTACGCTCATTTTCTTCGGCGACTGCAGGTACGCGCCGCCCAGGCTGATCGTCTTCACGCGCGCGACTCCCGCCTGACCGGTATCGATCTGCGCCCGCAGCGGCGATTCCAGCGGAATGCGCACATAGCGCCGCGGGATCACAAAATTCGCGCTCGATTGTGCCGCTGCTTCATACGCTGCGCGCACTCGCGCCGACGAAGGCCGGTCTTCGATCATCGCCAGCGCATCCTCGGCCGCTGCTCGCAGCCCGGAAGGTTCGCAGTACGTGATTCCGTCGCGCTTTTCGGCCAGCGTGCGCAGCAATTCCGCCGCTTCGGTAGCGCGCATGCGTCCCAGCGCTTCAATCGACTTGATGCGCACGAACTGATCGCGCAAAGTCTCGTGCTCGCCCGCTGCGATTTCCAACAGCTGCGGCACGGAGGTGGTTTCCTGCGCCAGGCCGATCTGATCGATCATCATCGGCACCACCAGCGGATGCGCGTCCGCCAGCAAAGCGGAGAAGACAAATGCCGAACTCTGCGCCGAAGCCGCATTCGCCGGCCGGGCCAATTCGCTCACCGCCAGATCCTGCAGATTCCATTCCCAGCTGGCGAGCGCGCGCGGCAATCCGCGGAGCAATCGGTCCGCATCGGCCGCGCCCAAAAGCTTGATCGCGCCGCTCACGCGCTGTTTCCTCGCCTCGTACAAGCGCGTCTCGAGTATGTTCAGTACCGGCACGCCAATCGCGCGCAGCAGTCGCGCCATCCCGGGCAAAAATTCCCCGCCACGCGGCTCGGTCAGCAGCAGGGTCAGGCGATCGAGCAGCCGCTCAGGGTCGCGCTGCAACAATCGCGGCAACGCTGGATCGAGCGCGCGATTCGCGAGTGACGCATCGACGAGCAGCAACCAGCGATCCTGCGCCACCAGCCGCCGCGCCAGCGCGGTCATGTGATCGTGTTCGCGATCCTTGGGCGACTTCTCCAGCCCGATCAAGATCCCTTCGAAGCCGACGTAGTCGCCGCGGTTCACCGCGATGCGTCCCAGCGTTTCCAGGAACGCCGCCAGTAGTGCCGCTGTTTCCGGTTTCGATTCCCCCTGCAATGCTTGCAGAGTCCCGCGGCTCAAATCTTCTGGCAGTTGATTCGGCCAAAGTGATTCGATCACCGCAGTCAACTCGTTCAAGCCGGCCGCCACGGAGCGGCGCGCGCCCGCCTCCGGGGTTTCGATTCGCCGTGCGTAGTTCAGCAGGATGTTTCGCGCCTCACGCCGTGGGGCGTCCGCACCGGCGTCCGCCAGTTGGCCCAGTGTGTGCCGCAACGCCACGATCGGCACGCACCACACGTCTGGACCTCGCAGCACTGCCGACTTCTCTCGCGGCGGCAATTCCAGCCAGAATTTCTCGATCAATTTTTCGCGGTGAGTCTCGGTCGCCCACGTGGTCGCAAACGTGGTCAGATGCGCCGAAGCATGGGGTCCCGTGTAAGCGCCGGCAGTGACCAGAATATCCCCGAGCTTATGCAATGTCGGGCGCACCGACGTCGGCGTCAGCGCGCCGCCGGAAAACTCCGGTGTCATCGTCTCGAAGATCAGGTTTTCCGACAGCCGCAGCAGGTACGGCTGAGGCTGCTCGCCTTCGCGTGGCGCGTATTGCGACATCGAACTCAGCAGCAGCCGCACGGTGTCCTTGCTGGCGCTTTCCATCGCGCTGTGAATCGCTCTCGCCGCTTCCTCCGGCGACAGACCGCGCGCTACTTCCAGTGGCGGTGTCAACCGCGCCAGCAAGCGCAGCGTCTCGATCAAGTCGTCGATACGCGGAGCTGCAATCGGAGCGTCGCTGGCTTCGCGCGGCGAATGCCCGCCATACGCCACCAGCGCCGCGATCAAGCTCGACAGCACCGAATCCACTTTTCGTTCGGTATGGGTATTGATCGAAATGCCTTCTACGCGGTATTCCTCGAGCAGCGCCGCCCACGCCTCCGCGGTGCCCGACTTCGCGCCCTGTTCCGATCTTAGCAACGTCGCTTTCGCCAGTTGTCCTAGCGTGTCGAGTTCGCCTACATGAAATTCGCGCGCAAACAGCAGCGTGCGGATCCCGGCCCTTTGCAGATCGGTCGCCAGCGCGTGCAACTCACCGCGCGCGTCCGGTAACGGCGTTTCGCTGACTTTCAGCGCCACGATTCCGCCGCGCTCTACCCTAATCTCCAGCCCGTTGAGCTTGGTGGCCACGCTGCGCAACGCCTCGTACGCGTTGTCCAGGCTTTGCAGCGTGTGTGGATGATGCCTCTCATACAACCGCACCGAGCGCATCAATAAGTGGAGGCAACGCAGGGCCCGGTCCACTTCCGCCAGGTTGGAGTTGTTCGACAGCTCGCGGCGCGGACGCGCCACCGCGCTCACCATCGGGGCCTCGCTGACAGACAGCTCCCCATGGGCTGCAGTCCGGCGCTTCTCGTTACCCAACAAGGATGTACCCCGAAATTCCAAGTCTGTCCTCGCTTCGGCGCTGGGTGAAGCCTCCCCCGCGGAGTGGTTCACGCCCGGGAAGCCGCCCTGCCGCGGCAGGGTAGGGTGAGGGCTTATGCGCTACGGTAGAAGCAAGCACGCCTCCGGCCCAGTCGATTGGAGGTTAACTGCCTTATTTTCAGTAGAATCTGTAGATAGTCCTAGGACCAGGCCCGATCGGGTGTTACAAAAGGTTACAGTTTGGTCCGACTC
>Ga0307471_100001482_pt1 | contig 12822 bp, 9 predicted proteins | sample atmos_gasesAM3C__2_FD_204566 | JGI IMG/M metagenome (GOLD analysis project Ga0307471, IMG submission 204566) | Hardwood forest soil microbial communities from Morgan-Monroe State Forest, Indiana, United States - atmos_gasesAM3C_515 | ecosystem: Environmental > Terrestrial > Soil > Temperate... | reverse complement strand
TCTTGCAGGCCTTCGCGAAAGTAGTAGTCAGCCAACACCAGGGAAAGTTTCCAAACCATCGCGAAGGCCTGCAAGAGCTGCCCGGAATTGGACGTTACACCTCCGCCGCTATAGCCAGCATTGCGTACGACGAACCGGTGGCCGTGGTGGATGGAAACGTCGAACGGGTGCTGCAGCGTTTCATCGGAAAGGACGCCAAGGGCGACGAAGTTTGGCAGATTGCGGAAAGCTTGCTTGATTTGGGGCGTCCGGGCGACTTCAATCAGGCGATAATGGAACTGGGGGCGACGGTCTGTTTGCCGCGACAACCACGGTGTTTGCTGTGCCCGGTGTCCGCCAATTGCGTCTCTCGCGGGGAATTGAAACTGCCCCAGGCTGCGTCACGACAGCATAAGCGCACAATCCATTTCGCTCTGGCTCGCCGGAATGGCGAAGTCTTGCTGGTGCAACGAAAGAACAATGAGTCATTGATGCCCGGGATGTGGGAGCTGCCACAATTGATTCCGGCCGACGCAAATGGGAATGCCCTGCTTTCGTTGCGCCACTCCATCACGGTTACGGATTACTCCGTTCACGTCTTTGAAACTTTCCCGGGCGAAAATTCCGCCGGTAAATGGGTGCCTACTTCCCGACTGGCTTCCCTGCCCTTGACGGGCCTGGCTCGCAAGATTCTGCGACGCGTCGCAGCGATGTGAAAGTTTGGTAACCATGAATCTCGCGAAGAGAGCGCAAAGATAACACTGACCCCGGGGAATGTTTGAACGACCAGGTTGTGGGGGAGATTTGATGCAATGAGAACCGCGTTGCTGTCGCTTGCCGTATTCGCGCTCGCCGCGAACTGCGGGAAAGGAGGACCGCCGGTTCAAGCGCAATCGACCTCAGCTTCATCCACTACCGCTTACCTGGGATTCGACCGCAACGAATATCCGGGGGACGGGAATCTCGCCGCACTACGCCGCACGTTTTCTTATACAGGTTACTGGCTGAACAAGCCGCCGCGCGCCGGGACTAACACTTGGCTCGGCAACCGCAAGGCTGTCGAGGCTGCAGGCTTCGGGTTCCTGATTCTATTCAACGGCCGTCTGGACACTGATTTGAAAAAGGCGCCCGACCCGAGCACACTGGGAAAATCGGATGCAGTCGAAGCCGCCGCCACCGCCCGGCAAGACGGATTTCCCGTCGGAGCAGTCATCTTTCTCGACCAGGAAGAGGGCGGACGCATGTTGCCCGAACAGAGGGCCTACATCCATGCCTGGGTGGACGGCGTGAATGCGAGTGGCTTCCACGCCGGAATCTACTGTCCCGGAATCGCTGCGCCGGCAGGCAACGGCGTTGCGGTTGCCACTGCGGAGGATATTCAGCAGAATGCGGGCGAAAGGAAGATGGTCTTCTGGGTCGCGAATGACGCCTGTCCGCCATCGCCGGGATGTGCGTTTCCAAAACAAGCGCCGCCTCCGACGCTAAGTGGAGTGCCCTTCGCAGATGTGTGGCAGTTTGCGCAATCTCCCAAGCGGCGCGACGTCGCAGCGGGCTGTCCCCCCAACTACGATCCCGATGGGAGTTGCTATCCGCCTGGCGTAGCCCGCGAAACACACCTGTTCGTGGATCTGAATACGGCCAGTTCGAACGACCCGTCGGGTGGACGGTCAGGAGCGCGATAAACAGGGTCTACCCGGCCGCAGGAGAAGACACGGGTTTGTGCAGAATGCGCAAATCATCCCTCTCCCCATTGGCAGGTCCTGCCTTTTTCCTGGGGACGCTGAGTTGGGGCATCGGTTTGCCCGCGAACAAGTGCCGGCACGGTTTGGCTAGCCAGCGCGCCCATCGTCCCGACCACGAGACCCGAGCACTATCAGTGGCAATGCCCGTATCCGCATACATCTGGCGGTAAATCTTCGAAATGAGGAGAAATGCCAGCCGACCGCGACTTGACTTAATAAACCGAGAGCGCTTCCAGATGGAACCGAGACGGTAAAAGCTGTCCCACACTGCCTGCGTCCGCGAGCGAATTTCCTCGGCCGACATCACGGGATGGTCCCAATACAGCTTGGGACGAAGCGATTGCGGTATAAGCCAACGACGAGTCAGGGGGACTCCGGCGATGGTAGGCGGGTTCGCGCCCAATCCCTTTTCCCAGCGATTGAAATCAACGGTTCCGGGGTAAGGACTTAGCGTGACGAATTGCGCAAACGTCAGGTCGGCGCTTTTCGCGGCCGCAGCCGTGGCCGCAAACGTCTCCGGACGATCGCTGGGTAAGCCAAATATGAAAGACCCCAGCACATGCACCCCGTGCCGTCGAAAGGTCTTCAGTCGCTCCACCAAGTGGTCCCCCGCCAGATTGAAGTCTTTGTAGACATCCTTCAAGCCTTCGGGCGTCACCGACTCCACGCCCACCAGGGCGCCTTTGATATGGGCGGCTTTCATCGCGTCCAGAAACTCTGGATCCTCGGCCGCTTCCATGGTGATCTGCGTAAAGAAAACCATGTCGTCCGGAAGGTCCGCGAGGCGAGCCATCAGCTCAAACCGCTCTGCCCGCAGAGCCTTGAGCTCATCCACCCGTGCCGTGTTCTTCTGTTGCGCAGCCAGACTCAGGTCGGTCAGGGTCACGGGATAGAAATTATCGTCGGCTAGCGCGATAAAGCGAAACCCAAGACGTCGCAGTTGCACCACTTCTTCGATCACGATGTCAGAGGTTCGCTGGCGAGGGCGCTGGCCATCGGTTCGCCAGACCGAACAAAAGGAACAATGCTTGGGACACCCTCGGACGGTCTGGACCGACGCCCACATATAGCGATTGCGCGGCACCAGGTCCCATCTCGCCGGGACAAAATCGCTGGCCTCGATCTGGCCACCAACATAGATCGCCTTCGGAACACCTTGGACACAGTCCGCGAGTACCTTCGCCCAGGCAATATCACCATCCCCTTTTACGACTGCATGGGCTCCGCCAAGCTGGTGCGCTTCTTCCGGGAAGAGCGTGCTGTGAATTCCGCCAAAAATCACGTAGGCTCCGCGCTCGCGAGCCATCTTCCCGATCTCGTAGCCACGCAGAGCATTGGCGGTGTGAATACCAATCCCGATGGCATCCCCCGCCTGAATTTTTTCGGGATCGATTTGGAACAGCGTTTCGTCTACCAGTTGAGGATCGCCATAGCTCTGTGGGGTAGCGGCGGCAATGACATACTGCCAGCGAGGGGTGATGACCGCGGTTCCGAACGACACGCTGCTGGGGTTGACCAGATAGACATTCACGCAACGTCCTCCTTGTGCCTTGCTTGCTTCCGAACTGTTCACCAGTGATTCACCAGCTGGATGGTAGGACGCGATTTCGTCCCACGACGTTCGCTCTGAAAAGCGCGGAACTCGAAGCTGGGCTATCCACGGGAATTAGAGTACGTTGACGCGTCAACGCTCGCGAGTATAGTCCAGGAAGAGCGGATTGGTTACTTCTTTTGTGCGCTCGCGTACATTTGTTTTGTACGCTGTCGTACACTCGGCCTTGGTAGGGCGATCATCCGGTCCTTCGTAGTGCGATAATCCATTGTTTGTCGGAGAAAAAGAGTCGGGGCTCGCGAATATTGATCCCTGTAAGTACTTGAAAACCAAGAAGCGATTCTTCGAATCACCAGTGGTGGCGTATTTCTTAACCTTTGGCGCATCCTGCGACCGAGATGCTTGTTCGTCACACCCGAGCACACTGTCCATGGCCACCCTGAATCCGCTTGAGTGGCGTACGCGCATGCTCTCGAGAAGCCATCTCCCACGTTCGGGCCTGGCGCTGTTGGTTGCGCTACTGCTCGCCCCGGCGGCGGCCGCGAAGAGCGCCAAAGTCAGCGGCGTTGTTTTTACACTCGACTCCGACCGAATGCAGACGGTTTGGCCCAACGCGCGCATCACCCTGAGGAACGTCACTACGCAAAGCGCGATTTCCACCATTTCCAATGATGTCGGCGGCTATGCGTTTACGGGGTTGCTGCCCGGCGAATACGAGATGACCGTTAGTCTGGCCGGATTTGAAACGCTGACCAAGCGCCTCACATTGCAAGGAGGCGACGCTGCCCAGCTCGACTTCCCGCTTGTCCTGAAGAAGCAACAGGAAACAGTCAACGTGAGCGCCGAGACTCCGGGCGTCGATGTAAGTTCAAGCGCAGGCAATACGCCCATCTTGACCGCCGACATGCTGAAGTCAGCGGTCCGCCTCGGCCAGGACTTTCAGGAAGCGTTGCCGTTGCTTCCGGGAGTGGTTCGCGGGCTCGATGGGCAGATCCACATCAAGGGCGGCCGCGCCCACCAGACCAGCACCCTGGTCAACACTGCCATCGTGTCCGATCCTTTCACCGGCCAGCCGGCGCTGCGACTGCCAGTTGTGGCGGTTCAGTCCGCGCGCGTCTTGTCGAATCCGTTCTCGGCGGAGTACGGCAAATTCTCCAGCGCAGTGGTTGAGGTCAACACGCGCGGCGGGACCGACGAGTGGAAATGGCTCTTTGAAGACCCCATTCCCCGGTTTCGCTGGATCAACGGTCACACCCATGGCGTGGAAAGCGCTTCGCCCCATGTGACCTTCGCAGGGCCACTCAAGCGCGGAAAGTTGTATTTGTTTCAGTCACTGGCTTACGGCTACGACACGGTGCGCGTGCCTTCGCTTCCGGATCCGAACAATGTGCGCGTCGTGGAAAATGCCAACAGCTACACCCAAATGGATTGGAATCTTACCGCGCACCAGCAGTTCACTGCGGTCTTGACGATCGACCCTCAAAATACGGACTTTGCCAATATCGATACGTTTAATCCGCAACCAGTCACAGCTGACTACCGACAACGCGGCTTCTTCGCGTCTGCCACGCATCGCTGGATTATGGGGTCCGGCGGCTTCGTCCAGAGCTTGTTCGCTGCCAAGCGGCTGAATGTCCAAGTCTTCCCGGCCGAACCGGTGGCGGGAGGCATGACTTTTTTCCCCGAGCAGAATTCCGGGTCATTCTTCGAGGAGCAGGACCGGCGGACACGTCTGTACCAGTGGTCGCAAACGCTGCACTTGCGGCCGCTGCAATCCGCGGGGCGGCATCTGCTGACGTTCGGATATTCCTATGCGCGCTCCACCTATAAGGGCGAGATCAGCAACCAGCCGGTTCGTGTGTTGCGCGAAGACAGCACGCTCAGCGGCGCGATTGCCTACGATGCTGGCCGAGCCTCGCACGCCACAAGCAACGAACTCGCCCTCTTTGCGCAAGACAACTGGCAAATCCACCCGCGATTGACGCTCGACCTCGGAGTGCGCCTTGACCACAATAGCCTATCGGCAGAACTCCTGAACGTTTCACCTCGCGTCGGATTTGTCTTTGTCCCCACGCGAGACAACCGTTCTGCTATCCGCGGAGGCTTTGGGATATTTTTCGATAAGATTCCGATAAACGTTGGCATCTTTGCCGATATCCCCGCGCAGACGATCACGCGGTATGCCAGCGACGGCAGCACAATAGCCAGCGGCCCGACGACATTCACGCACGCAGTGTCCACCACGGATGGCGGCCTGCGCATCCCCTATAGTCTGGGCTGGAGTCTGCAGTTTGACCGAGAGCTGCGCCGCGGGCTGCTCTTACGATTCGGGTACGAGGGCAGGGAAGTATTTCGCGATTTCTATGTTGATCCCGGTCAGGCTGCGGATGGCAACGCTCAGTTGCGGCTTTTCAATTCCGGCCGGCAAAGCTATCGCGAATACCTGGCGCTGCTGCGCTGGAAGCCCGTGGAGCGCACCACGGTGTACACCAGCTATGTCTACTCTCGTGCTCGAGGCGAACTGAACGATTACGATCAATTTTTCGGCAATTTCCCCCAACCCCTCATCCGCCCTAACCAGTTCGGCACGATGAGCTCCGATGCACCTCACCGTGGCTTGATGTGGGGCGTCATCGGACTACCGCACAAGCTAGACTTCATCCCCGTGCTCGACGTGCATTCCGGCTTTCCTTTCTCGCGGTTGGACCAGGACTGGAACTACATTGCTCAGCGCAATCGAGCCGGACGTTTGCGAACGTTTGTGGGGTTGGACACGAAAATCCAGTATCCGTTCGACTTCACGTTCCGCCGCCACCGCTTCCAATTTCGGGCGGGTTTGAGCGTGCTCAACGTGCTGAACTACTTCAATCCCCGCAACGTCCAGCAGTATGCGGGCTCGCCGAATTTCGGAAAGTTTTATGACTCAGTGGGCCGGCTGTGGCGCATCGACGGAGACTTCGATTTCTAGTTTCCAATTGCTTTACGTCTCGCAGGGTCTGCCGGCGTACGCAAAGCGGTCTGCTGGAGTGGCGTCCCTATCTATCCCCTAGCTCAGTGAGCGTACTTGACAGAACATCCGTAAGGGCGGCTCGTGGGCGTGCTGACGGGTTTGCCAGCCATTGATTCCTCCAAAGCTTGCGATACATAGTTTTTTGCGGTGGAAATGTCGGCCTGCTCAGTGGTTGCTTTGCTGTCGATGGCTCCGTCATAAATGAGCACGCCACCAGGATTCACAACAAACATATGCGGCGTGGTCTTGGCGGAATAAAGCTTTCCCACATCTCCCTTAGGGTCCAATAACGCCGCCGTTGGCGATGCCTTCACCTTGCTCATGTAGTCATTTTCCTGCTGGGCGGTGACATACCCCTGTTCGCCCGGCGCGGAGGAGATCACCGTCAGCCAAACGACACCTTTGCTCATCCATTCTTTCTGCAGGTGCTGCATGTTTCCACTTTCGTAGTGTTTCTGAGTGTACGGGCAACCATTGTTGTGCCATTCCAGTACCACAAACTTGCCGTGATACTGCGAGAGTTTGTGCACCTGTCCATTGCTGTCCATCGCCTGGAAGTCGGGCGCAGAGTCACCCACCTTCACCGCATAGGCTGAAGAAATCAACATGAAGACGGCCACCAGATTCCACCACGGGTTGCACTTCATAGGTCCCTCCTTTAGTTGTTCGATTGGCTGTGACTGCTCCTAGGTTGTGCGACAGGAATACGCACCTGGTATGCATTGCCGGAAGCAAGGACGAGGACTCCCTCCAGGTGCGTAATAGGTTTCAGCAGATGCTCCGACTTTTTGAGATGCAGACGAAGCCCGCCGGGAAGTTCAGTCGCATTTTGCGGAGCAGCATTCTCGATTTGTTCCGCGTGCAGCGGAAAAAATTGAACGGGTTTTGCCAATTTGTCGGCCTTCAGATTCACGACAAACTCGTCTCCGCTCGAAGTGGCAGAAATCTTCCAGTTCCGGGGTGTCGGGCGAGGCAGCTTCTGGCGGGTGGCGTCAAACAACGGCCGGGACGGCGAAGACGCAGCACTAGTCTTTACGGGTAGCGACAATTCAAGATGTTTCTGTCCGGGAATGCAAACGTCCTGACACACCAAGTAGTGTACTTGCGCAGCAATTTTCGTCGACTCTCCCTCGGTGAACCGCTCAGGCAGCCGAACAGCAGCCATCAGTAACACTTGATCCTCGTAGCCATAGTCAGCGAGAGAGGCCAGGGTCAGACGCTCAGGGTGGGGCCACTGAATGTCGCTTACTTGAAATCCGGTCGGCAACTGCCATTCGATCCGAGGGGCTTCACCAGAGTCTCCTGGATTCATCCAATAGGTGTGCCAACCCTCCTGAAGATCAAACCGGATGCCAATCCAGAATTGTTTACCGCGCACGAGCGCGTCCTGTTCGGAAATCAGCTCCAGCGTTGCGTGTTCGTCCGCCTTGCCTTGCGAGGCGGCCGCCGTCGGCAACATGAGCCAGACGGTCCAGACCAACGAAATCACAAAACGAAGGGTCAAGGAGCATTTCATCAAGGCAAGGTCTTCCCCAAACTTGGATGCCAGAAGACGTTGAAACAGTCACCTTATTTCGGTTCCCGTCGATCCGTCTTGAACTGAGCGGCGCAGACTGCAACGCGATTCAGCGCGCCACGTGTCGATGGTGTGGGCTAGTCAAGTAATGCGCACGGAGCGGATCCAAACCAAAATCATGATCGAAGTCGCGCCAGACAGTATGGATGTGATTCGCATTGTCTTGTGTGTTGTCGTACTCGACCACGAATGTGGGCCCCTGGATCCGATAGTAGTGCGGCTGGCCGGGCTCACTGCCGCCGGCCCACGCGAAGTAGACATTCTCGAGCCCTGCAGCACGCAGCTTCGAGAGTTCCTCGTCAGCCAGTTCCTTCCGCAAGCGGTGCGCGTAGACCTCGATCAGGTCGGTCAACAATTTCGCTTGTTCTTGCGTCATCTCGCGCAAAGCGACGCCCACCGGCGCGCCCATCTGAACTTTCTGGGATGCGCCTGTAACAATATCTGCAGGGGCGGACACATTGATGAGAACTTTGTCGCTCGAAGTACCGGTGAAGGTCTTCCGCAGAGCACGTCCCATCTCCTCCTCGGCGGCGAGCACGCGTGTTCCTTTTTGTGGACCTTCTCGAACCGTTGCCGGATTGGCGCCGAAGAAAAATGGAGTGGTGCTCACCACGTGATTGTTCCGTAAAGTGAAATTTATGGAGAGATGATGACCTTCCATCCGCCAGCCCCATTCCGATTTGTCCGCAGGGGTACCAAAAATGGAGACGTAGTACAGTTCCGGATCGCGTATCGAGCCGCCACCTTCGGCGCGAAGAACCTCTTCAAGCCGCCGAATCGCTCGCGCCTTCCGCAAACCCTCCTCACTCAAGCTGTCCTCCAGCAGCAAGTCGGCTGCATTGCGTTGTGCAGGCGTGAGAATTCTGAACGGTACACCTTTTCTCTCTCTCGGTATGTAGTGCCAGTTCAAGCGTTCCTTATCTGCAAAAGGGATGGACGCCTGTGCACGCTCTTCCTGCCGGAGTGATGCGAGGAATTTTTGCCCAGCGGCAACTAGCTCCGAAGCCGGGTCTCGTCGGGACTGTTGCCACGCGAGCGCGGCAATTACGGCGGTTCCCAGGAGGGAGAGGACCAACAGGGTGCGTTTCATGATTCAGATCCTCTTGGAATCTTTGTGCGATCGAGAAATTGTCTCGGCGCAACTCTCACGTTTAGAGACGTGGGTGCGCCCGGTCGCGTCATGCCCGCAAAACTCGCGACGTGACGCATGCGGGAATTTGGACAGTCTGGAAGGCCTGAAATGATGGTGGGCGCTATAGGATTCGAATTTACTCGAAAACGTAGTTTCAACAACATAGAGCGCACGGCGGGCATTGTAAAGCAGTGAAAGATAGTAGTAAACAGCACTAGCAGATCACAAACGGATCACCCGAGGACTCCGGGCAACGAGGTTAGAGCTCCTGGCTGGCCGCAATCGAGACGGGCGCGTTTTTTTGGCAAACGCTCCCGTCGTGCGATAAGCAGTGACAGTTCCGCTCTAGACGACAGGCAACGAGCTGCCAACACCTGGAGATGCGAACATCGGCTTCAGGACGAAGGCGTTGCTGCTATATTGGGCGGCATCTCTGCAAGACCCCGAAAGGAGGTCAATCAGCATGACAGCAACATCTTCCCCCCTCCCCCGGGTGCGGCTGTCCCGCCTGGCCGCCGCGCTCTCGCTTGCATGCGCCACCGCGGTGGTCGCCCAGGTCGTAGTGGTGCCGCCCACCCCGCAGATCGGATCTTCAAACCCAATCACCGCAGAGCCGCCCGTGTCCCGGCCGCACACACAGCCGTGCGTCGTGCAGCTTTTCTCAGACCTGGCCTTCGCGGATTTCACTCCGAAGGTGTTCAGTTACACACCTCCCTCGGCGTGTCCTGCTCCCTGGGCAAAAGTGGTATTTACGGCAGACTTCACGGTGAGCTCCGGCCGCCAGTTCGATCGGACTGCGGCGTTCTACCTCGGCCACGCCAGCATCTACTACGGAACCACAGCCGAGCCTCGCCAGACCCTGAGCCCGTCGTGGCACGTGGAGCGCGACGTCACCGACCTTAGCGCAATCTTCAAGTCCGCTCAAATCGGAGAAGCCAACATCGGCAACTTCGTCGGCGTGTCTAACGGCGTGACCTACGACGGGATCATCTACGCCAACTCGGCGCTGGAGTTTTATCCGGCCGATAACGACGACTCGCGCGGTCGGGCGACGCCGGATTTTGTGGTTCCCGTAAACGGCAGTGGCGGCGACGCAGGAACTCTGAACACGACTGCAGACATGATCTCGCGGGCGCTTAACCTGCCCACCAACGTCGAGCGCGTCTATCTTGATGTGATCGCCCAGAGTCAGTCGAATGACGAATTCTGGTACTTCTGCGTGCCCAGCGATCAGGCCGGAAATCTGCTGAGCTGCGGAAACACAGCATTCCGCGAGACCGAGATCTGGATTGACGGCCAGCCTGCGGGCGTGGCGCCCGTTTCTCCGTGGATTTACACGGGCGGCATCGATCCGTATCTCTGGGAACCGATCTCTGGCGTGCAGACGCTCGACTTCCGCCCCTATCGCGTGGACCTGACGCCGTTCGCCGGCGTGTTGTCCGACGGCAACACCCACACCGTCGCGGTCAGCGTGTACAACGCCAACAGCTATTTCCTTGCGACTGCCAACCTGCTCGTTTACCTGGATCACGACGCGACCAACGTTACGGGGAGAGTGCTTGGCAATACTTTGAGCGCAGCTCCGTCGCCTAGCGTCACGGAGGACATCACCGCTAACCCCGGATCAACCTATACGGGGATGGTTACGGTCGGATCGCAACGGAGGTTCGAGATCAGCGGTTACGTCAACACGTCGCACGGGCGGGTGGAAACCACGGTGAGCCAGTCGGTCGACTTCCTCAGCAAGCAGGAATTCGATGTGAACCCGATGACCTTCTCAATCGATATTCAGAACACGCAACAAACGAGCACGGTGCATTCGCGCACCACGACCCGCGGAGGCCCCAACGATGGGGTGGTCGACAGGCGGGTCTCTTATCCGCTCACGCTCGACTATTCGTTCGTCATAAATGCGGACGGCAGCCAGACGCAGACGGTGACCAGCGATCAGCAGTTCCTGGTCCGCGAAGTCCGTGATACAGGCCAAGGCCCGGCATTTGTGAGCAACGAGAGCAACGAGGTGCACGCAAACGACACCCTGAACTGGGATGCGAACGGCGTGTTCCTAGGACCGACCGGAAGCCAGACTTCCCAGACATACCGCCTGCACACGTCGAAAGGCTTCTGCTGGGACCGTACCATTGCGGCGGCAGCTCAGAAGCTGACGTCGGTGGTCGATGGGCCGGGATGCAGGAACTAGCGTAGTGCGTCATGCAGATTCCCAACTATCTTCTGCCCTGCGAAGTAATAACATCGTGAGTCCCTCTTGTTAACTGCGAGGTCTCCCGAACAAAGGCCTGAAAATCCACGTCAGAGTGAGAGTGGGACGCTGATTGTGGTGTAGCGGAGGAAAGCAAAGCCAGCACGAAGACACACAAGTAGAAGAGGCGGCGGAGAATCATGACTCTGTATGATCTTCCATCTCGCTCTAGCAATAGTCGTTAAACTGCGTCGATGCAGGTTAGTGACGATGTGCCGCTGCCTCTATGCGGCAGCCGACGGACTCTTCCTCTTCCCGAGGTTCTTGTGTCGGCCCTGGAGGCTCTGGCGGCACGTGCGCTCGCCGCCAGTCCGCAGAGCTTGGTATTCGCAACCCGCAAGGGGACTCCTTTCGGCGATACCAATCTGTTGCTGCGCGATCTGAAACCTGCAGGACGACAGATCGGAGCACCCTGGGTGAGTTGGCATACCTTCCGGCGGACCCATGCCACGTTGTTGCAATTGGCGGGCGGATCTGCCAAAGATGCGCAGGCCCAACTCGGGCACGCGCAGATCACCACTACCCTTGGGATTTACACCCTCCCGGTTCCCGCCCATCAGCGGGCCGCGGTCGAAAAACTTTCCGGACTGGTGACGAATGGTGACGAGTTCGCTACTGATACGGAAAAGACGAAAAGAGAAGCGGTCACACTGCAATGGGTTAGATGGTGGGCGCTATAGGATTCGAACCTATGACTTCCACCGTGTGAAGATGGCACTCTACCGCTGAGTTAAGCGCCCAACCCTTGCGAGACAATCACTTGCGGATCGTCCCCAAGCACCCACCGTACCAAAGCGTACCAAATTTCTTGCCTTCATGATACTCGAACCAGTCTTGCCCCGGCCGTCAGCTCTTCGTAGATCGCCTCCTGTGTCTGCTTGACACTGGCCTCGATCGGCTGCATGTAGACGTTGACGGTCGTGTCGGACTTGCTGTGCCCTAGGATCTCCTGCACGTCCTTGACGCTCCCCTTCGTCTGGGCTAGCGTCGCGATCGTGCGGCGCAGCACCTGGAAATTGAGCCTGCCAAGTCCCAGTTCCCGCGCCAGCGGCTTCAGCACACGGGCACGGTAGTTGTCCGTGCGAATGAAACCGTTCCACCTTGCCCCATTGCGCCTGCGCGAATTGGGAAAGATGAATCCTTCCGATCCGGGGTTGGGACACTCTTGCCTCCAAAACCACAGGTCGTTTGCCAGCCCTTCCGGTACGTGTACCGTCCGCAGGGACTTCTTTGTCTTGCCATAATCGCGCAGCTGGCCACGATAGGCCGTCTGGCTGACGGTTAGCGTCCGACTGTCCATGTCAAAGTCGCCCCACCGGAGCGCAAACAGCTCGCTCGGTCGGAACGTCTCCGTCATGTCCAAAGTCAACAGTATGCGATCCCGAAGGGGCACCGACGCCAAGATCATGTGCAACCGAGATTTATTTTCGCGAGCCTCCGCTTGGTCCGGCGTAGTCGAAGACCCCAGACACGCCTAGAAACTTCAAGCACGAGAACCGGGAGACCTCGGAGACACCTGCGGCTCAACCAGGCCGGAGGTCGGCGGGCGAAGGCCGAGCCACAAGGCCCGT
>Ga0307471_100001481_pt1 | contig 12833 bp, 11 predicted proteins | sample atmos_gasesAM3C__2_FD_204566 | JGI IMG/M metagenome (GOLD analysis project Ga0307471, IMG submission 204566) | Hardwood forest soil microbial communities from Morgan-Monroe State Forest, Indiana, United States - atmos_gasesAM3C_515 | ecosystem: Environmental > Terrestrial > Soil > Temperate... | reverse complement strand
TGTGGGGTGGGACCAATTCGCCTCCCCCCCCCCAGCAAATTGGGGGGGGGGGGCCGGGGCCCGGAACCCCGCCCCGAAAAATCCTGAATTCCGCACGAGCGGAATTCAGGATTTTTCGACCCGCCCCAAGGGGCGGGTGATTCTATCGTTGCGGGATTTGCCTTAGCATGGGGAAGCCATGACCGGCTATTCGATCGACGTTACTTATGCCTATGCCCAATTGGGGCTGGAGGCCGGCACGGCGCAAGAGCGCATTGATTCCGTGCTGGCGAACGCGATTGCCTACCGCTTTTCGACCCGCCCGCGCGTCAAGCAAATCGAGCGTTTGGTGCATTTCTTCGCCGCGCGCGGGAAGTTCGGCGCGCTGCGGGAATCTTTTGGCGATATCCGCAAGGCCTATCACCGGCAGGCGATGGTCCATCATCCCGACCGCAATCCTGGCGATACGCATGCGGAAGAGCGGCTGAAAATCCTCAACGCCGCCTTTGCTTTGATCGATGAAATTCACCGCGAGGCGGCCGCCTATTTCCGGCAAAGCGAAAGCGCGCGGCGCGAAAGCGAAGAAGAAGCCCGGCGCGCGACGGCGCAGGAAACGCCCGCGCGCGACCGGCCCTATACGAAATCCTATGACGATATTTACGGGGAAGAAAACGCCGAGCCGCCACCGCAAAACAAACAGCGTCCGCACGCCGCGGCGCAGGCGGCTAACGATGCCGGTTTTGGCGCGCGCACCGGCCGCCGCTATATGGCGGCCTCGATTCCGCGCTTCATGCGCACGGCGCGCCTCAGCCATCTGCGGCTCGATTGCGTGATCGGCTGCTGGTTCGTCAAGCGCGAGCGCGATCTCAATCTCGTCTATGACGTCATCATGCTGCCGGAGCGTGAATTCATCCGCGCCCGCGCGCATCTCGGCACGCCCAATGTGTTGGCCCCGATGTTGCAGCTCGGCAGCTACACGCCGTCTTACGTGCCACTCGATGTCAAGTTTGTGAATGTGCCGCCGGACGAGCCGGACCCCGAAACTTTCGCCCGCAATTATTTCCGCGAAGAATTCGGCAAGGAATACAAAATTTCGGCGTAAAAAATGTCCTCTCCCCTTGAGGGAGAGGATAGAAAATCTTAGTAAATTTCGCGCAGCGAAATTTGCTTAGATTTTCTTGGTGAGGGGGAAATGTGACGGCCCCTAAAAATCCCCCTCACCAAGTTTTTCTAAGCGTTTTCCGCGAAAGGGGCGGAAAACGCTAAGAAAAACTATCCTCTCCCTCAAGGGGAGAGGAATTTCATACCGCCTTCGCCAGCGCGTGGCGCTTTTTGCCGAAGCTGAGGCGCGCGAAGCCTTCTGCATCCATATCCTTGATCGAGATAGTTGCAGACACATCTTTCACGGGCTCGTTGTTGAGCCTGACGCCGCCTTGCTCGATCATGCGCTTGGCCTCGCCCTTGGAGGCGGTGAAGCCGAGTGCGACCGCGATATCGATGATGCTCGGCGTACCATTGCGCGGGAATTCGAATACCGGCAGGCCGGCACCCTTGCCGCCGCCCTCGAAGGTTTCCTGCGCCGTCTCGAAGGCGAGCTTGGCCGCCGCCTCGCCATGCGCGAGCATGGTCGCCTGATAGGCGAGGATTTTCTTGGCCTCATTAATCTCGCTGCCGCCGAGCTTCCCCAGTTTGGCGATCTCATCGAGCGGCAAATCGGTGAACAGTTTCAGGAACCGCCCGACATCGCCATCTTCGGTGTTGCGCCAGAATTGCCAATAATCGTAAGGCGAAAGCTTGTCAGGTCTGAGCCACACGGCGCCCGCCGCCGTCTTGCCCATCTTGCTGCCGGAGGAGGTGGTGATGAGCGGAGTCGTAAGGCCGAAAAGCTCCAGATTGCGCAGGCGGCGGCCGAGTTCCACCCCGTTGACGATATTGCCCCACTGGTCCGAGCCGCCCATTTGCAGCACGCAGCCATGCCGTTTTTGCAATTCGACGAAGTCATAGGCCTGCAAAATCATATAGTTAAATTCGAGGAAAGTGAGCGGCTGCTCGCGTTCGAGTCGCAATTTGACCGACTCGAAAGCCAGCATGCGGTTGATGGTGAAATGTGGGCCGATCTCGCGCAGGAAAGGGATATAGGCAAGTTTATCAAGCCACTCGGCATTGTTGACCACGACGGCGTCGGTGGGACTGCTGTCGAAGGTAAGAAAGTTCTCGAAAATTTTTTTGATACCGGCGATGTTCGACGCAATTTTTTCATCCGTCATTAACGGTCTTGTCTCATCCTTGCCGGAGGGGTCGCCCACTTTGGTGGTCCCGCCGCCCATCAGCACGATCGGCTTGTGGCCCGTCTGCTGCAGGCGGCGCAAGAGCATAATGACGGCGAGATTGCCGACATGCAGACTGTCGGCGGTGGCGTCGAAGCCGATATAGGCCGTGATCGGTCCTTTTGCCGCCCGTGCATCGAGCACCGCAAGGTCGGTGCATTGGTGGATATGGCCGCGATCGGTAAGCTGATTGAGAAAGTCCGATTTTAACCTTGTCATTCAATACACTCCGGGATGATACTGATGTTCGACGGCAGGCGTGGCATTATGGCCCCGAAAACACAACTCTTCAAAGTCATCGGCCTTATGAGCGGCACCTCGATGGACGGCGTCGACGCCGCCCTCGTGGAAACCGACGGCGACTCCCATGTACGGTCGCTCTCGACCCTGACCATCCCTTATGAACCCGCTTTCCGCGCGCGCTTGCGCAAGCATCTCGGCAACAAGGCGGGGGCACGCGATCCGGACGTCGCCGTGCTCGAGCGCGAACTCACCGAATTGCACGCCGACATCGTGCAAAAATTCGTCCACCAGGTGAACGGCCTCGCGCCGGTTATTGATCTGATCGGTTTTCATGGCCAGACAATCTGGCATCAACCGCGCGCACGGGCAACCGTGCAGATCGGCGACGGCGCGCTTCTGGCCCGCATGACCAACATCCCGGTTGTGTGCGATTTCCGCTCGGCCGATATCGAAGCGGGCGGCAACGGCGCGCCGTTGGTGCCGCTCTATCATCGCGCACTGGCGGCGCAATTGCCGAAGCCGGTGGCGATTCTCAATATCGGCGGCGTCTCGAACGTCACCTGGGTGGGCGGCGAGAGCGACAAGGATATTCTCGCCTACGATCTCGGCCCCGGCGTCGCCATGCTCGACGATTGGGTGCTCTATCACACGGGACAAGCCTATGACGAGCACGGGCTGCTGGCGTCATCTGGCCGCGTGGATATGAAATTCGTCGAGAAATTTCTCGCGCAATCCTTTTTCCGCCGCAAGCCGCCGAAATCGATCGACCGCGACGCGTTTGCGACCCTGATGCCCGATGGCATGAGCCCCGCCGACGGCGCCGCGACGCTCACGCGCATCACCGCGCAAGCGATTATGGAAGGCTTGCGCTTCACGCCCAAAAAACCGCTGCATCTTTATGTGGCAGGCGGCGGGCGGCTCAACGCCACGCTGATGCGCTGGATTCGCGAATTGGCCGATATACCGGTCAGCCCCGTTGATGAGCTCGGCTGGAGCGGCGATGGGCTCGAGGCCGAAGCCTTCGCCTATCTTGCGGTGCGCTCAAAACTGGGGTTGCCATTAAGCGTGCCGGGCACCACGGGGGTGCCCCGCCCAATGACGGGCGGAAAATTGCACAAACCCCAATAGAAAGTCTCACTTACATATTTTTACTGAATATTTATGTGCCATGATTTATGGCATTATTCATGCGTTTGCAAAAATTACTTATCTTTCTTTTTCTCTTTATTCTTAACGGCTGCGCCGCATCATTGCCGGCGGTCGATTATGATTCCTTACGCGCTGCCGACACCGGCGATGCCGCCAGCCATCTTGATTATGTGCGCGCGCAGAGTGAACGGATCGCCGGACGGCCTTTTATCGGCGGCAACAAAGTTACGCTGCTGGAAAACGGAGCGGCCGCTTATCCCGCCATGCTTAAGGCGATAGGGTCTGCCCGCCAGCGGGTCGATATGGAAAGCTTCCTTTTTGACGGCGAGGAAGGCGCGCACTTTGCCGATGCTTTGCTGAAAAGCCACGCCAAAGGCGTGGATGTCAATTTGATTTACGACGCCATCGGTTCTCTCGACGCGCCGGAAGCTTTGTTTGACCGCCTGCGCGAAGGCGGCGTCAATGTGGTCGAGTATAACCCGATCGATGTCTTGTCGATTGTCGATACGGATATCAACCATCGCGATCATCGCAAGCTGCTCATGATCGACGGAAAGACCGCCTTTATCGGCGGCATTAATATTAGCTCGGTTTATAGGCTTCAGCTAAAGATGCAGCAGGCTCTGCATATCCATTCGGACAATCTCGATCCGGATCGCCTGCCGTGGCGGGACACGCAAATAAAAATAGAAGGGCCGGTGGTCGGCGAATTCGAGCGGCTGTTTATGCAGGTCTGGCACGATCAGGATGGCCCGCCCATTTCGTCGCCGCCCGCCGTGCCGGCGAAACCGCGCGGCTCCCTGCTAGTCGAGGCCATCGATGGGACGCCCGGCCGCGAACGCTATAAAGTTTATGAATCTCTTCTTCTTGCCATGGCTTTGGCGCGCCATTCCATTCATGTGACGACGGCCTTTTTCGTGCCGACGCCGGATCTTGTCGATGCGCTTGAGAATGCTGCGCATCGCGGGGTCGAAGTTATTCTGATTTTACCAAGCCAGAGCGATTCCGATCTCGCTATGGACGCAAGCCATGCCTATTACGAAGATCTCCTCGAATCCGGAGTGCAAATTTACGAACGTGAGGGGGTGGTTCTCCATGCGAAGACGGCCGTGATCGATGGCGTCTGGTCGACGGTGGGGTCATCAAATCTGGATTGGCGCAGCGCCCTTCTCAATAATGAATGCAATGCGGTGGTCCTTGGTTCCGCTTTTGGCCAGCAGATGGAATCGATGTTTCAACAGGATATTGCCCAATCCAAACGCATCGATCCGCAAACCTGGGGGGATCGACCTTTCTTTGACAGGCTCCATGAATGGAAAGCGCAGCTGGTGGAATATTTGCTTTAGGGCATTAGCGAAATCGCCAATTTCAGGAAACTTTTTGCCTTCTCGTTATGCGTTCGAAACCGGGATTGCCACTAAGCATGCCGGGCACACTACCGGCGTGCCGCGTCCGATGACAGGTGGAAGATTATGGGAACCATAATGATTTATATTGGAGTGGCGTCTTTAGCGCGCTTTTGTCCCGGAAACTTCACCGTATAAGTAGATGTGCGAACCGGCGGGAATTGCTCTTTCAGTTCTGCCAGTGAACGCCGTCTCACATCGAAACCGCCACTGACGTTATTACTGTTGTGCCTTAGTAAAACTTCCGTGACGCCAAGAATGGTGTTGGCAACTTCATGCATCACACCGAGATCGCGGCCAACAGCCGCAAGGCGCATGCGCATTTCATCATTTTTATCCAGAAAAAATTCCCCTGGCGTGATCATAACAGGCAGAAATCCAATGCGATGCGCGCGCGCGAATACGTGCTTGATGTCTCGGCCTGATTCTATTGCGATAGGAAATGAGTCATGAATATCACTTGAAAGTGACCCGCTGTCCTGTAATTCGACAGGTATACGCATGCCTTTCAGGAATTCGAACTTTGGCCATAAATAATAAGTTCCCTCTGGAATGCCTTTATCCAATATCGTTAGTCCAAGTATATTTTCGAGATCTAGAAAACCTTGTCCAACAGCTTGCATTCTTTCTTGGTAATAATCGGCTGTAACGTAGCGATGATTATTTTTCTTGGATTCTGTTTGGGGATTGATGCCTCCTACCAGATTCTGGAGGGTTCTCGTCGTACCGATGAGCGACACCGTTGACATTCCGAGATAGGCAAAGGATGTGCTCCCGCGTAATGTTAGGGCAATATCCGGGTTTGGCGTTGCGACAATTGCTCCGCGATCTTGTCCATGTCCCATCTTCGATGGACTAAGCACCAATATCGTTCTTTGGAGCGCATCGAGTGACAAGTGTTGCATAGGCGTATAAACGCCTAGATCGGAACGCACCGTAGCTAAATACAAATCTTCCTGTATGAGGAAGAGATTCGGATATTCCGCTATAAGTCCATTGAGTGTCTGCGCAACAGTACGTGCATCCTGTGCTGTAAGAGTCTTCCCGGTAGGATTGTGTGGATAGTGATAAAGCAGTGCAGCAGGAGCGCTGGGATTGATGTCTTGTAGTTGCTCTCTTATCAGGTCTCCATTCAAAAGATAATCGTCTTGCGGGCGCAGATCGAAACGTCTCATTTGGAAATTATTGCGTTCTGAAATTGGTTCCCACGGGGGGTAATAGGGATTTGTAACGAGAACGGGCAGGGGCTTGCTTTCATATCCACGGCCGATAAGTGAAAGTGCCGTATTAAGACCGCCGGTGCCGCCAGGAACGCAGGCAAGTTTTGAGGCGTCCAGAATTCCTTTAGGTAGACGGTCCATTTTCTCTAAATACTGGGCTGCTAGGGCCTTGTAGCTTTCTTCGCCGGTATGATCGGCATAGCCCGTCCCTTCCGGCCGCTCACGGTAATATCGTGACATGAGCAAATTGGCTGCGCGCAAGGTAGGGCCGGTAGGGTCGCCTACATTGCATCGCACAACCATTACGCCTTCATTGTTTTCTATGCGGCCTGCTTCTTCTCCAAGCGCACGAAGCGGATTTTGTCTTCCAAAATATAATTGATTTAAATGTGTTCTAACGCTAGCCATATCCACATTCTGCCTGTTAGAAAAATTTTTTACTATTCGTATATTTATTAATTACAACTTTTGACGATTTAGCTCGCCATCGCCACCGGGCGCTGATGGAGCGCCAGGTCTAGATAATCCTCGACATGATCGGTGACGGCCGAAAGATGATCGGCGAAGAAATGGGTGGCACCCGGAATCACGCGGTAATCAATGGCGATGCCGCGCTGATGCTGAAGCTTGTGCACCAGCTTGGCGACGAAAGGTTCCGGCACGATCTCGTCGCCCTCGCCGTGAATAATCAAACCCGAGGCCGGGCAGGGGGCGAGGAAATTGAAATCGAGCATATTGGCCGGTGGCGCGATCGAGATATAGGCGTCGATCTCCGGCCGGCGCATCAAAAGCTGCATGCCGATCCAGGCGCCGAAAGAAAATCCGGCCACCCACACGCCGCGTGCATTGGGATTTACCGCCTGCAGCCAATCGAGCGCGGAAGCCGCGTCGCTCAATTCGCCTTCGCCGCGGTCATAGCTGCCTTGGCTGCGACCCACGCCGCGGAAATTGAAACGCAAGGTCGAGAAGTCGCGCTCGGCGAATGCATTGAAGACCGAGTAAACCACCTTGTTGTTCATCGTGCCGCCATGCTGCGGATGCGGATGCAGGATCAGTGCGATCGGCGCCGACGGCGAGCGTCCCGGATGATAACGGCCTTCGAGGCGTCCGGCGGGTCCGACAAAGAGCACTTCAGGCATGGTTTTTCCCAGTTTTAGGGTGAATACGGGGCCGAAATCTGCTATAATGCGCGTTAATAAGGGTTTTTAGGCACCTTCGCCGCATCTTAGCATAATGAGCCGTGCAATGTTCAAGCATGTAATTCAACGCGTTGTCAGGCGATATTCGACGGTTGAAACAAGAGTTCCCGCCAATGAAAACAAGGATCTATCCTCTCTTTTTAATGTTAATTGGGGTGAGGGGTCAGCACCAGCGGCCAAGCCTTTAAAAACCGAATCATTTGGCCATTCATGATCTATCTCGACTACAACGCCGGGGCGCCCGTTAAGCCCGCTGTCCGCGCCACCATGCTGGAGGCGCTGGAGCGCCACGGCAATCCATCCTCGGTTCATCGCTTCGGCCGCGTTGCGCGCCGCCATGTGGAAGAGGCGCGCGCCGCGCTTGCGGCTTTTGGCGGCGTCAAGCCCGCGCAAGTGATCTTCACCGCCAGCGGCACCGAAGCCAACACTATGGCGCTGCGGGGATTGGGCGATGTGAACATCATCACGTCGGCGATTGAGCATGATTCCATAATTGCCAATGCGTCGAAGGCGACAAAACTGCCGGTGACGAGCGATGGCATAATCGATCTCGCCGCCGCCGAGAAAATTCTGGACACTGCGCCGCAGGGATCGTTGGTTTCGGTGATGCTGGTCAATAATGAGACTGGCATCATTCAGCCGCTGACAGAAATCGCGCAGCTTGCCCGGGCGCATGGACATTTCATTCATACCGACGCGGTGCAGGCGGCCGGGCGTTTGCCGATCGATTTCGAGGCACTGGGCGTCGATATGCTCACGCTCTCGGCGCACAAGATCGGCGGGCCGCAAGGTATCGGCGCTCTGATCGTCGGCAGCAAGCTTGTCTTGCAATCGCTGATCAAGGGCGGCGGGCAGGAGATGAACCGCCGCGCCGGCACCGAGAATGTCGCCGCCATCGAAGGTTTCGGCACCGCCGTGCAACTGGCGGCCGACGATCTGCGCGACATGCCGCGCTTAACCGCTCTGCGCGACACATTGCAAAAGCGCCTGCAAAAAATCGGCGGCGCGGATGCCATTGTACCCGGCGCGAACGCGCCGCGCGCCGGCAACACGCTTTGCATCGCCATGCGCGGCGTCAACAGCGAAACGCAGGTGATGAGTATGGATCTGGCCGGCGTTGCCGTCAGCGCCGGCTCGGCTTGTTCCTCGGGCAAGGTGAAAGCCTCGCATGTGTTGAAGGCGATGGGCTGCGCGGATGATATCGCCGGATCGGCCCTTCGGATTTCGCTCGGCTGGAATACGCAAGAGCCGGATATCGAGCGTTGTGTCGAGGCTTGGCGCGCGCTTTACCTGCGCACGCGCGGACGAGAGAGAAAGGCAGCTTAGGAAAGTATGAAAAAAGTTCGTAACCGTCATCCCGGAAAATTTTCTCTTCTTTCGCGTCAGCGAAAGAAAGAAAATTGATCCGGGACCCAGTTACGTTATCCGCTAGACCAGTATCATCGATAGCATAACTAGGTCCCGGATAAACTTTCTTTCGCCTCGCCTACGGCTCGACGAAAAGAAAGTTTTCCGGGATGACGAATAATAGAAAAAAGGAAAAAACATGAACTTCAACGTGATCGGTTTCAGCGAATTCGCCGCCAACGCCCACAGCGATTTGCATTGTTGGCTGTGCCAGAAACCGGTTTCCGCCCGCGCCTTGTTTTGCCATCACTGCGGCACCATTCAGCCGGTGCGCGCGCTTGACCATTTTGCGCGGCTTGGGCTTGAGCGGCGCATCGATATCGATATGGAGCAGCTCGAGCATCAATATGCGGCGCTGAGCCGTACGCTCGATCCGCACCGTTTCATGATCCGCGGCATCGGTGAGCGCGGTCATGCCTCGAAACAGCTCGAGGCTCTTGAGGAGGCCTACGAAGTTTTGCGCGAGCCGCTGCGGCGCGGGCGCTATTGGCTTGGGCTGCACGAGAAAGAATTCAAGCTGGCGGTCGAAGCGCATCCGCTCGTGAAAGAATTACGGCATGAATTGAACAAAGCGGCCGAGCCCGCGCATTGCGACCGCGTCGCGCAGAAAGCCGGGCAGGCGATGGAGCAGGGCATCATGGGCCTGATGAACGCGCTGCGCGGCGAGCAATGGCAGCAAGCCAACGCGACGCTGATCGAGCTCGACGGGCTTGAATCGATTTTGGGCGACGTGCGCGCCCGGCGCGCGGCGTTGATGCCGGAGAAGACGGTTTAAATTCGGGGCGGGGTCATAAGCGCCGGCCAGAAGAAAACCCCTCCCCGAAATTTGCTTCGCTGCGCTTCGCAAATTTCGACCCTCCCACAAGGGGAGGGTGTGCCACCCCGAATCCGGACCCATTCTATTGACAGAAAATCCGATATGTGATATTTCCCACATTAGATGGGAAAAATCGCTGCGCGGGCGATTTTGAGCCCGCCGCCGAATTGACGGCCTATGGGCAGAAAAAGAAGCGGTTTTTTACCGCTCCCAGATACCAAAAACCCGCGCTTTTACCCCCGCAGCCGCACAACGGTTTTGAGCATGAAAGAGGCGAAATTCATCGCCCGGGCGCGCCAGGATCTCGACGAGCGATTCCGCAAAAAGTGGAGGAGGGCGGCGAAGGACACGCGGCCGCCGCACGGCTGGATTCGCGAAATCCGCGAGGCGCTCGGCATGTCGACGCGGCAATTGGCGCGGCTCGCCAAGATGAACGTCTCGACCGTCTCCAATCTCGAGCACTCGGAACGGCGGGGTACGGTGAAGCTGGCCAGCCTGCGCAAGCTTGCCAAGGCGCTGCATTGCGAGCTGGTCTATGCGCTGGTGCCAAGCAAAACGCTGGAGCGGATTTTGCGCGACCGGGCCCACGCCCAACTGCTGCTGGAAATTTTGGCGCCGGCGCGAAAAGCCGGAGTTGATCTGCCGGCGCGGCTTGTCACGGATATGGCCAACTCCATCATACGGGACCGCAAGATGCTGGAGAAGCCGCACGCGTTGTGGGAGGAAGCGCAATTTCCGAAAGGCGTGACGCCTCAGGATGTGCTGGCGGCCATGGCTCCAAAAACCGCGCCGGCGCCATCGGCACCCGCCGCGCCATCTGGCGAATCCGCCGAGGAACAAGCTCTTCGCGCCACCGTTCTCGCGGAGGCGCAAAGATTGCTGCGGGAGTTGGGAGCGATGCGGGAGAAGGGGAAGGTGGAGGAGTAGGAAATCGAGTGCCAGAGCGTTCACCGTTTAAGTGGATTAGCTTGGATCAAGCACGGTGCGTTCCTCCCCCTTTGCGGGGGAGGTTAGGACAGGGGTTGTCAATAAGCGCCGGCTTAGTCCTTGTGGAGAGAACCCCTCCCCTAACCCCTCCCGTCCACCTACGCCAAGGGGCTTCGGCGGACGAGTGTCCCTGACCCGCCGTAGCTCCTTAGCGAAGGCGGGCAAGGGGAGGGGAACGCTGTTGAGAATGCTTCCATCAAAACGGTGATTGCTTTAGAGCATTCGAGCACAGGAGTACGAATCATGCCGATGAAAAATCCCAATCATCCCGGCGATCTTATCCGGGATTGCCTGAAGACGTTGAAGGTCAGCGTCACGGAAGGCGCCAAGGCGCTTGGTGTCACGCGCGCGGCGCTTTCGCGTATTCTCAACCGCAAGGCCGGCGTGTCGCCGGAAATGGCTTTGCGGCTCGAAAAGACGTTCGGAAGCACAGCCGGTTTTTGGCTGCGGTTACAGGTGAATTACGATCTCGCTCAACTGCGCATGCGTTCCAGCAAAATCCGCGCGCGACGACTTGGCAATATGGCGCAGGTCGGGGTGTAGAAAGAGGCGACGTCAGCGGTAGACATCTTTTGTAATGTTAAAAATAGAAATTACGCCCGCATATCCTCCAGCGCCTTTTCGGCGGCGGTGAATTCTTCCGGCGCTTCGCCGTCGCGCAGGGCGACCGCGCATTCGAGATCGACGGAGACCAGTTGCGAAACGCCTTTTTCGCTCATCGTTCCGCCCGTGCTCTCCGCGCCAACAGCGGCCGCCGAAACCGAGAACGAATCCGCGCGCGCCGCCGTCATCGCGGAGGCGCGGGACTTGTTGCGGGATTTGGGAGCGATAAAGGGGGACGGGGAAGGTGGAGAATAGAAGCGAATGAAATTACAGCCATTCCGGGCGATGCCGGTTCAGGAAATTAACCAAAACGAATGCGGGATTGTAAAAATATATTTTTTCTATAAATTCAAGTTTCGCCCGATTATTTATACAAAATAGCAATCCGGCAAAAACGCATAAGAGTTGGAGAAGAAACAATGTCCGAGGCCAATATATTGAGCACACTTGATGGCATAATAACCAGTCGTACCGCGCGTGACTATACCCGCGTAGAACAGTCCATGCGCCGGGTAATGGAGCAGCTTGGAGAATTGAAATACCTCGAAAGGTCAGGAGAAATAAACAGTAAACTGACCGAGGTAATAAACGAGCAACCATATCGTATAGGAAAATTTGCCATCGAGGCAAAAGTAGAACTTACTAACAAAAATCTTTCGCTCGCCGTGCCAGTAGTGAAAGAACTGGCAGAGATGGTTTTGCGATATTCCACGCATACGTATATGGGCGTGGTTGCCGATAAAATGTTACACCGCATGCTTGACGCCCATCCGGATACAGTCGTCCCTCTTACCGAAATGCTGGTTCCCGCTTATATCAGCGATAATGCTAACCTTGCGCGTAATGCCGAGGTCTTAATAGACAGTGTTTATGGCCATGCGCATCCTGCGCGTACAACCGTTTTGGTCGATCGGCTGACAAGCGGAGTTGATACGGCCGGAGCGCACGAAATTCGCAACATTCTTCCGCCGTTAACAGATGCATTAACCGGAAATGGCAGCCTATCGGGAATTACAAATCTGGCCGCCAGGATGACGCAGATCGCCATCAATGCTAAGGAAAATTGGACAATTCGCGCCTCAAGTCTTTTAGTGATGCAGGTAGCGACTGCTAACAATATAGCCGGAACGGCTAACGATACAGGTGAGTTGATGATGGCTATTGCCGAGCGCGATCCCTGTTGGCAAGTACGGGAAACGGCGCTTTGGGTACTGGAGGCGGGTTATAAAGCAAATCGGATAAAGACAACGCCGGATCTCGTGAACAGTCACCTTGCCCGTGTCGCCCGTCACCCGATTAGGCGCGATCCTGCCTGGCAAGTTCAGTGTGCTCATCTCCACGCGTTGTCGGCGGCGCTTGGACAAAGATCGATCGGCGCCCTGAGAAGGCAGGCAAGAAGAGAAATCATGTCTCGGTTTAGCCCTGTGGATGAAGTGAGGGAAGCAAAACGCAAATTAATGCGCCAGCTATCAACCCAGCCGTTTCGCCTGCAACAG
>Ga0307471_100001480_pt1 | contig 12835 bp, 5 predicted proteins | sample atmos_gasesAM3C__2_FD_204566 | JGI IMG/M metagenome (GOLD analysis project Ga0307471, IMG submission 204566) | Hardwood forest soil microbial communities from Morgan-Monroe State Forest, Indiana, United States - atmos_gasesAM3C_515 | ecosystem: Environmental > Terrestrial > Soil > Temperate... | reverse complement strand
CGCGTTGCGGAAATCCTTGCCAAGGTCTTCAACCATTTCCTCAAGGGTGCTCACCTTATGGAGAAACTGGAGGCGATGCGACAGCAGGACGCGATTCAGAAGCCCGCTCATGCGCGCCGCTCGCTGGGCTCTCAGCCCAACATAGTTAGAGGGGTCCAGAGGTGCTGCGTTGGGGATGGTTCCGTAATGTTTGGCGTGCTGGGACAAGGCTCGCAGCAGGCCGGCGAGCGGTGCGGTGAACAGCCTGCACAGTTCCGAGGAGACTCCGATGGCGGAAACGGATTTGAGATGTCTTCCTTCCCGCCCTAATTCGATGGCTTCATTCAGCGAGACGCTGAACATGGCGTAGACGGACTCTAATCGTTGTACGAGGTCGAAGAAAACCTGGGCCTTTTCTACTGGCAACCACTTACGCCAATCCGCCTGGACAGACGGGCCGCGGGCTGAGGGGGGGCGGGTAAGGTCTTTCACGGGAGCTCTCCGTGGGACAGAGCAGCAGATTATAACAAGAACTGACCACTAAGCCATAGTTTTTTTAATTCTGGGCAGCTGCCTTTTCAGAAACCTTAAGCTTTATCACCCTGGATCACTCGGCATGGGGATCGCAAAGAGCTATGAAGCCTTATTCTCAGCTTCCTGCGAACAGGATGCGTAGCGGGTCAGTTTGAATTTTTGACCTATTGTGTCACGAACCAAAAAATTCAAACTGACCCACTACCACAGGAGGGAGTTCCTTGCCCCCGGAAGGTATGGGCCGCTATACTCGCAATCCATCATTTTCGAAAGGATTTTTCCTTTGCAATTTGAGCCGCGCGACCAGTTTGAGCAGCGCCAGAAGAAACTGGAGCAAATCCAGGCGCTGGGACATGACCCGTACCCACGTGAGTTTCGCTGGACGGATACGCCTGCGGCGCTGGTTGAAAAATACGGTGAGGCAAGCGGTGCGGAACTGGAAGCAAATAAGCGCGAAGTGCGAGTGGCGGGCCGCATCATGTCTTTCCGGTTGATGGGCAAGGCGGGATTTGCGCACCTGCAAGGGTCCGGCAAGAGAATTCAGATTTATGTAAGGAAGGATGTTGTCGGCGAGCAAGGGTTTCAATTGTTTCACTTGCTGGACCTGGGTGACTCGATCGGCGTGCGTGGCCACCTGTTTCGAACCAAGACCAACGAACTATCAATCTGGGTCGAGGAGCTGTTCTTCCTTTCCAAGGCGCTGCTTCCTTTGCCGGAAAAGTGGCACGGTCTGACGGACGTCGAGATCCGCTATCGCCAACGGTACCTGGACCTAATTGCCAGTGAAAAGTCGCGCCAGGTATTTGTGACGCGTGCGCTCATTATCCAAGAGCTGCGAAAGTTCTTTGATGCGCGCGGTTACACCGAGGTCGAGACGCCGATGATGCATCCGATTCCCGGCGGAGCCGCGGCGCGGCCGTTTACCACGCATCACAATACGCTGGACATTGATTTGTATCTGCGAATCGCGCCGGAACTCTATCTGAAGAGGCTGACGGTGGGCGGGTTCGACCGGGTGTATGAAATCAACCGCAATTTCCGAAACGAAGGCATTTCCACGCAGCACAATCCTGAATTCACTATGCTGGAATTCTATGAGGCCTACAGCAACTATCGCGACCTGATGGACATGAACGAGCGGTTGTTCGCGTTGCTGGCGAAAAACATTACCGGATCGACCACCGTCAAATATGGCGATGCCGAGCTAGATTTTTCGAAAATGGAGCGGCTCTCGATGCGCGAAGCGATCATCAAGTACTGGCCGCGAGAAGCGGGCGAGGCTCCTGCGCTTGAAGGTTCGGGCGAACTATTTAAGCCACCGCCGCCTCCTACGCTTGAAATGCTGGCTTCTGCCGGAGGCGCGCGAGAGGCGACGAGCCGATACAACGCTTGGGCCAAGCAAACCGGAGCGCCCTACGCGGCAGCCAAGGGCGCTTTGAGCGATGGCGAATGGACCGGCTTGCTCTTTGAAACCATGGCTGAAGATAAATTAATTCAGCCGACGATCCTTTACGATTTTCCGACAGAGATTTCGCCGCTTTCGAAGCAGAAGCCGGAAGACCCCACGCTGACAGAACGATTTGAGATTTATGTTGCGGGCATGGAAGTGGCGAATGGCTTCTCCGAACTGAACGATCCTGCGGAACAGGAACGCCGATTCCTGGCGCAGATGGCTCAGGGCGGCGAAGAAGTCCCGAAGCAGCTCGACGTGGATTACATTCGCGCGCTGTGTCATGGGATGCCGCCGACGGCTGGCGAAGGTATCGGCATTGACCGGCTGACCATGCTGCTCACGGATTCGCCCTCAATCCGCGACGTCATCCTTTTTCCTTTGCTGCGCCCGGAAGGTGGCGGAGAATCTTCCGCTTCCGAAGCACACGGCGCGTAACGTATTCTTCCAAGCACAATGCGATTCGAATGGTTTGTGGCCCAGCGGTACCTGCGGTCTCCTTACCGGCCGGCGGTACTTCGTCTGGTCACCCTGTTTTCGATTATCGGCGTGGCCGCGGGTGTGGCGACCCTGGTGATCGCGTTGTCCATGAACACTGGCTTCCGCGAAACGCTCCAGGACCGCCTGCTGGGAGTGACCGCGCACGTTTCTCTGACGCGGCCCGGCTCAAGCGGAATCAAAAGCTATGAGGAAATGACCACCAAGCTGGCCGCAACTCCTGGCGTGCGCTCGGTGACTCCTGCCGTTTACCAGACGGTGTTGCTTTCGTTCGCCGGTCAAGCGCGAGGCGTGGTAACCAAGGGAATTGATCCAGAGCGCGAACGAAAGAGCGATGAAGCGCTGCAACGCATTGTGGCCGGGAGCCTGGACTTTTCTCAGGACTCGTTCGGAATTGATTCTCTAATTGTCGGCAAGCAGCTTGCAGAAGAATGGAAGCTCGGCCCCGGCGACTACGTCACGCTAACCAGTCCGCAGGGACCGCTCACGCCGTTCGGCTTAATGCCGCGTACGAGGAGATTTCGTGTTGCAGGTGTTTTCGATTCGGGCTTTTACGACTACGACGAAAACTGGTGCTTTATGACGCTGGCCGCGGCGCAGGGACTTTCCGGCGCAGGAGACGTCGTTAATGCCCTCGAGTTCCGCCTGAATCAGCCGGAACGCGCGAGCGAAATTGCGGAACAGGTCTGGCAAACGGTTGGGCCGGGTTTCTCTGTTTCGACGTGGATGGAGGAGAACCGCGCGCTGTTCCGGGCGCTGCGGCTGGAAAAACTGGTTACGGCAATCTTCATAGGATTGATCACATTTGTCGCGGGTCTCAACATCCTGGTGGTCCTTTCCATGACGGTGACCGACAAAGCGCGCGACATCGCGGTGCTCCGCTCCATGGGAGCGCGCCGCGAACAGATTCGAACTATTTTTCTTTGGCAGGGAACCAGCATTGGAGCGACGGGTACGCTTGCCGGACTCTTCGTCGGCTTTGTTTTCTCTTTTGTTGCCGGGAGCAGCCATTTGATTCCGCTCGATCCACAAATCTACGCTGTTCCCTACGTGCCTTTTCATCCGAGTTTCCTTGACGGTGTGTGGATTGCGACAGTAGCGATGGGGATTTCGATCGCGGCTACAATATTGCCGGCTCGCGCGGCGGTGCGCCTCTTGCCCGTGGAGATTCTGCGATACGAGTAAGGAGCGCGAATCGCTTGGAATATCCATATTCTGGAGGCGATTTGGCGTGCGATTTGCTTCTAATAGATCGAAGAGGCAGGTGGGTAAGACCAGGGAGCATCCCTCACCCCTTGGTTGCAAGGAATACCTGCCGCAAGCTGTTGAAAATAGTGAGATTAAAAATGTTTCAGTTTGACTCGAAATTGACCTTTTTTTGGCACGTACAAGGACTGGCGAAAATAGGAAACACTTTGGGTCATGTGAAGCACGGTCGGGTGATGCGACGCGACACAAGGACCGCGCCGGGAGCATCTAACAAGATAAAGGACGACAGGCAGAGGCGGAAGTTCGGCGCAACTTAAATGATCCCAGCAACACAATCCGCGAATGAGAAGTCACACGGCGACGCGAATATTGTGCTGGAATCGCGCGGCTTGAAAAAAACGTATGGGAGCGGCGAAAAAAGCATTCCCGTCCTGGTGGATGCGAACTTGAGTCTACGGCAAGGAGAGATGGTGGCCGTCGTCGCGCCGTCGGGAGCTGGTAAGAGTACACTCCTGCATTTGCTGGCCGCGCTAGACACGCCGACGAGCGGTACAGTATACTTCGCAACGAAAGCCATTGAATCGATTCATGACGCGGCGCTGGCGGAGTTCCGGAATCGTGCCGTTGGATTTTTGTGGCAACGCCACCAGTTGCTGCCGGATTTTACGGCTGCGGAAAATGTAGCCATGCCGCTGTTGTTGCGCGGCGAGAATTTCGCTTCAGCGCTGGGGATGGCGCGGAAGTGGCTGGCGGAGGTTGGCCTGGAAAAGCGGGCGGATCACCGCGCAGGGGAACTCTCCGGAGGGGAACAGCAGCGAGTGGCAATTGCCCGGGCGCTTATCACCGGGCCAGCTGTCTTGCTGGCGGATGAACCAACCGGAGATTTGGACGAACAGAATGCTTGGGCCGTGTTTGAGTTGCTGGAACGGCTGCACCGCACGCACAAGTTGACGTCGCTGATTGCGACACACAACCTGGCGCTCGCCGCGCGGTGTAACCGAGTTCTAGTGCTGGAACATGGGGTATTGCGCCCTCGCGAAGCTACGGCTTCCGCGGGCGGGGTCCCTAGGGGAGAAGCGAGCTAACGTGTTCGAACGGTATACGGAAAAAGCGCGACGCGTCATATTTTTTGCGAGGTACGAAGCCAGCCAGTATGGCAGCCCGTACATCGAGACGGAGCATCTGCTGCTCGGCTTGATGCGCGAGGACAAGGCACTGGCGAACCGCTTCCTGCGACAGCAAGGCTCGATCGAATCCATTCGCAAAGAGATTGAAGCACGCATCACTATTCGCGAGCGTATTTCCACTTCGGTCGAGGTGCCGCTGAGCGCGGAGTGCAAGCGCATCCTGAATATGGCGGCGGAAGAAGCGGAGCGCCTGGGGCACAAACATGTGGGCACGGAGCATTTGTTGCTCGGAATCCTGCGCGAGGAAAAATGTTTTGGCGCGGAGATATTGATGGAACGCGGCTTGCGCCTCTCGACGCTTCGGGAAGAGCTGGCCCGCACATCCGGCGAAAAAACGGCGGCGGCGCGGCCGAAAGAAACGTCGTTGCTGGCGGAGTTCAGCCGCGACCTTACGCAAGCGGCTTCGGAAGGTTCGCTGGATCCTCTTGTTGGACGCGAAGGTGAGGTTGAGCGCGTCATTCAAATCCTTTGCCGCCGCACCAAGAACAATCCGGTTTTGATCGGCGAGCCCGGCGTAGGCAAGACGGCTATTGTCGAGGGCCTGGCGCAGCGCATTTCCGATGGAGACGTTCCGCCGTTCCTGGCGGACAAGCGCATCCTTTCTCTCGATCTTTCCCTGATTGTGGCTGGCACGAAATACCGAGGGCAGTTCGAAGAGCGCCTTAAGACCATCATGAAGGAATTGATGGAGAGCCAGAATTCCATCGTGTTCATCGATGAATTGCACACGCTTGTCGGAGCCGGCTCGGCGGAAGGTTCACTCGACGCCGCTAATATTTTGAAGCCTGCGCTTTCGCGTGGCGAAATTCAGTGCATTGGCGCCACGACTCCTGGGGAATACCGCAAGTCCGTGGAAAAAGACCGGTCGCTGGAGCGGCGCTTTCAGGCCGTGAAGGTTCCCGCGCCTGATGAAGAGCAGGCCGTGCAGGTGATTCAGGGCGTACGCGAGCGCTACGAAAAATTCCACGCCGTAAGCTACACCGATGAAGCGCTCCGCTATTCTGTTTATCTTTCGAATCGCTACATTCCCGACCGTTTTCTGCCGGACAAGGCCATTGACTTGATTGATGAAGCCGGCGCGCGCGTGAAACTGCGGCAGGCTACGGTTCCCGAAGAAGTCGGGGAAGTGCAGAAGCGAGTGAAGTTCATCACCCATCGCATGGAAACGGCCATTGCCAATCACGAATTCGAAAAGGCGCGTTTTTATTCCGAAGAAGAGCGCAAGGAAAAGGAAAATCTGCGCGGGCTGCGCGAGCGGTACAAGCTGGACGACGCCTCGACAGGCATCGTAACCCGCGAGGACATCGAAGAAGTTGTTTCGCGCTGGACGGGCATCGGCGTCACTTCCATCAAGGAAGACGAGCAGCAGAAACTTCTGCGCATCGAACCGGAATTGCACAAGCGCGTTATCAGCCAGGACAAGGCCATCACCGCCCTTGCGCGCGCCATTCGCCGCAGCCGCGCGGGCCTCAAATCCCCTCTGCGCCCCGTGGGCTGCTTCTTCTTCCTCGGGCCGACTGGAGTTGGCAAGACCGAAGTAGCGCGCCGTCTGGCGGAGTTTTTGTTTGGTTCGGAAAAGTCGCTGGTACGTTTCGACATGTCGGAGTTCATGGAAAAGCATTCCGTCTCGAAGCTGATCGGCGCGCCTCCAGGGTACGTGGGCTACGAAGAAGGCGGTCAGTTGACGGAGCGCGTCCGCCGGACGCCTTACTCGGTCATCCTGCTGGATGAAATTGAGAAGGCCCATCCGGACGTATTCAACATTTTGTTGCAAGTGTTCGAAGACGGTCAGTTGACGGACGGGCTCGGCAATACCGTGGATTTCCGGAACACCATCATCATAATGACCTCCAATCTTGGTGCGCGGCATCTGCAGAAGCGCACCTCCATGGGTTTCCAATCCGGCACGGATGAAGCCGGACAGAAGTCCATGGAAGAGCTGGTGATGAATGAAGTAAAGCGGGCGTTCAATCCGGAGTTTCTCAACCGGTTGGACGAAGTGATTTTATTCAATCCGCTCGGCGACGAAGACCTGCTGCGCATCATCGATCTGCTCGTAGGCCAGCTGAACGATACGCTGATCCACCGGCAAGTGCAGGTGGTCCTCGCGCCGGAAGCAAGACAGTGGATACTCGAGAAAACGTGTGCGGACCGCAATTACGGTGCGCGTCCGTTGCGCAGGGCTTTGCAGAAGTACGTCGAAGACCCGCTCTCCGAGGCGCTCATCCAGGGTGGAATTCAAAGGCCGGCGACATTACAGATCTACGTCGCGGGGGAAGGCCTTTCGTTCCGGCCCGTGGGTGAGGCAACCCCGGTCGTCCACTAGCGAATCAGACACAACGCAAGCAAGGGTGACCCCGACCGGGTCGGGATCAACGCACGGCCGGCCCACACCGGGTCCGGCGGGAGAAGAACATCTTGAGTTCGGGGGCGCGGCCTTGACGATCTCATCGGCCGCTAAAAGAAGAGTTTGTTCGCCGTGTGGTTTTTTTGCGGCTCGCGCGACCTGGATTGTCGCGATCGTGCTGTTTTTGACGATCGCGTCCCGTGGAGCGGCGCAACAGAATCCTCAGGCAGACGCGTCTGCGCCTTCCCGCCGCCTGCTCTTTTCCGCTTCGATCGATTTGCTTACCGGCAAGGACGTTATTGAGGAACAAACTCCGGCTGATCCGCAAGCCGCGAAGCAACAATTCGTCGTCGAGCGCGTCGATTTCGTGGGCAACCGCCGCGTGCGCAGCGACACGCTGAACGCGCGCATCTTCAGCCGCAAAGGCGACCCCTACAACGAAGAAACTCTGCGCCGCGATTTTCAGGCGCTATGGAACACACAATTCTTTGAGGACGTAAAGCTGCGCGTCGAAGATTCGCCAACGGCCAATCAGAAGATCATCATTTTCGAGGTCAAGGAGCGGCCGCAGATTCGCCGCATCCGTTATGAGGGCGCCCACTCCGTCTCCGAATCGGACATTCTCGATCGCTTCAAGGAACGCAAGGTCGGTTTGAGTGTGGAAAGCCAGTTTGACCCCACAAAGATCAAGAAAGCGGAAGTAGTGTTGAAAGAGCTGCTGGGTGAACACGGCCGGCAATTCGCAAAAGTGACTCCGCAATACGAGCGCATCGCCTCAAGCAACGCCGTTATTCTCGTTTTCAAGATCGAAGAAGGTCCCAAGGTCAAGGTCGGCAAAATCAAATTCACTGGGAACCACGCCTTCAGCGATCGCAAGTTGATTCGCGCCATGCGCCACGACCGGCCCTACGCCATACCTCTTTATTTCTGGTACATCGCGGTGATGTCCAAGACCTACGATCGCCAAAAGCTGAGCGAGGATCTGGAAGTTGGTGTTCGTGGGCTGTACCGTGACAGCGGATATTTCAAAGTTTCCGTTGGCGAGCCGGTACTCGAAAATATCGACACCGAAAGCGGGCGCCTGGGGATGCCGCTTCCGATTTTGGGACACAGTCACGGCAAGGCTGTCAACATCACCATCCCCATCGAAGAAGGCGACCGCTATCACATGGGCACGCTGAAGATCGTGAGTTCCGATCCTGAGAAGGACCTGTCGCTCAAGAAAGACGCCTTGATGGCGGCGTTCCCGCTGAAGAAAGGCGATCTTTTCTCCACAGAGAAGGTTCGTAAGGCGCTGGAAACTTACGGCAAGATTTATGGTGAATATGGGTTTATCGACTTTACGCCGGAGCCGGATACGGAAATTGACGAAGAAAAGAAAATCATCAACATGACGCTCCGATTTGACGAGCAAAAACAGTATTACGTCCGGCGCATCGACTTCGTTGGAAATACCACCACGCGCGACAAAGTAATCCGCCGCGACCTGATGATTGACGAAGGCCAGCTCTTTAACAAACGTTTGTGGGAAAACAGCATCCTGCGCCTCAATCAACTCGACTATTTCGACAAGATCGAAGCGGACAAAGCGGCGGAGATCAAGCGGAACAACAAAGAAGGCACCGTCGATATCACCCTCAAGCTGAAGGAAAAAGGCAAACAGTCCATCGGTTTGCAGGGCGGCGTGAGCGGCCTGGCGGGCAGCTTTATTGGACTCACCTATCAGACTAATAACTTCCTGGGCCTCGGCGAGACGCTGACTTTTTCGGCGCAGTTTGGAAGCCTGACGCGGACCTTTATGTTCGGCTTTACCGAGCCGTATCTGTTTGACAGGCCTATCTCGACGGGGTTCACAATATTCTCCTCGCGGTACAAGTTCGACCAGGCCAGACAGGAAGCCATCCTGGCGCAGCAATCCATCAGCATCAACCCGCAGTACGTGCAGAACTACACGCAGAACAGCGATGGTTTCACCCTTTTCGCGCAGTACCCGCTGCGACGCCTTTCGTTTGCGCGCTTTGGGATCACTTATGGGTTGACGCGCACGAATATCACGGCCTTCAACGCGGCCTCGACGCTGTTGTTCGAATCATTGCAGTTTCGCAGTCTGACTGGCCCCAGCGCCCTGAATGGAATCGTTTCCAGCACCATTACGCCGTCGATTTCGTATAACACCGTCAACCATCCCATCAACCCCACCGGCGGCAAAAGTTTCTTCTATTCACTTGGCGTGGCCGGGCTCGGCGGCAACGTCAACAGCATCACCAACGTCTTTGACACGAAGTACTTCCGTCCGATGAACAAACACCGCAACGTCCTGGGCGTTCATTTCAGCGTAGCTCAAACGACGGGCTATGGCGGCAAGGAAGTTCCCCCATTCAGTCGTTTTTACATGGGCGGGGAAAGCGATATTCGTGGATTTGACATTCGCGCCATTTCGCCTGTGACATTCATTCCCCAGGCGACGGCGCAGCCCATTTCCTACCACGATCCCAGCTCCGGCGGAGCCGTGCGCTCATTTACCGTGCCGGTGCTCGCTTACGTTGCTACCCTTCCCGGAGGCGACCTCCAGACATACGGCAATGTCGAATACCGCATTCCGGTTGTCAGCACCTTCGTCACGGCGGGCTTCTTTGCGGACGTAGGAACAGACGGCATCCTCCGTCGCAGCGCGTTGCAGCTCAATCCCGCGGGCTTTGACAACTTGAAAACGCAATTTCCGAGTGCCCAGCAATTGGGTGGATTGGCGCCGCAGCTCCCCATTGCACCGGGCACCAATTTCCGGTTGCGCTCTTCCACCGGTATCGAGTTTGTCGTGCAGATCCCTATCATTCAGGCGCCGTTCCGCATCTACTACGCCTATAACGTGCACCGGCTGCACGAGGGATTGGTGGCAAGGCAGCCGTTCATCGAGCCGGCGGAAAAAAATTATTTGAAAAACATATTTGATGCGGTGGATCCAACAATCTATCCGCTCCAGATCAGGCCGCAGCTTGATTTCATCCAGAACAATCCTGGGCGGCTAAATTACTTCGAGCCGAAAACGACGTTCCGCTTCACCGTCAGCCGTACGTTCTGATCGCGGCGGCGTGTCGTGGGCCCTGGATCGATTGAGACAGAGGGTTTCTTGAGAAGTCTAAGTAACTCGAACGCCAGCGGAAATTCCGCGGAGCGCAACTGTGTGGGGGAAATCGTGGGAATGAGATTGCGGAGGATTACTAATTTTCTGGGCATTGGGTTTGCCGCCGTCTGCCTTGTTTTGTCGAACGGCTGCAGCAAGAGCACTCCCGCCAACGTCATCACGGTTTCGGTCTCTTCGTCCGTAGGCTCGATTCTCATCCTGGGCCAGTCCACCACGCTCACTGCCACAGTGTCTGGGGCGACCAATACGAACGTAAGCTGGGAGGTCTGCAAGTTCACCACCACCACCACCACCGGCACTACGACCACGACCAAGCCGGCGGCAGACTGCCCCACAGACGGGACGCTTGGAACCTTGTCCAACCAACAAGTGACGGGTACCGCGACCTACACCGCGCCGAATCAGCTGCCTAATCAGACCACGTACCCGGGTCTCCAGCTTATCTTTACCGCTGACTCGGCGCAGGACCCAAAAAAGACCGGCAAGATCACGATCACGCTCAATTCCGGTGTCAGCGTTCTGCTCAATCCTGTCACGGCCACAGTGCCTACCAACGAGCAGCAACAGTTCAGCGTGACGCTAACCAACGATCTTCAGGGCAAGGGTGTCACGTGGTTGGTCACGCAACAGATCCCCACCGCGACCATTCCTTATCCGAAGCTCACCACTTGCAGCCCGACGTGTGGCGCAATTGTTCCCGACCCCAATAATGGTAACGTAGCCGTCTATACCGCCCCGGCAACCGTGCCGACGAGCATCACGCCGCCTGACACAAAGAATACGAATGCTCCAGCGAACCTGACCATCGTGGCAACATCTGCGGCAGATGACTCGCGACTTGCAATCGGAACCATCACTATCACTACCGGCGGGCCGATCACCTTCAACGGGATTACACCCACGATCGCTCCACAAGGTGCAACCCTGTGGGATATTTACCTCGATGCCCCGAACATCTCTTCGGCTTCCATTATTACGCTCACGGATTCTGTCGGGGGGACGTCCATAAAGCTTTCGAGTTCCGGTCAAATCAAGGTTTTGTTTCCGATTCCCATCACCACGACGACAAACGGGACGACCACCGTTACCAACCCGAACTCCACGGGTGCCCGCCTTCGGCTGTTTGCTTCGGATCTGGCGACTGCGGGTCCGTATACGATCTCCGTTACCGATCCCGGACAACCCGTGACGGCGCCCAATCCGCCGAGCGCTTACACCTACACGATCATTCCCGTCCGGCCCGCCACCATCGCCACGGTTCCCGACGATGTCGTGCAAGGCGCGCTGGCGCAAGATACCAGGGTTATTGTTGATGGCGGTTATTTTGGGCCCTCAGGCAATCTCGCCCGCGTGGTTTTCCAGGGCACGACGGTTTCACAGGACGCGAACAATCCGTCCACTTCGCGCCAGTTGGATACGCTACTATCCACCAGCCAGATTAATTCGGGCAGCCCCGGCCTTTATCCGCTCTCGGTCTCAAGCACGGCCGTGCCTGCGCCCAGTCCCCAAAACCCTGCTGTGACGAGCATCGCCCTATTTCCGGACTTTTCGATCAATCCTCCACGGCTAGTTGGCACGCCCACCGCGGCGGGTCAGAATCCGGGCGCCATTGATATTGATCCGATACTGGGCGTGCTAGCAGTTGCTGAAACTGGCTCCAATGCGATCGGGTTTTATAGCATCGGAAACGGGTCTCTGACGCCCCTGAGTACCGTAACGAGCACTCCTCAAGCTCCGATCAATGTACCCACCGGTCTTTCTGTCGATCGCATTCACCACACGGTCGCGGTTGTGAACTATGGGGCCTTGGACAGCAAGGGGATACCAGTTGCAGGCAGCCAGAGTGTCACGGTTCTCCCGATTCCTGGGGCGCCGGGCACCCCCATCGCGCCCTTCAGCGTTGATATTTCTGGCGCTCTTCAAGGCTCGGTTTCACCGTCGCCCATGCCCTATGCCATTGGCGTGGATCCGGATTCGAATTTGGCGCTCGTAGCCTACTCTTCAACATCTATCTCTTCCGCTTCAAACATCGGGTTCATCGTGAATCTGAATCCGAATACAGGAACCAACCCTTACGGCTGCGCACTCGATCACGCCATCAACCCGAGCTCGACCAATGTCGGCCAGTGTCTCTTCTCACAGGTCACCTTGAATAACGGAATCTATCCGCATATCGCCATGGCACCCCACGGACATCGAGCTTTCGCCACGCCTGGAGGTTCTGGCGTGGTTCGAGGAGTGGATGTCACAAAGCCTTCCAACGCAAATGTGATCCTATCCGTCACCCTCACAGCCGGTCTTGTCACCGTGACCATTGATCCCAAAAAGTGTCCGCCCCCATTGCCGGATCCCACTACTACAAGCAACCCTTGCCCCTTCTCGATGGTCCCCGGAAATGCGGGCACGGTTGTAATCGCGGGCGTGAGTAAAGGCGGCAACGGCACAAACTTCAACGGAACATTCAGTGTCGCTGTGACCAGCAACACGAG
>Ga0307471_100001479_pt1 | contig 12839 bp, 10 predicted proteins | sample atmos_gasesAM3C__2_FD_204566 | JGI IMG/M metagenome (GOLD analysis project Ga0307471, IMG submission 204566) | Hardwood forest soil microbial communities from Morgan-Monroe State Forest, Indiana, United States - atmos_gasesAM3C_515 | ecosystem: Environmental > Terrestrial > Soil > Temperate... | reverse complement strand
ACGCAGAGCATGCACGATGGGAGCCTGCAGCTTGCTGGCTAACTCGATCAGTTCGTCATGCGCCCCGGCACAACCCGCACCGCCCAAAATAGTGATCTTGTTCGACCTGTTCAGGAGGTCCGCAAGCAGGTTGAGTTCTTCCGCAGAAGGACAAACGGTTGGTGTGGGTTCCTGAAAGTGTAGACGCGGGCCGTCTGTGACGGCATGCTTAAGCGCGACATCGCCGGGAATGGCAATGACAGCAACACCGCGCTTGGAGATGGCAGTCTGCATGGCAATCTCGAGCACTCGCGGCATTTGCTCCGGCTCCGATACCAGTTCGCAGTAGTGGCTGCACTGCGCGAAGAGATGCTTGGGATCAGTCTCCTGAAAATATCCGCTGCCAATTTCCCTGCTGGGAATCTGTGCGGCAATAGCGAGGACGGGAACGCGGTTGCGCTGACAGTCGTAGAGGCCATTAATCAAGTGCATGTTCCCAGGGCCGCAACTTCCGGCACAGACCGTCAACTTGCCAGTGAGATGGGCCTCGGCCCCGGCGGCGAACGCCGCTACCTCCTCGTGTCTTACACCAACCCAGCTAATGTCCTGTCGAACGCGAATCGAATCTGTAATTCCGTTCAGCGAGTCGCCGGGGACTCCATAGATCCTCTCGACACCGGCTTCCGCTAAAACGTCGACCAGCAACTCGGCTACTGTTTTTCTCGCCATATCCATCCTTTTTTGACAAGCGGTACCCATTGCGTTCATGCAATTGCTGTGCCATGAAATTCGCGGCCACAAACCACGTTTCATCTACATCGCGTCGCGGGTTATTCCTGCAATTGCGTGACAACACAGATGACACTTGACGCAAAAGGCATAGAAATGACACTGACCGGCCCATCTGCCAGTCGCCTCACGAAATTAAGCTTCGGGGTTTCGTGAGTGTTAGCCTTCATCGCGGTTGCGATGCAGTAAATACGAGTGCCTGTGTCTTTGGTAACACGCTTGCTCTCCACTCAATCGAATTGGGCGGTAACAATCGTGGCGCACGCTTTGCAATAGGAATACGGAGAGATTGCGAAGTCTGGTGATAGCGCACATTTCGGAAGGGGAGAACGGAAGAAGAAAAATGTCGATGTTGAGAAAATCCTCGACGTTGCGGTTCCTTGCGCAGGCGATACTTCTTCTCTTTTGGTCTGCTGTGGCGGTGTGGGCAAGCGAGCCAAAAGGCTCGCCTTCTCACGGCACAAACATCTTCGCTCCTGCTTCAACCCCAGCCAAGTCAATTGCTGACTTGTCCGTCTTTGTACTTGTTATCACCGGAATCATCTTTGTCGTTGTCTTTGCGTTACTGCTCTATTCCGTCGTTAAGTTCCGTGGGCGAGCGATGGATGCCGGGCACGAGCCGGCTCAGGTGTACGGGAGCACGCAGATTGAGCTGGCCTGGACGATCATTCCAATTCTGATTGTCGTGGTCCTGTTCCTGGCCACTGCGCGAGTAATCCACTCGATTCAGGATGCTCCAGAACCGGCGGGCGCTGTACAGGTCACCGCGATTGGACATCAATACTGGTGGGAGTTTCGATATCCGAAGTTGGGGATCGTCACCGCCAACGAACTGCACATCCCGGTAGGCGATCCCAGTCATCCGACACCAACGTTTCTGCAGTTACTTTCGGCCGATACCGACCACAGCTTTTGGGTGCCGGAGCTTGGAGGAAAGACGGACCTGATTCCGAACCACCCCAACAGAATGTGGATGGATCCTCAGCGCACGGGCGTCTTTCTTGGCCAGTGTGCACAGTACTGCGGAACACAGCACGCGAAAATGTTGCTACGCGTTTCGGTGGATGGACCGGAGGAATTTGCCAGCTGGGTTCGAGCCCAGCAGAGACCCGCAGTCGAAGACACAGGCGCAATCGCAGGCAGGCGAGTGTTTGAAAGCAATGCCTGCATGAACTGCCATGCAGTGGCCGGATCCGCCGCGGATGGACGCTTTGGCCCCGACTTGACGCATTTGATGAGCCGCGCCACGATTGGCGCGGGCGCCGCCAAAAACACTCACAACAATCTCCGTCTTTGGATCCAGGACCCCAGTGCAATCAAACCCGGCTCGCTGATGCCCGCCATGAAGCTGAGCGACGCGGACCTGGATGCGGTCGTGAGTTACATGGAGACGCTGCGCTAGAACGCTCAGGAAAATACCTATGTCCTCGAACGCGATCACCATTCCCGGCACCCAGATACAAACCCGGCCTTGGGTCGACGAGCTTCATCAGTGGCTGACCACGGTCGATCACAAACGGCTGGGAATTCTCTACATTCTCTCAGCGCTGTTGTTTCTCGTGATCGGCGGAGTCGAGGCCCTCGTCATGCGCATCCAGCTGATGCGCGCGCACAACAACTTTGTTTCGCCGGAAGTCTTCAATCGCATGTTCACTATGCATGGCACGACCATGATTTTCTTCGTCGCCATGCCAGTCCTGTTTGGATTTGCGAACTACTTGGTCCCATTGATGATTGGTGCGCGGGACATGGCATTTCCACGCCTGAATGCTTTCAGCTTTTGGCTATCGTTCCTGGGTGGACTTCTCCTGTACTTCAGCTTTCTGGGTGGAAGCGGTCTATATGGGGCAGGAAGCGCACCGGATGTGGGCTGGTGGTCTTATGCTCCCCTGGGCGCGCGAGCCTTCTCGCCTGGGCATAGTTCTGATTATTGGACTCTCGCGCTGCTGGTCTCCGGGTTTGGAAGTATCGGAACAGCGATCAACATCATTGCCACGATTGTTTCCCTGCGATGCCCTGGCATGAAGATCAGCCGAATGCCCTTACTAGTTTGGCTCAACCTCGTTATGGCGGGAATGGTTCTGATTGCGATTACGCCATTGTCGGCCGCTCAAATCATGTTGCTGATCGATCGATATCTGGGTGGCCATTTCTTCGATACCCAGGCTGGAGGATCGGCAGTCCTCTGGATGCACTTTTTTTGGATCTTTGGACATCCAGAAGTCTACGTTTTGATCATTCCTTGCTTTGCCTTCATGTCGGAAATCATTCCGGTTTTTTCACGCAAGCCGATCTTCGGATATCCGGTGATGGTGGGCGCCACCGTCTGCATCGCTTTCGTGAGCATGAGCGTTTGGGCGCACCACATGTTCACCATCGGAATGAACTCGTACGCCAATAGCTTTTTCACCCTGACCACGATGGCTGTAGGCGTTCCCACGGGAATCAAGATTTTCAACTGGATCGGCACGATGTGGGGTGGAAAGATCCAATTCAAGACGCCGATGCTGTTCAGCATCGGATTTCTATTCCAATTCCTCATTGCAGGCCTGACCGGCATCATGATGGCCTGCTCGCCGTTCGATTGGCAGCTTAGCCTCTCCTATTTTGTCGTTGCGCACTTTCACTACGTGATCGTAGGCGGAATTCTGTTCGCGCTCTTCGCCGCGTTTTATTACTGGTATCCCAAAATGACTGGTCGAATGCTGAGTCAAGGCCTCGGCAAATGGCATTTCTGGCTTTTCCTGATTGGATTCCACCTGACGTTCGACGTGATGCACATTCCCGGAGTGCTGGGGATGCCGAGGCGGATCTACACCTATGAGCCCGGCCGCGGTTGGGACACATTGAACCTCATCATTACTATCGGCGCGTTCATTCAGGCATTCGCGATTCTCGTGTTTGTAGCAAACCTCGTAATTTCTTATTTCAAGGGAGCCAGAGCCGGTAACGACCCGTGGGACGCATGGACACTGGAATGGTCGATCAGTTCACCGCCCCCTGCGTATAACTTTGCGACCGTTCCGACAGTCGCCAGCCGACGGCCCTTATGGGACCTGAAGCATCCTGAAGACCCCGATAGCCGCTATGAGTGAAGGCGAAATCATATGAGCGCAGTGACAGCTTCATTTCCGAACACGGCAGCGGGGTGGCAGCTGCCATCTCGCGGGAAAGTAGCGATGGCCGGTCTCATCATCGCCGAATCCGCGATCTTTACGATCTTCGTCGTTGCCTATCTCTTTTACTTGGGGAAAAGTCTGACGGGGCCGACTCCGCGCGAAGTCCTCGAAACGCCGATCTTCTACACTATTTGCTTATTGTCCAGCAGCGTGACCATTCACTTTGCGGCGAAGTGTCTGGCACGCGGCATTGGATTTGCATTCCTTGGATTCTGGCTGCTCACCATCGCGCTTGGTGGCTTGTTCCTCTATGGCACTGCGGAGGAATGGCACCGGCTGATCTACGAACACGGGCTGACGATCTCGACCAACCTGTTTGGAACAACCTATTACTCGCTCGTCGGCTTGCACGGGTTCCACGTTACCGCAGGTCTCGTCATGCTCTTGACCGTTGCCGTGTTCGGGCTCTGTGGCCGTGTGGGAGTGAAGCAGTCCGGCCACATCGAAGTGCTCTCGATGTACTGGCATTTCGTCGACGCCGTATGGGTTGTGGTTTTTACCGTAGTTTACGTTCTCGGGCGCTGAGGTAAACATGGCGACAATATTGGCAATGGAGCAATTGAACGAAACTTCTCGGACTCCCCGCACGATCGAGGTGCCGGCGTCAACAGCCTGGCCTTTCATCTTGGCGTTTGGTGCGACCCTCCTATTCGTGGGGCTGGTGACGAGCATGTCGGTGAGCGTACTGGGCGCCGCGCTCGCGCTGGCGGGCTGCATCGGATGGTTTCGCGCCGTCTTTCCGCATGCGCAGGAAGAAACTGTCGCAGTGGTTCCCGGAGACATTCGCCTGACCACCGATCGCCGGGTTGTGGAGCGGATTCCGGTCCTGCCGGATCAACTGCGAGCATGGCTTCCGGTCCGCACGTATCCGATCTCATCGGGGGTGAAGGGCGGTTTGGCAGGCAGTATCGCAATGGCAGTGTTGGCCTGTGTCTTCGGCGTTCTGAAGGCCGGCAGTTTCTGGTATCCCATCAATCTCCTCGCCGCAGTTGTCTATCGGGAGTCCCTACGACTTGGGCCAGCACAGCTGTATTCATTTCATGCTGATGCGTTCGCGATTGCCTTTATTCTGCACGGCCTCGTGTCCGTATTTGTTGGGTTGCTCTACGGCGCGATGCTACCCATGTTCCCACGTCGTCCGATTGTGCTTGGAGGGCTTATTGCCCCCGTGTTGTGGTCCGGGCTACTTTACACGGTCCTCGGGCTGTTGAATCCATTGCTCGCAACCCACATTGATTGGTTCTGGTTCGTTGCCTCGCAAGTGGCCTTTGGAATTGTGGCGGGCCTGGTAGTTGTGCGCCAGGAGAGCATTCCTACGCGAGAGAATGTGTCGTTTGTTCTACGCGCAGGAATCGAAGCTCCCGGAACTATTCCGCCAGGAAAGAGCGGAGAGGAGCGTCGATGAGCCGGATCCCGTATCTGTCTGCATTCGCCGTGCTCCCCCTTGTACTCCTCTCGGCTTGCAGCACTCCACATGGCCAACCTCAAAAAGGTTCGGAGCCGGTAGCACCAAATCAGGTTGTGGACTTCGGCGCTCTTTACGTACAGAACTGCGCCGGCTGTCATGGCGCGGAAGGGCGTGGAGGAGCGTCGATTGCCCTTGCCAATCCGGTGTATCTCGCCATTGTCGATGAAAACGCGGTGCACAACGTTGTTGCCAACGGGGTCCGTGGAACCTCGATGCCAGCGTTCGCGCAGAGTGCCGGAGGTTTGCTGACGGACGAGCAGATTAACGTGATTACGAACGGAATTTTTTCGCGTTGGGAACGCAAGGGAATTCTCGACGGAACCAATCCACCTTCATACGTTGCAAAAACGACGGGGGATGCCGCACATGGTGAGATCGTTTTCGGAACCTATTGCGCATCGTGCCACGGATCTGAAGGTCAAGGTGGATCTAAAGGCAGTGCCATCAGCAACGATTCGTTTCTCGCGCTGGTCAGCGATCAAGGACTACGGACGATCGTGATCACGGGCAGACCGGACTTGCGGGCACCCGACTGGCGGAGAAACGTTGCCGGAAAGCCCATGACCGACCAGGAAATCACAGATGTGGTTGCGTGGTTAGCATCGCGCCGTGTGCAGAGCCCCGGTCAGCCTTATTCCGCTTCGAATTATGCGCAGCACTTGGAGAAATGAAAATGACGACTAAGCCTGTGATTGCCCCGTCCACTGAGGACACGCTTTCCCGACGCGGCTTCTTCATGAAGCTCGGAATTCTGTTCAACGGATTCGCGGCGATGGTAGTAGCGGTACCCGTTGTCCGGTTTCTCCTTTCTTCGGTCACGGGCGAGCGCGCAAACGCGTATCTCTCTTGGGTACCCCTGGGTCGTATTGACCAGTTTCCTGAAGGTGAGACACGGCTAGCGACTTTCCGGAACCCAAACGTGATGCCTACAGATGGTAAGACCGTGGACACTGCCTGCTGGGTACGGCGTGTCGCGAGCGATCAGTTCCAGGTCTTTGCGATCAACTGCGCGCATCTCGGCTGCCCGGTCCGCTGGTTTCCGCAATCTGGCTTATTTATGTGTCCCTGTCACGGTGGAGCTTACTACCGTGACGGCTCGCGCGCGTCGGGACCGCCTGAGCGGGGGCTTTTCGAATATCCCTACAAAGTTGAGAACGGCTTGATCACCATTCAGGCCGGAGAGCTGCCCACACCGGGTTCAGCGATCGCATCTCTCACCGGAGAGAAACCGCCATGCGCATCATGATGGGCAAGATTGGAGAATGGTTCGATCATCGCTTGCAGCTCGCGGCGCCGATTCGCGAAGCCGCCGAACACCCGGTTCCGCGAAACACGGCGAGTTGGTTCTACGTCTTTGGTAGCGCTGCGCTCACTGTTTTTCTCATGCAGCTGGTGACCGGAATTCTGCTGGCGCTTATTTATGTTCCCTCGGCGGGCGAAGCCTGGAGCAGTCTGCAGGCCCTGAATCATCAGGTGACGCTTGGGTGGTTCATCCGCGCCATGCATGGATGGGGCTCCAACTTTATGGTTGCCATTGTCCTGATTCATATGGTGCAGGTGTTTCTGTTCGGAGCCCACAAATATCCTCGCGAACTAACCTGGGTCGTTGGAGTCTTTCTGTTGTTGATGACTCTCGGCATGGCGTTCACCGGTCAAGTCATGCGCTTCGATCAGGACGCTTACTGGGGATTGGGAATTGGAGCCTCGATCGCCAGCCGCGTTCCCATTGTCGGTCCAGCAGTTGTGAAACTGATGCTGGGTGGGCCTATTATCGCTGGCGCAACTCTCTCCCGATTTTTCGCGCTGCACGTCTTCGTAATTCCCGGAATGCTGATCGCTTTCGTCGGTCTTCACGTCTTAATGGTCCTGAAGCTGGGCATCAACGAATGGCCGATGCCGGGACGCATTGTAAAGCGAGCAACCTATGAGGCCCAATACCACACGATGACCAGGGAAGAGGGCGCACCGTTTGTGCCCTATGCGGTTTGGAAAGATATGTTTTTCGCGGCATTTATCATTCTGGCAATCGCCGCGTGCGCCTATTACTTTGGCCCATTTGGGCCGACAGGTCAGCCCGATCCGACAATCATCCAGACTGCGCCCAAACCGGACTACTTTTTCCTTTGGCTCTATGCTTTGCTCTCACTTCTTCCTCCATCGCTTGAGACCCCATTCCTTCTCATCGGCCCGGCCTTGGTAATTCTTGGCTTGATTCTGCTGCCGTTTCTTTCCGGAGAAGGAGAAAAAAGCTGGAAGCGCAGACCCATTGCAGTTATCACTGTCCTCATGATCGCGATCACACTCGGCACGTTTACGCATCTCGCCCAGTTCACACCGTGGAGTCCACACATGAACGCTTGGAGTGGCGATCCCATAGCCGATCAATACATACATGGCACAACCGCGCTCCAACGGCAGGGCGCTTTGGTATTTCAGGTGAAGCAGTGTCGCAACTGCCACTCTATTGGCGATACAGGGGGGCAAAGGGGGCCAGCTCTGGATAGTGTCGCCGTGCGACTCACGCGTGACCAACTCATCCGGCAGGTGATCCAGGGCGGCGGCAATATGCCTGCCTACGGAAACAACTTGAGTCCAGCTGAGACCACGGCGCTCGTGGCATTCCTCGAGACGTTGCACCCAGCCACGCAAAGTCCAGCGCATGATTCGGCAAGGAACCTTGTGCTTAACGAAAGCAACCAGAAGTCGGCAACCCAACCCTAAGGCGCAACGCTATGCCACACGCTCATCACGCCGCGGTCGAGTCAGCTTGGGTTTGTGCGGGCATGATTCTTGTCGCCCTCATATACCTGCGGGGATGGATTCGCCTTCGCAGGCTTGACGTCGACAGGGTCCAGGCCTGGCGTGCCAGCAGTTTTATACTCGGCCTCTTCCTCATCTGGGTGGCGATTGGGTCACCGCTGAGTGCGCTCGACCAGGAATCGTTGACGGCGCACATGGTTCAACATCTTCTGCTCATGACGTTGGCACCGCCCTTGATCTTGCTGGGCGCATCTGTCAAGACATTGCTTTACGGACTGCCGCGTCGGTTGGTGCAAGCAATGGGTCATTCGCTTCAATCACCAAGACTGCCTCAGGTATCGAGCGCGCTGACCCATCCTGCAATTTGCTGGCTGGGAGCGGCAAGCACTCTGGTCGCGTGGCATATCCCTGCCTTGTTTGTGCTCGGGTTGCGATCGCAAGTGTGGCACGGGATTGAGCAAGCATCGTTTCTCGCAACCGGACTTCTGTTCTGGTGGACGGTAGTCCAGCCATTGCCGAGCAGCTTGAAATGGCCGGAATCGTCGATACTTTTGTATCTATTCCTGGCTACCTTGCCGTGCGATATTCTCTCCGGATTTCTGGTGTTCTGCGACCGCGTAGTTTACCCAGTGTTCTCACCACGATCGTTTGGCCTGTCTGCTCTGGAAGATCAGCAATGTGCGGGTGCGTTGATGTGGACTTGCGTTACCGTCGTTTATTTGATTGCTGCGGCAGTTTTCACAGCACGTTTACTCTCCCCACAGCGGTCGAAAGATCACTCGATCTTGCAAATCGAGTTGGAACGCGGTGCGGACCCGCAGCGCATGGAGGCTGTCTGAATGTCGGGCCGGCTCATTACTAGCGAATTCACTTCCTCTGCTGGGAATGCGCGGCGTTCGACGGGGTTTACGTTGATTTCAGACTACTGGGCACTCACGAAGCCGGAAGTCAACTTTCTCATTCTGATCACGACTGGTGTCGGTTTTTATCTGGGTTGCAGAAACGAAGCACGACCGTTGTCACTCCTGGCGTTGTGCAACACTTTGCTTGGAACGTTGTTGGTCGCAAGTGGGACAGGGACATTAAACCAATACATCGAACGAAAGTTCGATGCGCAAATGCGCCGTACGGCGCGGCGCCCCGCCGCAGCCGGCCGTCTCAAACCGGCTGCCGTCCTGGCCTTCGGAATTGCACTGGCAGCAGCCGGAACGGTCTATCTTGTCGCCGTGGTCAACCTGGCTGCGGGCGTCTTCGCGGCTCTGACATTGTTGACCTATCTGTTCCTGTACACACCGCTGAAACGAAAAACACCGTTGTGCGTTCTCATCGGCGCCTTTCCCGGTGCCATGCCACCGCTGATCGGCTGGGCCGGCACTTCCGGTCGATTGAATGTCGAAGCTGGGATACTGTACGCCATCGTTTTCCTTTGGCAATTCCCACATTTCATGGCAATCGCATGGATGTACCGCGAAGACTACGACCGAGCAGGCTATCTGGTCTTGCCCAAAGGCAATACGAGAATTCCTTTCGTGACGCTGGAAACCGTGTTGCCCCTGCTGGCTCTGGTCGCAATCAGCATCGCGCAATTTCCGACGCGGCACGCTGCCACTGTTTGCTGCGCCGGAGCACTGCTGAGTCTCGGGTTCCTGTACTTTGGGTTGGAATTTGTCCTTCAGCGTTCGCGGGCGGCCGCACGCCGACTGCTCGCAGCGTCGATAGTTTATCTTCCGTTGTTGTTCGCACTAAGTGCAACATTGGGCAATCAGGCCAGAACCTAATCTGATTGCGACATGGCAGCACGGCGACAACAAACTCGTTTACTCCTGCCAAGAACGTACGGCCATGAGCTGCAGCACACATCAACGTGTTGTTACTTGCTTCTCCTAAAACCGACCGAGCAGTCCGATGTCAATTGTCATTTCATGACACCACTTATGAGATGACACTCCTTCACGCCTGACTCAAGGCAATGTGCGGCTTCACACCCTCGAATCTCGCGAGAGTTGCGCGTTGAGAGCGACCGTTCCATTTTGGCCCTCCTCGTGCAAACGCTATGTTCGTGAGCGAAGGTGCAGAGTAAAGGTCGGCCGCGTTGGATGCGCAAGCCACCACGCAGCCCAGCTGCGAAGAAAAGTTGCCCGACCAAACACTCCGCAAACTCTCGCGTCAGGTCGCGAACCTCGCGATCAATAGGATTGCTGGTATCGCCAATACAAGTAAGGAGAAATGAATGAGTTATTCATCAAACGGAAATCGTCCCAAACTTAGCGAGAAGGGACTTCTTACGCCTGACAACTGCGTTGTGGCGTTCATTGACCATCAGCCTCAGATGCTCTTCGGAACATCGACTTTCGACCGACAGACAATCATTAACAACACTGTCGCTCTTGGGAAAGCTTCCCGAGTGTTTGACCTGCCTGTGGTGCTCACCACGGTCGAGACGAATTCCTTTAGCGGTCAAATGTGGCCCCAGCTCCGAGCTGTATTCCCAGGCCAGGAGCCTATCGAGCGTTCATCGATGAACTCTTGGGACGACAAGAACTTCGTAGCTGCCATTGAAAAGACACGACGCAAGAAGATCGTGCTTGCGGGGTTGTGGACTGAGACTTGCGTGGCACTTCCCACGGTACAGGCGATCCACGACGGCTACGAAATCTACGTGGCGGAAGATTGTTGCGGTGACGTGAGTCAACTCGCTCATGACAACGCGATGAAGCGAGTAATCCAGGCAGGAGCGAAACCTGTGACGTCGCTTTCAACCATGCTCGAGTGGCAGCGCGACTGGGCTCACAAGGAAACCTACAATGCCGTGATGGACATTGTGAAGAACCATTACGGAGCTTATGGAATCGGAGTTGAGTACGCCTACACGATGGTGCACGGCGCTCCAGCCACCAAGTTCCCCGAATACTCAGTTCCCACCGCTGCGTTAGCTCACAAATAGAGAACTGGGCGGGAGCTTGCTTCCGCCCTTTCTCACAGGCGATAGAAAGCGAAGAAGGAGATTCGTGTGTCTGTTGAAATCATCTTGCACAATTCCAAGATCGCCACGAACGGGGTGCCCTCGTTTGTCGAGGCGATCGCTATTTCTGATGGAAAGGTGACTGCCACCGGTAGAAAAGAAGAGATCCTGCGTCTACGCGGGCCGGCAACCCGCGTCATCGACGGCCGGGGACGCACCGTCATTCCCGGACTCAATGATTCGCACATGCATCCGATCCGCGGCGGGCTCAACTACAACCTTGAGTTGCGTTGGGATGGTGTACCTTCGCTCGCCGACGGTCTGCGCATGCTGAAAGACCAAGCGGCACGGACGCCTTCTCCGCAGTGGGTCCGAGTTATCGGCGGGTGGACAGAGTTTCAGTTCGCTGAACGCCGGATGCCAACGCTGGATGAGATCAACGCGGCGGCTCCGGACACACCGGTCTTCGTGATGCATTTGTACGACAGAGTGCTGTTGAACGGAGCGGCGCTTCGCGCTGTGGACTATGACAAGAATGCCCCGGACTTTCCGGCTGGTGAAGTTCAACGCGACCGCCACGGGAACCCCACAGGTCTTCTCATCGCGAAGCCGAACGCAAATATTCTCTACTCCACCCTGGCCAAGGGGCCGAAACTTTTGCGCCAGGATCAGCTTAATTCTTCTAGGCAGTTCTTCCGCGAACTGAACCGTTTCGGAATCACCAGTGTCATTGATGCCGGCGGGGGGTTTCAAAACTACCCTGACGATTACGGCGTTGTGAACGAACTGCATCGAAACGGAGAACTGTCCCTCCGGCTTGCTTACAACCTCTTTACGCAGAAACCGAAACAGGAACTCGGCGACTTCCAGAGCTGGACCAAAATGACCAAGCCCGGGGACGGCGATGATTTCTATCGCGTCAACGGCGCAGGGGAAATGCTCGTTTTTTCCGCCGCGGATTTCGAAGATTTTCTTGTCCCGCGGCCGGACTTGTTGCCCGTGATGGAGAGCGAGCTGAAAGCTGTGATCCGACACCTCGTAGAGAATCGCTGGCCGTTTCGCTTGCATGCGACATACAACGAGACGATCGAGCGAGCATTGAACGTTTACGAAGAAGTCAATCGAGAGATTCCGTTTGACGGTTTGCACTGGTTCTTCGATCACTGTGAGACGATCAGCGATCGCAATATCGAGCGTGTGAAGGCGTTGGGCGGCGGAATCGCGGTGCAGAACCGCATGGCCTTTCAAGGTGAGTATTTTGTCCAGCGATACGGAGCGCAGCAAGCCAAACGCACACCGCCTATTCGTAGAATGCTCGAGATCGGCGTTCCGGTTGGGGCCGGCACAGACGCAACGCGCGTCTCAAGCTACAACCCGTACCTTTCCCTGTATTGGCTTATCACTGGCAAGACCATAGGCGGCCTTGGGCTGTATACGGAAGAAAATCGGCTCGATCGGGCGGAAGCACTCAAGCTCTACACGATGGGCAGCAGCTGGTTTTCAACAGAAAACGGTAAGAAGGGAGCGCTTGCTGCTGGGCAGCTGGCGGACTTGGCCGTTCTTTCCGCCGATTATTTTTCGATTCCTGATGAGGAGATCAAGCAGCTCGAATCCGTGCTCACGATTGTAGGTGGGAAGATCGTTTATGCCACCGAGGAATTCTCAAAACTCGCGCCGCCACCATTACCAGTGAGTCCAAGCT
>Ga0307471_100001478_pt1 | contig 12849 bp, 12 predicted proteins | sample atmos_gasesAM3C__2_FD_204566 | JGI IMG/M metagenome (GOLD analysis project Ga0307471, IMG submission 204566) | Hardwood forest soil microbial communities from Morgan-Monroe State Forest, Indiana, United States - atmos_gasesAM3C_515 | ecosystem: Environmental > Terrestrial > Soil > Temperate... | reverse complement strand
GCTGCCGCCGATGGCCGCGCCGCGCAGCCCGTACTTCTTCATACCCTCCGCGAGCTGCTCGACGGCCAGGTCCGGGTGCTGCAGCGCCACCGTTGCGAAGGCAACGAAGCGATCGGGATTCGCCGCGCAGGCCGCCGCCAGCTTCTCGTTCTGGATCTGGCAGATCTGCTTCGCGAGATCGCGCTCGGCCTTGTACCAATACGGGTTGATGCTCAGCGCCTCGACGTCGATGCCCTGCTCGTCCATCGCGCGCAGCCGTCCCGACACGTTGGTGATCATGTCGAGCTCCGGCCTGGTGGCCGGTGTTGGATCGCCCAGCTTCATTCCCATCAGCGCCATCGCTTCGCCCACCCCGCAGTGCGCGTGCACGTCAACGGTCTTCACACGCCGGCCGCTGACCACCACCTCGCGGCGCCGCGTCTGTGCGCGGGCGGGCGCGGCAGCCAGGAGATCGCAGCCGACGAACGCGAGACCAGCCAGCGTGCCGGCGGTCGTTCCGAGGAACTCTCTGCGCGTGGTCATGAGTGGCTCCTCCTTGACGGCGTCGCAGGGTATCATGCCGGGCCATGGCGCGCCTGCTGTGGCCGCTGGCCGTGGTTGTCGCATTCCTGGTCGGCTGGGCGATCGCCGGCGCCGGCGGCAAGACGTCCGCCTCGCGCGAGGCCGAGCGCGAAGCCGAGCACCTGCGCCAGCAGGTGACCACGCTGCAGGCGCGGCTGCACGCTCGCGACGAGATCGCCGCCGCCCGGGTGCCCACGGCGGCGTCGTCCGTGGCCCCGGACCGGCGCGGCTCCGCGCAGGCCGACGTCGGCCTCACCGCGACGGTGCGCGAGGAGCGGATGCTGCAAGAGCTCCGCGCTCAGCCGGCCGACCGTGGCGCCTCGCGCAGCGCGCCGTCGGGGGCGCCGGCGACGGTGGAAGCGGCCCTCGAGCGTTTCTATCGCTATCTCGAGGCGACGCGCGGCGGCGGCGAGGGGCGCGAGGGCTGGCGACGGGCGCGCGAGCTGGTCGAGGAGCTGCGCGGCATGGGCGACGCCGCGGGCAAGGCGCTCATGCAGGTGCTCGGCGCGGGCAACGACAGCGACGAGCGGCGCACGGCGGCGCGGCTGCTCGGAACACTGCAAGTGCCCCAGTCGTTGCCGATGCTGAAGGACATCATCGAAAAGGACGACGACGTCCTGCTGCGCCGGGCCGCCGCCTCCGGGCTGCGCCAGCTCCAGACGCCGGACTCGGTGCCTGTCATGGAGCACATTCTGGCCAACGGTGGCGACGATCGCTTCGTGCGCCTGAGTGCCGCCTACGGGCTGGCGGAAGCCGGACGTCCCCAGGGAGTGAACGGGCTCGCGCAGATCTTCAACGAATCGGCGGCCGACGGGAGGGGGCGCGACATGGCGTTCCGCGCGCTCACGTCGCTCAACGACGAGCGGCCGGTGCCGTTCATGCGCGCGGTCATCGGCTCGGACGCCGAGCCGTCGTACCGGCTGCGCGCCATCCAGTACGTGACCGCGCAAGGCGACCGCCAGTCGATGCCGACGCTGCAGGTGCTCATGCAATCGCCCACCGAGCAGGCGTCGATCCGGGACGCCGCCGCGCAAGCCTACCGAACGCTCAGCGGCAAGTGATCGTCTCCGCAGACGTCGTCGTCGTGGGCTCCGGCGCCTTCGGCGCGAGCGCGGCGTACCATCTGGCGCGGCGCGGTGTCCGCGTCGCGGTGCTCGAGCGGGCCGCGCTGGCGTCGCAGACCTCGCCGCGAGCGGCGGGGCTGACCAGCCAGGTCCGCGCCACGCCCGCGCTGACGCGGCTCGCGCAGCGCGCGGTGACGAAGCTCGCGGCGTTCGGCGAGGAGACGGGGCAGCCGCTGCGCTTCACCCAGAGCGGGGCGCTGAAGATCGCGCGCACCGAGCGTGACGCCGAGCAGCTCGCCCGTGAGGTCGCGCGCGGCGCCGACGTCGGCGTGCCGATCACGCTCGTCTCCGTCGCCGAGGCTCGGCGCCGGCTGCCCATCCTCGGCGAGCGTGGCATCGTCGCCGTCACGTGGAGTCCGACGGACTGCAATGTCGAGCCCTCCGAGCTGCCGCTCGGCTACTGTCGCGCCGCGGAAAAGCTCGGCGCCGTGCTACTCCCGCACACCGCCGCGACCGGCTTTGAGATCGGGCCACGCGGCGTGGAGGGCGTGCGCACGCCGAGCGGCACGATCGCCACGCGTGCCGTGGTCGACGCCGCCGGCGCGTGGGCGCGGCTGGTCGCCTCAGCCCTCGGCGCGACGCTGCCGGTCGTGCCGACGCGCCACCAGTTGCTGATCACCGAGCCGATCCCCGGCGTCGGCCCCCACTTTCCGATCGCGCGCGTCATCGACGCCAACGTCTACGTGCGCCACGAGCGTGGCGGGCTCATGCTCGGCGGTTACGAGTCGGATCCGCTGCAGCCCGAGGCGTTGCCGGACGACGTGGCCGCGCTGCCGCTCGACCTCGAGGTGCTGTGGCGGCTGGCGCGCAGTGTGCGGGAGCAGTTTCCGATCTTTCAGGATCCCGCCATTCGCGTGGCCGAGCACCGCGGCGGGCTGCCGACGCTCACGATGGACGACCGCTACCTCGTGGGGCCGCTGCCCGGCATGATCGGCGCCTGGGTGATGAGCGGCTGCTGCGTCGGCGGCCTCAGCGTGTCGCCCGCGCTCGGCGAGGCCATCGCCGAATGGATCGTCGACGGCGCCCCGGCGCTCGACTGCTCGGACATCTCGCCGGCGCGCTTCGCCGGCCCGGTCGACGAGGCGCTGCTGCGCGAGCGCTGCCGGCTTGCCTATGCGACTCACTACCGGGCCGGCGAGGCGCGGTCAGGCTGAGTCGAGCGGCAGCGCGACCTGCCCGCCCGCCGCGATGGAGCGCAGCGCGGCGGCGAGCATCTCCTGGACGTCGCAGCCGACGTCCGCGGCGCAGAACTCCGTCACCTCGCGCCCCGCGTCGACGCAGGCGAGGAAGTGCGTCGGACCGTCGCGCTCGTCGGGCGGAAGGGCCGGCCGCTCGACGAAGCGGCTGCCTGCGGAGGTGACGAGCTCCACGCGTCCGGCGCCGGCGCGCTCGCCCTCGCGCGTCGGCCGCGGCTGGTGCACGATCAGCGTGCCGCGCTCGCCGTACACGATCATCGCGAATGCCGGCTCGCCGCCGATCTGCGGCCAGCTGGCCTCGAGCAACCCGAGCGCGCTCGGATCCGACAGCACGACGACCGCGTTGTCCTCGGCGACGCGGCCGGGCTTGCGCGACGGCGGCGCGACCGCCGTGACCGCCTGCGGGCGGCCGAGCGCGAGCCGACAGAGGACCGCGCCGTAGCCGCAGTAGTCGACCAGCGCGCCGCCGCCGTTGCGCCGCGGGTCGTAGAGCCAGTCGCAAAATTGAGTCGAGCATCCGAACTCGCGCGGCCCGGCGTGGCCGCCGCGATGGTTGAGCTGGATCGCCGCGCCCACGGCGCCGTCGCGCACCAGCGTGAGCCCGTGGCGCAGAGCCGGACGCCACGCGGTGGGCCAGTTCACCATGAGCATGCCGCCGCGCGAAGCGGCGGCGGCGCGCAGCGCGCGGGCGCCGGGCAGATCGGCCGCCATCGGCTTTTCGATCATGACCGGCAGGCCGCCGGCGAGCGCCCGCACGCCGAGCTCGGCCGACGCCCGGTTGTCGGAGAACACGAACACGGCGTCGAGATCGCGTCGCTCGAGCAACGCGTCGAACGAGTCGTAGACGACGACGCCGCCGTCCAGTGCGCGCACGCGATCGCGCAGCGCGGGGTCGGGCTCGGCGGCGGCCACGAGGCGCCCGCGCTCGCCGCCGTGCAAGGCGGCGAGGTTGCCCCAGACGTGATCGTGGCTCAGGCCCAGCACGCCGACGTTCAGCCGCGCCATCGCCGCCATCTTGCACTATCATGCGTGGGCCCATGGGGAAGATGTGGCGCGTGTACAGCGGCGCGGATGGGGAATCGCACATCGCGGAGCTGCCGCTCGCGTTCAAGCCGTTCCGCGACGTGGAGGGCGCGCACGGTGAGGGCACACCGCTGCAGACGGCCAGCGGCATCGCCTTCCGCGTGGCCCCGCCGGGCTACGTGCTCGACTGGCACTGCGCGCCGCGGCGACAGTACTCGATCTCGCTCTCGGGCGCGGCGGAGATCGAGGTCGGCGACGGCACGGTCGCGCGCATCGAGCCGGGCGACGTGGTGCTCGCCGAGGATCTGACGGGGCGCGGCCACGTGACGCGCGTGGTGGGCGCCGAGCCGCGCGTGTACGCGATCGTGCCCCTGACGGACGGATAACGCGTGGACATCGGCGCGGCGATCTTCTTCACGGACTACTCGATGGGACCGGTGGAGCTCGGCCGCGTCCTCGAGGACCGCGGCTTCGGGTCGCTGTGGGCGCCCGAGCACTCGCACATCCCGCTCTCACGCCGCACGCCATTTCCCCAGGGCGGCGAGCTGCCGAAGAAGTATTACGACGTCATGGACCCGTTCGTCGCGCTCGCGGCGGCGGCCGCGGCCACCACGCGCCTGCGCGTGGCCACCGGCGTGTGCCTCGTCGTGCAGCGCGATCCGATCCAGACGGCCAAGCAGGTCGCGAGCCTCGACCAGATCTCGCGCGGCCGCTTTCTCTTCGGCATCGGCGCCGGCTGGAACGCGGAGGAGATGGCCGACCATGGGACGCAGTTCGCGTCACGCTTCGAGGTGATGCGCGAGCGCGTCGAGGCGATGAAAGCGATCTGGACACGCAGCAAGCCCGAGTATCACGGCGCCTTCGTCGACTTTCCGCCGATGATGACGTGGCCGAAGCCCGTGCAGAAGCCGCATCCGCCCGTGATCGTCGGCGGCGCGTTCCCGTATGGCGCGCGGCGGGCCATCGCGTTCGGTGACGGCTGGGTGCCGCACGCGCGGCGCCCGGCCTACGGCGACGTGCTCGGCCTGCTGCCGGCCTTCCGCAAGCTCGCCGTCGAGGCGGGACGCGATCCGGCCACGCTGCCGATCACCATCTTCGGCGTGCCGGAGGACCGCGAGCTCGTCATGCGCTATCGCGACGCGGGCGTCGCGCGGCTCGTTTTCAATCTCCCGCCGGCGGGCGCCGACGAGGTCCTGCCGGTGCTCGACCGCTGCGCAGCGCTCGTGCGGGGCGTGGGCGCCTGAATGGCCGCCGCACTCCGCGTCGCCGCCATCGAGGTCAGCCACTGGCACTCGCTCTATGACGCCGCCTATCTGCGATTGCTCGCCGGCATGGACGACGTGCGGCTGGTCGGGCTGCACGATCCCGACGCCGCCGTCGCCGCCGACCGTGCGGCCGCGCTCGGCGGACCACCCGTGTTCACCGACTACCGGACGATGCTCGAGAAGACGCGGCCGGATTTCGTCGTCGCCCTCGGCCAGCACGCGCGCATGGCCGAGACGGCCCACTTCCTGCTCGATCACGACTATCCGTTCATGATGGAAAAGCCGATGGGCGTCCGCGCCGCGGACGTCGAGGGGATCGCGACCAAGGCGGCGAGCAAGCGCGCGTTCGTCGCCGTGCCGCTCTCGCAGCGCTATCAGCCGTTCGTCGTGCGCGCGCGCCGCATGCTGGCCGAGGGACGCTTCGGCCCGCTGTCGCATCTCTACTTCCGGCTCAATCGCCCGACCTCCGCGCGCTATCCGGCGTGGCACTCGGCGTGGATGCTGGATCCCGCACTCGCCGGCGGCGGCTGTCTGCGCAACCTCGGCGCTCACGGCCTCGATCTCTTCCTGCATCTCACCGGTGAGCCCGCGACGGTCACCGGCGCTCAGCTCAGCGCGCGCGTGCACGGCCAGCGCGTCGAGGACTATGCGTCCGTGCTGCTGCGCTCGAGCAGCGGCATCCTCGGCACCGTCGAGATGGGCAACACGGTGCCGTACGCCGGCACCGATGGTGAATGGAAGATCGCCGGCCGCGACGCGATCCTGATCCTCCATCACGACGACACGCTGCGGCTGATCACGCGTGACGGCGAATCGACGCTTCGCGAGCAGCCGCCGGCGCTCTATCCCGACTGCGTACGCGACATTCTCGATCACGTGCGGCGCGGGGTGCCGCCCCCGATCAGCGTGCACGATCTCGTGCCGGTGGTCCGGCTCATCGACGAGGCGTACGCGCTCGCCGCACAGCGGCAATCCTGAGCCGCACGGGCATCCGCTGGCCGGAACAATGATCGAGCATGCCGATGTGATCGTGATTGGCTCGGGAGGGCTCGGTGCGGCGACGGCGTTCTATCTGGCGAAGCGCGGCGCGCGGAACGTCGCCCTGGTGGAGAAGCACGAGATCGGCTCGCAGACCTCGCCGCGCGCGGCCGGGATGGTGAGCTGTGCACGCAGCACGGATCTCATGACGCAATTGATCAAGCTCGCAGTCGAACGGATCCGGCGCTTCAGGGAGGAGACGGGCCAGCCACTGGACTGGGTGCACTCGGGCAGTCTCAAAGTCGCGCGTCGATCCCAGGATGCCGCGGTCATCGAACGCGATGTGGAACGTGGCAGACGGCTGGGCCTCGACGTGGAACCCATTTCGCCGCAGGAGGCGCATCGTCTGAACCCGTTTCTCGAGGCCGAGGGCGTGGTCGCGGTCCTGCGTGTGGGCGACGATATGTATTTCGACCCGGCGCAGATTGCCGTTGGCTTCGCGCGCGCCGCCCAGGCGCGAGGGGTCACGCTCGTCACTCATACGGCGGTCAGCCGAGTCCTCATCGATGGTGGCGCCGTCACCGGTGTAGATACCGACAAAGGCCCGATCCGGGCGCCCATCGTCGTCGACGCCGCCGGCGCATGGACACGCCAGGTCGCGGAGGCCAGCGGCCTTCGCATCCCGCTCGTGCCGACGATGCAGCAGTTGTTCATCACGGAGCCGCTGCGTGGCGTACGCGCCGACCTGCCAATGGTTCGCATCATGGACGCGGCCGTCTACATGCGTGCCTGCGACGGCGGGTTGTTGTGGGGCGTATACGAGGAGGACCCGCGTTTCTTCGACATGAGCTCGCTCGGGGAGCGATTTCAGATCAAAGACCTGCCACTCGATGCCGCGGTGCTCTGGCGGTACGCCAATGACGTCAGCCGGCAACTGCCGGTGCTGCTGAAGACGCGCGTGCGTGAGCACCGCGGGGGCATGCCGACGATGACAGCCGACGGCCTCCATATCGTCGGCCCCGCGCCGGGGTCGCGGGGCTTCTTCTTTGCGAGCGGCTGTAACGTCGCAGGGCTGTCGATTTCGCCTGCCCTGGGTGACGCGCTCGCGGCATGGATTCTCGACGGGACGCCGCCGATGGATCTGACGCCGCTGTCGCCGGCGCGGTTCGCCTCCAGGTGGTCAGAGGACGAGCTGCGGCAGCAAGCGAAATGGCAATATCGACATTTTTACGGGGCAGCCGACTAGCGCGGCGCGGGCAGCAACCGCCCGGCGGCGCGGATCTCGTCGGCATCGAACGGCGGCGCGACGAGCAGGATGAGGCGCTCGACGCCGGCCTCGGCCAGGCGCTGCCGCGCGGGTGAGTCCGGCCGCAGCCACGCCTTCTCCAGACCGGCGAAGACCGTCACGATGAACGGCGCGGCCGCACGGTCGCTCGCCGCGTGCGCGTCGCGCGCGCGCGCGATGAGGTCACGCAGCCGCGGGTGAAACGCCTGCGTGTTGAATCCATCCGCGTGCCGTCCGGCGATGGCCGCCATGCGCGGGCCGAAGCCACCCACGATGATCGGCGGCGGGGGGTCGGGTCGCAGAAATCCCGACTCGCCCGTCCAGAGCCGCCGGATGAGCGCGATCGCATCGACCACACGCTGCGCGCGGACCGCGTCGGGCGCGACGTCCTGACCGATCGCCGCTTGCTCCGTCGCGTACGGCGTGCGGCGGCTGCCGCCGGCGCCGAGCCCGAGGAGCAGACGACCACCGGAGACCGCCTGCAGCGTCGTGGCCATGTTCGCGAGCACGCCGGGCGGGCGGTTGGCGACGTTGAGGACGAGCGGACCGAGCGCCACACGCGATGTCACCTCGGCGAGCGCGGTGAGCACGGTCCACGCCTCCGGCACGCCGGGCCCGTCATCCTCGCCATCCGGGTCGCGCAAGTGATCCCACGTCCAGAGCCCGTCGAAGCCGGCGGCTTCGGCGGCAATGGCGCCGGCGCGCATGTCGCTCCAGCGCGCGCTCATCGGCATGAGAAGCAGGTCGGTCTTCATGCGGTCGTGGCGGCCGAGCGTATCATCAGATATGGACCCGCGGATCTTCGTCGGCACCGGCAGCGGCCTCTGGATGCTCGAGGGCGAGACGTCGAGGCCGGTGGAGGCCTTCGCCGGCCGCGCGGTGACCGCGCTTGCGCTCGACGGCCCGAGGATCTGGGCCCTGGTCGACGGCTCGGCGCTCTGGGAATCCGACGGCGCCGCGTGGACGCCGCGCGCCACGATCGACGGCTTGCCGGCGACGTGCGTGGCGCCGACCCGCGACGGCGTGCTCGTCGGCACGGAACAGGCACATCTGCTTCGGCTCGGTCGCTCGGGGCTGGCGCGGATCGAGACATTCGAGGCCGTCGAAGGCCGCGACGCCTGGTACACCCCGTGGGGCGATCCCGCGGACGTTCGCTCGATCGCCGTCGCAGTCGACGGCGTCATTCACGTCAACGTCCACGTCGGCGGCGTCGCCCGCTCGCGCGACGGCGGTGCCTCGTGGGCGCCGACCATCGACATCGAGCAGGACGTCCACCAGGTGCTCGCCCACCCGAGCCGTGCGGACGTCGTCCTGGTCGCGTCCGCGGAAGGGTTCGGCGTCAGTCGCGACGGTGGCGACTCGTGGGGCTTCGAGACCGCCGGCCTGCACGCGCACTATGCGCGAGCGGTAGCGGTGGCGGACGAGTTTGTGCTGCTCTCGGTCTCCACGGGTCCCCGCGGACGCCGCGCGGCGATCTATCGCCGACCGCTTGCGGACGACGCCCGCTTCGAGCGGTGTCGCGCCGGCCTGCCCGAATGGTTCGACGACAACGTCGACACCGGCTGCCTGGCGGCCGCCGGGTCTCTCGTCGTGTGCGGCACCTCCGACGGCCGCGTCTATCGATCGGACGACGCCGGCGCGCGCTGGGCGCCGGCGCTCAAGGGGCTGCCGGCCGTCCGCTCCGTCGCCGTCGGCTGAGCGCGCTCAGCCGAGTACGCGCTGGCCGCGCAGCTTCGCCAGATCCTCGCCGGACAGCCCCAGCACCTCACGGAGCACCTCGTCGGTGTGCTCTCCTGCGAGCGGCGCCGGCGTCGTCGGCGCCTCGGACGCCGAGAGGTGCACAGGACAGCCGGGCAGGCGCAGGCGCCCGCGCGTAGCGTGCTCGATCGTGTGGATCTGGCCCCGCGCGTTGAGGTGCGGGTCGTCGAGGACTTCGCCCGTGTCGAGGACCGCGCCGCACGGCACGCCGGCCTTACCGAGGATCGTCATGACATCGTGCTTCGTGCGCTGCCGCGTCCACGCCGCGATGATCTCGTTGAGCGCGTCGCGATGCTCCCAGCGCGCCGCCGCATCTTTGCAGCGCGGGTCGGTCAAGAGATCCTCGCGGCCGATCGCACTCGCGAAGTCCCGCCACATGTCCGCGTTCATCGTCTGCACATAGATGTAGGCGTAGTCGTTCGGCCCGCCCGGGCTGCACGGATAAGCGCCGCCGGGCACGCCGCCGACGAGACCGTTGCCCCGGCGCTCGCTCGGCTTGCCGTCGCGATAGTGATCGACGTAACGGCCGCGCAGGAAGTTGGCCACGACCTCCTGCATCGCCACCTCGACGAGCTGGCCCTGACCCGTGCGCTGGCGCTGGATGTAGGCGGCCATGATCGCCGCCGCGGTGTGCACGCCGGTCCCGGTGTCGCCGATGGCCGCGCCGCAGCGCACGGGCTCGCGGTCGGCGAAGCCGGTGACGCTCATCACGCCGCCGGTGGCCTGCGCGATCATGTCGAAGCTCTTGTACTCCGCATACGGGCCCGAGAGGCCGAAGCCCTTGATCCGCGCGACGATGATCCGCGGGTTCGTCGCGCGCAGCCGCTCGTAGTCGAGCCCCAGCCGTTCCATCAGGCCCGGCGCGAAATTCTCCACCACGACGTCCGCGCGCTCGACCATGCGCAGAAACAGCGCGCGACCCTCGGCATGCTTCAGGTCGATCGTCACGCTGCGCTTGTTGGAGTTGAAGACGAGAAAGAACATCGCGTCGAGGCCGGGCACCTCGGGACGATTGCGCCGCGATTGCTCGCCGCCGGGCGGCTCGATCTTGATCACGTCCGCCCCGAGCCAGCCCAGGAACTGCGTGCAGGTGGTGCCCGCTTCGAACTGGGTGAGGTCGAGAATCCGCATGCCGCTCAGTGCGCGATCGGCCATGGCTCACTCTCCTGTCGAGGTCACCCGGCAGTATACCGAGAAGCATGAGGGGCACTCACTGTTGCCACCTGTTCCAGACGCGGACTGACTTGACCGAGACGCTGGTTCCATTCTTCAAGGCGGGGCTGGAGGCCAGGAACAGTACAAACTTATGGCGGCGCCACGGGGCGTCGGGGCGCTGAGGCTGCGCGCTCCCGGCTCGACGCCCGTGACCTCAGCGTCGTCGGTGGGCGTGGGCGGCGAGCGCCGCCGAGGCGTTGGCCTTGAACGCGGCCGCCGTCCTCGGGTCGTCGATGCCCTGGGCGAGGGCGTCGACGATGTCCGCCGGCGCGCGGCCGGTCCGCGCAGCCTCGCGCAGCTGGTCGCGGACGACGATGGCGGCCATCGGACCGAGGTATTCGGTCAGCGCCTTCGTCAGGACACGTCGCACGGCCTCCTGATTGTCGGCGCCACTGTGTGGCGCGACGGGCATCTCTACATCCATCAGCACCGACATCACCGCGCCCGCCGACAGGGACGGATCCGTCGTCTCGACGAAATCTTTCGTGAAGCTGAAGCGCGCCTTGGCGATCTTGCGCAGCACGTAGGCGGCCTCGATGCCGGTCTTGCGACGGAAGCGGGCGTGGACGATCAGCCCGTCGCGCATTCCGATCTGCCCGCTCTCGTTGTCGGCGGTGGCGATGAAGAGCGTGCCGGTGCGCCGTTCCACGCCCAGCCGGCGAAGCTCGGCAACCAGCTCGTCGTAGCTGCGGAACGCGTCACCGGTCATGGCGGACCTCCGTCGGCGTCTCGACACCGGGCTTGTCTTCCCCGAGCTTGCGCATCGCGATGTTGATGCTGCGCCGCAGGCGGTCGATGGCGAGTGCAAGCTGGTGGATCTCGTTACGACTGTGCCGGGCGATGCGACCCACGCCGAGGTTGGCGGGCTGCGCCAGTGAGATCTGGTGGCTCGCCTCCGTCAGGCGCTTGACCGGGCGAACGATGGCGAATCGTACGAACAGCATCGCGATCAGGAAGGCGGCGATGATGATGGCGAGCTCTCCGCCGCCGACGGCCATGAGGCCGAGCCGCCAGAACGAGCGGGCCGGCAGCCGCACGCTGATGATGCCCGCCACGTCGCCCGTCCGGAACCCGAACCCGTTGGTGGTTCCGTAGCGGACCTTCACGTCGTTCGGCGCGCGATCGGCGTCGCCGTGACAGGTGATGCACGCGGGCTTGTGATACACGGTCCGCGCGTAACGGAAGCCGTCGTCGCTCAGCTCGAAATATTCCTTGAGTCCGGACTGACGAATTCGCTGCAGCGCCAGCCGCTCGAACGCGTCTGGCGCGTTGCCGGGGTTCATGACGTTGTGCGAGGTCAGCCGGAACTTCGCGGGCGAGCCCGAGCGCGCCACGACCTCGGAGAACTCCCGCTGGGCCAGCGCGGGATTCTTCGAGTAGAAGTTCACGGCCTTCAGCGCCCCCGGCGTGGCCGTCGCGCCGTCGTCGGCCTGCAGCAGGGGCAGGTGGCCGAGGTAGCTGCGCGCGTCGTCCTTGACCCACACGCGCCCGTACTGCGCCACCCAGGTGCCGAACGCGTCGACGTTGTCCGCGACGGTCTCGGCCTGGCTCTTGATCTCGTTGAGGTAGATACGGTCGAGGATCAGATAGAACGCGGACCCGACAAGGGCCAGCGCCAGGAGGAAGACGAGCGCGAAGCGCGTCGAGATCGACATCCCTCCGAGCCCCATGGCGGCAAGGCCTTCTTCAAGTTCCCCGCCATCCCGGCAACGTCGCCGAAACCCCCGTCGTTGCGTCAGCTCGGCGCCGGCCGGCCCGCGTTTGTGCCGCTCCGACATCGCCGGGTGCAAAGTTTGTCAGCTATACTCCGCGCGTGCGATTCGGCGTCTTCGATCACATCGAGCCGGTGCCCGGGCTGCGGCTCGATCAGATCTATCGTGAGCGGCTGCTCCAGATCGAGCGCCTGGACACCGCCGGCTTCTACGCCTATCACCTGGCGGAGCATCACACGCCCGCCATCCATAGCCTCGCGCCCTCGCAGAACGTGTTCCTCGGCGCGGTCGCGGAGCGCACACGACGGCTGCGCTTCGGCCCGTGCGTATACGTCCTGCCGCTGCACCATCCCCTGCGATTGATCGAAGAGATCAGCATGCTCGATCACCTCAGCGGCGGGCGCCTGGAGATCGGCGTGGGCCGCGGCGGCGTGATGGAGGCCTACTTCTGGGGACAGGAGGCGGATCCCGAGACGAACTACGCGCGCTATCTCGAAACGCTCGCCATCCTGCGCGAAGGCTTGAGCCATGACGAGCTGACCTATCGCGGCCGCTTTCACAGCTTCGAGAAGCTGCCGATGTACCTGCGGCCGCTGCAGACGCCGTACCCGCCGCTCTGGTACATGCGCAATCCCGTGACGGCGGCGATGGAGGGCATGCACACCATCATCGTGGGCTCGCTCGAGGGGCTCGCCGCCGCGGTGCCGCGCTACCGCGCGGCGTGGGAAGAGC
>Ga0307471_100001477_pt1 | contig 12855 bp, 14 predicted proteins | sample atmos_gasesAM3C__2_FD_204566 | JGI IMG/M metagenome (GOLD analysis project Ga0307471, IMG submission 204566) | Hardwood forest soil microbial communities from Morgan-Monroe State Forest, Indiana, United States - atmos_gasesAM3C_515 | ecosystem: Environmental > Terrestrial > Soil > Temperate... | reverse complement strand
GTACGCGCCATTCGAATACGGCTAGGGCGGCGACCAGCGCCGCAAAGATGCGGTGCAACAAGACCTCTGGATCCGCAAACGTGACCCAAAAGCTGTTTGGGCCGAGCGGCCAGACGTCCGGGGTCGCTTCTCAAAAAAAGAAAGATGGAAAGGCCCAGAAAAAGCAGCGGCCAGTTGCTCACCCAGGAGATTCTCCGGGTTTGCGCAAGAACCGCGAGAAACCGACGGAAAGAACGATGATCCCCGCCCAATGATGGTTGTACTCGGACCAGGCCTTCTCGGCGGGAGTGTTGGGGCGCGTGCCGGATTGCCCGGGGACAAAAGAGTCCGTGGAAAGCGATCCCATCTCGAAGGCCCTTTTTTGGGCGGCATAGACTTCTTTGGGCAGATCTTTCTTGGCAGGACTTGAGAGACGCGGCGGACGCGGAGTCATGCGCGTAAATCTCCGCGCCCGAGACACGATCTTGCGTGAGGTCGGCGGCAGGAGGAAGCGAGGTCAGCGAAGCAGCCGCGAGAATTACAGTAACGCCGATGCCGATTTCTGCTTCGCCGAAACGTTTAAGGCTCGAGAGGATGGAGCTGGCTTCGCCGTGGCGGACCAGTTGAAAATTCAGCGCGCCGAGAAACAAAAGCAGTCCGAAAAGAATCCATGGCGCCGTAGGAAGTTCCATAAACGGCACTGAGCGAACCGACATACGAGAAACTCAAGATCAGTCCAACCGAAGCAACGATGGCCACGCTCATCAGGGCCAACCGAGAGAATCTGGCGCTGAGCTGTCGCACAAAATCAGGGGAAGACGCGGGCCGGATGGCCATCAGCAGGAAAGCCAGGCCACCCAGCCACGCGGCGGTAGCAAGCTGATGCAGTGCCGTAACAAAATCCAGCGGAAGGCGGTGTTCGAGACGAGCCCATAGCGTGGCTCGTCAAAACAGAGGAGGCCATGATCGCTGCTGCAGGAAGCAAGAAGCCGCGATGAGAACCCGCGCGACCGGCGGAGTACAGTGCAACGATTGCGAAACACGCGCCCAGGCCGAGGGCACCGGCTAAAACAAAATTCGCGGCGATGATGTCAGAGAGGCCCATTTCCGCGGACTGCATCAGAATGAACGCGTTCGCCACGAGATGAGAGGTTTGCATCGCACTGAGCGCCAAGGCGAAGCGGCGTATCCAGCCCAGGTACGAATCTTTAGTGTCCTCAAAATCCCTGCCGGAACCTCGAAGGACAAGCAACAGAAAAATAACTCCGCCGACAGTAAGCGACTGAAAAGCCAGGCTGGCACCGCAAAGGACCATGGAAAGGAAGCCAAAAATCTGTAGCAGGCGCGCCACTTTTCCAGGTCAGGGCTTTACCACAGTAAACGAAATTTCGCCGCGCGTGATGTGTCCGTCGGAAGCGAGCACCTGCCAGCGAAGGCGGTAAACACCGGGACGCAGTCCCCTGGCCTTTGCGGAAATGGTGTTGGGGGGATCTTGCCCGCTGATTTCGAGCGTCTGCAAGGAACCATCCGGATCAACGAGGATAAGGCGCGTGCGAGCGGCGTCAATGCGGACATTGAAGTGCAGCCGAAGCGGAACATCAGGGCCAGGGATGGAACTCTTCAAGGCCGGGCTGGATTCCAAAAGAACCGCATGCGCAAAAGCGGATGCGCCGAGCAGGAGCGATGCGGCCGCCACGAAAAACAGAAATGCCAGTAGAATCCGACGACCTGCGTACATTGCCGCCTTCTTCGCCAACTGCGGCGAAGCCAACGATGTGATGCACGTTCAATTTTGCGAACGAAGTCCAGTTTCGCACCGCCACATGCGCCTGCCATGTTTCTCGACCAACACTCAGTCGAAGAGCTTCGTCAATACTCTCACGGCTCGACAATTGGCTAGCGGCTCGGGCTCTTTTCCAGCAAGATTAACGGGGTGCCGCGTGAAGCGTTGAGCTGCGTGGTCTTTGCGACATCGATGCGTTCCAGTGGCACATTATCTTCGCCTCCATAATCTGTGACATAGTGCAAGCGCCCTCCATGTACCCAATAGCGGATAAGGCCGTACATCGAGCCATCGCGCAACTGAAGTAAGGTGACTGGCGGCTCGACTTTCACGGCTGAAGAGGAAGATTCCGCGTCCTGGGGCGGAGCCGACGGAGCTAACCCGGAAGAATCCGAAGGCGTCTGCGATTCCACCGACTCGGAGGAGGCGCCTGACACGCCGGCAAACAAGGAATCAGACCAAAAGTATCCGTGGAACGTCCGGGAGAAGAGGCGATGTGAAAAGAAAGGATTCCCGAAGCAGTCAAAGTCGTCCGGAAACAAAAAGCTATGCCAGGTGCAACGGAAAGAATCGCAAAAACCCGCATCGAACGGATTGGCCCCGAAAGGCTTGCGGGGAGCGAAGCCGGCCGCAAATTGGCCACGCACTGTGTGCCGAGGTTGCCCATCGAGTGCCATGCTAGGACTAGGCAACATCACGACCTTGCCGTGAACAAAGGCGGCCCCCGCCAGAGGTGGCAGTTCGCCGCCGCGGCTGCCGGGTCCCTTTTCAAATTGTGAACCTCCCTTGCCGGGATGATGCCCAAACATGTGGCCAAGGGACTGCCCAAGGGAGTGACCGACAGAATGCCCGGAAAGGCCTCCGCTGCCAGACTGGCCACCGCCATGACCACGGCCCTGACCACCGCCGCTGCCGTGTTGTGCATAAAGGGACGGAGAAACAAAGAACGCGAGGGGAATGGCAAGCAAAAAACAGATATGGCGATCCATAGCCGACCTCCCGCTAACCAGGAATCTACTCCAACTGGATGTCGATTGGCAGTCGGGAGCTGGCTACAGGTGATCCGCTCCAAGCAAAGCTGTCTGATTCGCGGAATTTTACCTGTAGTGGGCGACGACCTCGCCATTTTCGATGTGCAAATCCGCAATCTGGCGCGGAAGCTTCAGCTTCTCGCGGTTCTCTGACTCCATCAGACGGCGCACCGCCGATTCGAGGGTGGACTGCGGGATCGGGAGCGAGCCAACCTGCCCGCTCAAGGGTGCAAAATTCAGATACCCATTCTGCGCGCTGAGGCGGCCTTCGAGCTGCAAGGTCATGTCTTTCCCGTGCACGTCGAAGAGGACATAAGCTTTGACGCGATCGTCGACCAACTGAATTTTGACGTCGCGCACATTCGACCGCATCTGCTTGACGTCTTGCGGAGTGGGGCCGGCATCGTCAGATGTTCCTGGTTGCTCGGCCGCAGGCCCAGGTTTTGCGGCGCGCTTGCCGGACAATTCCAGGTGGGACGAGAGGTAGGAATTCAGCTCGGTTTCGTCCATGCGCAATGTGGCCGGCTGGCCATTAGCGACCGCGCGTTCCGCCTCTTCAAACTTCTGCTCGGCGCGGGCCGCGGCTTGCGGGCTGGTTTCAATTGGAGGCGGCGGCGTCTTGTGGAGCACCAGAATCAGCGTGAGGATCGCCCCGGCGTAAGTGCCCCAGCGCACAATGCGAAAGATCACCCCCGAGAGACTGGTCCGACTTGCGCCTGCGTGCGCAAATTGCGGCTCCTCCAGCGGTGGAATGTATGGCGTCATGACCCCCTCCCTGCGACCATCAGCGTCACAAAGCATGCAATCGGTGGGGACGTCGGTCTACACCGATTAACGCTAGCTCTCGACAACCTGCCGGACAAGCAAACCGTGACCATCGGGAGCCCAATGCAACAACCTACATTCGGCCTGCCATTTCTCGCTACAAAAAAGTACCGAAACCAAGTCCAGTTCGACTCTTGCTGGAACTCACATGCTGGGCCAAACTCTCTCTAGAAGCAGCACTTGAAATTTCCGTGTTGTCTCACCCCTAGCCGAGGAGGCCTGCATGCGCCGGACTGTGATCTTTCTAATGTTGCTGCTGCCTTCCCGTCTCTGCGCCCAGCAGGAGACGCCCGCCGCCACTCTAGCGCCCGCGAATCCCCTCCCGGCCGCAACAAAAACGCCGCAGCGGCATCGGCCCACAATCGGCGTAGCCCTGGAAGGCGGCGGTGCCATGGGCCTGGCACATATCGGCGTCCTGAAATGGTTTGAGGAGCACCACATCCCGGTCGATTACGTCGCCGGCACGAGCATGGGCGGATTGGTGGGCGGCTTTTATGCGACGGGAATGACCCCCGAAGAAATGCAAAAGCTCATCGAAGGCCTCGATTGGCGAGAAATCCTTGGTGACCGTACACCGTATGAAGATCTCTCCTACCGCCGCAAAGAGGACCAGCGCGCCTATCCCAATTCATTGATTTTTGGGTTGCGCCACGGCCTGTCGGCTCCTGCCGGCCTGATCGCCGGTCATCAAATCGGGCTGCTGATCGGCCGGGTCACGCTTCCCTACTACGGGATTTCCTCGTTTGACGACATGCCGGTGCCGTTTCGCTGCGTGGCCACCGATCTGGTCAGCGGACAATCGCATGTGTTCAAAGACGGCCCTTTAGCCATAGCGCTGCGCTCCACGATGTCCATTCCAGGAGTGTTTTCGCCTGTCCGCGAAGGAAAAGCTGTTTATGTCGACGGTGGGCTGTTAGACAACCTGCCGACCGACGTTGTCCGCAAAATGGGGGCGGAGATCGTGATTGGCGTGCACCTCGAGTCAGCGCCCGTCGAAGCCAACGACATTCGCTCCGTCTTCAGTGTTCTCAACCATTCCGTGAGCGCGGTGGTCACAGAAAACGAAATGCGCAGCCTGGAGCTAGCGGACTCCATCATTTCCGTGCCTCTTGGCGAATTCACCACCGTGGATTATGCAAAAAGCGAACCCATCATGCAGCGTGGCTATGAAGCAGCCAAGACAAAAGCGCGCATGCTCGAGGCGTTTGCCCTGAATGACGCCGATTGGGAGGCTTATCTCCAGGCGCGCAAAGCACGGGAACACACCGAACTTCCCATTCCGCAATTCGTCAAGGTGGAAGGAACCAGCCAGCGCGGAGCCGTCGATGTCGCCCGTTATTTGAAGGGCTTTCCCGGCAAGCCTATTGAGCCGCAGAGGCTTGATGCAGCGCTGACGCGGCTCACCGGCGTCGGCCGCCTCGACTCGGCGAGCTACTGGCTTACGGAACAGGACGGAAAGGCCGGACTGCTCGTGCGCGTGGTCGAAAAAAACGACGCGCCGCCCATGTTTCAAATGGCATTTGAAGTGGACGGATCCCAAGCCGGCAACGTGGACTTCACCATGGGAACGCGCTTCACGTTCATGGATGTCGCCGGGTACCGCTCCGAGTGGCGGACCGACCTGTTGCTGGGAAACACCTATGGTGTGCAAACTGAACTGTATCGTCCCTTCTCGCCGGAAAGCCGCTGGTTTTTTGCGCCGCGTGCCGACGCCAGCGACACGACGTTTCAAATCTATGCGAAGAACGATCCGCTGGCGGATTACCGCATCTACCGCATCAACATCGGTGGGGATCTCGGGTACAGCTTCGGCCGCTTCAGTGAACTGCGCGTTGGATATGAAGTCGGCTCGCTCAACACCAAGCTCCGCCTGGGGACGCCCGAGATTCCCGCCGTCGAAGGACGGGTGGGGCAATCTCATCTGCATTACCTGCTCGACCATACCGACGATCCCGTCATTCCTCGGCGCGGATTCAGCGCGGAGTCCAACTTCCGATGGTTCGACCAGAGTCCTGGTGCTGCCAGCAGCTTCCCTTCCCTGGACCTGAAGCTCGGATATTTCCAGCCCTTGACGCGGATGGTCTCGTTTTTCGCGGAAAGCGAAGGCGGTTCGACGTTAGGCACCACGAGCACGGGAATCCCGCAATTTTTCCTGGGAGGACCGTTACGCCTGAGCGCTTACGGCAATAACGAATTCCAGGGCAACCAGTATTATTTATTCCGCGCGGGCTTTGTCCATGATTTGCTCACGCTCCCGCCCTTTCTCGGAAGGAAAGTCTACGCCGTTGGAGCGTACGAAATTGGCAAGATGTACGGCGTGACGGCCGACAGCAATCTTCCTAACGATGTGGCCGCGGGCTTGCTGGCAGAAACCGCCGTGGGCCCGCTCTTCATCGGTGGCAGCGTGGGCGACTCCGGCCACCGCAAATGGTTTTTCCAGCTCGGCCGCGTGTTCTAGCACAAGCAGAAGGCAGCGCCAGGGGTCAAGAGCCGCACCTGTGAGCCCGTTATTCCTGTCGCCTGACCGTCAGTTCCAGAAGCTTTCTTGCGGGCTGCGAGCCGATGGTGATCTCGGCAAGCTCTGTCCAGTCGCCTTTCTCGTTGATTCGCAACACAGAGCTGGTTCTGATCTCGCCCAGCGCGAAGCCCCACGTCAAGCTCTTACCATCCTCGAAGAGTTTGACGTCCGTTTCCAGAAAACGGCCGTCGTTGAACGCGCGCATGTAATACTTGCCCGTCTCGTCGTCGAAGGAGATGATTCCGAGGGCCTGCAGAGCGCGCTTGTTTTCCGGCTTGGTTCGCCCGATCCCCTCGATTTCCAGGATCAGTCCACCGAGCTTGAATTGAGCTTCCTCGGTTTGCGCTAAAATGAGCGGTTCGCCCGGTCCGCTTAGCAGACGCGCCTCTCCCGCCCATTTGCCGACTAAGAAATCAAGCTTCTTCATCGCTACTCGTTGCGCTTCCAAGTTCGGGGTTCGCGGGAGTTGCACCATAGCCGTGACCAATAACACGCTTCGCCGTGAAGATTCAACCATTCAAGTTCGGTTAACGGCTGTTCGCTAATTCTTACTTAACAAAGCGCGCTTTTCGTGGCATGCTGCACGAACCCAAAGGAGGACGACGACCCATGCAACGGTGGAACCGAAAAAGCCGTTTTGCGGCGTTGCCGGAGCGAGATCATCGCGGCAGCGAAGGGGCGTCGTCTGCTCTCTTTAGCAGCTAGCCCATCTCCATTCCGGCCAATTTTCTAAATATTCGCACTTGGGCGGTCACTATGTTTCCGCGTTGTCGCACGAGCGCGTAGTGTGCGTTTTCGCGCGAACCCTTGCTCTTTGCGTGGACATAAGTTTTTGTCGGCACAAATGAGTGCGACCCGAAGCGCTGGTGCGCTTCTTAGAAAAAGAAAAGTCATGGTCACCATCAAAGTCAAAGGAGGAACGCCGGAAGAGGGAGTATCGCTGTACGTTTCGTGCTCCTGGGGCGTTGTTCGCAAGGGGTATCGTGCGGCGAAAGAAGAGGTTTTCTGCCGAGTGCTCGAACCGAATGCGCGAGTGCCCTACACGATAAGGGAATGCTCTGCCTATTGTGATCGCCGCATTCCCAGCCTTTATTTTATGGAGAAGACGGCGTGGGTCTTGCTCACGAAGAAGGCGGGCCGAACGATCGGCTTCGTGACTTCCGAAGAGTTCCGGAAGATGGAAGGCGAGGATGCGGAAATCGTGCCGACGCCCTCTAATGAGACAAAACAGGAAGGTTAACATCCTCCCCGCCATTAAAAAAGGCGAGGATTCCTACGAAGCCTGGTTTGGTTTCAACCAGAGCACTTTCGGCGGGTTCCTGTTTCATCGATCGGCCTTACTACGCCGCATCTCCGCAGGCTTCACATCGGGCCTAGGTCTTGCGACAAAAGAACGATACACCAAAACCTGCGCCTTATATCCCCGCTCTCAAGAACGGAGCCTTACGGCGCATGTGGTAAACACAGCCCTGCGGGGGTTGTTTACCAGGTGGGCCGTAAAGCCTCGGCGTTTTTTGGGCCGAGGATAGAAGGCCCCCCTTTCTTTTCCTTCCCAACTGCTCTATGTTCCTCTGTCCGAACGACCTATGGGCGGGCAGCCCAAAAGTAAAGCCTCCTCGTGGTCCGCTGAAGTAGGGCGGTTGTGGGAGGAACCCACCGAAGCCATCTCGGGGAAACAAACGCGAGAGGCCGTAGGAATCCTGGCCGCTTGCGGCGGGGAGGATGCGTCAACCCACAAGTCTTTTGCCGCGCGTCTCCAGACAGGTAATTTTTCGAGGGAGTAGGGCTTTTTTACTCGGAAATAGCGTCGACTGTGTTGAAAACACAGGGACTAGGCATGGCACAAAGGTTGCAGTTGTTAACGGACGTGGGGGAGAAGCGAGCCGAGGATCCCTTTAGGGGATTGAGGGCTGGGCCGGTTCGTTTCTCCCCGATCTTTCCGCCGGCGCGTCAGCGGATTGACCTGATCACCAAGCTACCTCAAGAAAGAACCTCAAGAGGCTCCAATCATCGCGAAGATGACTCGATTATTTTGAACTCGCCCTGTAGCGAGCGCCCTCTGGGCTAATCTATCGTGGCCGTTTGGTGCTGAGCCTTAGCCCGCTCACACGCGTCTGCGGATCCTCACGACAATTTCTATCGTTTCAACAGGCGGCAGTCGAATTGACACTTCCCGGAATTGCCTGTGAGCCGGGCGTATTGCCCGCGAAGTTTCGCAAGAACGATTTGCCGCCGAACCCGTCACACGACGCTGGCAAGCTGCCCCAAATGGAACAAGGACTCCCTTCAAGCTATCGTCACCGCCGCGTTGGCCAAGAAGCATGCCTAGCTGCACGCTGCCATTGAAGGGGGCGTTCATGAAGACAGGCTCCTGCTCCGCCGCGCGAACGCAAGGATGGATTTGCGGATGTCAACCTCGAAAATGGCAACACACGTCGAGGAAGACTTGGCGGCTTACTACGCTGACGCAGCGACATCATGAGAAGGCGTGAGCAAGCAAGACGGCTGCGCGCGCCAGTCCAGATGGGGTTCTCCATTTTGTGCAGCCGACAATGTACTTCCGGCTGTCTTGTTGTGGATAGGTCTGTTCAGCCACTCCTTACTATTAGTGCGACTTCGCGGTAGTCAGAAAAATACTGGCAATGTGATAGCTCATTACACCGACATTGCCGTCGGCAGTGAAAGGAGTATCTGTCTTAAACGGCAATATGACAGTCAACCGTTCGTCAAAGTAGTGCCAAATGCATGAACTAACGCTTGAGTTGTGGAGATGACTTTTGCAGTGCCGCGATCAGATCATGCGCCGAGGACGGAGCCTTAATATGCGATTTGGTGACGATCTTTGCTGCGCTTGCGGAATTGCCGTAAAGCTTATGATTTGCGCGTTCATCAGGCCGCAGCGTCGAGCCATCCAGAGATATGCCGGCGAACACGCCGCGCGCACGGGAGTAGCTCAGAATCTCAGCTCGCATATAGGCGTCGGTATCGGCTGCCGCGGAACGTCCTTTTGGTCCGGCGGCGAATGATGCGTCCGCTCCCAGCTTTACCTTGCTGTGCAGCAGGCTGCCTGCGCCACGATCGTTTATCACGAGAAAGACGAAGTCTGTTGCCTCGCCACCGACCTGGAAACCAAAGCTCCCACCTTCGAGCGCGTACATTGCAGGGGCTCCCCATCGACCGTTGAAGTTTTTGCCTGTGCGGCAAACCATGGTGCCGCGACCGTAGCTGCCCCCAAAAACAAACGCAGCTTTCAACACCGACGGCATGACCACAACGCAACGAGCCTTGTCGAGCATGTCTTGAGGAATTTCTTCGGGAACATTGAGAATTTCCTGCATCACTTTTCCCGAATTCTGAAGACGGTCCTTTTCAGCCTTTACTACGCTCGGATTTTTTGCGGAACAGAAAGGTGCCAAAGCGAGCAGGCTGGCCACGGCAACGATCCAACACTTTGTATGCCTCATCCTGGTGCCTCCTTTTAGGCGTGTCTCGCGTGCTTGAACGCAATCGTCATTTTTTCCTTCCAAGCTGGGTTTGTATCTTGTAAGGGCTGGAAACACAAACCACAGAACGAAGTTCCTCCCTTGGCAGGAAATTGGTAACCTGGGGTTTTCCGAGGCTGGTTCGGCGGGAGGCTAACAAATAAACCACTGCGCCCCGGCGCACAACTGGTCGGGAGTACAGTTTTTGACGCAGGATTTTGGCTGACTCGTCTGTCAGTCGCACACTTACACGTTGGCCTGTTGCCTCCGCCCCGCCAGTCTCCGGGCGCTCTGCTGAGCTATAGCGTCATTCCGGATCTGGCCAGCGCGCCTCCATGTGTAAGACGAGTCGGAAAATCTTGCTTGGGCCGTTGATTGTGAGCTCACCTTGTCGGTGGCGCAAGCGCGCACCGAGCAGATCGTGCGGTTAGCGACCTGCGCTGGGCGAACTCCTACCTTAGCGACGCCGGACGAAGGCGCAAAGCGACAACAGAGTTTCGTCGATTTCAAGTGAGGTCATCGGAGCTCATCTATTTCATTTAAGCCAGATGGCACGATGAGCGGGCGAAGGCCGCACGGTCGTTCCGTAGCCATAAAACTGCGCAGCCGCCGTCGACATGTTGCGCACACCTACAAATTTCTTGAAGACATCGAAGGTAAATTCAGGCGCTATTCAGTTCTTCGATAAACCTGCAGACTTTCTGCTGACTCCTATTATGCTGTAATGGTACGCTAGCCTTCCCGGTCGCTAGGCTCCCAGCCAATCCGTTTGGGTGAGGACCTCACATGCAGGCTCTGCTCAGAGTTGGTGTACGCAAGCGGCTCGGAATTGCGGGTTGGATCGCGGCTTGTTCGCTTTTTGCAATTTCTTCCCCGGCGCAGCGGCCCGTTGCACGTATAACGACTGTCGTTGACGACGCGGACCGTACAACCATTTATGGCACGCATCCCGTGATGGCCAGGACCGAAGACGACGCGGGCCGTGTACCGTTGGGGAGCAAGTTCGAGGGCATCAGCATTGCCTTCAGCCGAACCCCGGCGCAAGAGGCCGATTTACAGGCACTGCTCGCGGCACAACAGGATCCAACCTCACCCCTCTACGCCAAGTGGCTTACCCCAGACGAATTTGGCGCGCGCTTTGGGCTGGCGGATTCCGACATCGCCAAGGTGCAGTCTTGGCTGGGGCAGCACGGCTTTACTGAGTTCAGTGTTTCTCGCAGCAAGAACCGCATCAGCTTTTCTGGAACGGTCGAACAGGTCGAAGCGGCCTTCGGCACTGAGATGCACTACTACAAGGTGAATGGCGAGACACATTTTGCTCCCTCGCGAGATGTCAGCGTGCCTGCGGCGCTTTCCTCCGTGGTGCAAACGGTCACGAATCTTTCCTCCTTTCGTCCCAAATCGCACATCAGCGGCCGGGGTCCGAGGCGCGTCGTTAGTCCAGATTTCACTTCCAGTCAGTCGGGCAACCACTTTCTGACGCCCAAGGACGTGGCCACTATCTACGACATCAATCCGGCTTACAAGGCCGGTTATAACGGCGCTGGCCAGTCGATTGCCGTGGTCGGCCAGTCGGCGATCGTGCTGTCGGACATCGAACACTTCCAGACCGCCGCTGGTTTCGCCGTCAAAGACCCCACGCTGGTGCTCGTTCCCAACACAGGTACCGCAACCATTAGGTCGGGCGATGAAGCGGAATCCGATCTGGACCTGGAATACACCAGCACCATTGCGAGTGGAGCGACAATCTATTTCGTTTATGTAGGCAACAACGCGAACAGTGGCGTCTTTGACTCCATCCAATTCGCAGTGACCAACAAGACTGCTCCGATCATTAGCGTAAGCTACGGTCTTTGCGAGGCCGCGCTTGGATCTTCGGGATATTCGAGCCTCAACGCCATACTGGCCCAGGCCGCCAGTCAAGGCCAGTCCGTGATCGTTGCGTCAGGCGACAGCGGCTCGACCGACTGCTATGGAGAAACGGGCCTTACGACCGCCCAGCAACAGGCCCTGGCGGTCGACTTTCCCGGGAGTAGCCAGTACGTAACAGCCATCGGCGGAACCGAGTTCCCAGCCGCCGATGTGGCCTCCACAAATACCACATATTGGCAGGCGGCCAGCGGCAGCGACCTCGTCAGCTCTGCGCTCTCCTATATTCCTGAGCAGGTGTGGAACGATGATTCGACCGCAAGGCTCTCTTCAAGTGGCGGAGGTGTCAGCACGTTCACACCTAAACCCAGTTGGCAGACCGGCGTACCCGGCATTCCGTCGGGCACATTCCGTTTGGTGCCGGATGTTTCGCTGAGCTCCTCTCCCAACAACGCTGGGTATCTTTTCTGCTCCAGCGACAGTTCGAACGGGGTCACGGGAAGTTGCACGAACGGATTTCGTGATAGCAGCAACGTAAATCTGACTGTCGCTGGGGGGACGAGTTTTGCCGCGCCGGTCTTTGCCGGAATGTTGGCGCTTATCAATGACAAATTGAACTCGACCGGACAGGGCGTCATCAACTCAACTCTCTACACTCTTGCGGCAAACTCCGCTACCTACGCCTCGGCATTCCACGACATCACCAGTGGCGGCAATCAATGCACCGCAGGGACAAAAATCTGCTCGACAGCTGGCGCGTCGCAGTATCCCGCTACGAGTGGCTATGACCAGGCGTCAGGCCTGGGTTCGGTGGACTTGTTCAACTTGATGACGGCTTGGCCGGGGTCTTCTTCGTCATTGGTACCGTCGAAGACGACACTTTCGGCCGCAACCATGACGCCCGCTCCCGGTGCGAGCGACGCCGTCACAATTACGGTCGCTTCCGGATCGACCTCAAACACCGCCACTCCGACAGGCACACTGACGGTCACTGTCGACGGAACGTTGCAAACCTCCTCTTTGGCGCTGGTGAGTGGTTCTGCGACCTACACCTTCTCCTCCACGACTCCTGGCGCTCATGTGATTGCGGCAACTTATTCCGGTGATTCGACCTATGCTTCTTCTACTGGCTCGCTGACAGTGACGGTGCCTGCGGTGGCCTCGAACACGACACTCTCAGCGGCAACCAGCACGCCCGCTCCCGGAGCGAGCGACGCCATCACAATTACGGTTGCTTCCGGATCGACCTCAAACACCGCCACTCCGACGGGCACACTGACGGTCACTGTCGACGGAACGTTGCAAACCTCCTCTTTGGCGCTGGTGAGTGGTTCTGCGACCTACACCTTCTCCTCCACGACTCCTGGC
>Ga0307471_100001476_pt1 | contig 12865 bp, 12 predicted proteins | sample atmos_gasesAM3C__2_FD_204566 | JGI IMG/M metagenome (GOLD analysis project Ga0307471, IMG submission 204566) | Hardwood forest soil microbial communities from Morgan-Monroe State Forest, Indiana, United States - atmos_gasesAM3C_515 | ecosystem: Environmental > Terrestrial > Soil > Temperate... | reverse complement strand
ATTGGTTCTCGCGGGAGTCATCGCCGCGCGCAACGCCACTTCGCCGGGATTTCCGATCGGCCCGGGCGGAAGTCCACCGTGCGCGTAGGTGTTGTACGGTGAGTCGAATTGCAGGTCAGCACCCGTCAGCGTTCCTTGGTACTGGCCGATTTGCTCCAGCGCATAAATCACGGTGGGATCGCATTGTAGCCGCATGCCTTTGCTCAGCCGGTTTTCGAACACGCCCGCAACCAGCGGCCGTTCGTCCGGCTTCGGTGTTTCGCGCTCCACCAGCGATGCCAGAGTGACAATGTGTCCGGCGATTGCCGCCGCGGGAGCGATCGGCTGCGCTGACGCGATGCGATTCCACTCTTCCTTGAACTTTTTCACCATCTCGGCGGTCAGTTCGTTCGCGGCCGGATGCCGTGGCAGGTTGTACGTCGCCGGAAAAAGGTAGCCTTCGAGAGTTTTCGCGTTTGGCGACATATTGCGAATCAATTCCGGATTGCGCGCCGCGGTCAGGAATTCGTTCGTGCTCATGAATTTTCCGGCTTCCAGTTCGCGTGCGATGTCGAAAATCGTCTCGCCTTCGCGCACCGTGAATGGCTGTTCGTAAACGTGGCCGTCGGCAATTTGCCAGAAAACATCGTGCCCGGAGATCGCCTGATTGAAAAAGTACTCGCCGGCCTGCAAGCGGCGCGTCGGATGCCGACGCGCGTAAATCTCAAACGCCGTCGAGCTGCGAATCACGTCGTTTTGCTTCAGCAGGTGCGCCACGGCACGGCTCGACGCGCCGTGCGGCAGGTCCACGAACACGCCTTGAGCCGGAAATCCACGATACGGCTGCGCGATACCAACCCACCACCACGCCGTCACGGCGCCGGCCACCAGCAGCAGGATCAGAAAGATGATTGCGATCGCTTTCAAGTCCGCTTTGTCCTTTTGACTGCCGTTCGAACGTCCAATTCCGTTAGATGCTTTCTTCGGCGGATTGCTGCATCGCCAGATATTCCTTCAAGATCACCGCGGCGGCCATCGCATCCACTGTTTGTTTTCCCGCGACGGCGCTTTTCCGTTCCTGACCGTGGCCTTTTCGGGAAACGTGCGGGCTCGCCTTGTGCATCACGCGGCCCGATTGCTCCTCCAGCAATCGCTCGGCTTCCCAGCTGGTCAAGCGCTCATCGACCATTTCCACCGGCAGGCCCAGCTGCTTTCTCACGCGTTCGGCGAATCGTGTGGCTTCTTCGGCCATTTCGCCGCGAGTGCCGTCGAGCCGGAGCGGGAGCCCCACCACGATCTGCCGCACGCCCCAATCTCGCACGATTTCGCGGAGCCGCCGCATGTCTTCGTTGCGATTCACACGTTCGAGCGTGTCCAGCGGTTGCGGCAACGTCGTTGCGGTGTCCGCAATGGCCAGCCCGATGCGCGCGCCGCCATAGTCTATGCCCAGAATGCGCGTGCGCGGATTTTCACTTGCCCGGATTTCCTGATCGGAACGGTTGGATGGCGTCACGACATCAGTATACCGGGCCGTCCGCACAACGGGCGCAACTTGGATCATCCGGCATCGCTCAAGGTTTGCGGCCGTGCACTCCGTTCTCCCAAAGGGTCCAGTAGCCTTGCAGCTTCATCTGTTCGTCGAGGCCGCTTTCTTTCAGTTGCTGTTCGATTTCGGCGCGGGTGTAGCGTTTGCCGAGCGGCTCGGCGCGATCCGCAATGCCCCACGCGGTCACCGCGGCGATCACTGTGTTCAGCTTCACCTCGCGGATGTCGACCTTGTCGAGCGTGTCCGAAGCGGCGTGATAGTTCGGCAGGTAGTTTGCTTCATCCTGCTGGGCGTTCAATGTGGGGATTCCTTCGAGCACGAAATCCCAGTTGTCCGTGCCGATGTCGCCGTCCAGCGAGCTGTGCGTCACGTCCCACGACGCCAGCGGCTTCAAGATTTCGTTCACCGCGTCGAGCGTGTCGCGCCGACCGCTCAGTTCGTAACCGCGTATGCGCCCGGTGCCGGAATCGACCGCGATTTCCGCCCGAATCTTGTCCAGTTCGGCTTGATGCGCTTTCACGTACTGCCAGGAACCAAACATGCCTTGCTCTTCGCCGGTCCACAGCGCGAAGCGGATCGTGCGGCGCGGGACGAGGCCGGTCGCCTTGATGGCGCGCGCGGCTTCGATCACCAGCGCCACGTTGCATCCGTCGTCGAGCGCGCCGGTGCCGAGTTCCCAGGAGTCGAGATGCGCGCCCAGGATCACAGATTCATCCGGCTTCTCGTAGCCGCGGATTTCGCCGATCACGTTGAATTGATCGACCGGGCCGCCGATTTTGTTCGGCATCGTCAAACGCGCGCGCATTTTTCCTGGATTCGCAGCGATCGCGCGAGCAAGCTTCATCGCATCTTCGCGTGCCAGCACCGCTTGCGGAATCACGTCGAGTTGATCTTCGCCGGTGTTGGTGTGGCGATACAGCAGCAGTCGTTCGCGCGCGCCCATCCAGAGAATAGCGGCGGCTCCGCCTTTCGTGGCGCGGTCGATAATTCCCGGCGGCAGCGAATATTCCCGGAACAGGTCGGCCCACATCGATCCGATCTTGCTGTGAACCAGCAAGATCGCGCCCTTAATGGATCCACTGCGGGCGAAATCATCGGCCGAGCCGTCGTTCACATCGATGAGCGTCGCTTCGATGCCGCCCGCAGGGGTAGCGGGCGACCAGCCCTCGGACACCAGGCGAATCCGAAATGTTTCGGGGCCGAGAAGCTCGAGTCGCGTGTTGCCTTCGGCCCAGGTGACCGGCAACGTGTATTTTTCGGTGTGGACATCGACGCCCGCGGCGCGGAATGCAGTTACGGCCCAGTCGACCGCCTTTGACATCTCCGGGGAACCGGTCACGCGCCCGCCAATTTCATCGGTAAGCCGCCGCAGATTTTCTTCCAGCGGCGAGAGGCCCATGACGAGCGGAAGGATTTTCGCGGCTGCCGCAGCACAAGAAGACTCCGTAGCTGAACACGCCGCCGTGGAAGCCGCAGATTGCCGAGAAAGCGGATCAGGCTTCGCCCCAAGCTGAGCGTGAGCGGAGTGAGGCGAAGCAACGAAGCACAGAAGCAATGAAGTAACGACAAAGAATTGGAGCCGGGTCACGCCACACCTCGCTGAAGTTAGCCGCGCCGAAAGAGGCGCCGCCGTCGGCGCGCGAAGTATATCGGAAAATAGAGCGGCGCATGTCGACAACAGAGAGCGACGAGAAATTAACGATGAGAGGTTGGCGGGTCTGAAATAAGATGGTCGACCGTAGTGTAGTCCGAGATGTCAAAGGCGGGGAGGAAGTATGGCGGAGTTTGCAAAGCCGAGCGCGGTGGAAGCGGGGTTTAACCGGTTGATGGGATTTCTGGCGGGGCTGGGTGTTGGCCCGAGTTTCATCTACCAGCTACAGGTACGGGGGCGAAAATCCGGCAAGATTTTTACGACGCCGGTGAATTTGATGGAGTTTGGCGGGCGGCAGATTTTAGTGGCTCCGCGAGGGAGGACGCAGTGGGTGCGAAATGCGGAGGCGGCAGGAGAGATCACGTTGAAGCGCGGGAGTTCGCGGCTGGGGTTTGGCTTGCGCGAAATTACCGGCGACGGGAAGCCCGAAATTCTGCAGGAATATTTGCGTCGCTATGCGAGCGCGGTGCAAAAATTTTTTCCGCTGAAGGCCGAAGCGCCAGTCAAGGCCTTTCGCGAAATTGCGAAGGATTATCCGGTGTATGAATTAGTCGCGCGATGAGCCTAGTGACAATCGAGCGAGGACGACGGATTTGTTGTGAGATGAAGTTGGATCTAAACCCGCACCCTTAAAACCAAAGGGCGCGGCACCCGGGAAAAAGCCGGGCTGCTTTGTTCGGGACGACAGTTTTTCCTTGAACGGACGCGAATACCAAAATCAACCATCCGTACCAAAAGCACTGGGCGGATTGTGCCGAGATCAATGACCGACCTTGCTCCCTTACGACTTACTGACCAGCGAGGGAGCCTCTGCGACAGAGTTGGATTCGTGGAGGCGGAATTCCCGGTGCAGGGCCGTGAGGGCGCGTTGCATGGCGCTTTCCTGCACCACCAGGGAGATGTTGTATTCGGACGAGCCCTGGGCGATGGCCATAATGTTGATGTTTTCCCTGCCCAGCGCAGTGAAGGTGCGACCGGCGACGCCGGGAGCGCCGCGCATATTTTCGCCGACCACCGCGACGATGGCGATGTCGGGATTCGCGGTGACGTGTTCGACGGTCTGTTCGTCGATTTCCGGAGCGAATGCCTCGCGTAGCGCGTGGAGCGCGCGCTTTTCGTCGGCGCTGGAAATGACAAAGCAAATGTCGTTTTGCGATGAGGACTGCGAGACGAGAAAAACGTTGGTGCGCGTGGCGGAAGTGGCGGCGAAGGAGCGCGCGAGGGCGTCGGTGAGGCCGACGATGCCGGGGCCGCCGACGGTGATCAAAGTGACGTCGGGAATCGCGGTGAGCGCTTTGACGCCTCCGCCTGTAGGTACGCCATGCGCGGTGATTTTAGTTCCGGGCTTATCGGGAGCGAAGCTGTTACGGATCCACACGGGGACGCCGGCGGCGGTGACCGGGCGCAGCGTGTTTGGGTGCAGGACTTTCGCGCCGAAGAACGCAAGCTCGGCGGCTTCGCTGTAGGAAATTTCCGAAATCGTGCGCGCTTCGGGGACGAGGCGAGGATCGGCGGTTTTTACGCCGTCGACATCCGTCCAGATGATGGTCTCCTGCGCGTCGAGCGCCGCACCAAGGATCGTGGCGGAGTAATCGGAGCCGCCGCGGCCGAGCGTGGTCTGGATGCCGTCGGGAGTGGCGGCGATGAAACCGGTGACGATCGGCACGATTCCTTTGTTGAGCAGCGGGCGAAGATGGGCCTCGGCTTTGCTGCGTGTTGGCGTCATCAGAGGTTCCGCGCGGCCGTGATGGGGATCGGTGACGATGACTTCGGTGGCGGAGACGGCGACTGAGGGGATGCCTAGTTCGGCGACGGCGCCGGCCACGAGCGGCGCAGAGAGGCGTTCTCCGGTGCCGGAGATGGCGTCCAGCGTCCGTGGCGTGAGCTCGCGCAAGAGCGAAGTGCCGCGGAGCAGGCGATCGAGTTCGTCGAGGATTTTTTCCAGAGCGGCGGCGATCGGAACGCGCTTTTGCGAATCGCGAACCAGGGCCTCCAGCGCGGCGACGTGTTGCGTGCGGAGCTCCGCAGTCAACGTGGCGAACGATTGTTCCCCGGATTCAGCCTGCTGTGCTGCTTTGATGAGGCGATTGGTGACGCCGCTCATGGCGGAGACGACCACGGCAACCGGGCGCTTTGCAGCTGCGGAGTGAACGATCGCGGCCGTGCGGCGGATGCAGTCGGCATCGCCGACGGAGGTGCCGCCGAATTTCATAACGCACAGGGACGAAGTCATTGTTACCAGTGCCTTGAGCGATCCAAGTTCCGATTGGAAATTATTGTAACGCGAGGATTGGAGGATTGTGCATGGGATTGGCGGTTGGTGGTGCGAGTTCGCAATGAACGGATTCAACGGTTGAGAGTCTCACCTCTGGGTGAGCTACCAGCGAGGAAGGCCCGGGCGCAAAGACGGCACCTGGGCTCCCCGATTGGCAAACGAGCTAGATTTGCTGGCGCTTCCAGCGGCCTTGCCGGAACAGGACGATGCTGGCAGCGGCGATGGCGCTTTCGGCCACGGCGATGGAGATGAAGACACCGTTGGACTTCAGCCCGGCGTGAATCGCGAGGAAATATGCCAGCGGGATTTCCAGTAGCCAGAAGCCGAAGAAGTTGACGATGGTTGGTGTGACGGTGTCGCCTGCGCCATTGAAGGCCTGAAGCATGACCATGGCGTAGGCGTAGCCGACGTTGCCGTAGCTGATGATGCGCAGGCAGGAAGCGGCCAGCGGGATCACCTGCGGGTCGTTGGTAAAGAGGTGGACTACTTGCTCGGCAAAAATCAGGAAGATCACGCCGATGCCACCCAGAAAAATCATGTTGTAGAAGCCGGTACGCCAAACAGAGATGGCGGCGCGTTCGGGTTGTTTTGCGCCGAGGTTCTGGCCGACGAGCGTGGCGGCGGCGTTGCTGAGTCCCCAAGAGGGGAGAATGACGAAGATCACGATGCGAATAGCGATCGTGTAGCCCGCGAGAGCGGCGGAGCCGAACATGCTGACGATGCGGACCAGGCCGATCCAACTGGTGTGCGCGATGGCGAATTGTACGATGCCGGTCAGCGAAACGCGGAGCAAACGCAGGAGCACGTGCAGGTTCAGATGGATTTGCCGGCGCAGGATACGAAGACGTTCGGTGCCGCGCAGCAAGCGATAAAACTGATAGAGCACGCCGATGCTGCGTCCAGTGAAAGTGGCGAGGGCCGCACCGGTGACGCCGAGCCTTGGAAATGGACCCAGGCCGAAGATCAGGCAGGGATCCAGGACGAGGTTGATGATGTTCGACACCCAGAGCAGGCGCATGGCGATGGCGGCGTCGCCGGCTCCGCGGAAGATAGCGTTGTTAAGGAAGAGCAGCATGATCGCGCCGCTGCCGCCGAGCGCGATGCGCGCGTAGCCGCTGCCAACCGCGACGATTTGCTGCGACGCGCCCATCAGGCGGAGCAAGTCCGGCGCGTAGAATGCGCACGGGATGCCGACGAGTGCGGAGATCGCGAGGCCGATGGCGATGGCCTGCACCCCGGCCACGGCTGCGCCTTCGGGATCCTTTTCGCCGATCCGGCGCGCGACCATCGCGGTGGTTGAGAGACTGATGCCGAGCCCGATAGCGAAGACCAGGCTGAGCAGCGATTCGGTAAGGCCGACGGTGGCGACGGCGTCCGCGCCCAGACGGCCGACGAAGAAGACGTCCACGACAGCGAAGAGCGATTCCAGCACCATTTCCAGAACCATCGGAATGGCGAGGAGAAGAATCGCGCGATTCAGACTACCGCGGGTGAAGTCCTGGTGCGATCCGCGAAGGGCTTCGCGGATCGATGCCCATAGAGGGGGTGGCTGCGACTGCGCCGCGCCCGTAAGTTCCTGCGTTTCCATATAGACCTATATATTTCTGCACGAACGCGCTGGACGATTCTGCGCGCTGGCGCGGTTGAAAACGTTAGTCTTCGAGACGATAGAGGGAATCAGATCCGCGGGCGCGGATTAGAGAACGGCAGACGGTCGTACGATGATGTTCTTCATCGAGTCACCCAGGATTGCGCGAAGCATCGCGCAATAAAGGAAAATTGCCTGAAGGCATTGTAGCGGAGGCCAGGGTTTGCGCAAAGAGAAAAGTTGCTAAAGGCAGTTTGCGTCGAGGACGCTGTCGGCGGTGCGCGCGACTTGCACCATTTCCGCGACATCGTGAACGCGGACGATGTGGGCGCCACCGAGGATGCTGGCGGTAACGGTTGCCGCGGTGGCCCAGAGGCGTTCGGCGGCCGGGACGGACTTCGCTTTGCTGTCTTTCGCCAGCGTTGCGCCGAGGAAGCCTTTGCGCGATGTGCCGACAAGGAGCGGAAAGCCCAGCCTGGCGAGTTGCGGAAGTCCAGCGAGGAGCTGGTAGTTCTGTTCAAAGCTTTTGCCGAAGCCGATGCCAGGGTCCAGAACGATCTGGGGGCTGGCAACACCGGCTTGCCGGGCCTTGCGGATTGAAGTGCGAAGTCCCTCCGTGACGTCCTTCATCACGTCGCGGGCGAACGGGGTTTTCTGCATGGTACGGGGTTCGCCGCGCATATGCATCAGGATCAGCGGGACGCGGTGGCGGGCAGCGACTGCGGCCACAAGGGGATCGTGCCTTAGGCCCGAGACGTCGTTGATGATTTGCGCGCCTGCGCCCAGGGCGATTTCGGCGACTGCGGATTTGCGAGTGTCGATTGAAACAGGAATCTTGAGTTTGCCGCACAGCGCCTGGAGTACTGGCAGAAGGCGACGGAGTTCTTCGGCGACGGAGATGCCTTCAGAACCTGGACGAGTGGATTCAGCGCCGATATCGAGGATGTCGGCACCTGCTTTTTCGAGCGCGAGCGCATGCTGGACGGCGCGGCTGGGAGTAAGGAATTTGCCGCCGTCGGAGAAGCTGTCGGGCGTGATGTTGAGGACGCCCATGAGCAGGGTTCGCTGCCCAAGCAGCAGAGGTTGCTTGCGGTTGGGCAAGCGCAGTCGAAAGATTTTGCGATAAAGCATTTAGGTCAGCCCGAGTTTAGCGCGGGACGTTGAGGAAAAAGAAAGAAGGATTGGCTACACAGGCACAGAGACATGGAGTGAAAAGTTGAGCGCGGAAAGAACGAAGGATTCACCACCGAGGGCGCAGAGTTCGCAGAGATAGACCAGAGAAGAAAGGCAAGGGGGGAATCAATCGAGGTCGAAGTCGCGGATTGGCTTGCCAGCGGGCGCGTCTTTCGCTTTTTTCATCGCCTCTTCGAATTTTTTGGCGAGGATGTCCTCTTTGTTGGATTCCTGGAACCAAGAGTCGCGGAACTTGTCTTCACGCTGGCGATTTTGCTCGGCGAGAATGCCGGCGGCGTCGTTCAGATCGACGTTGGGGCCGGCTTTCGGCGGAGCTTCGTGCGAAAGGACGACGCCGAGCGCGGCGTCCACCGAGAGTTTGGCCTGACAGCACGGGCAGGTAACTTGCAGCGCGTTGTTATTCTTTCCCATGGGCACATTCTACGCTCTTTCGCGGCGGGCGGCGCAACCGGCGGCGAGTGGGCTGAAGGGCGTGAGGTCTCCGAGCGGGCCGGGAGCGCCAATCCGATTCGCAGTGCCGTTCGTACTGTCTGATACCATGCATGCCCGGATTGCGGAACCGTGGAGCGCGGGAGCGGCGATTTCTTCGCGCGGCTCTGCCGCGAGTGGAGCGAACCACATGAGCGGCGGGGTGCGGCGCGTGTTCATAGCCGGCGCGACCGGCTATCTGGGCACGCGGCTTGCCGAGGAGTTGATCCGGCGGGGGCATGATGTGTCCGGGCTGGTGCGTCCGGGGTCGGAGCGCAAGCTGCCCGCAAAGTGCATGGCCGTTCCGGGCAATGCCCTGGACGGCGCAAGCTTCTTCGACAAGTTGGGCGGGGTGGACACGTTTGCGCAGCTGGTCGGCGTGGCGCATCCGAGTCCGGCTAAGGCGAAGCAATTCCGCGAAATCGATCTGAAATCGTGCGAGCAATCGGTGGCCGTGGCGGTGGCGAATCGCATCGGCCATTTCGTGTATGTGAGCGTGGCGCATCCTGCACCGGCGATGAAGGCGTACATCGAGGTGCGAACAGCCTGCGAGGAGCTGATCCGCGCGAGTGGCTTGAACGCCACGATTTTGCGCCCATGGTATGTTCTGGGGCCTGGCCACTACTGGCCGTATTTGCTGAAGCCCGGATACTGGCTGGCGCGACAGATTCCGAGCATGCGCGAAGGCGCGATCCGGGTGGGGCTGGTTACGTGGAGAGAGATGGTGGCGGCGCTAGCGGCGGCCGTGGAGGCGCCGGCTCAGGGTGTAAGAGTGTTTGAGGTGCCGGAGATTCGAGGAAAAAAAGCAGAAGTAAAGAAAAAGTAAGAAGCAGAGTAGAGAAGTAGGAAGACAAAGAGGTAAGGAATTAGCGACGGTCGGGGAATCGGGCAAGAATGCCTGTGCTACTTAAGGTGCGGCACCTGGTGGAAAAGAGGCGAGAGTTCGTACCCTCAGCGGCTAAAGCCGGCTTGCGGTGAGTGTTTGTTGCACGACTGAAGTCGTGCCCTCCCGCGGCGCCCCGTCAGGATTTGAATGGAGGCGCCGAGGTAGGATTGGCACCCGGCTGATCGGCGGTCGGTTGATCCAGCGCGCTGGCTACGTGGGCTAATTTTTCAAGGTCGCTCCGGAAATTGAGCCAGTAGGCAGAGCCTACCGAGTCCACGAAGCGGCTCTGAACTTCGCGCCAGACGGGCAGACTCTTCGCCAGGGCTTGCTCGCCCTTGGGAGTCAGGCTCACAAAGCGCTGACGTTTCGCAGAGCGCCTGGAAACGGTAAGCAGACCGTCTTTCCTCAAGAGGCGCAGGCTCCTTGTAAGTGTCGTAGGATCAATCATTAAGACAGAAGAGAGAGCGCCGATTGGGGTTGGCTGGATCTTGGCGATGCCGACCAGAACGGTGAACTGAGTGGAACGGAGGCCCGCCGGGAGCAGCGCACGGTCGAATAGCTGTGTAATCGCGCGGGCGGTCCTACGGAAGTTAAAGGAGGCGCAGTAACCGGTACCGTGGAGGTCGAGCTTAGAGAGCGGGGATGAGGAGGAAGTTTCCACCTTGACTTGTATATACAACTCTAGTATGACTGATCTCAAGAAATTGTCAAGCTGACGGGTATCTCCATAGAAGCGCGGTCCTTGCGAGTGGCCAGGCCGTTAGAGTGCGACGAGATACCATTTTGCCGGTTGCCCGGGGTGGATGGGATGAACATGGAATTGGGCTCAGACGCGCCTTGGGGAAGCAGACCAGAACCCCAGGCGGTCGCAAGACCGGCCAGCCGCTGCCTGCGGTTTGGGGGATTTCATCTCGACTTGCAGCGGCAGGAACTGTGGAAGGACGGCTTGCAGGTCAAGGTTCAAGGTAAGGTGTACCAGGCGCTGACGGCATTGCTGGAATGTCCAGGCGAGATTGTGACTCGCGAGATGCTGAGGAAGCATTTGTGGCCCAGAGACTCGGGATTGAACTACGACGCGAACGTGAACACTACGGTGAACAAGTTGCGCGGCGTGCTGGGCGATGCCGACGATGAGGCTAAGTTCATCGAGACCATACCGCGGCGAGGGTACAGTTTTATTGCGAAAGTTGAGTACCTGGACGAGCAGCCGGTTTCGTTCGGCGCAGATCGGGACGGCCGGGGCGCGTTGCCATCGGGCGCGACGCAAGCTGGCCGGGTGAAAATTTTCGACTCAGATCAAGCGCGCATCTGGTTCACGGCCGGAGTTGTGGCGCTGGTGATTGCGGCGATGTTGTTTGGGGCGGCGATTACTCTGTATTCCCACCACAAGCCGTTTTAGAGATTACGGACAAATCCGGGAGAGATTTCTCTGCGCGCGAGCCGAGGCGTTCACAGGAAACGAAGGCGGGTGAACAAATCGGCGCGATCTGTTGGTAACGACGGTTCGCTGTTGGGCGTTCCGCCGGATTGCGGAACGCGCACCGCCAGAACCGACTGAGGTGTTTCAGCTGCTGGCGGCTTGGGCGCCGATGTTGCCGCGGAGGCCGAGGGCGTCGGCGTTTTCGCGCATCGCGGCGATGCAGAAAGCGATGTGTTCTTCCAGCGGGATGCCTAGCTCCGCGGCGCCGTTGCGAACGTCGTCGCGGTTGATGCCGCGCGCGAAGGCTTTGTCCTTCAGGCGTTTCTTCACGGAATCGACTTCCAAATCCAGGATGCTCTTTGAGGGGCGCACGTAGCTGCAGGCGGTGAGGAAGCCTGCGAGTTCGTCGCAAGCGAAAAGGGTGTGCTCAAGCGGAGATAGGCGAGCGACGCCGGAGTAATCGGCGTGCGAAAGAATGGCGCGAATGATTTCTTCGGAGTAGCCGAGATCGCGGAGAATTCTGGCGCCTTCGGCGGGATGTTCCTTGTCCGGAGAGTGGTCGGCATTGGGCCAACGCTCGTAATCGAAGTCGTGGAGTAGCGCGGCGAGGCCCCAGGTTTCTTCGTCGTCGGCATTCTTACGGGCATAGGCGCGGACGCAGCTTTCGACGGCAAGCATGTGTTTGCGCAGACTTTCCGATTGCGTGTATTCGCACAAGAGCTTCCAGGCGTCATCGCGAGAGGGCATGTTGTCTCCTGAAACGACACAAGCTTAGCGCAAGGGCGGCGAGAATGTTGAGACAATGGCGCATCGCAGCGCGCAGAAGAGCAAGAAGTTAGAGAAAAACCTGTCCCGGTGGACAGGCGAAAACACGGCGGAAACCGGGCGAAGCGCGGTTGAGCGCGGCAAAAAAAATCTAAAAATACTCTTGACAGGAAACGAAGGAGTGAAAGATACTCCCGGTCGCGCCAGTTACTGCCTTCCCCAGGTAGTCCGTTCCGACGTTCCTCTCCTATCCGCACGCCGGACAAAGTCAGCGAGGAGTACCGGTGTCGCTAACACTAGAAAAAGAGACGATGAATTCTTTGGAGTTGGATAGGGAAGTCATTCGCTGCAAGACTTGCGGTCTAGTCCAATACCGTACGCGTACCGGGAATTGCCGGAGATGCGTGCGGGCGCTCCCTCAGCGTTTGGAGTTCCTGATTCCTCCGGCGGCACCTGTGGAGGAAGCCGGCGCTGAAACCACGCCTGAAAAATTCGCCAACCGCGAGACGGTCGAGAACATCGGCCAGCGGATCCGCCAGTTGCGGGAATCGCGGTCGATGACCCAGAGCCAGCTTCAGTCGCGCTCGAAGGTCTCGCGATCGTATTTGTCGCGCATCGAGAGCGGGCAAATGACGCCGAGCCTCGGCACACTGGAGAAAATCTCCGAAGCGCTCAACGTCGGCTTGAATCGCTTCTTCATTCCCGAATCCGACGGCGAAGCGCTGCTGGAGGATCCGTTCATCCAGGGACTGCGGCCGTTCCTGCGTCAGTTGGACTGGGAACAGTGGCAGTCGATCCTGAAGAGGCTGCAGGCGATCAGCGATCACGTTACCGCGATTCCGGCCAACCTCCGCCCTATCGGTAATCCCGCGCGGTTGCCGCAGACTGCGACGGGAAACGGCAATGGAAACGGCCACATCACGCAGCCGGGTCATTCGAATGGGCACGCGATGTCGCACGCTCATGGTCATCCGCAGGGCTATCCGCTGCGGCGTCCTGGCGCGCCGGTGTTTCAGCGGCCATTGGCGCGATAACTATCACCCGAGTTTTCGACCAGAGCACAACTGGGGCGCGGCGTGATTGTTGAGATCAC
>Ga0307471_100001475_pt1 | contig 12868 bp, 11 predicted proteins | sample atmos_gasesAM3C__2_FD_204566 | JGI IMG/M metagenome (GOLD analysis project Ga0307471, IMG submission 204566) | Hardwood forest soil microbial communities from Morgan-Monroe State Forest, Indiana, United States - atmos_gasesAM3C_515 | ecosystem: Environmental > Terrestrial > Soil > Temperate... | reverse complement strand
TCCCAATTGCAAGAAGCGCAAACGAGCCGGCTCGTACTAAATCCGATGCAAAAAGAAGAACGCTTGGCGAACATCGTGCGCGAGGCCGTTGCGGCTCTTTGCTCAGGAGAAATGGGAAAATTGATGCAGCGCAGGATGGAGGATATGGCACTCTATTTTCTCGAGACAGAAAGAGCAGAGCTTGCCAAACTTGCGCTCGCCGTAGCTCTCCAGATCAAAGAAGGGAATCCCGGGCCGCTGGACGTGTCATTTCTTACGGGGCTGGTACAAAAAACTTTTGCGTTTTATCTAGCACAGGAGAAGAACAAGGCCGAAGAAGAACCGTCTCTTATTGTCAAGCCTTAGCTTCATGGGCCATGAGTCGACTCGGCAAACACCGATCCTCTGAAACGCCGATGGTGATTGAACAAAACTGACCGCCAAGATTCGTTATTGTACTTTTCCAGGGCAATGTCCCGGGTTTAATCGCGACGCAGGTTACAACTCTTCTGAGCCAACACTCCCTCCTTCTCCCTGTAATTCCTTCTGCTTGCTCATTTGGTTTTCGGTATAGCCGTTGCACTCTCTGCAGCCACAACTAATCGTCGATGGGAGAACAGCGCTATGGCAGCAAGAACAATGGCGATCATAGTATCTACTGTAGTTTTGTCATCTGTTATGTTGACAAACAAAAGTCTCGCTGACAGCACAGCAAAGTTAGGCGCGGAAAGCCCTCTCAATGCCATTGATTCACAGGGGGGTGTAGAAATGGGAAGCCCGATTCCTAACGCTCCTGAAATAGATAAGAACGATTCATCCGCCACCACCCTCGAACTGCGCGTAGCGAACAACGCCTGTTCGCAGTTGGCCCATTTGATTGATTTTGCGAAAAAATGCGAACTCGCCAGTCCGGAGCCGTTGAATCCTAAAGAACGGCAATTTCCCCCCCTGCATTAGCAGCCCAAAGTTCCGACGCATCGACGACGCCGACATTCTTGTGCTCCCACGAGTGCATACTCATGCCATGAGCGCATGGATGTCTTGTTCCTCGGGCCGATGCCCGGCCAACAAAGAGGAAACGGGTTCCTAAATTTCTCGGCTCAATCGCGGATCCCTTTGTCGCTTTCTGTCGGTTTCAAATAACCGGTCAAGCGCAACTCAATCACGCCCGCTCCTCGCGTTTGGTGTTGACCAAGACGTGTTTCGCTTTCGTTTACCGAGCGCCATTTTTTTTCTTTGTAAAGCCAGTTAAGCCTAACGACTATAGCCCCGCGCACCAAACGCCAGGCTAGAGAATGGCTGCTTGAAAAATCCGCGCCGTCTCATTACAGTTCAAATCACGCTTTGCGATTAAAGCCCGGCGCATGCCATTACCCGAAAAATTCAGTCTCATCTTGAGGAGATCTATGGATACGTCGACTATTATTATGAGGTTTCACGCTTGAAATGAAACTTAGTCGCAGAGAATTCCTTGCCATTGCCGGCCGGTTGGGTGCGACCGTGCCTTTTTTATTGGGTCATTCAGCTTGCGGGCCGGTTGTGACCGCTGTCGACCGAGAGACAGGGCTTTGGCTGGATTATGTGGCCGGAGACGTAACCTCCGATGGGGCGGTGGTATGGCTGCGAGCAGAGACTGCAACGCGGGTCGGTCTGCAATATGGCCAAGACCCAGCTTTGAGTCAGTTTGTGTCAACCGACTCAATCCCGGTTGAAGCAGATCGCGACAACACAGCGCGATTCCAACTCGAGGGGCTTGAACCGGGGACCATCTATTATTACCGGGCAGATATTGCTGGGAGAAAACCGGGCCCGATCGCTCGTTTTGTGACTGCTCCGAACGCCGACGATAGAGCCGTGGTGCAGTTCTGCTTTAGTGCCGACACTAGAGAAAGCTACAAGCCCTTTGTTATCATGGACGCCATTCGCGCCCAACATGCCGATTTTTGCCTGCACCTTGGCGATACCATATACGCGGATCGGGGCGGCACTGCTCGTCGCCTGGAAGAGTTTTGGGCTAAATACCGAGCCAACCGCGATGACGCAGCCAGTCAGCGATGTTTTCTTGAAACCAGTTGGTACGTGGTTTGGGACGATCATGAAGTGGAAGACAATTATCTTCCACAAAACCCGCTTGCTCCAATCGGCAGGAAAGCCTTTCTTGATTATTGGCCAATCCGGCGGAATCCCGATGAGCCGGGGCGGATCTATCGTTCGTTTCGCTGGGGACAAGCGTTAGAACTATTTCTTCTTGATACACGGCAATATCGCAATCCCAAGAAGGGGACGATGCTGGGCGGAGACCAAAAAACATGGTTTTTGGACGGGTTAAGTTCATCCTCAGCGCTTTTTAAATTCGTTGGAACCTCGGTGCCGATGTATGGTGGGGGCAGTGATCGATGGGACGGTTACCCGAAGGAGAGGGATGAGATTCTTCGTTTCATCGCCGGGAAAAAACTTCGCGGCGTCGTATTTCTCAGCGGTGATCTCCACTATGCTGCGGTAAGTCTAATTCCTCGGGGGAAGGGCGTCAAAGAGATTACCGCGGGGCCGCTGGCAGCCCCTGTGAACGTGATCACCAACGGTACGGCAAAGAGATTTGAATTTTTCTCTAATAAGACTTTTAATTTCGCCAAAATAACGGTCGACCCTACGCGCCAGCCCTCGTACGCTTCGGTAGAATTTTTTGATGAGCGGAATAATCTGATGTACCGCACCAAGATATTTGGTTAACTGACTAGCAACGAAACGAGAGTTTCTTTCCATCTTTGGCGCGGTTTTGCAACGCCTCGGGGTTTATAGCCCGAGTCAGTTTCCCTTGCGCATAGTCGAGAATATTATCCACGGCGTTTTCCGCAAAACCTGCAAAGCCGGAATCCGTTGGCCAACCCAGGTGAGGAGTCATCACCACATTTTCCAGTCGCAGCAAGGGATGATTGGCAGGCAAAGGCTCGTTGACGAAAACATCCAAAGCGGCCCCGGCGATGGCGCGTTCGCTTAAAATATTCACAAGCGCTCCTTCGTCCACGATGGCGCCGCGGGCGGTGTTGATGAGGTAAGCGGACTTCTTCATCATGCGAAGCCGGCTCTCGTCAAGCAAACCCTTGCTTCGATCGGAAAGCTTGAGGTGTACCGAGACAACGTCGGCTTGCTGCAAGAGATCATCAAGCGCCATAAAAGTCGCCTGGGATTGTGCCGCCCGCTCGGCGGTCAACGTCGGTCCCCAGGCGATCACCGTCATGCCGAAGGCGCGGCCAACCGCAGCCACTTCAGTGCCAATCTTGCCCAGTCCCAAGATTCCTAGGGTTTTTCCCCGAAGAACATAGCCGAGGACCAGTGGCCATTCGCCGCGTCGCATGGCTTGATCGCTCTGCGGGATGCGGCGCATGACACCAATCATCAGACCAAAGGTCAACTCGGTGGTGCTGTTTCCGCCCGGCGCCAAGGCGACGACGATGCCCGCGCGACTGGCGGCTCCAATATCTATGTGGTAGGCGTGATTTCCCGTCTGGGAAATGAATTCGAGATCTGGAAGCCTCCGGAGCAGAGATGCAGGAAATTTGGTGCGCTCGCGAATCGGGATGATCGCTTGCGAGCCCTTGAGCGTCCGGATGAGCTCTTCCTCTGTGCCGAGCTTCTCGGTTAGCACATGAACTTCAGCATTTTGCCGTAGGCGCTCAAGGGCCTTAGTCCCCGCGATGGCGTGCTGATAGTCGTCGAGAACCGTGACTTTCACAATTATAGAACAGCAATCCCGGCGATTTCGATCAGGTAGTCCTCGTGGGCCAGACCTTTGACGATCACGAGTGTGCTCGTTGGGGGATCCTTTTTATATTGGTCCTTGCGCACTCGATTGTAGCCTTCGCGGTACTGTCTGTCGACAATATACGTAGTGGTCATAACTATATTGTCCAGACTGCCGCCGGCCTCTTGCAAAACCGCAGTCAAATTCTTGAAGACCTGACGTGTTTGCGCTTCGATGTCGCCTTTCCCGACGACATTGCCATCTTTATCGGACGCCGTTTGTCCGGCGATAAAGAGCAACTTGCCGCCTTCAGCAAGAATACCGTGGGAATATCTGGGTCGCGGATCGTTCAGAGACTTTGGTTGAATAGTTCTGGTTGCCATGGTTTTCTCCTTTCAAAAGGGTATAGAGGTTACTCCCAATGTCCGTTTCTATTTCGTTGGATATCTTTTCACCATTTCATTAAAAAATCCTTCTTTTTCCAATTCCTGCAAAAAGCTCAGATCGACGAATTGGTCGGGCTTGGCCGTTTTTGCCTGCGGCATCTTCTCCGCGAGCATATCCAGCATGAATTGGATTCCCTTGAGAGTCGGGTAGGGCTTTTTGGGGATCATCTTAACATAGCCTTCGTAGGATTCTTCGAGCACGGCCTGATCGTTGGTGCGCATATACTTGGCGAAGACTTTCTGCGCTTCTTTCTTGTTGGCATAAATAAAATAGATCGCTTCAACAAAACCTTTTAGCGCAGATTTCACAATGTCGCGATTGCTTTTGATGTAATCTCGCGACGTGGCAAGGCCGTTGCCCTGAACCTCTACCCCTAAATCCGCAATCTGAAGAAGTTCAACGAAGCCAGCTTTTCTGGCCATTGGGGCGCCGGACGAACTAAAAAACGTGGCGTCAATCTTTCCCGCAGACAAGGCCGCCAACCGCTCCGCATCGGGGCCTCCGGGAACAAGTTGCAGTTCTTTGGGGTCGATGTCTAGATGCTTGACCAGGATGGTAGACGCATAATGGGTTGCCGAGCCGAACCCGCTGATGCCGAATCTTTTTCCTTTGAGCTGCTCCAGTTTGGTTATACCGGGCCGGGCGAAGACGATCTGATCGTAGTTAGTTTCAACTGCCGCCACCAGCACGAGGTTGTAGCCCACTAGACTGGCTTGGACTACGGTACCGATATTTACGATGGGAGGATCGCCGGCAACCAGAGCCTGGGTAGCCATTTGTCCGCCGCGGAGAAAGATCGGTTCCACATCCAATCCATACTTTTTGAAAAGGCCCGTTTCTTTGGCCACCCAAATGTTACTCTGTCTGAAACTGAGCGAGGGGTAACCGATGCGGATTTTTTTAAGCTGCTGGGCGAGCACCGGCTGCAGCACACAGAACTGAACCAGGATACCGATCACCACAATTCTAAGCGACAATTTCATTGACTTACCGTTCAAAAAGTATGCCTTCCTTTCGCCCAGGCAGTTTCTATGCAGGAGAGGCGGTTGTCCAGCCGTCCGGCTTTCTGCTCAGGACCGCGAACGGAGGACTTGCTAGCCAAAACCGTCTTCTCTAGCGATAGAGCTCCGGATCTTCGCTTTTGTCTTCGCCGGTGCGGATTCTAGGATAGATGGCCACGCCACCAGGCCTGCCTTGCACCATGAAGTCTACTGGAATGAAGCCTTGCAGCAGCGGAATGGGCAGCTGTACGCCGCCAAAGCCGCTCTTGCGATCGGTACCGACAGCCACTTGGCTTCCCGCAAGTCCACCCGGCAGCGCGCCGGTCAGGCTAAAGCGGCTTGCGGAGATGCTGCCTTGAAGCGGTGGCAGGGCGTATTTCCCGCCTGGGTTTCGCTCATTTTCACTTAGAAGTTGGTGATCGAGCACTTGGGGGTAGGACAGGGCCGGCCCTCCTGCTTCCCGTATTAGAGAAAACGTCGAGTCGTCACGATCGTCGGGCGTTGGGCTTTTTCGCTCCCGTTCGCCCGTTACCACCGAAGAGGGAAGGTTCTGGATGCCTCCTACGCTTCCCTTGGCGCGTTCGTTAACACTTGCCATGGCGACATCGTGATTCTTTTGCCGCAGCGTAGCGAAGAAACGATCGCCTGTTTGCCTGGAAAGAGGATAGCTTTGACTACGCACACCCCAGGGAGTCTGGTAGTAGATGAGAAGTTCGTTATCGGCGATCAAGTTAACACCGCGGTCCGCGATCTCCATATTTGTTGTATTGCCGTCGAATAGCGATGATTTGAGTCCGAGCCCGTTGGGGCCATAGATTTCCGGATTTTCGATGAGAAACTGCTTGCTCATGCGCAGGCCGCGGCTTTCATCTTTGGCGAGGTCGGCAAGCTTTTTGGTCGCCTCAGCGGCGGCGGGACTCTCAGGGTATTGATCTACGATTGTGGTCAGATAGTACTCGCGGGCTCCCCGGTCGCCGTTCTTGCTTGCGGCGTTCAAGAGCCCCTTGGCTGCCTTCTCCTTCACCGCGGCGATTCTTTCCTTCGAGCTACCGGCTAATTCGTGATAGCTGATAGCTTTGTCGAAAAGGCCCTTCTCTTCATAAGCGTCGGCGAGAACTCTGTAAACTTCCGAGGCATCTTCGGAATTGGGATGATTGCGAACATAGGCAACGCCGGCATCGATCACGGGCTGGGCGGAAATCGGGTTGTTGGTTACAACTCTATAGAGATTTTGCCCCATCATCAGTGCATTCAGCGCCCCCAGCGTAGCGGCGCTCCCAGGGCCCCCGGCCGCCATGGCACTGGCGGCAAATATAAGATTCTTCTTTAGTAGATCCTCGCCGAGCAGCACATATTTCGCGGACTCCAAGCGCCGGGTGGACTGAGCGTCCTTAAATTGATCGAGTAAATTATACTCGGGACTTTGCAGCAAAGCGTCGGCGCGTTTCTTTGCCTCAGGATTGACGGAGGAGCGGGCGATCTGCGTAACGGCCTTCTTCGCGTCCTCGTGCCATCCTTTCATTTCCATTGACACCGCCTCGGCATCGCGGGCGGAGTCGGCCAGTGGTGTGCCACGGTATTTGGTGTCGATATCGACGGCCAGCCGCTCGACTTGGTGAACGTCACGCAGGCTCAAAGCCTGAAGCAAACGCTGAATGTCTTCCAGTTGAGCCGGTTTCACAACTTCTTCGGCCACCGCCAGCCCGCTCTTTCTAGCCTGCTCTTTTTCCTCTAAGCGCTGCGTTGCCTGTTTCAAAGCTTTTAAGACGTCTGGGGATTCTGGATCCAGAAAAGAGGCGAGTTCCGCGTAGAACTGCGCCTTTTCGAACTCGCCCTTCTGCAATGCTTCAGTGGCCTTACTAAGCTGCTTTCTGACCAGCGCATTCCGTTTGTTTTTGTCCAAAGCTTCGACGCGTTTGAGGATCTCCGCGTTGCGCGGGTCATCCGGATATCGTTTCAGATGGTCGAAATCCCGCGCCAGCGCGCGGCGCTCTTCGATCGGCATGTCACGATCGGCTAAAGCATAGAGCTGGGTGATGGCCGTCTCCACGGCGGCGCCGATGTAATTTCCGGAAGCGACACTGACGAGATCAACCGAGCTCAGCATTCGGTTAAGCACTCCTCCCCAAGTGTTCACGGAACTCTGGCGCATGAGCTGATCCGCCCTATTGAGGTCGTCGTTGTTGATGATAGCTTCAAGGTATTTCTTGCGGTCAGGCGAAGACGCGTTCTTGAGCGCTTCTTTTTGAGCGGCGAGGTAGCGCTCCCGGTCTTGGATCGTATTGTTGACCAGATCCTCGATGTGGCTGGCTAGCCCGGTGGCCGAGCCGTGCTGCTTTTGCTGGCGCACATCCTCGTCCTTAAAGAATCTCAAATGACTTTCCAGGGAGTCTTTCCGATTAGTCAAAGCATCCACAAGCGCGTCTCTTGCCCGCTTGTCGGCTTCATCAGGAAAAAACAGCGGAGCGGCGGGCGGTTTTTCAAAAGGGTCGAATTCCGGCAAGGGGTTGAGGATTTTTTCCAGGGCCAGCTCGCGTTCCTGGGCGCGCACGGCTCCATTAAGGGACCAACCGAGTAGGACCAAGAGGATAAGAGATGCCGTCTTGTGCTTCATCGGTTGAGGCGCGTTATTTTTTCCAGGAAGCCGCGCATGGCTTCTACTTTTGCTTGGGCTTCGAGTTTTTCCACGATCCCATCCACCTGGGCAACTTCGGAATAGAGCTTTAGGGCGGATTTGACAAATTGGTCAAAAACCTTGAAATCGAACGTCAAACCTTCCGGATCGTACTGGGATGCGTACTCTTTTGCAAGCAGAGCATAAAAGTCCCCAAAATCGATTAAAAAGCGGTAGATGTTTTTGCTCTGCCGGTGCTTCGTGACCAGTTGGCTATAGCCCAGAATGACGATCTGGTTGCCTTCTTTGAGGCGATAACGATTGGCTTCCACGAAAGCGACCTTAGCGCGGTCGATGCGCTCTTCTTCGACGCGAGCGAGATACTCATAGGGCGATCCGCGGTGTTTTTGAATGAGCTGGTTCCACGCCGCAACTTTTTCATCGAGGGCTTCAATGTATTTAAACGGATCCTCGCTGGGCAGCGGTTTTTCGAGGATGCGCTGAAAAACTTCCAGTACCTCGGCATTTTTCGCGGCTTCAGCGCCCAGACGGCCGCCGGTTTCGGCAACTTTGCGATAATAGGCAGTAGCCTGATCGTATTCGCGCAGGCGCTCTAGTGCCAGGGCTTTGTTGTATTGGACAATGTCGGTGAATTTTCCGGGGTTCTTTTTTTCATAGTCTTCCAGTCGCACCAAAGTTGCCTTCATGATGTTGACCCCGGTGACATCTTTGGGAATGGGAAACCGGTAGGTGTCCTCCTTCATCAACCGCTGGAAGTCTTTCACGATATCCAGCAGATCGCCGGCGGGCACATAGCGTGGATCCGTCGCCGCCGTCCGGCTAGAACAGGCGGAGCTAAGAATTAACCCTACAATTAATAACAGCGTAGGAGCAAAGAAGATTTTGCCGACTAATCTCAAGACTTGCGATCGTAATTTCAGGCAGCAGCTAACCGCCCGCGCTTACTGCATAGTTTACGAAGTTTCCGGCCAAGTCAAGCCAATTCCAAGTGAAGGAGGAGGAAGCTTGACCACATGGCAGCAACACCTGATAATTGGCGCTCGACAGCGGAGCGGTGAAGTATGGTATGAGAAAGGTCTAAAGAGGGGATCAAGATGGACGAAGCTATGACAGGCTCACAGACCTCCAATGGGCCTAGGCTCCTCCAATTGCTTCGAGATCATTTCAATCAGGAGCCCTCCACTTTGCCGGTGGTCGAGCAGAAGTTTGCCTTTTATGAGCGACCTAACCTGCATTTGGCTATGGAAGAGTTGCTCGCGGGTTCCGGGAGCCAAGCACGCCTAGTCGGCATAGTTGAGTTGGAGGAGTATCGTGAAGCAACGCTGGCAAAACTGTCGCGCCCGGTGTCGGCGCACCGTTACGATGAAGGTCCGGTCGAATATGTCGATGTGCAATTGCCAGGTAACCAAAGCTTAGCGTGTATAAAAAAAGGTTTGTATTTAGTACGAGAAGGCAACGAGCAGTTCGCGATGTTGCTCGGCGAGAATCACTATGCTTGGCCGCCACGAGTTACGGTGCAAGTCATGGCCCCTGAGAGAGATGTAGCCGAGCGTTTCCTGCGGCAACTGACGCGAGCGACACGACACGGGAAAGCCTACCGGGGACACGTTCTGTCTTTGGAGCAAGATCAGCAGGGGCAAATAGTGGTGCGCTACCACGAGTTGCCGCCCATCAAGCGCGATGAGCTTATCCTGCCGCCAAAGTTGTTAGATCTTATTGAGAGACATACAATCAGTTTCAGTCGGCACGCCGATAGGTTACTCGCGGCGAAACGGCATCTGAAGCGGGGGATTCTTCTCTATGGTCCTCCGGGCACAGGCAAGACGCTTTCGGCGATGTATTTGATTTCCCGGATGCAAGGGAGAACGGTACTTTTACTGACCGGCGGCGCGATGTGTTCCATCGAAACAGTCTGCCATTTTGCCCGTCTGTTGGCTCCAGCTACGGTCGTGTTGGAGGACGTCGATCTCATTGGCACCGAAAGAGAGCATCAAACCGTCAACGCGAATGCGCTGCTGTTTGAGTTGCTTAACCAAATGGACGGGTTAGCGGATGATAGTGACGTACTGTTCATTCTAACTACAAATCGCCCGGAAATCTTAGAACCGGCGTTGGCTGCCCGGCCAGGCCGTGTCGACCAAGGTATCGAGATTCCGCTTCCTGATGCCGAGTGCCGCCGCAAGCTATTCGAGCTTTACAGCCGCGGCTTGCAACTTGAAGTGATGAATTGGGAAAAGCTGATCGAACGAACAACTGGCGTGAGCGGCGCGTTTATTCGCGAGTTGCTGCGCAAGGCGGCGGTGTTTGCCGCCGAAGAAAGCGACGGCGACAGACTCGTAGTAAAAGACCGACACATTGATGAGGCGCTCACGGAATTGGTAGTGATTGGTGGTCAACTTACGCAAAGTCTGCTTGGAGCTAAAGCGTCTTGATCAACGAGTAGAACAAAACCAGCTCGCCGCTTTTTCCCGCCGCGAAGTCGTGCTGTGTGCCTTTGGGGATGTGGCAAACTATTCCGGGTTGCAATGGAATGCGGCGGCCGTTGATACGCAAACGCCCCCGGCCTTTAAGCACGTGGCAGACGACGTCTTTATCATCGTGATTGATCTGCTTTGAGTCGGGGTTTTTTTTGGGCCGGAACACGATTAGCCCGGTGCTGAATTGCTTCTCTTCAAAACAGCTCTGATAAAGGATTTCCTCATTGACTTTGCGCAACTTTTTTAGCGCGGTGTTGATCTTGACGATTTTCATCTCTGGCTAGGGGAGCGTCATGAAACGGGTAGCGGCGGGTTTGAAACCCGCCCCTACAAACGTCAACCTGCTGATTCGGTGACTGCGTCAACGATCTCCTTGATCGCTTGCTCCGCCTTGTCGTTGGGTATCCGGCATGAGCCCACTACTTTGTGGCCGCCGCCGCCATAGCGGTGGAGCAGCTCGCCGACGTTCACCGTGGATGTCTTGTTGAAAATATTGTAACCGACGGAGATCGCCGTGGTGTTTTCTCTTTGCACATCATCGGAAACTTTGACCGCGATATTACCTTCGGGAAACAACGTGAACAAAAGGAACCGGTTGCCGTCCGGTATGTTCTTAATACCGCGCAGATCGATGTAAATGACATTGCCCTTCAACGTGGTCCGTTCGAGTAAAATTTTTCGCAGCTTTTCCTGCGAATCGAGAACTTGTTGGCAGCGTCGGGTGACCTCAGAATCTTTGAGCGTTTCGTCGAGACTCCTTTCTCGAAGCAGTTCGATGATGCGCAACCAGTAGGGCTCATCTTCGGCGAAATGGCCGTCCGTGGTCATGGAGATGAGAACGTAGCCCTGCGGATGAAGGACATCCTCCCGGGTGAGCTGGCCGGCGTCGATCTTGTCGGCCTCCTGAAGGAGATATTTCACCCGTTCTGTGTTCAGGAACTGAAGCCGGGCCGCGCCTTCGCGATCGCTGCCTTTGGACGTTTCAGTGTAATATTCGTACACAACCCGGGCAGCGCTGGGCGCTAGACGAAAGCCACCTTTGCCCGGCATGATCGGCTTATCAAAGTCCGGCATCGTGTTGGTAATGTGGTGGTCAAACCAGAGTGTGCAATTCGGATGATAGGGGAGATTCGTGATGATGTCGCCGCTGCGAACTTCGACCAAACCGTCTTGCATAAATTTCGGTTCGACGAACAGATAGGAGTCGATCTTTTCAAACTTCGTGACCAAAGCACCGCATACCAACCCGTCAAAATCGGCGCGTGTTACTAACCTCATGTCCGCAACACCTCCTCGAGCGACATTAATGGAAGATTAAAGGCGGTGGCCACTCCTTCGTGAGTGACCTTCCCGTCATAAGTGTTGAGCCCTTTGGCTAACGCCTTATTTCTGACCAGAGCCTGGGGAAAACCGCGATTGGCGATCTCCAAGCCATAGGAAAGGGTGGAATTTGTCAGCGCATAGGTCGAAGTGTTTGGCACGATGGCAGGCATATTTGTAACACAGTAATGCACCACGTCCCCCTCAACATAGATCGGTTCGCGATGGGTCGTCGGGCGCGAGGTCTCGGCACAACCGCCTTGATCGATGGAAATATCGACGAAAGCAGCCCCGGGTTTCATGCGTTTGACGAGAGCACGCGTAATAAGCTTCGGAGCCTTGGCACCTGGGATCAACACTGAGCCGATGAGGAGGTCGGCATCAATGACCGCCTCTTCAATATTGGCGCGATTCGACATTAGCGTGGTCACATGACCGCTAAGTATATCATGGACGTAGCGTAATTTTGACGGGTTGATGTCGAGGATACTGACATAAGCCCCCATGCCAGTGGCGACTTGGCAGGCTGCGGTTCCTGACATGCCGGCGCCGAGGATCACGACGTGTCCCGGCCTGACTCCGGAGGCACCGCCCAAAAGAATGCCGCGGCCACCGTTCTCTGCTTGCAAGCACCAGGCCCCCACTTGAAGCGAAAGCCGGCCGGCGATTTCGCTCATCGGAGTCAACAGTGGCAAAGAGCCATCGTCCAGTTGAATGGTTTCGTAGGCGATGGCCGTGACTTTTCGCTCCAACAATACGCGAGTAACGATCTCATTGGCCGCGAGGTGAAGATAGGTGAAAAGGATTAGGCCTTTGCGCAGAAGTGTAAATTCGAACGGCTGCGGCTCTTTCACTTTCATGATTAACTCGGCTTGATGCCAGACTTCCTCGGCCGATTCCACGATCTGCGCGCCCGCAACAGCGTATGCGCGATCCGAAAATCCGCTTCCTACGCCGGCGCTTTTTTCGATCAGGACTTTGTGATTGCGCGCGACGAATGCCGATACGCCGGTAGGTGTCACGGCGACCCGATTTTCCTCTGTTTTGATTTCCTTGGGGACGCCGACGACCATCAAAGCAAAAGTACTCGATGGTGGGAGGAGAGTCAACGCGGGGAGCAGGAAGCCGGAGAGCGAATGGCTGATGGCAGATAGCAAATAGTAGAAGGCGGATAGCTAATGGCTTATGGCAAATTGCAGGAATTGTAAATCTAATCCGATTGAGACTTTCTGATATCCCACCTCCGACTTCGGATCTCTAGTTCTTG
>Ga0307471_100001474_pt1 | contig 12872 bp, 9 predicted proteins | sample atmos_gasesAM3C__2_FD_204566 | JGI IMG/M metagenome (GOLD analysis project Ga0307471, IMG submission 204566) | Hardwood forest soil microbial communities from Morgan-Monroe State Forest, Indiana, United States - atmos_gasesAM3C_515 | ecosystem: Environmental > Terrestrial > Soil > Temperate... | reverse complement strand
CACGTCGCGATCGTTGATGCACTCAAACAAACCGAAGCAACCGACATTCGATTGGTGCAATGAATTGTAGTTCGGATCGTCGCTCGCCATGATTCGGCCAACGATTTCGCCGTTTTTCCGCGCCAGAAATAATGCGGCATCGCCATGTCGGTAGAACGGATGCCGGTTGCGATCGAGGAATGCTTTGCGTTCAAGGATCAGCGGCGGCACCCAGGCGGGGTCATTGGCATAAATCCGCCACGGAAATTTGATGAAGGCGCTGCGTTCCCGGCGCGACCTGACCTCTGAGATTTCAATCTTCGACACGCAGGAGGATAGCTATGCTAAATCTTGCCTTTCTTCGGCGATTTCCAGCAGCGACTCGGCCATATTTTCCTGGCGAAACAGGAGATAAACAAACAGCAAGTTGAGCGGGATCAGTTCGAACCAGAAGTAATAAACTGGCTGGCTGATGAACAGAAACGCAAACAGGACGAGCATCCGGATGTTCGTCATCAATAGTCCCCACCACTTGAGCGTTGGACGGGCTAAATTTCGATATCGCGTCCTTAGCCAGTCAGGAATTTCGCTATGAAACAGTCGCCCAACGACATCGCGCAATATTTTCAAGCGTGGTGCCAGCATTTCCTGTTGGCGGGTAAAGTTCGAATACGACGCAAGCAGGAGCTTCCGCCACGGTGTGTGACGCCAGGTCAACTTTGAGTAATCCGATCGCAGGCCAGACGAGGAATCTACGCCCTTCCGCGCTCCCGTTGTTACAAAATAAAGATAGGTGCTGCGATAATAATCAGCAGCTGCTCCTTGCAATGCGTGACTGATCCCAGCCGCAAATGCGAGAAGAAAGATGGCTAACGACGAGCCTTCGAACAGACAGCGGAGAGTTAAGTGCAAGTAAACGCTGACAAAGACAAGGTGGTCGGCAACGCTGTCAATGATACGGCCCTCGCGGCTTTCCCGGTGCGTCAGACGCGCTAGCTGCCCATCCGCGTTGTCGAGTGTATTGGCGCAAACATGAAGCATCATCCCCGCAACGTTGATGCTTAGGTTGCGATAGTAATAAAGGTGTCCAGCAACGACACCAAAGATGCCGGCCAGCAAGCTCACTGCCGCGGGCGTCATCTTGAGCCGCGCAAAGAACTTGGCCAACCAAAACCCTAGGGGCCTGTAGAAATAGAGATCGAAAACTCCCTCGACCTCGCGCGCTTTGTATGTAGCCTCGAGGCCTGAGCGCGGCGCCTCTGTTTGTTGTAGCATCAATAATTACGCCAGGCGTCGCGATGCTCTGGGGAACGTTCCGAATCAAACCCGGCAGCTTTGTACATCTTTACGGCCAGCGCGCTCAGGCGCTTTGCTTCTGCAGTGCCGCTGGAACGAGTGTGTCCGCGAGGATGTTCAAGGCTTCGTCCAAGTCCGCGCGCGTATGTTTGGCAGTCACACAGGCACGGAAACAGATTTTATGTTGCGGCACAGCCGGATAATCAACCGGGGCAACCCATAGGCCGCGTCGTCGCAGTTCGTGCCCCAGCCGATACATCCGTTCCCGATCACCGATCACAATGGGCATCACATAGGTCGTCGATGCTCCAGTATCCAGTCCGAGGCTTCGCAGTTGCGCGTGGAAGTAATCGGCGTTTTCCCAAAGTTGGGTCCGCAGTTCCGGCTGCTCAGTGCCGAGCTCCAGCGCTTTTAAGATTGCGGCGATCACCACGGGTGGCAGTGCACACGAATAAACATACGGATGCGCGTAAAAGCGGAGATATTGCAGCGTCTCCTTGGAACCGGCGACGAAGCCTCCCAGTGCTCCAAAAGCTTTGGAGAACGTCCCATAAACGAGCGGAACGCGGTCCTCCACTCCGAACTTTTCCGCCGCCCCGCGGCCATGTTCGCCACATGCCAGCATGGAATGCGCTTCATCAATAAAAACGCTCGCGCCATGAGATTCTGCGACTGCAAGTAACTCCGGCAGGTTGCCGAAATCGCCGTCCATGGAATAAATACCTTCCACAATCACGAGCTGTCGGCGGCCTCCTTGACGGCTCAGCGCTGTATCAAGCGAGACTGGATCGTTATGCTCGAATTTCTCCGTGCGGCAGCGGGAGAGCACTGCGCCATCACGAAGACTGAGGTGCGAGCGGTTGTCCAGGAGAGCCACGTCGGTCTTGCGAAGCAGCCCGGAGATCGTGCCCAGCGCGCCACCAAATCCGCTGTTGAAAAGCATCGCATCCTCGCGTCCGAGAAATTTTGCGACACGCCGTTCCAGCTCGCGATGCAGATCGGTCATTCCTGAGAGCATCGGCGATCCGCATGCCCCTAATCCATGTGTTCGGAGAGCTTCATGCGCGGCGGCCAGCACCTCGGGGTGATTTGCAAGCCCCAGATAATTATACGAACAGAGATTAATGACCGACCGCGGTTTGCCACCGTAATTGATCAGCGTGCGCGCATCTGCGCTGGCAAGCAGCTCGGGCTCATACAGTTCAACGGCCCACGCGCCAACGCGCATCCAGTTTGTAAAGCTCGCTGGAGCTTGCAGCGGGTCGTTGCTTTCGCCCGCCAGAAAATTACTCAAACTGAGTTTTGCCGGGTCCTGGTTCATCAAGCCGTACATTGCCTATCGCTCACTCCCGTCTTTGCGGACGGTGTTTCCCAGCAAAATTGACAGTTTTTATCGTTCACCAGATTCCTTACGAAGTTCTCCACTGCATCCACATACGGCGGAGTTCCGTGTCGGGGCAGGCAATTTAGCGAGTTTCGGATTTAGGACAAGATTTTAGTGCAGCCGTAGCCACGGGCTTGGAGGCCGAACGTCAACTACTTTCGCGTGGTCCGAAAGATATAGTCCCAGAGCGGTGAGCTGATGCCGTATCCGACGTGATCGTCCTTGAAATGATGGCGGAGATGATACTGCTTCAGCCAAAGCCAGACGCCGCGTTTCATGGCGAGATGGTGCGTCGCGTAATGGAGCATGTCATAGCAGAGATAACCGAAAACCAACCCGGCAAACACCGCCGGCGCCAGGTTTCCAAAAACTAGAAGGAATAGACCAAAAAAAAGAAATGCGAGCGGGATGCTTATGACGGGCGGCATAACCAGCCGCCGAGCGTCGTTAGGATAATCGTGATGCACTCCGTGAATTACAAAGTGCAGCTGTTTTCCCCAACGAGTCTTCGGTTGGTAATGAAATACGTATCGGTGGATGAGATACTCGATCAGCGTCCAGAGCAAAACGCCTAGCAAAAACAACGCCGCTACCGCAACAAACGACAAATGCCGTTGCCACAAAGACACGTAAAGCATGTAGCCAACCACCGGCAGGTACAGCGCCAACGGAATCACCGGATGCACACGCGAAAAAAACTCCATGAAATCGCTCTCGAACATCCGGACCGTTTCGTTCTTGTTCGAGACGTATAGTCGGTCTGCCATGATCAAAAACTAATGGGCCTCGCACTCAGATCAAGACCGCCAAATTGATTGGCTGTCGTATCGGGGACTCGTTGAGAGTCTGGCCTGTCCTTGATTCGTTCAACCCGCGAATAGAGACTGTATCGTTTGTCAAAAACGAATTGAAACAGCAAGCGGCTCCACGACGAATGATACTTCAGGTCGTCGTAAAATTCCGGCGCCATTGCGCGCAGTTTCGGCAGGTTGTTCCAGGGGACGGAAGGCAGATCGTGGTGCTCGTTGTGATAACCCATGTTTAGCGCTACGCGATTGATTGGCCCGTAATAACTGAACGTTTCCTGGTCGAAATCGTAAGTGTAATGCTCCTGAATCCAGCGAGCCCCAACCGGGTGCAATCCAATCGAAAAGAAAAACGCAAATACGAGATAAAGAAATCCCGGCCAGCCGCAAAAATAAACGACCGCCACATCGTAGAGCGCGGCACACGCAAAATTGATGAAGAACCAGCGATCCCACATCGTAATCGCTTTCAATCGTGGCGGGCGCGTCACCTGGAAAAACGGAAAGAGCATTAGCCAGATCGCCTTGCGATACCATTTGTTCCCGACCAGCCGCGCCTCCCAATGGTTCGCCAGGTCTGCGTCGTACTCGTAATCGCCCTGATGCGAATGATGCTTTAAATGATAAACACGAAAGCCCATCGCACCGGGCGTGAGATTGGGAAGATCGGCGATGATGGCCACCATCTTGTTCCAGCTTTTGCTCCGGAAAATCAGATTGTGCGTTGCGTCGTGAATGATGACGTAATTTGCATGGTTCGCGAACGCACCGACACAATACGCGATGAGAAGACTGAGCCACCAATAACTGAAACCCAGCGTCCCCATTCCAAGCGCAATAGCGGTTTGCATGATCAAGATTGACGCAGCGATCAACGCAGTCCACGGATTGCGCATCATCAGTTGCCGGACCTCCGGATGCACTTTAATGATCGCCCGCGCCCGCCCCGGATGCGGTTGATCAGATTCCGATTGATAAAATGCGGCTTGCATCGGTTTGCTTAATAAGACAAACCAACTACCAGCGCTAGGCTATTTTCAAGCATTCGCTCCTGAGAAAATGACATCATCAATATTGTTGGAATCCGGCAAGCCGGTTAGGCCGCAGTCACCGCGCGGTGTATCCGCCGTCGACCACGAAAACCTGACCGGTGGCAAACGACGCAGAATCCGAGCATAGAAAAAGAACCATCCCGGCAATCTCCTTAGGCTGGGCCGCACGACCCATCGGGGAATTCGCCATCAGCGTCCCGCGGATAGCTGGATCGTCGAACCAGTGTCTGGTCATCCCCGTCTCAACTAATCCCGGAGCGAGCGCGTTGATCCGGATTCGTTGACTTGCGTACTCCAGGGCCGCCGCTTTGGATAATCCGATTACGGCGTGTTTTGCCGCCACGTAAGGGCTTATGCCTGGATCCGCAATCATGCCGGCTATCGACGCATTGTTCACGATCACACCGCTACCGCATTTCAGCATGTGTAAAATCTCGTATTTCATGCAAAGGAACACCCCTTTCAGATCGATGGCAATAACTTCATCGAAGCTAGCCTCTTCAAGCTCAGCCAAGGGCGCTGCCGCAGGGAGAATTCCGGCATTGTTGAATGCATAGTGTAAGGCGCCATACGTTTTCACTGTAGTCGCAACGAGGTTCTTCACCTGTTCGGCTTCGCGGACGTCCGTTTTAACGAAGAGGGCATCGGCCCCATCGCTTTTGATCAATTCCGCGATTTTAGCCCCTTCGGGATTTAGATCGCCAATTACCACTCTGGCGCCATGGCGTGCAAAAAGAAGCGATGTTGCGCGTCCGATTCCAGTAGCGCCACCCGTAACAATCGCGACTTTATCGGTGAAGTTGAATTGAGTAAAGTTGAAGGCCATCGGAGGCGGACGAGCTGTTTGCTAATGCGTTTCGATCACCTTGGCAGCTCTATCATAAACGCAAAGTCGATTCTTAAATCAATCACCGCCTGGTAAGCGAGCCGGGTGGTTTCCGCCGGCGTCAGTTCACCCATGACAACGCAGGCGCGACCCTAACGGGATTCGAACCCGTGTTACCGCCGTGAAAGGGCGGTGTCCTGGGCCTCTAGACGATAGGGTCACAACGCGGGAGCAATATCAGAATTGCTACTCTTGGACGCAAGGTAAATTGCCGTCTCTTTTTCGGGCTCTTTCGCTTTAGACGGCGCGTAGCTGCCGCGACTACAGCCCCGAATGAAACTCGTGAATCAATGCCGCTGCGCGAGCAGTTGCACCGTAATGCTTGCTCAAAACGTCGCGCGCGTTTTCCAAAAGGCGCTGGCGCGCACCGCTGTCGCGCAGAAGCCCGGCGATCGTCATTTCAAGTGAATCGACATCGCCAACCTGGATCGCGCCTTTCTTCAGCACGAGGGCTTTCGCAAGTGTCGCGAAGTTTTCCATGTGCGGACCAAACACGACTGGTTTGCCGGCCATGATCGGCTCCACAGGATTTTGCCCGCCTTGCGCGGTCAGGCTTTTCCCAACGAATACAATTGTGGCGATACCATACCAGCGCTGAAGTTCACCCGTTGTGTCGAGAAGAATACAGTCCGAATCTGATTCGCGATCAACCGTCACTTCGCTCGCCAGCGCCACGCGCAACGGCAGAACAGCGAGTTGCGCGCGGATTTCGCGGAGCCGTTCCACATGCCGCGGCGCAATGAACAACCGCAATGACGAAAATTGCTGACGCAAGCGCAAAAAGACTCGGGCCAGAATTTCCTCTTCGCCCCGATGCGTACTGCCGCCGAACAACACTGGACGCTGTAGATCCGCATTGCTCACGCTGGTTGTTTGCGCATTTTCCTGTGCTTCTGCCGTCTGATCACGCCCATTGGGGTCGTATTTGATGCTGCCGACGGCGCGAATCCGATCGCGCGCAACGCCGATCGCGACCCATCGATCAACATCATCAGGCTCCTGTGCGCAAACCATATCCAACAGTCGAAATGTCGGCGCCACGAAAAATCGGAACCGGCGAAATCTCCTCTCGGATCTAGGCGACAAGCGCGCGTTCACCAATACCGTGGGAATTCGGCGTTCGTGCCCCAATGCCATAAGATTTGGCCAAACTTCCGCTTCAACCAGTACGATTCGAGTCGGCCTGATCACCGCAAACGCGCGCCCCATGATCGGCCAGTAATCGAGCGGTGTGTACATGACTTCGATCCAGGCCGGAGCGTTCTTGTTTGCCAGAGCGAAACCGGTCGTAGTGGTCGTAGTTAGAACGCAGTGCAAATCTGGTTCGAGCGTTTGCAATGCCTTGGCCAGTTTCAATGCGACGTTTACTTCCCCGACGCTTACCGCGTGCAGCCATGTCGATTCTTGCTTCGCCAGGCGAGCGCATACTTCGCAACCGTAAATTCCCAGACGCTGTCCGAACTTTTCGCCGTAACCGCCGCGACGAATCATCTTCGCCAAATAGCACGGCAGAAAGAACAACAGCCCAATCGGCCAAAACAAATTGTAGATGAAACGAATCATCAAATTGCGGATTGCGGATTACGGATTGCGAATTCGTTCCAAAAACAGAACTTCCGTTGCGCCGTATTTCTTCTGGCGAATGAGATGCCACATTTTCATTTCAGGAAGAGCTTCGCCCGGGCGCTTTTCCAAAACAAAAGTCCCATGTGCGTCAAGTAATTGAGGCAACCCTTCGTTTGCCAGCAGTTTTTCGGTGAAGCGCTCACCGTCTTCCGTTTTTTCATAAGGTGGATCGGCAAAGACAATATCAAACAATTCCGAGCCGGAAGCATGCCGGAGGAAATCAAAGGCATCCTGCTGTCGAATTCGTCCTTTCAACTTTGTTTTGGCGAGATTGCGCTCAATGATCTCCGCCGATTGTCCGTCTTCCTCGACAAAAAAAACAGAAGACGCGCCGCGGCTGAGCGCTTCAATTCCAAGTGCGCCGCTCCCCGCGAAAAGATCGAGGACGCGTGCCTCCACGACTGCGTCGCCCAAACTGGAAAAGATAGCACCTTTGACACGGTCCATTGTCGGTCGTACACCGCGCTTCGGAACTGCCAGGCGAATCCCGCCGGCGCTGCCGGCGATCACTCTCATGGCGACGAGGCCGGCGTTGGCGTTGCAATAGCCTCAGGCAGCGCCTCTGGCGGCGAAGCAGACGTTGATGGCGCGGCGGGCACTGCTTCTTCGATCTGTTTCTTTTTCTTCTTTGCTCGCTCCTTTTTTCCGCCGCCGAAGAAGCTGTTGATCATATTGCTAAGATCACGACCGACCAGTCTGTCCATTAAGTTTGTGCTGGGGCGATCAATCGTGCCGCCCACCTGAAAATTAATCGCAGAATAGCCCGGCTCGTTGATCGGTTGAAAATTCTGGCGGATCGCTTTGAAAAGCTGACCACGAATTTTGTCGTTGATCGCCAGCTGAGAATCGAGTTTCAGCCTGCCGTTAAACGTAACTGTTCCCGACGCCGTGAGACGAATATTCGGGGAGCGCAAAGTCAGTTCGTCGATTGTGACCAGGCCTGGATTCACGTGATATTTCGCCTCCGCTTGCTCGAGTTGAAGCTCTCTTAGTTCTTCGATCTGAAGAAGCTCCCCGAGTAACACCAGCAAGCTATATTGTTGGACCCGCCCGTCGCGCAGGGAAATTTCGCCATTTCCCACAAACGCCTCTGGATCGGCCGTTTTGCCGGAAGCTTGGAAACTTCCCTCCAACTTGCCCTGCACGACTCCCTTGGGGCCGCCCGCGTTTGCGATAATCTGATCGGCCAGCACATTGCGAAACTTTACGCTCGTAGTAAACGGAGAATCCTCCGCTTCCGGTTGCATCGCAAAATAGCCGTTGATCTCACCGTTACCGGCGCGCGCGGAAATCTTGGAAAGCTCCAGCACATCCGGCTCGTAACGCAGTGGAGAGCGCAGTTGCTCCAGAAAAAAACGGTTCTGCAAGGAAATTCTCGCCACCTTCGTATCGCCGTGGAGCGCCGAGGCGCTGCGGATGGTGGTGCGAAAGTCTACCCCATTAAAACTCGCAAGGAGCCTGCCTGCATGATCGAGAAAACTGAAATTGCCATTCTTAATAGTGACGCGTCGAACCTCGGGAGGCATTGCCAGTCTGGGTTCCTGTTTGGGAGGTTGATCGTTGACCGTTGCCTGAACCGGAGAAGGAAGATTCGCCGGAGTAACGGCAACAATAGGAGAGGTGTGTGTTTGAGAGGTTTGCGCGGATTCGCTTTCTACTCCCGGCTGGGACACAGTTGGAACCTCCTTCTTTGTTCCTCGTGACCTGGGTAATTTCCATTTTCCTTCGACGTCCTGCGGCCAAACTATGTTTGGATTGATGAGCGCGACCTCTTTGATCACCAGGCGCCGGGAAAAAAGGGAGAGGAACCGAACGCGCAGCCGAAATGTCTTTGCTTCGAGGAAATGTTTCGCGCCAACTGGCGAACTTTGCCCAATCGTGATACCGCTCAGCTCCAATCCCCCCCAGGGCGTCACGCTCATGCTACGGATTCCCAGCGTGGTGCCCAGGCGCCGGCTCAATTCCTGTTGAATCTTCGCGTGCGTACCTTGCGATTGCACATACAGATTCACGCCGGTCAAGAGAATCGCGCCAAGTCCAATCACCGCCCCTAGAGCAATCAATGAAACCCGGCGCAATCTTTTCACCGTGAGACGTTACGCAGCCCGAGTTTGAAGAAAAGGTGAAAGCCCTCTGCTACTTTTCCTTGTGACCGATACGACTGTCATTCTCAATCCAACCGCGGGCAGTCCGGAACACATTCGGAGCTGGCAGGAACGGATCGAGTCACTCGCTGGCGATTGCCCCGTGCGGGTTACGGCACATTCCGGCGAGGCGGAGGAGCTGGCCAGGCGCGCAGTCGAAGCGGGATTTACGCGGATCGTCGCTGCAGGCGGCGACGGAACAGTTAGCCAGGTAGCAAACGGACTCATCGGCAGCAATGCCACATTGGGCGTGCTCCCAATGGGCACTGTAAACGTTTTCGCGATGGAGCTTGGCTTACCATTGCACAATCTCCGGCGCTGCTGGGACATCATCGAAGACAGAAGCGTCCGTCTGGTCGATCTGCCGAGCGCGAATGGGAAATATTTTGTCCAGCTTGGGGGCGTGGGGCTGGACGCACAGGTGGTCAAAGAGACCAGCCTCGCTTTCAAACGCAGTCTCGGTCCGCTCAGCTATCTTATCTCCGCAGCGCACATCGCGGCGCGGCAACCGCCGAAGCTCTTCATCGAGTCGGAGCATACTGCAGTGGAAGAGGGATCGTTCGTGCTCATTGGCAACGGGCGCCTTTACGGCGGGCCCTTCCCGTTTTTTAAACACGCCATCATCGATGATGGATTGTTTGACGTCGTCGTCTTCAAACGGCTCGGCTATCTCGAAATCGTTAAGTATCTCCAGGACGTTGTATTCAGCTCCGACATTAAGGCTCCGGAAATCGAATATTTTCAGACGCGGCAGTTGCGCATAACGAGCGAACAGGACGTTCCCCTTGAGCTCGATGGCGAACTCGCGGGCAGTTGCCCGGTTGATTTCCGAATTCGGAAGAGAGCGGTTCGCGTTTTGGCGCCTCCGCCCTGAGCGCTGATCATTTTTTGTTACATGTGTAACATGAAGTTGCACTTGTTTTGCGCACTCTGCGTCATAAGAGCACGCTAACCAGCTGGTCTTCGCTGAAATCCGCGTGATGTTCTGCACGATGGCTCGCAGTGATAATTGGATTCGCGAAAAAGCTGCTGCTTCAATTAATCCGGCACAGGTCGAAACTGCCCTGATTCATCTTAGGGAACACTGGCCGGAAACCGCCCAGCCTCTTGCCAGCGTTGTCGAACAATTTCCGTTGGGCGAGGCTGCCCTGCGTCATCTTCTTGCTGTCTCCAGTATTTGCGCGGCGCGGCTCACACACGACCCCGACAGTCTTCTGTGGCTTTGCCAGCCGCAAATCTGCGGTGCGCCTCGCGGCTATGCGGAGATGCTGGGCTACTTGCAGAGATCGGCTGGCAACTCGATCGCAGACCAGGGTTTTTCTGCCCTTCGTTTCTGGAAGGGCCGTGAGATGACGCGCATCGCCGTACGTGAGCTTGCAAACGTGGCGTCGCTGGAAGAAACCACCGGTGAGCTTTCGCAGGTGGCGGAAATTTGTATCCGCAATGTGTTCGAACATTGGGACGCGGAATTGCGGCAACAATATGGTTCGCCCAAGGCGGAATTCGCCATTCTTGCGCTGGGCAAGCTTGGCGGCGGAGAGCTAAATCACAGCTCGGACGTCGATCTTCTCTTTCTCTACAGTGAGGAAGGCCAGCTCACTGCACACATTTCCTATCACGAATTCTTTAACCGGCTGGGAAAAAGAATCCTCGAAACGTTTTCAACTCAGCATCCGGCTGGCTCGCTCTTTCGCGTCGATCTGCGTCTGCGACCGGAAGGCTCGGCGGGGCCATTGGCCCGCTCGCTCGAGAGCATGGAAAATTATTATGCCGGGTTCGGCGAAACCTGGGAACGTCTTGCGCTGATCAAGGCGCGCGGAATCGGCGGCAGCCGCGAGCTGGCTTACGAATTCCTACGACAACATCAGCCTTTTATTTACCCCAAAAGTGCGTCGCCCGACTTGCTGGATGAAATCGCCAGTATCAAGCGGCGCATCGAGCGCGATATAGTCGGCGCGGACAAGCTGGAACGCGATGTGAAACTTGGGCGCGGCGGGATTCGCGAGATCGAATTCATCGTGCAGACCTTGCAGCTTATCCACGGAGCGCGTCATCCGTTCCTGCAGGAACCAGGTATGCTCAAGGCGCTGCGAGCACTTCGTCAATTGGATCTTCTTCCGCGCGAGGAAGTGCTGACTTGCGATAATACGTACCGATTTCTCCGCCGCGTGGAACATCGTTTGCAGATAGAGGGCGAACAGCAAACGCATATTGTTCCTCGAGACGCGGAAGCGTTGCGACGCCTCGCACTCAGCCTCCGGTTTGCGTCTAGTGAGCATTTCACTGCGGCGCTGCAGGAAAAGATGCGCGCAGTGCGTCCGATTTTTCAACGGATTGTTTCAGCAACCTCCACGGTTCCGGCCAGATTACCCAGGGCAAACGATCTTGAAATTTTCAGCGATCAGAAACGCGCGACGAAAGCTCTTTCCGCTCTCGTACAGGGCGCTGCCGGTTTTCATATCGCGCCGCGCACACGCCAGATCTTTCGCAAGCTGCGTCCGGACTTGCTAGGATGGCTTGCAAAGACTGCAGACCCGGATGCGACGCTCAATCAATTCGTTCGCCTCGTGGAAGGTTATGGTTTGCGCAGTCTGTTCTTTGAGCTCCTGGTCGCAAATCCTCGATTGCTGGAGCTTGTTATTAAGACCTTCGATGCCAGCCGCTTTGCCAGCGAGCTTTTGATTCGCCGTCCGCAGCTTTTGGAGGACATCACTCGAGATCCAACATTCGGTGAACCACGGTCGGTAGCAGAAAATTTAAGGCGCCTCGATTTGTTAGACGCAGATGCAAACAATCTCGACCCCATACGCGCCTACCGGCAGAGGCAACTGTTGCGCATCATCCTGCGCGACGTGCTTGGACTTATCCAACCGGCGGCGACTTTTGCCGAGCTTTCCGATGTCGCGGAAGCGTGCCTGGTTTTCGTCGCGAAGCTCCTCGCAAGTCAGCAGCTGACCGTCATCGCGCTCGGAAAATTTGGAGGACGCGAGATCAGCTACGGCGCGGACCTGGACGTCTTGTTTGTGGGCGATGACGTTCGCGCCGCGCAGAATCTTATGATCGCCATGGCGCAGCCAACTGCAGAGGGGAACATCTGGGCGCTGGATGCAAGGCTGCGTCCTGAGGGCGAAAAAGGCCCGGTTGTCTGTTCTCTCGAAACCTACGAGTCGTACTACGCAGGCCGAGTGCAGCCTTGGGAATTGCAGGCGCTGACTCGCGCACGCAGCGTCAGCGGGTCGTTGCAAAACGAATTCATGACGATTGCAAAACGCGCATGGCGTCGCGCATGCCAGGATGCCGACCTTTTCATAAAAATTGATGACATGCTTGAGCGCATTCGGCGTGAGCGCGGAAGCGGATCGGATTTTCTCGATTTGAAGACCGGAAACGGCGGCATCATAGAAGCGGAGTTTCTCGTTCAAGCATTGCAGATCCGCGGAAATATCTGGGAACAGAACTGGGAGCGCGCCATCGATCGCATGCACGAGGCCCGGCATCTAAGCAGCCCGGAGGTTGCGGAGCTGAAAAGCTCTTATGCGTTCCTACGCCGATGCGAACTTGTGCTGCGTCGATATGACAACAAAGGTGGTTCAACGCTTCCGAGCGATCCAGACGAACAACGAAAGTTTGGTATTCGCTTTGGCTACCATGAATTCGACGCTTTCCGTCGCGATTATCTCCATGCTCGAGAGGCGATTC
>Ga0307471_100001473_pt1 | contig 12872 bp, 11 predicted proteins | sample atmos_gasesAM3C__2_FD_204566 | JGI IMG/M metagenome (GOLD analysis project Ga0307471, IMG submission 204566) | Hardwood forest soil microbial communities from Morgan-Monroe State Forest, Indiana, United States - atmos_gasesAM3C_515 | ecosystem: Environmental > Terrestrial > Soil > Temperate... | reverse complement strand
AGGTTCTATTCCTGATGTGGTTTGGGTTGCCCGTGTTTCTTTTCTATTTGTTTCTTTCTTTAAACAAGGCTGCGGCGCCAAATTGGGATGGGCTCGCCTTCCTGGGTTTTGGACTGCTGGCAATTTATTATTGGTGGGAGCGTCTTGAGGCGAGTGCCCCCTTACGCCTCGGCGCGGCGATCGCGATGCTGGTTGGATTGACCATGAGCGCGGTGGCCCTCGATACAGACTTGCTGCGTGTGGTTGGATACAAGTTGCAGCGAAGCGACCCGAGCAACCGAATGCGCGGCTGGAAAAGCGCCACGAGCGCGTTGGAAACAATGCGCAGTGATCTGGAAACAAAATTGGGTGAAAAACTTTTTCTTATTGCTGACGCGCGTGACCGGGCTTCGGAGATTTCCTTTTACCTGCGGGATAAACGAGCCGAGGGGCCGGGTCATCCGCCGGTTTACATTCCCGAGTCGCAGGACATGGTGAATCAATTCTCGTTTTGGCCGCGCTACGATGAATTTGTTGAGCTAAAGGCGGGTGCGCCGCGGCCAGAGAGCGAAGTTTATACTGAAGAAAACGGAATCAATTTGTTCGTTGGACGCGACGCGCTCTTTATTCGAGACGGCAAAAAGCAACGCGTGCCGCACAATATCAAAGCCGGCTTTCAATCGACCGAGCTGATTGGCACGATTCAAGTATCGCGCTATGGGAAGCCGCTGCGAACCTGGCAGGTGTTTCTCTGTCGAAATTACCGGACACTTCCATTGTGAACGAGGTGACAAATTCGCCGTCATTCTCTGTGGTCGTGCCGCTTTACAACGAGGAAGCGAACCTGCCGATTTTGCAGGAAGAGTTGCGCGCTGCGCTGAGCGGACTCGATTACGAAATCATTTTTGTCGATGACGGATCGGTCGATCGCACGGCGGAACGGATCGAAACTGCGTCGAATATCCGCCTGATTCGTTTTGAGAGAAATTCCGGACAGAGCGCCGCCATTTATGCCGGCCTCACAGCAGCGAGTGGCGGGACTGTGGTCATCATTGACGGCGATTTACAGAATGACCCTGCCGACATTCCAAAACTGCTCGCTGAAATCGGGCATGGCGCCGATCTTGTCTGCGGCTATCGCGTCAAGCGCCAGGACACACTCGTCAAGCGTGCGACGAGTCGGATTGCAAACGCCGTACGCAGTCGCTACACGAAAGACGGGGTGCGGGACACCGGTTGCACCCTTAAAGCGATGCGGCGCGAGTGCATGAGCACGCTGCTTCCATTCAAGGGCATGCACCGTTTCATTCCCGCGCTGGTCAAAGCCGCCGGCTATCGGTTGGTCGAAGTTCCGGTGAACCATCGTCCCCGTCGCTTCGGCCAAAGCAAGTACGGCCTTGGCAATCGCGCTTTGCGCGCCACTATCGACATGTTTGGCGTGCGATGGTTGCTGTCCCGGCGATTGAATTACAAGATTCGCGAGAAGATGTGACGATGCGACACATGGGCAACGCGGCAAATCTCGCTTGTCAACTTAGACGCTCCCGCTAAGCTTGCCCTCCCGTACCGGGAATTCGCATGTCGTTGGCCAATTTACTTTCTGTCGAGCAAATCATCCCCGAGATGAAAGCAACGGAGCGGTGGGCCGCCATCGTTGAACTGATCGATCTCCTCGTTAGTCTGGGCAAGATCAAAACGGAAGACCGCGATCCCATCCTCGCTTCACTGAAACAGCGCGAAGAAACAATGAGCACAGGCATTGGGTTCGGAATCGCCATTCCACATTGCTCTTCCGACCGGCTCGAGGAAGTCGTGGCTGCGTTCGGAAGATCAACAACCGGCATCGAGTTTGATGCGCTCGACAATGCGCCGGTCAAGTTCGTCGTGCTTTTCATCGTCCCGAAGAATCAATTTCAAACGCACCTCCGTACTCTTGCCTCGATCGCAAAATTTCTGAACGATCGCTCTGTGCGCGAGAGCCTGGCCAGCGCAAAATCCGCTGACGAAATTTTGTCGATCTTTCGCGATCGTTCGTAAGCTGTAGTTGTCGATTTCTGGGCGACGCGGCGCGCGGATGCAAAAGACCTCAGCGTCGCGCCTCGCAGAGCGATGCGGCTACAAATTGACCTCTATTACCGATGGAAACTTTTCAATCACTTCTCGGAAAGAAGCTTTCCAACGCCTTGGCCGCTGCCGGCCTGCCGAACGCAGGCGAATTAACGCCAGCAACCGATCCGCGCTTCGGCGATTACCAGACGAATGCGGCTCTGGTGCTCGGAAAGCAGCGGGGCGAAAATCCGCGTGAAATTGCGGAGAAAATCGTCGGGCATCTTAATGTTGGCGACCTTTGCGAACCGCCAGTAATCGCAGGTCCCGGTTTCATCAATTTTAAATTGCGTCCTGGCGCTGTTGCTGAAAAAACCGCCGACGTCCTGGGCGATGAAAGACTCGGCGTCGCGGAGACAGAATCGCCTCGCCGCATCGTGATTGATTTCGGATCGCCAAACGTGGCCAAGCCGATGCACGTCGGCCACATCCGGAGCACCGTCCTGGGCGACGCGCTGGCGCGTATCGCGACGTTTCTCGGGCACGAGGTGATCCGCGACAATCACATCGGCGACTGGGGTACTCAATTCGGCATGGTAATTTACGGCTGGAAGAACCTGCTGGATCAGCGCGCGCTTCAGCGAAATCCACTGGCAGAGATCGTCCGCATTTACAAGGAGACGAACGCGTTGGCGACCAGCGATCCCAGGGTTCGGGAAGCCTGTCGCCAGGAACTGGTAAAACTGCAAGCAGGCGACAAGGAAAACATCGACATCTGGAACGAATGCGTCGCCTTCTCCATGCAGGACTTCGAGCGCGTGTACGAATTGCTCGATATTCATTACGACATCCAGTGCGGCGAAAGCTTTTACAACGACCGGCTCCCAGGCGTAGTCGAACGCTTGCTCACATCCGGAATTGCTGAGATCAGCGAGGGCGCGGTTGTCGTTTTCTTTCGCGATATCCCGGAGTTGGCGGACAAGCCATGCATCATCCGGAAACGCGACGGCGGATTTAACTACGCCACCACCGATATCGCGACAGTCGATTATCGCCTCGACGATTTGAAAGCGGACAGTGTTTGGTACGTGGTCGGCGCCCCGCAAACGCTACATTTCAAACAAATTTTCGAGATTGCCCGGCGACAGGGTTATCAAGCCGATCTTCGCCACATCACATTTGGCAGCATCCTGGGCGAAGACCGCAAACTGATGAAAACGCGCTCAGGCGAAAACGTGCCGTTGCGCGAACTGCTCGAGGAAGCATTCCGGCGCGCGCGCAAGATTATCGAGGAAAAAAATCCGGACCTGAGCGAGGCAGAGAAGATCGACGTCGCACAGAAAATCGGAATCGGTGCGGTCAAATACTCTGATCTCTCACAGTACCGGATGACCGATTACGTTTTTTTATGGGACAAAATGTTGTCCCTCCAGGGAAATACAGCACCGTATTTACAAAACGCATATGTGCGAATTCGCTCGATTTTCCGCAAAGCTGGCGAATCTCCTGTAGCCACCCCCTTGGGGGGCGTTACGGAGAAGACCGGTCACAGGCCCGTGGCCACAACGCTCACCCTAACGAATCCTGCCGAAATCAATCTGGCCAAACGTCTGTGTCAGTTTGCGGAGATCGTTCCCCAAGTACTGAACGACTTCCGTCCGAACATTCTGGCAAATTACCTCTTCGAAGTGGCGAACGGCTTCCATACATTCTATGAGGCTTGTCCGGTTTTGAAATCGGAAGAACCGGCGCGCAGCTCGCGACTGGCCTTGTGCGATCTCACCGGGCGCGTTCTGCATCGCGGCCTCGATCTTCTCGGGATCAAGGTGCCGGAAAAGATGTAAGCGCTCTGTCATCCCGGGCGCAGCGGCGAAGTCGACGGATCCCGCTGAATTAGCTTTTGGTTTCGCAACGTGATTCCTCGACTTCGCTCGGAATGACAGGAAATTGCATCTGTGCCCGCAATCCATCCGCGCATTCCAACCTGCACCTACCGATTGCAATTCAATCGTTGGTTCACTTTTTCGCAGGCACGCGAGATCGTCCCATATCTCAACGCGCTGGGAATCAGTGACGTGTATGCATCGCCATATTTTCAGGCGAGCCCGGACAGCCTGCACGGCTACGACATCACCGACCACAACAAACTCAACGCAGCGATCGGTTCGCGCGAGGATTATGAGGCGTGGATCGGCGAGCTCCATGCGCATGCGATGGGCCAGATCCTCGACTTTGTCCCGAACCACGTGGGGATTGCTGAACCGCTCAATGAGTGGTGGATGGACGTGCTCGAAAATGGGCCGAGCTCCAGATACGCGCCTTATTTCGATATCGACTGGCAGCCGCTGAAGTCCGATCTTCGCGGTAAAGTTCTGCTGCCGATATTGAGCGATCAATATGGGCGCGTTCTCGAGCGCGGTGAGCTGCAAGTGCGCTTTGAAGAGGGAACGTTTTATTTGCTCTACGGCGAGCGCAGACTGCCGATCGCCCCGGGGACCTATCGATACGTTCTGGAAATTGCGTTGCGAAATCTCTCTGAACACAAAGAGGAAGACTTCTATGCGGAACTGCAAAGCATTCTGACTGCGCTCGAATATTTGCCAAAACGCACCGAAACCGATCCAAAACGCATCGCGGAGCGGATTCGTGAAAAGGAAATTATCAAGCGGCGTCTGGAACGCCGTTGCGCGGAAGCACCGCAAGTCCAACAGGCAATTGAAAAGGCGCTCGTCCAGATCAACGGGGAGCCCGGCGACCCCCGCAGCTTTGATGCGCTGGATCAACTGCTCAACGCGCAGTCTTATCGGCTGGCGTTTTGGCGAGTCGCCGCAGAGGAAATTAATTACCGTCGCTTTTTTGATGTGAACGACCTGGCCGCAATTCGGGTCGAGCTGCCAAAGGTCTTTGACGCCATTCACCGACTCGTTCTTGAGTTGGTGAGCGCAGAAGCAGTGACAGGACTTCGCATCGATCATCCCGACGGTCTTTATCTGCCGCGGGAGTATTTTGAAAAGCTTCAGCAGCGTTCCGCGAAAGCACTCGGGATCGGACTCCCCAAGGACGGGCGGGCCATTTACATGTTGGCCGAAAAAATTCTGATGGGCTCCGAAACGCTGCGCAAGGATTGGCACGTACACGGAACCACCGGCTACGATTTTGCGAACCAACTGGTGCAGTTGCTGGTTGATTCCTCGGCCGAAACACCGATCACAAAAACGTTCCATCGCTTCATTGGCCACTCGATGCCGTTTGGACACCTGCTGTATGCAAAAAAACTGCAGGTCATGAAATTGTCGCTGGCCAATGACGTCGATGTGCTGGGCAACATGCTCGACCGGCTTTCCGAGCAAAGGCGCTGGTATCGCGATTTCACGCTCGAGGCGCTTTCGCGCGCGGTGCGTGAGACCATCGCTTGTTTTCCGGTTTACCGAACGTACCTGGCGCCCGGACAGTCGGTGACTGAGGAAGACAGGCAGATTGTCGAACGCGCCATCGCCGCAGCGAAGCGGCGCAATCCGGCCATGGAAGAGTCGATCTTCAATTTCCTTCGCGATGTGTTGCTCTTTCGCTTTCCGCCAAACCTCGACGCCAAGGCGCGCGCCGAGCACATGCATTTCGTTCTGAAGTTTCAGCAGGCTACGGGACCGATCATGGCCAAGGGGCTCGAGGACACCGTGTTTTACATTTACAACAGGCTGGCGGCGCTGAATGAAGTGGGCGGCGAGCCGCAACAATTTGGGTTAAGCGTTGCGGCATTTCACGAGCGGAATATCGATCGACAGCACAATTGGCCCGCGTCGTTGCTGGCCACTTCGACACATGACACAAAACGCAGTGAAGATGTGCGCGCTCGAATAGTGGCGATTTCTGAAATCCCGGAGCTTTGGCGGCGCTCCTTGCAACGGTGGCGTGCTCCTAATCGTCGCTGGAAGCGAACGATCCACGACGTCGAAGCCCCGGACGCCAATGAAGAATATCTGCTCTATCAAACTCTGTTGGGAACATGGCCGATGCGCGCCAACGGCGAACCAGAAACGGCGGCAACACCGGATTACACCGAACGAATTCAAGCGTACATGGCCAAGGCGCTTCATGAAGCGAAACTCAACACTAGTTGGATCCAGCCAAACGAAGAATGGGACGCAGCGATGCGCGATTTCGTCGCGAAAATTCTGGATCCATCTCCGCGAAATAAATTCATTCCAGTGCTTGTTCCGATCGCGAAGGAGGTTGCACAGCTCGGCGCCGTCAATTCCCTCACCCAAATATTGCTCAAGCTGACTTCGCCGGGAGTGCCCGACATTTATCAGGGCAACGAGATTTGGGATTACAGCCTGGTCGATCCCGACAATCGGCGCCCGGTCGATTACAAGCGACGTCGTGAAATGCTCGAATCGCTGGCAACAGCCAATGCCCACGACGTTGTGCGCGACTGGGCTGATGGCCGGATTAAGATGTTTCTAACGCAGCGCGTCTCGCAATTTCGGCGGGAGCACACTGAGCTTTTTCAGCATGGAGAATATTTGCCACTCACGCCGAGCGGCACACTGGCCGAATGCTGCGTCAGCTTCGCCCGGGAGCTGGAAGACCAATGGATTATTGTAATCGCACCGCGACTTTCTTCCCATGTTGGCTTTCCGCCGATCGGTGAGAGTTGGAAAGACACAATAGTCGAACTTCCTGAAACGCTTCCGTTAGTACACGCGCACGATCTTTTTAGCTGTCGTCCTATTCCTGTGCAGGATCGAGGAGTGAAAATCGCCGATGCATTGTCGATCCTGCCGTTCGCCGTGATCACGAACCTGTAGCCGCTTCGCTGTGCGAAGCGTTGCCCAGAGAGCGACGGCTATGGATTACGCGCGCAGTCTTCCGAAAAGATCGACAAGCCACCTCGCAAAGTTGCCAAGATTTGTCAGTAAGTCTGAGGCGAAACCTGCAAACGTAATCTGGGGGGACGCAAGAATGAGCATCACGCTTAGCAGGAGCAGGTTCATCATGTAGATCACGACCAGCGAGAAGAACGTGCCCTGATCGCTCAGATCGGTTTGATTTTTCGGAATCATCCAGCACGTGAACGTGAAATGGAACGCCCACGTGGCGCCGATCACAGCGTAAAGCCATCGGCCGTACGGCTGCATATTCACGAAAAGGCTGAACGCGCCATAGATTGCGATTGCCAGAATGCTGTAGAGCGGGAAAAAATACGGCGCGAGTGCGATCCAAAAGTTGGCCTTGTTAGTAACTACATGCCCACCGTCACGGCTAACGCGAAACCGGCTGACGCGTCCACCCATCAACCAAACCCAGAGCGCGTGGGTCAATTCGTGTCCGAAAACATAAATGAGGATCGGGCGCGGAAGACCGAAAAACGCGATCAGCCACAGAATTGCGCCCAATGAAAAAAACCAGAATTCTTCGCCGGCCCAAAGACGTTGCGTGACCGCTGCGCGCGCGAAAGCGGTAAAAAATGTCTGACTCAGAATTGCGCAGATCGGCAACAGAAAAATCGCAAAAACGAATTTCACCCAGCGTGTCGGCACTGTGAGCGGATCCGACACCAGAACAAGTGTTCGCGCCCGAGCGACATTGCGAACAACTCTCCGGCCGCGCTTGGAATTGCGCTTTCCGCGATTGTTTGCCGATCTTCTCTTTCTTGCAGCCAAAGTTGCCGCAGATTACGCAGAGTTAGCCAGCTAAAATCAAGACGGAACCGCGAGATTGCAGATAGAGCTGACGAATCAGAAGGCAGGCGCTCCGCCTGCAAATATCGAGACGTTACCCGACAACGGCGATCACGCGCGTCCCATGTAGGCCCCAGTGCGCGTGTCGATCTTGATCGTCTCGCCTTCCTTGATGAAGAGCGGGACGTTGATGGTCTTGCCGGTCTCGAGCGTCGCTGGCTTGGTCACATTGCTCGCTGTGTCGCCGCGTAGTCCCTCTGCGGATTCGGTTACTTTGAGGCTGACTGATGCAGGCAACTCAACCTCCACTGGTTTGCCCTCTGCGTAGAGGACCTGCACGGAAAGATTTTCCACCAGGTAATCTTTGGCCTCGCCGATCAGATTCTCTTGCAACGTGATCGTGTCGTACGTCTCAGGATCCATGAAATGATACCCGTTGCGATCCTTGTAACTGAATTCGAGCTGTTTTCGCTCGATCTCGACCAGCTCCACCTTGTCGGTCGAGCCAAAGCGAACATCGGCGCTCTTGCCAGTATTAATGTAGCGGATAATCGCCTGGACGAAGGCGCGCAAATTTCCGGGCGTGCGATGATGGACTTCGAGTACAATGGCGGCGTTGCCATTGTATTTTATGGCCATTCCTCTGCGAAGATCGTTGGCTGCGGGCATGATTTCTGTGAGGTAATTGGTTAAAAAGTTACATCGCTACAACGTAAGCGTCGCAACGTCGACGCGGGGACGCGAAGGTTACACGCGTCCGGTGAGATCGCAACTTTCCGGGAGCGCGCTATAGCAATTTCAACCGCGTCAGGTCCTGCGAATCGACGATACCAACAGGCACGTCGTCATCATCAACCACGACCAGGTCGTCGATGCGATGGCGTTCGAGCAGATTAAGAACCTCAACAGCCAGCTTATCTTTGTGCACTGTGACTGGGTTCAACGTCATCAGGTCTGCAACGAGTCGTTCGCCGATCTTTGAATCGAATTGAAAATGCCGTACGAAGTCGCCATGGGTAAAAATACCGAGCAACTTCTGATTTTCGTCGGTTACAACTGCCGCGCCGGCACGCACGCTAGTCATTGCCTTCAGCACGTCACGCACGGATGTGTCGGTAGAAACAATCGCCATGGCTTCGCGTGGCCGCATGACCTGGTGCACACGCATCAGCATGCTGCGGCCGATCATTCCACCGGGATGAAACTTCGCAAAATCTTCCTTGTCGAAACCGCGCGCTTCCAGCAGCACCATCGCCAGCGCATCGCCGAGCGCGAGCATCACCGTGGTGCTCGACGTCGGAGCGAGGTTTAACGGGCAAGCTTCCTGTTCGATGTTTACGTCGAGAAACAGATGCGCGTTCTGCGCGAGAGTCGATTTCGGATCCCCGCACATGGCGATGATCCTGACTTGGAAGCGGGCGATCGCCGGTAGAATCCGAACCATTTCTTCCGTCTCCCCGCTTGCGCTCAAAGCAAGCACAACATCGCCGTCGGCAATTACCCCGAGGTCGCCATGCAACGCGTTCGAAGAATCGAGCACCACCGCCGGCGACCCGGTACTGGTGAGAGTGGCGGCGATCTTTGCTCCGATGTGTCCTGACTTACCAACTCCGACGACAACGACTTTGCCCCTTGCATCGGCCGTCTCTTTAATCAGTTCAACGGCTCGGGAGAAATCTTCGCCGAGACGCTCCCGCAATCTCTTGAGCTCAAAAATTTCTATGTCCAGGACACGTCCGGCCTTTTCAAGATAGTCCATCGAACTATATAATGTGGGCAGGTGTGATGACGGGCAAGGATTTGCACGTCTGGAATGAAAGGAAAAAACATGAAAACATTAATGATCGCAATCGTAGCCGCACTGGTTACAACCGCTTCGGCACAAGAATTCAGGGCACCAATCGGCCCGCAAAAGCCAGTGCGTGCGATGGCCACTCCGCCGCCCCTTTTACAACGCCCTGCGGTCGAGGGAGTGATCCCGCGAGGACTTAGCGATGGCCGTAACCCGTTCCAGATGCTCAATCCCTGGGCACCAGCGCGCTACGGCACATGGGTAGAGAGTACGTCGTTCGACCCGAACCACCCCGGGAAATGGAACGGCATTAAACTCTTCGAGATTATCTTTTGATTTAGGGTTACAGAGCGCACGCGACAGCCGTGCGTTCCCTAAAAAGACGCCTCGGGCCTGATGTCGTGGGCCTATTGTTCGTAACGCACGACTTGCGCCGACGGTTTGCTCACCTCCAGTTGCGCGCTCACTTTTTGGATTTGCGCAGACTGCTCTTTGAGCTGGGCCGTTAACTTCGCGACAGTGGCTTGCAATTCCTCAACTTTGCGATTGAGCATGGCTTGCTTGGCGGCGTCGGGAACAGCTTTGGGCTGGACGCGTTGGGGAGAAAATCCACCCGGATCGGATCCATCGACCGTGAACGTGCCCAACCTTCCATCGGAATCGATGAGCACGAACGCGAACGTCGCGGCGGAAACCGGCGCACCGAAGATGTTGTCGATAAAGCACCGGTCACTTACCTCGCCAAAAACACTGTGCACACCAGAGTGGTGGCCAATGATGACATTGTTATTGGCTACGGTGATACCAGACCCGGCCACTCTGCCCACGGCCACGTGGTTGCTAGTGCTCACGTTACTCTGGAGCGCTAAATTACCGATGGCCGTGTTGTTGGTGCCGTCGATGTTACTTTCGAGGGGACGAACACCTAAGGCCGCATTGTTGAAGCCGGTGGTGTTAGCGATGAGCGCCTGAAAACCGGCGGCCGTGTTGGAGCCGCCGTCGTCGTTCTGCAGCGCGCTAAAACCGATCGCGGTGTCGCCGCCCGCGTTGCCGTTAAGACGGGCCCGGTCTCCAACGGCTGTGTTGTTGGATCCGTCAACGTTGGCAAACAGGGCGAACGCTCCATTGCCCGTATTGTTGACGCCCGTGCTGTTGCTCAAAAGCGTTCCAGCGCCAGTGGCCGTATTTTCACTGCCAGTGTTCACCAGTAGCGTTGCACCGCCGACGGCCGTGCAGAAATTACCGTCGCTGAGGCTTAGCAGCGAGTATATGCCGAATGCTGAATTGTAAATGCCGGTGGTAAGGCTCGCCAGGGCGAACTGCCCATCCGCCGTGTTGCTTATGGGAAGAGGACCCGGATCTGGTGTGTCTGTGGCGCTTTGCACTTGTTGGCAAAGCGCAAAGCACACCAGCATAAACGGGATGAGAAATGAACGGCGTAGCAAAGGCGGGTGATTTGTTGAATTTCCGAAGTATTGGGTAACCGGTGCGAGTGTTTGGAGGATGATCGTTTTCATAATGTGCCCATTTTTGCGCCGTTCGCGGTTTTTTGGAAATACGCAGAATTGCGTACGAATTCTATTGGCCGGCGCTCCCGATTCCTGTTAAGAAAGCCGACAGGAAGACTTCTATGTCCCAGACAGAACAGGGCAGTTTGGAGGCATTAGCTTCGTTAGCGCTGACGCCGCGCGAAGCCGAAGTCCTTTTCTGGATTTCACAGGGCAAGAGCAACCACGATATCGGTGTTATTCTCGGCGCAAAGACCGGCACTATTTGCAAACACGTCGAACATATTTTTGGCAAGCTCAATGTAGAAAATCGCACGGCCGCTGCGGTGGTGGCGCTCGAAACGTACCGCTCCGCCGCGCCGGTACCTGAAAGTAAACCTGGTCAAGCCTGGCCTGCGATCACCGGGTTGATCACGACGCAGCTCTGTGCGGTATGGTCAGATAGTTGCGAATTTTGCGACGAAATCGCGCGCCTGGTAGCCTGAGCCGGATCGCCTGACGAGCGCACTTACAAGCCCTTTTTTTCCGCCTCAGGCGCCGGGACGTCAGAGGCTCTTGCTGGTTAGTGCTCCCCTTGCGTGAGCTGCGCAAAAAACTTTGCCAACTGCGAACGCACCGCCTGAAAAGAGAGGTGCTCTAGCGCGCGATGCTCTGATTCACTCACAATGGCGCCGCGTAAATCGGCGTTCTTCAACAAGTCGAGCGCCATCGAAGCAATCTCGGTAATCGCCCGGCCCTCGCCGCAAGTTCTCGAAAATGCAATTCGTTCAATCGCGCCGTCGCCTCCAACACAAGGGATTCGACAGAGGAGAGCATCGCCGGCAACCTGGCCGGGCACATGGCTGCGATCTAGCTGCAAGACGATCTTATGCCGCGCCACGCCCCGTAGATAATCCGGATACGATTTCCGCTTCTCAATTACATGGAGTTTTCCTTCCGGAAATTTCAGCTCGGAAAGCAAACGCCCCGCTTTATATCCATCCAGATTAACGACGGTAACTGGTTCGCCCGTCGCGTCACAAAGCTGGCGCGCAATCAGCAGCGCTGCGAAATGATTGCGCGATGGCACGTCCCATTCGCGTGTGCCAACAAAGATTCCAGATTGCTCGTCCGGGGGCAGACAAAAATTCCATCTTTGATCTTCAACAGGATAAGGCGTCGGAATAAATGCCACGCGCCTCAGGCTCCGGCGAGCGCTCTGATAGATTTCCGCGGCTTCCGGAGTTGTAGCAATGCATCCATCCGCTTGCGCCACAATTTTCATGAAGCGCGATAATCTGGCGCGGTCGCATAGCCGTTGGGCGATCTGATGGAGTCCAGTTTCCTTGAACGAAACAACAACGGTGCGACCATGTTTTTTCAGGTCGGCCAATGCGCGCTCCGAAGCCCGAAAATCGCCGCGCAAAAGCAGGAGAACCGGTGTGTTCTCCGCGATGGCGCGACGCGGGTTATGGTGAAAAACTCCCTGCGTACAGGCAGCAAAGGCGTGGAAGTTGATCGGTGGATGCGCGCCTTCACCTGGCGCGGGCACGCTGCTAAACTCTTCTTCCGGATCGCGCCCACCTGGATTGAGAACAGTCAGTCGAAAATCCTCGGCGCCCTGCAATGTCATTGTTAGATAAGCCCGCGAATCACGCGAATTGACGTGAATTACTCGTGATAAAAATGACGAAACACTAATGACGAAGGAATGACGAAATCAAAAACCCAGCCAAGTACGTCGTCATTCGAATCTCCGTCGGTACTCTTTATTCTGCATTGGCGTCAATCCGCGTGATTCGCGGGTTCAAATCGCTCATTCGTCGGCATCGTGCGGCGGGGGGGTTGCGGATTTTAAAAGGGTTTCATCCTCGCCTTCCTGGTCCA
>Ga0307471_100001472_pt1 | contig 12878 bp, 15 predicted proteins | sample atmos_gasesAM3C__2_FD_204566 | JGI IMG/M metagenome (GOLD analysis project Ga0307471, IMG submission 204566) | Hardwood forest soil microbial communities from Morgan-Monroe State Forest, Indiana, United States - atmos_gasesAM3C_515 | ecosystem: Environmental > Terrestrial > Soil > Temperate... | reverse complement strand
CAGGGAACCGTGGCACAAGCGCGGATCCAAAACGATCTCGACTTGCTTCGACAATTCAAACAAACGGCATGGGATGTTCTGGGTGTGAAACGCGCCGAATCCGTCGCCGTATAAGCGCTTTTTTTTCCCAATTTTATAGACGACCGGTCAAATATAAACACACATAAACTGATAAAAAAGACAGCTAATGAAAACTGACCAGCCAAATCAAGCAGTGGTTTTTCTCCAGACAGTTTCGGGCGCTGTTGCGAACCTGAAACAGCGATTGCAGCAAGATTACGAACAGGCCTACCCAGACTTAGGCCAGCTCATTCATATCGTCATTGATGAAGAAGAAGCCAGAGCTTGGGAACTAACATTGTTTCCTCATCTGCTGCTTCCTGATCTGGTCGAAGCGCATCTGGCAAGCCTCAATCTGCGCCCGGCGCAGACAAAACGCCGCCACGTTTTCGCAGCTCAAGATTTCAATTCTGTTCAACCGTACGAGTCGGCTATCAGTTTCTGCGGCTGATAATCGGCGACAATCAACCAAGGAAAGGAACAAAACCACAATGACCACCAACAACAAAACATTCGAAGGTAAAGTAGCACTGGTAACCGGAGGAACTTCCGGCATTGGAAAAGCGACTGCGATCGCATTCGCTCGTGCTGGCGCAAAAGTAGTTTTGAGCGGACGCCGTGAAAAAGAGGGCGCGCAGGTTGTCGCCGAAATTAAAAAACTAGGCGGCGATGCGGCATTCGTTCGCGCCGATATTGCCAAAGACGCGGACGTGAAAGCAATGGTCAAGTTCGCGGTCGACAAATTCGGCCGGCTCGACATCGCGTTCAACAATGCCGGCGTCGAATGGAAGGGCTCGCTCGAACAGGCGACTGAAGCCGAATATCGACGCATTTTCGACATCAACGTGTGGGGCGTTCTCAATTCGATGCGCCACGAAATCCCAGTGATGCTCAAGACCGGTGGCGGCGCCATCGTCAACACTTCCAGCGTAGCCGGTCACGTCGGTCTCGCGCAGGTGAGCGTTTACATCGCTTCCAAACACGCGGTCGAAGGCTTGACAAAATCTGTCGCGCTCGAATTCGCGAAGCAAAACATCCGCATCAACGCGATTGCTCCTGGAGTGATCGCTACCGAAATGTTCGATCGTTTCGCCGGGGATGAGTTGCGTGATCAGATCGTTTCTATCGTTCCGGTCGGGCGGGTCGGCGCGAGCGAAGAGATCGCCGCAGCGGTTCTCTATCTGGCGTCTGACGCCGCGAAATTCACAACCGGCACATCGCTGGTCGTCGACGGTGGCTTCATTGCCGGGTAAACGTGTGCGTCAGAAACAGGAGAAAAAATGAAGATATTCGTAACTGGAGCGACAGGGTTCATAGGTTCCGCCATTGTCCGAGAATTGATTGAGGCCGGGCACGAGGTGGTCGGGCTCGCTCGGTCAGACGCAGGCGCCAAATCGCTTGCCGCTGCGGGAGCCGATGTGCATCGCGGTGCACTCGAGGATCTCGAGAGTTTGCGCAGCGGTGCGGCCGCTGCGGACGGGGTGATCCACACGGCCTTCATTCATGATTTCTCGAACTATCCAGCCGCTGCCGAGATCGACAGGCGCGCCATCGAAACGCTCGGCGCTGCGCTCGCGGGCTCTGGGCGTTCGTTGATCATTACTTCAGTTACCGCGCTCCTCGCGCCAGGGCGTCTGGCAACGGAAGAAGATGCGCCCAATTCTAGCTCACCGCGCAAGTCGGAAGAAGCAGCTGTTGCAATACGCTCGCGTGGCGCGCGCGTGTCAGTCGTCCGCCTCCCTCCTACTGTGCACGGTGAGGGCGATCACGGCTTCGTGCCGATGCTGATTGATCTCGCCAGGAAGAAAGGGGCCTCTGCTTATGTGGGCGACGGATCCAACCGCTGGCCCGCAGTGCATCGCCTCGATACTGCCCATCTATACAGGCTCGCGCTTGAAAACGGCGCCACGGAAGAAAGCTATCACGGCGTCGCAGAGGAAGGCGTACCGTTTGAAGAAATCGCAAGCGTGATCGGCCGCCGGCTTAACGTCCCGATCGTGAGCAAGACACCCGATGAAGCAGTCGAACACTTTGGCTGGCTCGGGCATTTCGTAGCGATCGATAATCCGACATCGAGCCAGCGAACTCGCGAACTGCTCGAATGGGGGGCCACGCAGCCCGGCTTAATTTCCGACATCGACCGGCCGGGCTATTTCAGAATTTGAGCGTGAATCACCAAAGGAAAGGAAGAAACAAGTGAACAACAACAACACATTCACAGGTAAAGTTGCACTGGTGACCGGAGGAACTTCCGGCATTGGTAAGGCGACGGCTTTCGAGTTCGCTCGCGCCGGCGCAAAGGTAATCGTCTCAGGCCGGCGCGAGAAAGAGGGCGCAGAAGTCGTTAGGCAAATCGAGAAGCTTGGCGGCGATGCGGCATTCGTTCGTGCCGATGTCGCAAAAGATGCGGACGTCAAAGCAATGGTGAAGTTCACGGTCGATAAATTCGGCAAGCTCGACATCGCGTTCAACAATGCCGGCGTTGAGTGGATCGGTCCGCTCGATCAGGCGACCGAAGCCGAGTATCGCCGCATCTTCGACATCAACGTTTGGGGCGTTCTCAATTCGATGCGGCATGAAATCCCTGCCATGCTAAAAAACGGCGGTGGGGCAATCGTCAATACCTCCAGCGTGGCGGGGCACGTTGGCATGGGGCAGGTCAGCATCTACACCGCATCCAAGCATGCGGTCGAAGGCTTGACCAAATCGGTCGCGCTCGAGTTCGCCAAACAAAATATTCGTATTAATGCGGTGGCCCCCGCCGGTGTCGCAACCGAGATGGTCGATCGCTTTGCCGGAAAAGAAGGCCAGATGCGCGATTACCTCACGTCTCTTCATCCGGTCGGGCGCATTGGCGCCAGCGAAGAAATCGCCGCAGCGGTTCTCTATCTCTGTTCGGACGACGCGAAGTTTACCACTGGCACTTCCCTCGTAGTGGATGGAGGAATGCTGGCCCAATAAAGAACACATGTAGAAATCGATGGAGGTATCATAGCAAAATAGACACACGCTAGTCGAAAGCGGAAAGGAGTTAAGTGCTGTGATCACGATCGTAACTTTCTGTGCACTGATTATCTCGCTTTTCGGCGGCTATCTCGATGAACCGAACACACAGAGCCTTGCTTCGATAACCAAATCTATCTTTCAGCATTTAAAGAAAAACTCGCGATGAAAATGAAAAGAGCGCAAAGACGCCAAAAAAGACTTATCCGCGCGGTCTACGCAAACGGTAGCGACAAACGCGGTTATCACGTCGTCTTGACCAGGCAGGACGCAAGGCGGTTTGCGAGCCCGTACTGGCTCACGAAGTGGGTCGGCAAACTTACGCCTCAGACATTAACAGGCTACTAAAAGGAGAAAATGCCAATGAACCCAGCAAGTAGTGATGAAACCAAGCTCGGCGGCAAATTCACGTTTCCTGGTACCCCAATAACCGTGCACCGGATGGGCTACGGTGCCATGCAGCTTGCCGGTCCCGGCGTATGGGGACCACCGCGGGATCCTGGCGCGGCAGTCGCGCTGCTCCGCGAAGCTGTAGCGGCTGGAGTGAATCACATCGACACCAGCGATTTCTATGGACCGCACGTTACCAATCAATTGATCCGCGAGGCGCTGCACCCCTACCCCGACGATCTCGTTATCGTCACGAAGGTTGGCGCTCGTCGCGGAGCAGACAAATCCTGGATTCCTGCTCTTTCGCGCCAGGAGCTAATCGACGCAGTTCATGCCAACCTGAGAAATCTCGGCCTCGACATTCTCGATGTAGTGAATCTCCGCGTTGGTGGAATCTCGGAACCGTCCGAAGGATCGATTGAGAAACCGCTGACCGTGCTCGTCGAGCTAAAGCGGGAGGGACTAATTCGCCATATTGGTTTAAGCAACGTCACGCCTACACAGCTAACGGAAGCGCAAAAGCTAACGGAGATCGTTTGCGTGCAGAATTTTTATAACGTGGCGCACAGGAAGGATGACGGCTTCATCGATGATCTCGCAGGACAAGGTGTTGCTTACGTTCCGTTCTTTCCGCTAGGCGGCTTTAATCTATTGCAATCGGCCGAGCTCGATTCGGTTGCGGAATCGTTAGGTGCTACACCGATGCAAGTGGCATTGGCATGGTTGCTTCACCGTTCGGCTAATGTGCTGCTGATTCCAGGCACGTCATCGGTGCAGCATCTCCGCGAGAACCTTCGCGCGGCTACTCTAACTCTGCCCGCACAGACACTCACCAAATTAAACCGCATCCACGCCGAGCCAGACTAACAAGTTAACTTGCGTGGTTTGTTCGCATTCGGTCCTAGCATGCCGAGTTGACCTACCGAGACGAGAAGGAACGACGCTGCAGAGGCGATGCACGCGGTCGGGCAACTGATCCAATCGCGCTCTGATGAGCGTTGATGAACCGCGAGATTAAAACGAGAAACGCTACTTCTTCAACATTCCCAGTGCGGCGGCAGCTTCGGTTGCGCATTGCCAGAACTTCTCAGTGGCGGGACTGAGTCGTCCTTTTCGCGCAACGACGCCGAAGGAAAATGGCTTCGGCTCGGGAGTGAGTCGCACGAGTTTCACTTGACTGCCGAAACTGAAACCAAGCACGGTCACACCTACTCCCGTGCCGGCTTCGATCGCTGAAATCACACTGATCAAGCTATCATGCTCCTCTATCACTCGCGGCTTCTTTTTTATCGAAGCAAAAACTGCGGCGAGGTAAGCGGGATAATCGGGAAAATCTTCGCGCGTTAATCCGACGAACGGTTCCTTGGCCGCATCAGCGAGCGAGACGGAGGAGCGCCGCGCAAATGGATGGTTCGGCGGGACGGCAAGACGGACTTGCTCGCGAAGTAATTCTTCGAACCGCAAACCACTAAACGCACCGCGTTTTGACGGACGGACAGTAAGCGCCAGCTGTAATCGTCCATCACGCAGGCCAGCCGCGATCTTTTCGCCGGTCCAATCGTGCAGCTTCACATGAACCTTGGGCATTGCCTGTTGAAACGCGCGCAAAGCCGGCGACACAATCTGCGTCCTAAGCGCCGGTGAATAGCCAATCTGTATTTCGGTTTCATCGGCCTGCGCAAAGGCGCGAACCGTTCGCACTGCTTCATCCGTTCGTTCCAAGACCGCTCGAGCTTCTTTGAGAAATAAAAACCCTGCGTCAGTTAATCTGACCGATTTGCCTGTGCGCTCGAACAACTGCACGCCTAGTTCGTCCTCCAGATCACGAATCTGGCGGCTGACGGCCGGCTGCGAAACGTGAAGTTTCTGCGTCGCAGCGCGCAGGACGTTTTCAGCTTCTGCTACCGCGACGAAGTAACGAAGATGCCGCAGTTCCACAGTCGAACGTACTATGCCGGCGCGGCATACCAAGACAAGAAACATCGTCTTTCACATCTCCACAGCGGCAAGTCGATCGTTGTGCATGATGAAAACGGAATTTTCAACCAACGGCCAATACGAGGATGTGGACACAAAACCATATCGTCGTGGCACGGTAACATCGCTTCATGAGCAGAATCGTCTCGCTAAGACTGATGCAGATAGGTCTCCTGACAAAGACAAGAAGCGGTCACTATTTCGGCGACCAACAGTGATTGTCGTAGCTGCGGCTCTCGCAGTTGTCGGGATCGCCTATGGCGCGTTTGCGATGTTTCATTCGTTTACTCATGAAACCACCGACGACGCGTTCGTCGATGTACACACTGTTTCTGTGGCGCCTAAAATCGCCGGCCAGGTGGCCGGGGTGCGTGTGGACGACAACCAATTGGTCAAAAAAGGCGATGTTCTGGTCGAGATCGATCCGCGCGATTTTCAAGTCGCATTAGCGCAGGCCAAAGCGAACCTGGCAAAAGACAAAGCCACGCAAATACAAGCAGACCTAAACGAAAAGCGCGCACTGGATCTTTTTGCTAAGAAGGTCATCAGCACGCAGGAGCGAGATACCAACATTGCAACTGCAGCGTCGAGCAGGGCAAGCGTCCAGGCCGATGAAGCAGCTGTCGAGCAGGCTGAACTCAACCTTGGCTACACTAAAATCAAAGCGCCCATCGATGGCTATGTGACTAAGGAGGCAGTTACTATCGGCGATTACCTGCAGGTCGGACAGGCACTGATGGCACTCGTCCCGCCACGAGTTTGGGTAATCGCCAATTTCAAGGAAACGCAATTGCGCAGTATGCGCCCCGGGCAATCGGCGACTATTTCGGTGGACGCTTACGCGGGCCTCAAATTGCAGGGACGGGTGGACAGCATTCAATCCGGCAGCGGAGCAGCGTTCAGTATGTTGCCCCCGGAGAACGCCACCGGCAACTACGTAAAAGTAGTACAGCGCGTGCCGGTCAAGATCGTGCTCGATGAACAGCAGCAGATGCAGCGCGTGCTTGGCCCGGGCATGTCGGTCGTTCCGAGTGTGACTGTAAGTGACGGGGCCGGTGTCGTGTTCAAGGTCGCAAGCGTCGCGATCATTCTCGCACTTGGCGTTGTTGTCGGGGCGGTGCTGTGGATCGGCCGGGTGCGGAGGGAACAATCATGAGTGCCGATACTGCAGCGTCGCTGCCTAACGAATGGAAACCGAGCGTCAATCCATGGCTGATCGCGATTTCGATCATGCTGGCAACGATTATGGAAGTGCTCGACACGTCCGTGGCGAATGTGTCGCTTCCATACATCGCCGGAAATTTGTCCGCTTCAACCGATGAAGCCACCTGGGTGTTAACCAGCTATCTGGTTTCGAATGCCATCATTCTTCCGGCCACCAACTGGTTAGGCCAGATTTTCGGTCGAAAACGATTTCTCATTAGCTGCATCATTTTATTTACGCTCGCCTCGGCATTGTGTGGCCTGGCCGGCAGCCTGGGGTTTTTGATTATGGCGCGTGTGATACAAGGCGCAGCCGGTGGCGCATTGCAGCCGATATCGCAGGCCGTTCTGCTCGAGAGTTTTCCGCCCCAGAAACGTGGAATGGCCATGGCCGTTTTTGTCATGGGCATAGTCGTGGCGCCGATTCTGGGGCCCACCATTGGTGGATGGCTCACCTATAATTATTCCTGGCGGTGGGTCTTCTATATCAATCTGCCGATTGGCATTCTAGCCGCCGTGTTAACCCGGGCATTTCTCGAAGATCCACCGTACTTGAAACGTGCTTCCACCGCCAACATCGACTATATCGGGTTGGGACTGTTGAGTGTTTGGCTCGCGAGTTTGCAAATCATGCTCGATAAAGGCCAGGAGCTCGACTGGTTCGGCTCCAAAATGATTGTCTGCTGTGCGGTGATCGCCACCGCAGGGTTCATCGGTTTCATCGTGCATGAACTGGTTACGCCATCTCCGATCGTTGACCTTCGGGTATTGACGAATCGCAATTTTGCTGTCGGCACGGCGATGATGCTCCTGGTGGGCGCACTTCTTTACGCCACGACCGCAATCCTGCCGTTGTTCATGCAGAATTTGTTGAATTACACCGCGCTGGCGGCTGGTCTCGCCATGACTCCACGCGGTATCGGCGCATTCGCGGCCACAATCGTTGTAGGTCGCCTTGTGGGGCACATCAGCAACCGGTTTCTGATCAGCGCTAGCGCTCTGCTGATGGCCTATTCACTTTTCATGCTCGGCGATATTAATCTTCAAATAGCTCCCGGTAACTTGCTCTGGCCAATTGTCATCAGTGGCGTGGCGACCAGTTCTATCTTTGTCCCCCTGACTACATCAGCCATGGGTACGCTGAGTCGAGAACAGATGGGTAACGCAACAGGCATTTTCAACCTGGTGCGCAATGTCGGTGGGAGCATTGGCATCTCCATGATCACGACATTAGTTACGCGTCATGCGCAAACGAGCCAGGCGACCCTTGTTTGGCATATGTCGAAGTTTAATTTCAACTTTCAACAACAGTTGGCGCACCTCCAAACGGCCCTCGCGAGCACCACTGGCAACTGGGCAGCGACGAACAAATCGCTCGCAGTTCTTTACGGTATCCTCCAACAACAAAGTTCTCTACTGAGCTATGTGTATGGTTTTCGTTTCTGTGTGCTGGTTTGTCTGGTGTGTGCAGCGCTCGCTTGGTTGTTCAAGAAGGTGGACAAGCCGACCGGCCCCGTGGCGGTGCACTAAGTAAAAGCCAAGTCAGTCGCCAGTCGTCGATTTGGTTTAGAGAAGCGTGAGCTAAGTCCGGCAGTCCGCGAATCGATCGCCGGTTATGCCGCTTCGGCATACTGAGACAAGAAACATGGTCTTTCACAAATGCCACCGGTGAGGCCGATCGTGTCAGCATGAAAAGTTTAACTAACGGAGGACAAATGTATGAGCAGAACAATTGAAGCAATCATGCGACACATGACACTGCCAACCAATGGGCCCGCCAATCCACGGAATGGAACAGAGAAGCTGGAAAAGGAAGTCACCGTGAAAAAGCGGTGGCGGTACATGTGGCCGGAAGCGCAATTCGTGCGAACGATGGCTCCGTTTCGCAGTGACGTACGTGTCGCGTACAATGGCACGGAAGTGGACGGAAAAAGCGTGCTGGACCTAATGACACTCGCCCCGGCGGAAGGGTCAACTGTGCGGATTCGGGCTGAAGGATCCGATGCCACAGAGGCAATGCAGGCGCTCGAGCAACTGATCCAATCGCGCTCTGACGAGAATTAAATGATATGAACGAACAATTTGTTAACGAACCTAACGAGAAGCCGCGGATCCTAATCGTGGATAACAGCTCGCGCTTCGCGCGTAGTGCGCGGCTACTTCTCGACCGAAGCGGGAAATATGTCGCATGCACGGTGATCGATCCGCGCCGCGCATTGGAAACAGCGCGCAGTTTCAAGCCCGACCTCGTGCTTGTCGATCTTATCATGCCCCAGGAGGACGGCCCCGAAGTCGCGGCGCAAATCGGAGCGGATTGGGCGCTGCACGGCGTGCCGATAATTTTTCTTACCTCGCTCATCACAGCTGAAGAGGCAAAAGATGGTCGTCGCGTTTACGGGCACCGGATTCTTCCGAAACCGACAAGCAACTCCGAGCTGATTAAAGTAGTCGAGGAAAACCTCCCGTATTGTGCCGCCGCATGAACACCAATTTTCTTCTCAATCAGATGCTACGAATGGCACAACTGTGTGACCTGCCGACCACGTCGAGAAACAATTTTCTTCGGCAACGTCGCGTCGTCAGTCACGAATTCGGAGTAACTAAAGAAGAGCACAGAACAAAGATTTTTCCTCGTTCAATCGTTAAATTCGATATGCACGGCATCGCGTGCCGACATGCCTGCAACAGTGCCGGCAGAATACGTGCGGGCGTGTGAGCGAGTACGCTGTCGCCCTGCCGGCAAGGAAACAGTTCATTATCGAAGTCGCCCAAAAGAGGTAATGACATTCGCTTCTTCAGTAGCACCTCAAAATCTGACGCAAGCGCCGTCGCAATCGAATGAGAACCTCGTAGCGTGTGAGCGTGAAAGCAAAAGAACGGAGCGGCCGGCGCGACAGCCTGTCCAGCGTCCGACTAGAGGGGCGGCGGCTCCGTAATCTCAGGGTATTTCCTCGCTCTCCCAACCACCTGGTGCAACAGCCGCATGGTCCAGTTGCTATAGCACTACTGCTTTGGCTCTTGTTCTTCGCCGCAAATGCCTTCGCAGTGGTTAGGTCACCTTACCCGCAAAAGCCAGAACGGCCGGATCGCATCATTGTTATTAACGACGGCGCCGTTGATTCCATTGCCAGGCACGGCAAGTAAATCAAACGGAGCTTTCCCACGACGCGAATAAAAAATGATAAAAAAAATCTCTTATCTTGGCCTCGGCACGATGGCCAGCGGTATGGCGCCCAATCTTCTTAAAGCCGGCTACCAACTTACCGTTTGGGATCGAACAGCGGCAAAATGCGAACCATTTGCCAGGAAAGGCGCTCGCGGAAACGAAAACGCCTCGGCCTTAATCAAGGCATTGGAAAACGAAGCCGGTGTTGAAGTCGACGGAGGACGCACTACTATCTAAAATCGACAAGTTCCGAATCAAGTTTCCCTGATTCGATCAATGCTATGAGCCAGCCGGAACAGTATGACGTGCTTGTGCTCGGGAGCGGCACAGGCGGCAAATTGATAGCCTGGACGATGGCCAGCGAAGGCAAGCGAACAGCTTCAATCGAGCGGAAGTACGTCGGCGGAGCGTGTCCAAATATCGCCTGCTTGCCGAGCAAAAACGTCATTCACTCAGCGAAAGTGGTCTCGCTATTTGGGCGACACCAGGAATTTGGAATAGAAACTGGACCGTTCACCGTCAACATGGCCGGGGTCTACGCGCGCAAGAAAAAAATGGTGGACGAGTTGATGAAAGTCCATCTCGACCAATACCGGACATCGGGAGCTGAACTGATCTGGGGGAATGCTCGATTTATCGGACCGCGTACTCTCCAAGTGGCTTTGCGCGACGGCGGCGAACGGACACTGAAGGGTGAGCGCGTATTCGTGAATGTCGGAACCCACGCCGCCATACCCGATATACCTGGACTGGCGGACGCTAAGCCGATGACGCATATCGAGGTGCTGGACTTGCAGCGGCTTCCTGAACATCTAATCGTTCTGGGCGGTGGATACGTCGGGCTGGAGTTGGCGCAGGCCATGCGCCGTTTCGGTAGCCGCGTAACGTTGATTGCGCGAGACCCGCAACTCGCGCCAAAAGAAGATGCCGATGTTGCGCAAGCGATTCTCGAACTATTCCGCGATGAGGGAATCGAGGTTCTGCTGCGCACTCAAGTGCTGAGTGTCAAAGGCAGTTCGGGAGAACGTGTCGAACTGCTAATTGAAGACGAAGCCGGCATGCGAACGGTAACCGGAACAGACATTCTGGCTGCGCTTGGACGCGTCCCGAACACCCAGGGGATCGGTTTGGAAAAAGCGGAAATTGAAGTCACTAAGCATGGGCATATACGAGTGAATGATCGCCTGGAAACGACGGCCCCTAATGTCTGGGCGGTGGGAGAATGCGCCGGGAGCCCGTATTTTACGCACGTGTCCGAGAACGACTTCCACATCATTCACACGAATCTAAATGGCGGGAACCGCAGCACGCGCGGCCGCCTGGTCCCTTATTGTCTCTTTATTGATCCACCGTTGGGACGCGTCGGCGTTAACGAGTCCCAGGCTCGGGCAAACAACATCTCGTATCGAGTGGCGTCGCTGCCGATGGAGGCCGTCTTCAGGCCACAAACTCTTTCTGAAACCCGCGGTTTCATGAAGGTCCTCGTCGATACGCACAGCGATCGTATTCTCGGCTTCGCTGCTCTTGGGCCGGAGGCAGGAGAATTAATGGCTAATGTCCAGGTGGCAATGCTCGCAGGTCAGCCGTACACGCTCTTACGAGATGCCGTGTTCACGCACCCGACAATGGCTGAGGGTTTGGGAATGTTGTTTGCCCGCGTCCCTAAAGCTTAGCGATCAGCTCCAGCGTGGCAAAAGGAGTACCTATGTTTACTTGCTGAGATCCTTCGAGCAGCGGCGCGCTCCGCCTCGACACGACTCAGCGGCGCGTTGGCGCGGCATGTTTCCCTAACTTCTTCAAAAGCCGCAGCACTGTCAGCCGCTCATTTTTTGAAAGAACGCTGACCACCGTTTCCATCGCTGCCGCGTGCTCCCGAAACCCGCGCATGATCAGCGCCCGTCCCTTCGCTGTCAGTTCAACCTGGCGGACGCGTCGGTCGCGAGGGTGATCTTTGCGCGAGACGAGGCCTTTTTTGACCAATCGCTCGACCGCCACGCTGATGGAGCCCGGCGTGAGCCAGACTTTCGGGCCAAGAGTGTTTACCGGGAGCGGTCCTTTGTGAAGGAGCGCCTCAAGCACGCGAAAATCAGAGTCGCCCAGCTCGGTTCGTTCGATGCTCTCCGCGGCATGGGGCATCAGAGCCTGGAAGGCTTTCATCAGCACGAGCCAGACGTGAACGCCACTGGCGTCCTGCATTTTGGTGACCCGTTTTCGTTGCACAAAATTATTTATTGACTACAATTATATTGATGTCAATATACTTTAAATCAAACAACGAATATTACCATGAAAATTACTTCTATCATCGCCCGTTTCCTGCTCGGCCTTATCTTCCTGGTCTTCGGACTCAACGGCTTCCTCCACTTCATTCCCAGCCCTCCGCCGTCCGGAACGGCCGGCCAGTTCGTCGGGGCGCTCTTTGTCTCTCATTATCTGGTCCCGATATTTCTGCTCCAAGTTATTTCGGCGGTCCTGCTCCTGGTTAATCGGTACGTCCCACTCGCGCTTACCCTGCTCGCTCCAATCATCGTCAACATTTTGCTCATTCACACATTGATGCTTCCGAGCGGTCTGCCTTTGGCTCTCGTTGTGACGGCGCTCTGGATCGTTGTGTTCCTGAGCGTCCGTTCCGCGTTCGCCGGTCTTTGGCAACAGCGCGTTGCGGCTCAGGTGCTGCGCTAACGAAATCGCAACAAAGAACAACAAGGAATAGCCATGTCGTTCAGCAATAAAAAATTAATCGCCGTGATCGGCGCAACCGGGCAGCAGGGGAGTGGAGTCGTCCGTGCTCTGCAAGCCAGCAGCCAATTCAAGGTGCGCGCTCTGACTCGCAGTCCAGGCAACCATCGCGAACTTGCCGACGAAGTCGTCGAAGCGGATTTAAACCGACCGGGAACCCTTAAAGCTGCATTTGAAGAGGCGCATGGGGTCTTTCTGGTCACCAATTTTCGGGAACCAGGTACCGACGAGCGCAAGCAGGCAACGCCGGCGGTACGCGCTGCCAAGGATGCCGGTGTCAAACACTTTGTCTGGTCCACGCTGCCTAATGTAGAAGCGATCTGCGGCGGCAAGTTCGACG
>Ga0307471_100001471_pt1 | contig 12878 bp, 11 predicted proteins | sample atmos_gasesAM3C__2_FD_204566 | JGI IMG/M metagenome (GOLD analysis project Ga0307471, IMG submission 204566) | Hardwood forest soil microbial communities from Morgan-Monroe State Forest, Indiana, United States - atmos_gasesAM3C_515 | ecosystem: Environmental > Terrestrial > Soil > Temperate... | reverse complement strand
CTGCGAACAAGGTGAAAGGCTTGACTGGTGGCGCTCCGGAGTATTCAACGCATTGTTCGTCGGCGGGGCGTTCTTCCTGTTGTGCGCGCTGGTTCGGAGGCTACGCGGTCCCAATCCTCTGGTGGCCCTGCCTTATCTGTTCAAGTGGAATACCATGCTGCTGGGATCCCTGCTGTTCTGGTTTCGCTTCACGCTTTGCACAACCATTATTCTGGTCCCGCAGGCGCTGGCCATCCGCGGGTTCGAACCCGACCAGATTGGACCTGCGATCATCTGGAGCGCTGTTCCACTTATTCCCCTGGCGTTTACGGCCGCGCTTCTGTTGCTGCGCAAATTTGATTCCCGTCTTCTCCTCGCCATCGGCCTTGCTTGTACCGCCTTTGCTGCCTGGTTGAATTCTCAGTACAGTAGCACGTGGGCAGCCGAGAACTTCTACCGCACTGAGTTGCTCACCGGCACCGGGCAGGCTTTTGCTTTTATCGGACTTGTCGGCTGCATCGTGCTGCAAGCAATCTTCGCAGGGGCTTTGGCGAAACCTGAGTGGGTCCTGACCTTTTCGGCTTTCTTTCACACCATCCGTATATTCGGCGGGACCGCAGGCGCCATCTACATGGGCCATTTTCTGGCGCAACGCGAAAAGGTGCACTCGAACCTCTTGGGGCTCCACGTCAGCGGTGGCGACTGGATCACCTATCAGAGCATTCATGCCATGTCGGCGGGTCTCTATGCCAAATCGTCCGGCATGGCCGCCGCGGGAGCGCGCGCCATCGATCTGATTGCGGCCCGACTGCGTCTACAGGCCTACAGCTTGAGCATGGTCGACGGGTTCCTGCTGATCGCATGGAGTTGCGCATGCGCATTGTTCCTGGTCGCTTTGCTGCGCCAATCACCGCTGGACTATGGCGACCTGAGCATGCAACAGCGGATACCAGCCTCCGCGAAGGAGTCGAAATAATGAAACGAAACCCTGCACTCTTCCTACTCGTTGCGATCGCCCTCTTGTGCTCCCTTGCGGAGGCCGACGAAACAGGCAATACGCCGCCTTCGCGCCACATGACACTGCAGGAAGCCGTTCAGTTGGCGCTTAAGCACAACCATGACATCCGCATTGCCGGCTACACGGTCGAGGAGAAACAGCACGCGAAGGAGATCGCGAATAGCTCATATTTTCCCTCCCTACGAAACGACAGCAGCTTCATGCATTTGACGGATACGCAGTTGGTCGAGATCAATGCCGGAAGCCTCGGGGTAGCGGGAGGAACCCAAATTCCTCCGGTGAGCAGCATCATCAACCAGGGAGGGCGCAGCCTGACTACTAGCGGAACACAAATCACCCAGCCCTTGACCACGCTGCTGAAGATTAAGCGGGCAAACGATGTGGCCCAAGCCGAGGTAAAAGTTTCGCGCGAGAAGGCACAGCTTACCGGAAACGACGTAGCGCTCGCGGTCCATCAGGTCTACTACAAGATCCTGATTGCTCAGGCGCATCGTAGCGCCACCGAGGCAAGAATAAAAGCCTCCGAAGATCTTCAGGGCGAGCGTGTCGAGCAGGTGAAGTTCGGCAGTACTCTGGAACAAGACTTGATCGACAGCCGCGCGCAATTGCTGCAGGCCAAACAAGAACTGCTGACCACGGATCTTCAATTGTCAGACCTCAAGCTGAAGCTGAATGACTTGATCGGTCTACCGCTGACCACCCGCCTGGATCTTGATTCTGCTATTGGCGAATTTCACGAGACTTGCCTGCGCGAGGAGTGTGTTGCAGCGGCTATCGCCTCACATCCGGAAATTCGTGCTGCTCGTGCCGAAATGGAGAAAGCGGAGGCTGCAGTCCGTTTCGCCAAGACCGATATGTGGGTCCCCGATGTCGAGGCCTTTGCCCGCTACAGCTACCAGAACAACGTCCCCTTCCTGGCGCGTAACTTTGGCACTTTCGGTATTCACTTCGGCTTTGACGTGTTCGACTCCGGACGCAAGAAGGCCTCGTTGCGCGAACGTGAAGCGCAGCTGTCTCAGGCGAAAGAAAACCTCGCGAAGCTGACCGACGAGGTCGAACTTGCAGTCGAAACTGCGTACAACAAGCTTGACCGGACTCAGCAGATGTTGAAGGTCTCCGAAGAAGTCGTGGCTCTGCGCACCGAATCTAACCGCGTGATGCAGCAGAAACTGTTGCAAGGGGCTGCGCTGAATTCGCAGGCGGAAAGTACAACCGCTCAGGAGTACGACGCCACGGCGCTCCTTCTGCAGTCAGGGCTGGACTACTCGCAAGCTCACGACGAGCTCCTAAATGCGATTGGCCGCACACCCGAATAACCTTTTTGCCGAAAACTTTTGAGGAGGAAACCCTAATTCTTTACGTTCGCAGATTGAAGATTCTGCGCACCGTCGCGAGAACCAAGACCGCCTGATTGCCCGCGCTCGCGTTCTTTAACATGGCCATTGGCGCCTGTAGCACCCTTTCGATGATGCCATGACTAAGTGAATCGATAGCGTTCTCTTGGTCGGCGCTCAAACTGCCCAGGCGTCCGCGCACACGTTGAATTGCATCGCGGCGTACGGCCTCAAAACGCTCTCGTAGCGAAACAAGTGTCGCTGAGATCTCGGATTCAGAAACTTGAGAACCTGGCGTGTCGACACTGGTCATAACTTGTCTCCCTGATGTATGGGGAAGCAAACCGGTCGCCACACCGACGGTTCTGCAATGGACGCGAACTGAGTGCTGCAACAGGAACTGCTGATAGCGACCGTGCTGCCATTGGCAGGCGGATAAGGCAGCCGCTGTCAAAGGCGTGACACTCTGTCACCGGGAAGCAGGAAACCCTGTTCGGAGGATCAGCCAAGTTATCTATTCGCTTACGCTCGCAGAGCAGTTTGGCTGCAAAGGTGATGGAGATGAAATTGCACCGACTGAGAGAAGTGAGGAGCGATTACACGGCTTACTGAAACAGCATGGATAAGACCGCACAACATCGCGGCATCCGTAGGGTGGCCTCCACTCACCTGCCTACGGTTTTTGGGGTCTTCGACTTGATCGGCTTTGAACGAGCAAACAAAGCCAAACGAGAACGCGAAGCTGCCTTGGTGATGACGCTTGGCGATCTGCAAGACGGAGTACCTTTGCTACGCGTTCATTCGCAGTGCCTCACCGGTGAAGTGCTTGGATCTCTGCGTTGTGATTGCCGGGGCCAGTTGGAAGTCGCGATGTCCACCATTGCGGAACAAGGATTCGGTTTGGTCATCTACTTACACCAGGAGGGCCGTGGCATCGGGCTGATGGCGAAGCTAAAAGCCTACGCCTTGCAGGACCAGGGTCTCGATACGATCGAAGCGAACGAAGCTCTGGGTTTTGACGCCGACTGCCGTGATTTCAGTCTGGCAGTGGCTGTCCTGCATGAACTTAAGGTCGGGCAGGTCCGCCTGATGTCAAACAACCCGCAGAAAGTTGATGCACTGACAAAGGGTGGAATTGAAGTCATCGAGCTGATTGCCTGCGAAGCACCACCCAGCCCTTATGCGTTGTCGTACTTGCGGACCAAGAAGGAAAAGATGGGGCATTCGCTCACGATCATGTGAGCGATTGGGGGAATTGGCCTTAATGGGAGCACCTATGTCTAGTCAGCGGCCTAGCGCAGTGGACCTACTTGTTTCGTCTGAAGTTTCGCGTGTGTCCGGCAGTGATGAGCGCTGCCCTGGTACCCAAACAGCGAAGTTCGCCGAGATCGAGAAGTCGCTTAGGGAGTTGCGATCAGGGCGCATGATCGTCATTGCCGATGATGAGGATCGTGAGAATGAAGGTGACCTCATGATCGCGGCAGAGATGGTCACTCCGGAAGCGATCAATTTTATGGCTACCCACGCGCGGGGTTTGATTTGTCTCGCAATGACCAGCGAGCGGCTTGACCAGCTGGAATTGGGACCAATGGTGCCCCGCAACACCGCGAACCTTGGCACAGCGTTTACGGTCTCGATCGATGCACGAGGAAGGGGTGTAACAACCGGAATCTCGTCATACGATCGTGCGCAAACCATCTTGGCTGCGGTCGACCCGCGAACTCGCCCTGAAGACCTCGCGCGCCCTGGTCATGTGTTTCCCCTACGCTCCCGGCCCGATGGCGTTCTCGAAAGACGCGGCCAAACAGAAGCGTCTGTTGACCTCGCACGATTGGCAGAGCTGCATCACGCCGCAGTGATCTGCGAAATCATGAACCGCGATGGCAGTATGGCACGAGGCTCCGATCTAGCAAGGTTCTGCTCGGAGTATGGCTTGACAATGGTGACTGTAGCTCAACTGGTTCGCTACAGGCTCGAAACAGAATTAGACCACCCTCCGGGCCTGCATCCATCCGGGGCATATGGGCACGGCCCAGACTGGGAGAAAGTTTTGGAGGAAGATACGATGTACGAAAATTCACGTACTGGAGACTGGAGATGAGTGACATTGTTACAGAACGCTCTGGAAACATCCTGAGCATTCAACTGAATCGCCCCGCAAAGAAGAACGCAATGACCTCGAGCATGTACATCACGATGGCGGAATTACTCAACGGCACGGCAAAAGACGATCAGATACGCGTCGTGCTTTGGCATGCTGCGGGAAATTCGTTTAGTGCGGGCAACGATATCGAGGACTTCATGAAGAACCCGCCACCACCGGGCGAAAGCCCTCAGGCGCAATTGATCCACGCGTTGATCAATTTCGAGAAGCCTCTGGTCGCCGCCGTGCAAGGCGCAGCCATTGGGGGCGGAACGACCATGCTGGCTCACTGTGACTTCGTGTACGCAGGGGAGAGCGTGAAGTTTCAATTACCTTTCGTGAACCTGGCGCTCGTGCCGGAATTTGGAAGCAGCTATTTGCTGCCGTTGCGTTTCGGATATACCCGCGCAGCCGAGCTGATTCTGCTGGGCGGGCCATTTGGCGCCTCGCGGGCAGCGGAGCTAGGACTAGTCACACAGGTTGTGCCAGATCAGAGCGTTCTGGCGGCAGCAACTGAAACTGCGCAGACTCTGGCGCAGAAGCCCGCCGCTGCGCTGCAGGCTTCCAAGCGTTTAATGAAGGCCGCTTTACGTGAGCAATTGGAGCTAGCGGTGAAGCTCGAGAACGAAGTATTCGCGGAGCGCGTGAGGTCCGATGAGGCGAAGCAAGCGTTCACAGCATTTTTCGCGAGGCGCCAGCCGGCGTAACGCCTGCGATGAAGCCGCAATAAAAGGAGAGAGACTGTGTGGATGAGAGCGTGTGCCATTTGCAAGACAGTTCTTTTCAAGTTTCACTTGGTCGAGAAGGTGCGGTGCCAGTGTGGGTGGGAATGGGGTGGCTAGCGACCAGAGCGGGAAGGTCCCCAATCTAAACACACTAGATAATCAGATGCCCGTTGATCAAACTCCCTCGCGCAGAACTTAACGTCTGGTTGATTTCGTCGATTGCGCGAGTTTCCATCCTACTCCACAGCAAAATCAGAAGGAATGCGACCGCGACGTGGATTGTCGCGCATCGCTCTAGCTTCACTGCTATTGGTAGCGCGTGCAGCCCTCGCGATACTTAATCTCTTTATGGCGCGTAGATCTGATCTGTGTCACGACCATTTGACACTGATCTATTGATGACACTGGTTTATTGATCAACATCTCCCTTCGAACTGCAACTCGCTTCTTTTTCAGCAGGAAACCTCCGAATGCGTTTGGCGGCCCACTTGCTCTGAATCGAAGTGTCGCAAACAGCAGGACGTACAAACTGAGAAGGAGTTCTTAATGGCGAGCCCAGTAAAAGACAGAAAGCCTGCACCGTTACCGGCGCCCAATAGCGATTTCTACGGCCTCATAGAAACACTGCCCGCGGAAGAGTTGGCGGCTGTGAAACAGGTGCGCAGTTTCATGGAGACGAAGATCGCGCCCATCATCACCAAATATTGGGTCGAAGACGCTTTCCCGTTCGAAATCCTGCCTGCGATCAAAGAACTCAACATTGGCGGCGTCGGCATGCAGGGGTATGGCTGCAGAGGCGGAAGCGCGCAGCTGTTTGGCTTGATCGCGATGGAAATGGCGCGCTTCGATTCCTCGATCGCGACATTCTTCGGCGTGCATAACGGTTTGGCGATGGGGTCGATTTACCTTGGAGGGTCGGAAGAACAAAAGCAGAAATGGCTCCCGCCGATGGCCCGCTGGGAAAAGATCGGCTGCTTCGGCCTGACTGAACCGCTGGTTGGGTCCGGAACTGCCGGCGGGATGTTGACGACTGCGAAACGTGATGGCGACACCTGGATCATCAATGGTGAGAAGAAGTGGATCGGCAATGCTCCCTGGTGTGACTTATCGATCATTTGGGCGCGCGACTTAGCAGACAATCAGGTCAAAGCATTCATCGTCGAGAACAAGACCACGCCTGGATTCAAAGTCGAAAAAATTCAGAACAAGATTGCGCTCAAAGTAGTACAGAACGGCCATATCACGATGGAAAACTGCCGCATACCGGAAGCGAACCGTTTGCAGCAGGATCAGTCGTTCCGTGACACCGCCCGCGTTCTGAAGATGACGCGCTTCATGGTTGGCTGGGAGGCGACTGGATGCGCCATGGGCGCCTACGAGAACGCACTCAAGTATTGCCAGGAACGACTGCAATTCGGAAAGCCGATCGGCTCATTCCAGATGGTGCAGGATCTTCTCGCAAGGATGCTCGGCAACATTACCGCTTCGCAGTGCCTGTTAGTCCGTATGGCGCAGTTGCAAGCCGAAGGCAAGCTAACAGACGCCCATGCGGCCGTTGCAAAGGCATTTACTACGTCGAAGTGCCGCGAGACGGTCGCGTGGGCGCGGGAGCTCTTGGGCGGTAACGGCATCGCTGCCGACTACAATGTCGGTCGTTTCTTTGCGGATGCCGAGGCTCTTTATTCCTACGAAGGCACCTTCCAGATGCAAAACCTGATCGTCGGCAAGGCCATAACCGGCTTCAGTGCCTTCGTCTAGCGGGAAGGAAGCGAACTCGTGATCTTCATATCGAACCTGCGTTTCACAGTTGCATAGATAAAGGAGGGAACGGACTCATGGCTCTTCAAACGTCTAAATCAAACGTCACAAAAACAGCAAGAAAAACCAAGACGGCTCGCTTGTTCTTTCTCAGTGCGAGCAGTGGGGAAGTGTTTTCAGCTAACCCCGACGGCTCCGACCTGAAAGTCCTCGTGAGCGAGGGAAAGCGACTGCCCGACGGAATTGTTGTGGACACCGAGGCAGGTCACCTCTACTGGACCAACATGGGAATTCCCACCGCCAATGATGGTTCGATTGAGCGCGCGAATCTTGACGGAAGCAACGTCACCCACGTTGTTCCTCCGGGTGGCACTTTCACTCCTAAGCAACTGCAACTTGATGAGAAGAACAGGAAGCTTTACTGGTGTGATCGCGAGGGCATGCGGGTCATGCGCGCCAACTTGAATGGTTCCAACATTGAGACGCTTGTCGACACCAGCGAAGGCGACACGCGTCCTGGGAAAGTCATAAAGAAATGGTGCGTCGGAATTGCGCTCGACGTCGAAGGTGGAAAACTTTATTGGACCCAGAAAGGTTCGGACAATGCCGGCGAGGGACGCATCTTTCGGGCCAATCTCGAAATTCCCAAGGGTCAAAGTGCCGCCAATCGCAAAGACATCGAACTTCTCTACGATGGGCTACCAGAACCCATTGATCTCGAACTCGATCTCGCCAACAGGACGATGTACTGGACAGATCGCGGCGATCCACCGCGTGGCAACACCGTGAACCGTGCGCCGATGGATCCCTCTCAAGGAAATGGCAAGAGAGAGCCGGTGGTTATTTTCGACCATTTGATGGAAGGAATCGGAATCGCCTTGGACCTGAAAGGCGGCCGCATGTTTCTGACCGACTTGGGTGGATCGGTCTACAGCGCGAATCTCGACGGCTCCAACAAGAAGACCCTCCTTGGGGCGGAAGGGAACCTGACCGGCATCGTCTACGCCGAGATTTAAGGGGTCCCAGATAACTGCGGCTGTAAGTCTGCAATATAAGGAGAAGGAAATGAGCTCGCTAGCTTCTGCCCTAAAACTTGAGAACGTTTTCTACGACAAGAAGGGTCCGATTGCGTATGTGACGCTGAATCGGCCCAAGGTTCTGAATGCACTAAACAAGGTGACGATCCACGAACTGCGGGCAGCCTTCGAGGACGCGCGTGACGATTCAACCGTCCATGGAGTCATTCTCACGGGCGCCGGCGAGAAGGCATTCGCCGCTGGCGCTGACATCGCGGAGATCGCCAACAACACGGCTGTAGAAGCAGAAGAGGCGACTCGCCGGGGACAGGCATTGGCCGATCTCATCGAGAACCTTGGCAAGCCGGTCATCGCCGCAGTCAACGGCTTTGCCCTGGGTGGTGGGTGCGAGCTGGCGATGGCCTGCACTATCAGAGTCGCTGCTGAGAGCGCCAAATTTGGTCAGCCAGAGGTAAAACTCGGAGTGATGCCCGGCTATGGAGGCACGCAGCGCATGCCTCGTCTGGTGGGAAAAGGCCGAGCACTCAAGCTCATCTTGTCCGGCGACATCATCGATGCAACTGAGGCTTATCGCATTGGCCTGGTGGACGAACTGGTGCCGTACGGGCAAGTCATGGAGCACGCCGAAACTGTGTTGAAGAAGATCATTGCCAACGCTCCGCTTAGCGTGAAGTACTCGCTTGAAGCGGTCAACAAAGGACTGGAGACGAGCGTAGCCGAAGGCCTGCTGATTGAAGCCTCGCTTTTCGCAGTCTGCGCCTCGACCGACGACAAGAAAGAAGGGACGTCGGCGTTCCTCGAGAAACGCGCGGCCAAGTTTCAGGGAAAGTAGAACCTGCGCGCCACTTCGAAGTTTCAAATGACTCGCTGCCATAAGTCGTGCTTGTGAAGAAGGAGATGAAAATGTCAGAAGGCAATATTTTTTCCGGATTGAAGGTCGTAGACCTGTCGAGCTTCATTGCCGGGCCGTCCGCAGCAACCATCTTGTCCGATTTCGGCGCCGACGTCGTCAAAGTCGAGCCGCCCGAGGGAGAGATGTGGAGAATCGGACAGAAGATCCCGCCTCAGCCGCATTCGAAAGAGGCTTACCCCTTTCAATTGGCGAATCGAAACAAGCGTGGGGTTGCGCTCAATTTGAAATCGGCGAACGCGCAACAGGTGCTTGAGCGATTGGCCAAGTGGGCCGACGTGTTCATCGTCAACACACCGCATTCCGCGCGCAAGAAGCTGAAGCTCGAATATGAGGATGTCGCGCGGTGGAATCCACGCCTGATCTATGCCGATCTCACCGGCTTCGGCGAGAACGGTCCGGATGCAAATCTTCCGGGATTCGATCTCACCGCCTTCTGGGCACGAAGTGGCTTGCTGTTCATGACGCGCGATGCTGGAGAGCCGCCCACCTGGCCAGTGTCAGGCAGCGGTGACAATGCAACTGGGGTCTGCATTTATAGCGCGATTGTGACCGCGCTTTATCGTCGCGAACGCACTGGTAAAGGATCCTATGTCACAACTTCGCTACTCGCAGCGGGTATCTGGTCGGCCAGCGTCTTTATCCAGGCCGCTCTATGTGGCGCGAATTTCTATGGCTTGCACGATCGAACCAATCCTGCAAATGCAGCTTTGAATACGTATCGCTCTTCTGACGGTACCTGGTTCGTTCTCGTAGCCACTCCAGACAAGGTGCCTGCGGTCCTTAAAGCCATGGGTCGCGAAGACATCTTGAGGGACCCGAGATTCTCGGATCCAGCCAAGCTGACGCAGAACCGGCCGCAACTGACGGCGATGCTCGATGAGATTTTTGGGTCGCAGCCAATGGCGCATTGGTATGAAGTCTTCAACGGTGTTCACGTTCCCTTCGGCGCCGTGCGTGACCCGCAGGAAGTCGTGAATGATCCGCAACTACGAGCGAATGACATCGTTGTTCCGCTCGAAGGAGCGGGCGAGAAAATGACTTCCACCATCAGCAGTCCGATTCAAGTGCACGGCGTTTCGAAAGTTCCCGCCAGACGCGCTCCGAAAATCGGCGAACACAATAATGAAGTCCTGAAAGAGCTTGGTTTTCGAGCTGACGAAATTGATGGCCTGCGCACAAGCGGAGCGATCCCGGGTACACAACCGGGCGTGAAAGAGGAAGCGCGAGCAAGTTAACGCTACTCGAAGCACGAGTTCCCAGAAAATAGGCAGTTGAATTGAAGCAGAGTTTTGGAGGATCAAAATGGTAACAAAGAACCGGGAAATCAAAAACGTAGCGATTGTTGGAACAGGTGTCATCGGCGCAAGCTGGGCTGCCCTATACCTGGCGCGCGGCCTTAACGTCGTCGCCACCGATCCGGGGCCAAACGCCGAAGCGAATCTGCGGAAGTACATCGATGCAGCGTGGAAAGACCTGACCGCGTTGGGAATTTCGCCCAACGGCTCGCGCGATCATTTGCGGTTCACCCTTGACTTGAAGGAAGCTGTGTCCGGCGCCGATCTGATTCAGGAGAATGGGCCTGAACGCAAAGATTTCAAAATCAAATTGTTTGCTGACATGGATGCCACCGCTCCCAAGGACGCGATTATCGCTTCGAGTTCATCCGGCTTGACGATGAGCGTGATGCAATCGGCCTGCAAGTATCCGGAGCGGTGCGTAATTGGCCATCCATTTAACCCTCCCCACATGGTTCCATTGGTCGAGGTTGTGGCGGGTGAGAAGACATCGCCGGAAACTGTCGAGCGGGCCATCGCCTTCTATACCTCGATCGGCAAGCGGCCGATTCACGTGCGCAAGGAAGTAGTTGGACATGTTGCGAACCGGCTTCAGGCTGCTCTCTATCGTGAAGTCGTGTACCTCATTGAGCAGGGTGTTCTGGATGTCGCCGATTCCGACGTTGCCGTGTGCTGGGGACCTGGATTGCGTTGGGGCTTGATGGGCCCACACATGTTGTTTCATCTCGCAGGCGGTCAGGGCGGGATTCAGCACTTCATGGAACACCTGTCCGGGCCGGTAGCCACATGGTGGAAGGATCTGGGCACGATCACTGAATTCAGCCCTGAGGTCAAACAAACCATTGTGGATGGCGTATTGAAGGAAGCCAACGGTCGCTCAATCGCAGAGCTCGAGCGGGAGCGCGATTCCATGTTGCTGGAATTGCTGGCGACGCGCGCGAAAGGGGACAAATCCGCACCAGCCAGGTCAGACGCTGCCGATTAAGGTTGTTCGCCACGCGTGACGCGCAGGAAACTGACACAGATTAGTCTTCGATTAGGGGGGATTTTGAGCGCAGTGGCGATTTATAAGCAACTGCCACGACGACCTCGTGAATTGTGGAAACTATGCCGCGAAAGAGGAAAATGCAAAAACGCAAACTCGGAAAGAGGAACTTGGAAGTCTCCACTCTTGGGCTTGGCTGTATGGGGTTGAGCGCTGGCTATGGCCAAGCGGTAGGTAAGCAGGAGGGGATTTCGCTGATCCGATCCGCCGTCGAAAGGGGCGTGACATTCTTCGACACCGCCGAAGGATATGGCCCATTCACCAATGAAGAACTCGTGGGCGAAGCCCTCGCTCCTTTCCGGGACAAGGTGGTGATCGCCACCAAGTTCGGCTTCAAATTCGATGCCAATGGGAAGCTGGCAGGCTTGGATAGTCGACCAGAATACATAAAGCAAGTGGCGGACGCTTCACTGAGGCGCTTAAAGACCGATGTCATCGACCTGTTCTACCAACACCGTGTTGATCCGAACGTTCCGATCGAAGACGTCGCAGGAGCAGTGAAAGAACTGATTCAACAGGGCAAGGTGAAGCACTTCGGACTTTCGGAAGCGGGAGTGCGGACCATTCGTCGAGCACACGCAATTCAGCCCGTTACGGCGCTCCAGAGTGAATATTCACTCTGGTGGAGAGAGCCTGAAGCGGAATTGATCCCGACGCTTGAGGAACTGGGGATCGGGTTCGTACCCTTTAGTCCTCTTGGTAGAGGATTCCTCACCGGCAAAATCAGCGAAGAGACGAAGTTTGACAAGAGCGATACTCGCAACGTCGTCCCTCGTTTTACAGCAGAGAACCGCAAAGCGAATCAAGCCTTGGTGGATATGCTCGGCCGGTTCGCGCAACAGAAAGAAGCCACGCCTGCTCAGATTGCACTGGCCTGGTTGCTTGCACAGAAACCTTGGATTGTACCAATCCCGGGCACCACCAAACTGCATCGACTGGAAGAAAACATCGGAGCAGTCAATGTGGCACTGTCGCCTGACGATCTCCGCGAGCTGGACACGGCCGCCTCAAAGATCCCGGTGCAAGGTGCTCGATACTCCGAAGAGCTACAAAAACTTGTGGGCCGCTGAAGCGACCAATCTTTTTTGGCAAACAGAAAATGATCTACGTTCACTCTCTCGGCCGGGCATTGCGATTCTATCCCGGCCGAACCGCGCTTGCTCGTGATGGGCGATTGTTGACTTTTCGCGAACTCCACTCTCGCGTCGAAGGAATCGCAGGCACGCTTGCCAGCCACGGTTTTGAAATAGGAGACCGCCTTGCCTTATTGCTGCCGAACGGGCCCGACTACATCGAACTCATCTATGCCTGCAGCATGCTGGGGGTGATCGCCGTTCCTCTGAACACTCGCTTGTCAACCACAGAAATCGACGGGGTTCTGGAAGATGCTCGTCCGCGTGGGATTGTGCGCCATTCATCCCTCGCTGTCCCTGAAGTACAGTTGAACTGGCAACAGGTGATCGACCAAGAGCCACTTCCAATCAGCAGCAGTCTTGTTGCAAAAGTTTTTTACGATCCCGAAGCTGTTTTGGGGCTTATCTATACGAGCGGTACAACCGGCCGGCCGAAGGGCGTCATGGTGACACATGAAAATCTTCTTGCTGACATTCACAACTTTAATTACTGGATGC
>Ga0307471_100001470_pt1 | contig 12882 bp, 9 predicted proteins | sample atmos_gasesAM3C__2_FD_204566 | JGI IMG/M metagenome (GOLD analysis project Ga0307471, IMG submission 204566) | Hardwood forest soil microbial communities from Morgan-Monroe State Forest, Indiana, United States - atmos_gasesAM3C_515 | ecosystem: Environmental > Terrestrial > Soil > Temperate... | reverse complement strand
GCGGTCCTTGATCATTGTTGGTGCAGATCTCGAAGGAGTAATTTCGGAAATCGATGCTAAGTCTTCTGGGAATCCTGCACTGCTTCCTTGACCGCCTGCTTCACGGCTTTCTTGACGACTCTTTTCACGGTCGATTTGAGCATCTTGTCATGGACCAACTCGTCGCCCGCGTTCGCCACGACCTTCTTGACGGCCTTCTTAACAGTCTTGGCGAGCGGACGCAACTCGTGAACCAGAACCGCGACGGCCTTCTCCGCTTTCTCCTCTTCTTGATCTGCTGTTAAATGATTTCTGGTTTTAGGGGCTTTCTCTTCCTCACCGTCGCTCGTACCCCAATCGGATTCGAATGTAGCGAGCAGTCTTTTAACGGACTTCGGTTCGCGAATAATGAGTCCGACTTCACGGCGGGAATCCAATTCAGCCGCACGCAGACTTTGACTTCCCACAAAAGCCTGCCGGCCGTCACGGATAATCGTTCGGGTGTGAAGACGCATTTTCTTCAACTTACGCACAGGAAGGGCAACGCCACTTTTGACCTTCCCAATCACGCGTATTTCCACGCCCGCTTTGGCTTGTGCCCGCAGGACACTGATCATCTCCTTGTCTGAGATCTGCGGATCGTAGATGAGTAGCTGTTTCTTTGCCCGTTCAAGAAACATCCGCAACACCTTCCGGGAGTTTGCCGGACTGACTACAAACGTATCGGAGGACGCTGAATAGGGACGCCTCGCGCAGTCGGCTTCAAAAAGTTTAACTGCCTCTTGGACGAGATCTGCGTTTTTAGTCACGATTCCGAACCCACGACTGTGAACGATGTCCAGGTGTGTAAAATTGAACGAAAGCAGAAATAAAATACGGCGATCGATGATGATCAACTTATCGTGGTAGCGAATCAGGTCGCGAGCGCTACGTGCCACCGTGATGCCGGCCTGCAGGAATCTCATCTCGAGTTCCCGCAAATTCTTTTCGCCGCCGCGGTTTACATCCGCAATGAGCGCGGTGACTTTGATCCTCTTCGAGACCGCTGCTTTCAGAGCCGTTTCGATATCGCTTCTGTCAAAACGAAATATTGCAAGCTCCACGCTTTGCTTTGCGCTCTTGAGAGCCGAAAGAAGCGACGATGGTCCGTCATCGGGCTGGACAATCACTTTCACGTTGGGATCTCCGCCTTCAACACTGTGATTGGGTTCGCGAAGTAGTTCCGATTTTGATCGAGTGTGGCGACGCGAGTACGGCTAGATCATACGTTTGCTTACGATCGTGACGCCGCGGAGGTTCAGCGGCGCAGTTCGTGTTTCAACTTTCCGAAAGTAGGCTCCGGCGTTTTCGGGAGAATAACCCGTAGCGCGGCATGGAAGAACAACCTCATTTTGCGGCAGTCTGCTCGGTCAATTTCCCTTCTCCGTCGGAGGTCTGAATTTTGTACAGCTCCGCATATAGTCCACCAGCGGCCAGCAATTGGTCGTGCGTGCCTTTTTCCACCAATTCGGACTCTTTCACTACGAAGATGATATCCGCGTGCCGGATCGTACTGAGATGGTGGGCGACGACGATGCATGTCTTTCCTTCCATTAGCCGTTCCAACGCTTCGATGACAGCTTGTTCCGAGGAAGAATCAAGACCGGTGGTGGGTTCGTCGAGAACTAGAATCGGAGTGTTGCGGACGATTGCGCGGGCAATCGCGATGCGCTGGCGCTGCCCGCCGGAAAGCGTGACGCCACGTTCGCCCACCATTGTTCCGTAACCTTCGGACAACTGTACGATAAACTCGTGAGCATTCGCTTGCTTAGCAGCACGTATGATCTGGTCGGGCGAGGCATCAGGCTTGCCGTACGCGATGTTTTCCCAGACCGAGGTATGGAACAGCAGCGTTTCTTGCAGGACGAAGCTTATTTGTTCACGAAGGGATTTCAGTTTGTAGCGACGAATATCCACACCGTCAATTTTGATTGTCCCTGACTGCGGATCGTAGAGGCGCGGGATGAGACTGATGATTGTACTCTTGCCAACGCCGGACGGCCCGACGATCGCTGCCACCTGGCCGGCCTCGGTTTCGAAGCTCAAGTCTTTTAGAACCGGTATTTTGTCGTCGTAAGCAAAATTGACGTGGTCAAATTCAATCTTTCCTTTGAATCGTGGCGCCTTTCGCGCCCCCGGCAAATCTCGTACGCGCGCTTCGATTTCAAGGACTTCCTCAATACGCTCATAGCCAACAACCGCCTTCGAAACCGTGTCAGTGCTTTTCGAAAGGTCACGCATAGGCTTGTACATTTTTCCGAGATACAAAAGGAACACGATCAGAACACCCGCGCTAATCTGTCCGCTCAGGGCCAAGCGCGCACCGTAGGCAAGTACAAGACAGGTACCAGCGGCCACCATCACATCGACGATGGGCGAAAGTTTCGCCTTAATGCTGCGAGCCTCCAAAGCCGTCTCGACGTTTTCCAGGCTCTGTGATTCGAATCTTGTTACCTCGAAATCTTCGCGTGCGAAAGCCTTTACCACCCGCACAGACGTGAGCACTTCCTGCACGACGGATACGAGTTCACTCTCTTTTTTCCGTACTTCGCGCGAAGCTTTTTTGATGCGACGGGTGAGGTAGTAGACGACTGCAAAAAGCGCAGGTGCAATCGAAAGTGCGATGAGGGTAAAACGCCAGTTGATGTAGAACATGACGCCGGCCATACCGACCAGCGTTAGGACGTTGACGACGATGCCAAGAAGAGCGGAGTTGATGAAGTCCTGCACGGCATTGATGTCACTCGTCACGCGACTAATTAGGTCGCCTGTCTGGGTCTTATCGTATTCGGCCAGCGAGAGCCTTTGAATATGGTTGTACAGCGTGCGTCGAAGATCGTGGGTCACCCATTGGCTGACGCTTGTCGTGAAGTACTTTTCGACATAGGAACTGATAGCGCCGACCACTGCGATTCCCGCGACGGCTGCTACGGCGAAATTCAAGACTGCCAGTTTGTTCTGGCCAAAAGCTCCCGATACAAAACCGGCTAACCAGCCGGGGAGCTTCTTTGATTGCAGGATGTTGTCGATGACGATTTTGATGGGCCAAGGTTCAAGAACGTCGCTGAAGGTTTCGCCGAGCACGGCGACGAAGGCAAGAGCGAGCTGCTTCCAATACGGCCGGATGAGGCGAACGACACTTAGTTTTGCTGATTGACTGGATAACCAAAGCTTCTTAGGACTCTTGGGCATGATCGTTTCGAATGGTGAGATAAGTCCTCATTTTTGCAAACGAGCGGAACTTAAGAGATCGATGTTTTCCTTTTTGACGCAACTGCCTAATGGTGGTGAAATGCGCCGCGAATGTCCGGCCAGAATTCTTCGAAAATGTGCCAGCCGACGCCCGACAACAGAGCGGTTGAACCCCGCTCAAGCGCGTGACCCGCATCGTTCTGGCTCCGAGGTTCCCAGGCGTTGGCGATGAACCCTGCGCCATAAGCACCGGCAAAGCGCGAAAAAGCTGGCATCGACCCTCCGCTGGGTGTTCGCGACACAAAAGTTCCGGCGATGGCGTGGCGAGTGCGCCGCCAGACTCCGGTTTCGTTTGAGGGGAAGAACCGAGTATCTTCATGATCAGCTACAGCAAAGCCAAATTCAATTGTGCGACTTATGATGCTCCGCCCAAATCCAGATGCAAAACGCACCCCATAGGCATCTGCTCCCTGTCCCCATTCTGGCGGCGTGTCTCGCTATTGACTAATGCCGGCCGCGAATGCAGGCCCGATTACACTCTCAGGCCGGATGAAGGATCGTTCATAAATTTTGAGACGTTCGCCAAATGTTAACGGCTGAGCGGGGATAACAGGTGCGTCAACGGAGGCGCCGCTTATGGATGAATCGGACGTTGAACTGTCCTGTTGGATGGTGGCCGTCGTCGGTTCCGGCTTTGAAGGTAGGTCCACGCTTTGTTGAGCGCGTAATGGACGTCCCGGAGCAAGGATAAGTCCACATAACAAAATAACGCATACAGGTATGGCTTTATTCGCGCCGAGATTTCTATTTATGCTGTTCGCTGGCATTGTTTTTGAATCCTCAACGTGGATCGGAGGCTGGAACTTAATTGCATTACCTTGATGCATGTTTAGGGCCGATTCTAGAATGTATGCAACGAATTGAGAGGTCACAACTTGGGGCGAAAGACGAAAATAAAGAAGGAAATAGTCCGCAAAATATTAGGTCAAAAACAACTCCGTGGGGCCAACTTTACACGACCTAGTACGGCCGGTTCGATGCCGTTAGCTGTATGCCGTTTTAAGCACAACGTGGATGAACAACACCCGTAGGCCGTGAAATAGAAAATCACGATAGAATTGATTTGGTATACCGCACAACCAGGACGGCAGCAGTGGAAAAACGATGATTAGAGTTATCAATCGCGGTCCGAAACCTGCGCACAACGAAGAGATAAGAGCGAGATTGAATGACTGAAGCAGTTCATACCACTCCCGAAGCAGACAACCCCCATGGAGCCACAGAAGCACGTTTTGCAAGGCGTCCGAGCGCTCTACTGAATTCAATTGTATTGGTAATTGCCATTTTGTTCGGCTGCATAGCGATGGAAGTGGCCCTTCGCGTGATTTTTGCTCACAGTCTGGATTTTTCGATGGAAATGTGGAAATACGCTGTGAAACTGAAGCGCCCAGTTGCGAACCCAGACTTAAGTTTCGCTCATGCGCCGAATCGTTCTGCATTTCTTATGGGCGTTCCGGTTTCGATCAATTCCGAAGGTTTGAGGGATCGCGAGTTCTCGCTTGAGAAGCCGCCAGGTGTTTATCGCGTGATGATGCTTGGCGATTCGACCACCCTTGGATGGGGCGTTCGACAGGAAGATACTGCGGCAAAGTTGCTGGAACGGAAACTGAACGAAGCTTTACCTCCGGGGTTTAACCACGTCGAGGTGATAAATACTGGTGTCGGGAACTACGATACCGTTCAGGAAGTGACTTACTACGAAACGATCGGCTGGAAATATCATCCGGATTTAGTTGTACTGGTGTTCTTCATCAACGATCCGGAGCCCGTTCCCGTGGAGAAAAAAGGATTTCTGATCGATCGCTCTTACCTCATCGCTTTTGCAACCAATCGTATCGACGGTGTTATGCGGCACGTAGGCGTGCGGCCGGACTGGAAGACGTACTACGCGTCGCTTTACGACGATGACCGACCTGGATTCCAAGCCTGTAAGAAAGCTCTCATAAGCTTGGCGGCTTCCACAAGAAGCCACGACGCGAAGCTTCTTGTCGCCATTCTACCGGAACTTCATCAAATCAACGGTGATAGTTACCCATTTAGACCTGCGCATCGGAAAATTAAGGACGTGATGACCGCCGAGAATGTGTCAGTACTTGAATTAATCGATGGCCTCAAAGACCACGGCCCGGAAGAAACTCTCTGGGTTACAGCTCTCGACGACCATCCAAACGCCAAGGCAAATAACTTGATTTCTGATCAACTGGAGCAATGGATTCTTGAGAACACCGGGAAACATTGAGTGATTAATTCTGCCGGGCGGCCAAAGACGGTGGCGAATCGAATCGAAATCGAAGTGAATGGTAAGGATCTCTCGTCTTCGGGCGCGGGCGAGACGCCGCTAGTGGGTCTCGCCCCGGCCTTGGGCAACGCGATCTTCGACGCCACCGGTGCGCGGCTTACCAGCCTGCCGCTGGCGCCTCGTAGTTTTAAGAGTAGCGGCGCAGTCGTCAGTGGGGGATGATCTCCCCCTAACTTCGCCCTTCCAGTATCGCCTCTGGTGCCGTGAACTGACCATTCCTCGTCGACGGCGAAACCGAGATCGAAGCTGTCATCTTTGCGTCCTGCTCTTCGGATAGCGTCCGACCAGCCAGTTCCAGCGAATATAGGCTAGATCGAAGAACATTTTCAGACCGTCGCGAAAAACGTGAACTTTCGTTGCTGGGTCATGCGCCCACCGCACTGGAACTTCCGCGGTACGAAGCCCGTGACGTTTCGCTAAAAACAAGAGCTCAGGGTCGAATCCGAACCCTTCGATTCGCTGCTGCTCAAAAATAATGTGCGAGCGCTCACGTACGAATGCCTTGAAGCCGCACTGCGTATCCTGAAACGATAGGCCGGTAAAGAGGCGGACGAATCCGTTGAAAATCATCCCTGCCAGCTCGCGCAAACGCGATTGGTGACCGAAAATTAGCGTGCGATCAATGGCGCGCGACCCAATTGCCACGTCATTGCCAGCTTCAATCGCGGCGAGGAGTTTGTCCGCTTCCTCGATCGGAGCGGAGAGATCAGCGTCCGTGAAAAGCGCCACGCGACCCCGAGCTTCCTGGACTCCGTGGCGCACGCTGTAGCCTTTCCCGTGATTTTTCCCGTTCGGAACAAGGCGCAACGACGCAAACTCGCGGGTCCATTTTTCCGCGATGGCCCCCGTGTCATCTGCGGAGCCGTCATCGACGATGATAATTTCGACCTGCTCGGAGCCACACCGGCGGCTTGCAAGATAGTCGCGAATCTTCGCGAGTGCGCGAGGAAGCCGACTCTCTTCGTTGTACGCAGGAATAATGATCGAAAGGGCCGGAGCGCTAGGGTTGTTCATCTTCGAGAAAAACTCCTGGGGCAGATGTGCCGAAATTCCGGCCAATAATTGTGCTGTTCGATCGCAAGGATCTCCCGTCTTCGGGCGCGGGCGAGACGCCGCTAGTGGGTCTCGCCCCGGCCTTGGGCAACGCAATCTTCGAGGCCACCGGTGCGCGGCTTACTAGCCTGCCGCTGGCACCTCCGGTTCCGAAGCGCAGGTGACTCAAGGTGCTCGCAATCTATCTTTCCCATAGGTTCAATATGGCTACTCCCGCACCCGAATTTCGAGGTCGCTGGTCCCAATTTTTATGACGCGCCTACAAACGCGTCAAGCAATCGCATTAAGCGAACGCTCTTGTATGCCCATCTGCTCGCATACCCTAAGTCACTATTGTTACCTACCCTGAGGCAGTAGAGGTCCCACCTACTGCTGCTCGGATTATTGATTATGAACTTCAGATACCCTGAACTTCGCGCGTAGGCGGTCAGCATCGATCCACATGGCGCCAGCGATTGCAAGTAAGAAAGACAGAAAAACGTTGCCTAACGAAAAAGGACGTCCGCTGACTCGATCCAGTATCGTCTCCAAAGTGATAGATGGCAAAACGAGCATAATCCCTACTGAGAGCGCTTCTTGAACGCCCCATGCAGTTATTCGCCTTACTGCAACTCCAAGCAAAATACCACCCGGAACAAAAACGAGAGCGTAATAGATATAAGAGTACCCTTCCAACTCGTTCGTCTTGATGTGTCGAATTACCTGCGCGAGCGGCGCCCCGGGAGTGAGCTCATACCTCCGAGGATCGCGCTTGCCGTCAATATAGACCGAGAGATTCGAACCGTCGTACGACACCAATATGTCGCGACGCTGGTTAAGAGCGAATACGTCTGGGATGTTCAAGAAGAGTAGGTCTTGCCGCGCGGAGAGAGGATTGCGAAACCAGAACACCAGGCTGCTATCTCGCTGCCGCAAGCTCAGGTTTGCGAGTCCATCCTGACTTGAAATTGAAACGATTCTGCCCTCGGACCCTCCCACTTCTGCAGGCGTGCAAACAACGCGTAAGGAGAAACTGTTAGCATCTTGAAGAGCTTGGATCAGATTGGACACATCTTGCTGAGAAGCCAACCAGGACTTACCGTTCAGATTGGCCGAGAAGCTATCCTGGATATCAGGGACGCTCGGAATCCACGTTAGCTCCGGAAGAAATGTTTTCTGATCTTCAAGAGGCGGATTGCCCGAGAACGAATATGTCGCTAGCGAACTTGAGGCTACTTCTGATGTTAAACGCCGTGCTGTGATTTCCGACGCAAGATTCGAAGGCAGCGCGCGACTCCAAAACTGAACCAGCGAGATTTCTCCCTTCCAAGCTCTGTCGAGATGACCCATGGCATCGTTTCCAATCGTCAGTTTTGAATCGCGAATCCAGTTCGATAATCGTGATTCCGACTGCAAGGGAGCGGACACGACAAACCAAATTGCGAAATAAAGAGGAATGATCCACAGCGCTCGACGCAACGTAGCGAACCGCTCGAAGCGGGTCTCAATCCCGGACGCTGCGTTTAGGATTGCCTCGCCTACCAGTTCGAATAGGAAATAGCCGACCACGGCCCCCGTTGCGTTTGTAAATACATCTTCCCATCCTGAATCGCGGGTCGGGATATAAATTTGCACAAACTCAATGCAATAGGACAAGAATGCGCCCGCCGTCATCGTGAGCAAAAGGATGGTCGCCGCAGATTTACCTTTCTCACGAAGTTTTTGCGCGAGCCCAAACCCGAAAGGGACAAACAGCAATATGTTCAGGAAAGCATTCAGGGGGCCGGTGCCCTTTCCTCCACTAATAAGAAGGAATGGCGATCCATTTAGAGACGGGTTCGAGTGTAAAGAGAACCGAAAAGGGTAAAGCGTGAGGAAAAGGATGCCGGCGACAGCAAGCGCCAGAATTCGATTTGACCAACTGGGAGTAGTATTTTCGAGCTGCAATCTTGACGCCTGACTCTTCATCGGTGTCCAGTTGTTTTAGGTTTGGAAGTTTAACATCAGCTCTTGATGCCCCGTTCACTCTTGTCGCACGTCGCCGGTAACCTGTCGATTCCAGCTGAATCGCAGACAAACATCGAATTCCAGTTTTATGAATTTTGGGAAATGATCTACGCATGCGCAGCTTCATTCAAGGCGATGCGCAACAATATGGCTGTGTCGAAACCATGAATGGAATGAGCTCTCCCCAACTCCGGTAGGACAGGCAGCGCCATCATGACTAGTGTCGGCAGATCATCCACCAAGCTTGAAATACAATCATGCTCCGTTCGCATATGACGCGCGAGCGTGGAGAGGACCTTGTGGCTGAATAGCGGGTCAGACGCAACCGAATCGATTAGAAGTAAATTTGTCCCGAGCAGTTTGCTCTGTTGTCCGTGCTGTCCGGGCAACCGATGGAAGCACACTACACGGAATTTTTAACGGGTAACCGTAAGTGTGATTCTAAACTGTTGGCTCAGCGTCCCGGACGTAGCCGTGACCGTTAATTGTGAAGTGTTAGTGCTTGGCGAGCTGGTGACACCGAGCGCGCAACCGCTCAGAATGCTTCCCGAATATTAGCGTAAAGAGCGCAAGGGCCGTGTAGTGCTTCGTGAGCCGGATTGCTCGGACCTGATACCGTAGGTAGAACCATGCGAGAAACGCAGCAATCCAGATCAACAGCAGTGGCCGCAATAAGCGTGTGCCGGGTACATGCATGTTGGCGCTCCGCCGGGAAACAGCCGAGGCTCCATCCGTTATTGTCAGTGTTGTCGCCGCAGCATTTTCCATTGGGCGTAAGCATTGCCGGACTGAACGACGCCGCTGTGCCCGGCGGTAGGCCAGAAACACTAACAAAATTGGATTGGCAAATCCGTTTGCACTTGGAGTAGCCGTAAGCTGAATGATTGCTGGCTGACTAGGCGAAAGCGAGGCTTCAGAGGGCCCGGCGATCGTATACCCATCAACTGTGAAAGGGGACGCTGCCGAAGTTCCACCGCCCGGAGCCGGATTCGTGACTGTTATATTCATATTGCCCGCAATTGCGACGTCGCTCGCGGGAATCGTTGCCGATAGCTTAGTCGCATTGACGAACGTCGTTGCCTGCGGCTTACCATTGAAATTCACCACCGACTTTGCTTCGAGGTTCGCGCCGTCGACTGTTAGCGTGAAAGCAGTACCACCAGCGATGTGCGTCGCGTCTAGGCTTGCTATCGTAGGAACCGGATTATTCGTAGAAGTAATAGTAAACACTTGAGGTCCTGACTGGCCGACAGTCGGAACCGGATTCGTCGCGGTCACGTTGGCCGTGCCTGCTGTGGCGATGTCTGAAGCCAAGATTGCCGCCGTAATTTGCGATGTGCTGACAAATGTCGTCGCTCTGCTCGTGCCATTGAACTGCACGCTAGAGCCGTTTACAAAGCCCGCGCCATTGAGTGTCAGCGTAAACGCAGCCGAACCCGCAACTGCGGTCGAGGGTGACAACGAGCTCACCGTCGGCGCCGGATTGTTGATCGTAAACGATGCCGCGCTCGATGTGCCTCCCGAAGAGGGGTTGGTGACGGCCACAGTTGCAGTACCAGCAGTGGCGATATCGGCGGCGGTGATTGCCGCGGTCAACTGCGTTGTACTGATGAAGGTGGTGGTCTGGGCGGCACCGTTGAATTTCACGACCGATGGGGACACAAACCCAGTTCCATTTACGGTGAGAGTGAAGGCCGCACCTCCGGCAGTGGCACTGGCTGGGGAGAGAGAGATTACGGTCGGCGAGGGACTATTGATGGTAAACGTTTGAACGTTCGACGTGCCGCCGCCTGCTGGATTCGTGACCGTAACGTTCACCGTACCCGCCGTGGCTATGTCGACAGCCGGAATCGTCGCAACAATCTGGGTGCTGGTAACGGATGGGGTAATCGCGGGATTGGATCCGAAGTTTACCGCAGCCCCTGTGACGAAACCGGTGCCTGTAAGAGTCAGCGTGAACGCTGCTCGGCTTACCGTAGCGGTGGCCGGTGCGATCGAGGTAAGCGTTGGTCCTGAAACAGCACTAATTGTGAACGATAGATTGCCGGATGTGCCGCCGCCGGGCGCTGGATTCGTGACGGTCACAGTTGCCGTGCCGGCAGTGGCGATATCGGCAGCGGTGATTGCTGCGGTCAACTGCGTTGCGCTAACGAAGGTGGTGGTCTTGGCCGCACCATTGAATTTCACGAATGACGTGGACACACGCCGGTTCCATTTACGGTGAGAGTGAAAGCGGCACCTCCAGCAGTGGCACTGGTTGGAGAGAGGGGGTTGCCGTCGGGCTGGATTGTTGATGGTGAAGGTCTGAGCGTTCGACGTGCCGCCGGCCGTAGGATTCGTAACCGTTACGTTCACTGTTCCGGCGGTGGCAATGTCAGCGGCCGGAATCGACTAGAAGTCCTAGGTCCCGTCGTGTGCCGTGCCATATTGGACAACCACGAGTAAATTCCAGCCAGGATCAAATATGCGGAAGATCAGGCGAAGCCGCGAGAGTCTCAATCGAGTTCGAAAGCAGACTTGTAATCTTTCGTTAGGTTCGGATCTTGGTCCTCTTTGCGGAGAAAACAATTGCCGATGGCCAGCACTTCCATGTCAGTGCCCATAAAGCAGCGGAAGGCCTGCTCAGGCGTACCCACGACGGGTTCACCTCGGACGTTAAAGCTGGTGTTAACAATCACCGGGCATCCCGAGCGCTGGTTGAATCGCTGGATGAGAGCGTGGTAGCGAGGGTTGGTTTCCTTGTGGACGGTCTGGATGCGAGCTGAGTAATCGACGTGTGTAACTGCCGGAATGTCGCTGCGTGGGACGTTGAGCTTCTCAATGCCAAATAGCCTTTGCTCAGCCTCAGTCATCGGCTTACGTCGCTGTTCCAGCACATTTGCCACGAGCAGCATGTAAGGACTGTCTTGATCGAGTTCGAACCATTCGCACACATGCTCGCGCAAGACGGAAGGAGCAAAAGGACGGAAGGATTCGCGAAATTTCACTTTGAGATTTAGCATGGACTGCATCTTGGGAGAGCGAGCGTCCCCCAGGATGGAGCGGCCCCCCAATGCGCGCGGGCCAAATTCCATCCGTCCTTGAAACCAACCAACCGCTTTCTCAGATTCGAGGGCATCGGCGCACGCATCGAGTAGCTCATCGTCGCCAAGGACCGCATATTTCGCGCCAGCGGCACTTAGGCGTTGCTCGATGTCCGCCTGTGAGAATTCAGGGCCGAGGTAAGAACCCTTCATGTTGTCGCTGCGCCTGCAGATCTTGCGCGGCTGGCCTTTGAACGAGTGATAGGCGGCGAGTGCTGCCCCAAGAGCCCCTCCGGCATCGCCGGCCGCAGGCTGAATCCAAATTCTTTCGAAGTGCCCATCCCGTAGCAGTCGCCCATTTGCCACGCAGTTGAGCGCCACTCCGCCCGCGAGGCACAAATTATTGGCTCCGGTCTCAGCCGCGAGAGCTCGCGTCATGCGCAATACAACTTCCTCCAATACGACTTGCACCGATGCGGCAAGATCCATGTGCCTTTGCGTGAGGAGTTCCTCGGGCTTGCGTCGCGGCCCTTCGAATAGGCTGTCGAACTTGCTGTTCGTCATCGTCAGACCTGTGCAGTAGTTGAAGTAATCGAGGTTTAAACGGAAGGAACCATCGGCTTTCAAATCAATGAGGTGATCCAGAATCTGCTTTGCGAATCGCGGCGAGCCGTACGGTGCGAGGCCCATCACTTTATACTCGCCCGAGTTGACCTTGAAACCAGTGTAGTAGGTGAATGCGGAATAGAGGAGGCCGAGAGAATGAGGAAAGTAAATTTCCTTGATGATTTCCAATTTGTTGCCGCTGCCGAGCGCGACAGAGGTAGTGGCCCATTCGCCCACTCCGTCCATGGTGAGAATCAGCGCGTCTTCAAAGGGGGAGGGATAAAATGCGCTCGCAGCATGGCTCTGGTGGTGTTCGGCAAACAGCAGGCGGCGTTCCCAATCGAATTCTTTACTGAATGGCTTGAGTTCATTGTGTAACAGGTTCTTTTGAAACAGCTTCTCGCGCAGCCAAAGCGGCATCGCCATCGCGAACGACCGCAGTCCTCGCGGAGCAAAGGCTACGTACGTCTCGAGCAAACGCTCAAACTTCAGGAATGGCTTGTCATAGAAAGCGACGAAATCAACGTCGGAGAGGCCCACGCCATCCTCTGCGAGACAATACTCGACTGCTTTCGAGGGGAACCGCGAGTCGTGTTTCTTCCGCGTGAACCGCTCTTCTTGCGCGGCAGCGATGATCTCACCATC
>Ga0307471_100001469_pt1 | contig 12886 bp, 12 predicted proteins | sample atmos_gasesAM3C__2_FD_204566 | JGI IMG/M metagenome (GOLD analysis project Ga0307471, IMG submission 204566) | Hardwood forest soil microbial communities from Morgan-Monroe State Forest, Indiana, United States - atmos_gasesAM3C_515 | ecosystem: Environmental > Terrestrial > Soil > Temperate... | reverse complement strand
CGCTCGATCGCGACCGCGGCCAGTCGCTCGATGACCAGACCGTCGCGCAGCATCTCGAGGAAGCGCAGCTCGTCCTGCGAGGCCTCCCCATCGCTCGCCACCACATCGCAGGCAAGCGCGTAGGCGGTTTCGCGCAAGCGCGGCGGCAGCGTCGACTTGATCTCCTTCAAGGCGAGATCGAGGCCGTTCTCCTTCTGCAGCAGATCGGAGCAGGCCGAGAGCGTCTTGGTGAGCTGCTTGTTGTCGTAGCCGGCGAAGATCGGCAGATGCGTGACGATATCGCCGATGGTGCGCAGCTCGGCATCGGTGACGCCGCTGCCCGCGGCCGAGGCCAATACCATCGTATAGATCAGCGCGGAGTGATGATCGAGCATGAGCCGCCTCTTGTCTTGGTGTTGTCACGCGCTCGCACCCGGAACCGCCCGCCGACGCTCGCACGCGGGCGCGAGTCTAGCGCGTCTGCAGGCAGGCTGCCCAGGGGGCGATCCCGCGTCAACTCGCGCTCGCCGCCACCGGATGCTTCAGAAACTCCCGCGTCCGCTCGATGGCGTCCTTGAGGCCGACCCGCTCGACCGCGACGCCTTCGGGGAAGGCGCCCAGGAGCCGCGAAGGCAGGCGGGAATCCAGGAGCGCGAACACGCCGGTGTCGCCCGCGCGGCGCACCAGCCGGCCAAAAGCCTGGCGCAGCCTCAGCCGCGTGATCCGGTCGTCGTAGCGCGCGCCGCCGAATTCCTGCCGGCGCGCCTTGTGCAGGATGTCCGGACGCGGCCAGGGCACGCGATCGAAGACGATGAGGCGGAGCGAGCGGCCCGGGACGTCGACGCCGTCGCGCACGGCGTCGGTGCCGAGCAGAGAGGCGTCCTCCTCGGCGCGGAAGATGTCCACCAGGGTCGCGGTATCCATGGCATCGACGTGCTGCGCGAGGAGCGGCAGGTTCGCCGCCTCGAGCGCCGCCGCGATCCGCGCATAGACCGCCTTGAGCCGCGAGATCGCCGTGAAGAGCCCGAGCGCGCCGCCGCCCGCCGCGAGGAACAATTCTCGATAGGCCGCCGCCACCTGATCGACCTCCTCGCGCTTGACGTCGGTCACCACGAAGACACGCGTCTGCGCGCCGTAATCGAAGGGCGAGGGTACGCGCGCCCGCAACGCCGACCGCTGCAGATGCCGCGCGCCCGTCAGCATCTCTGCCGCCGCCCAGTCGGCCTCGGGATCGCCCGTGCCGTCGGTGAGTGTCGCCGAGGTCACCAGGAACCCCTGCGCGGGCTTCGCCACCGTCTCGACGAAAGGCCGGGTCGGATCGATCCAGTGCCGGTGCATGCCGACGTCGGTCTCGTGGCCGTCGATGCGGTCGACGGCGAACCAATCGACCAGCGGTGCCGCAGGCTCGCTGCCGAGATCCTTCAGCATGGCAAGCCAGCCCGCAAGCTCACCGTCGATGCGCCGGCGCAGGCTGCGCTGGGCGGCATCGATCCGTGTGCGCGTGGCGGCATCGAGCTCGGCCGCCTCGTCGTCGAGCCGCTTGCCGAGCCGCTTCGCCAGCGCATCGAGCGGCTCGACCAGCCGGCGCAGCGCCAGGCCCAATCCCGCCGCCGCCTCGAGCAAGCCCTCGACCGGGGGCCGCGCCTCGGTCTCGAGTGAATAGGCGTTGTCGGCGGCCTCCGCGCGCGCCAGCACTTGCCGGCGCACATGGGCCAGCAGGATCTCCGCCTCGCCGTAGGGTGCGCCCTGCTGCAGCCGCTGCAGCCAGCTCTCGCCGGGGAGCGTCCGCGCCGCCGCTTGGGCCTCCGTGAGCGCGCGCTCGGCCGCGTCATCGCCCGCGATCAGCTCCTCGAGCCGGCGCCGGAGACCGCGGGCGCGGCCCCGGCCGCCCTCGACGCCCAGCACCCAGCGCCGGAGCTCCACCGCCTCGCGTCCGGTGAGCGCCAGCGAGAACGCATTGTCCGCCGCCTCGAAGACGTGATGGCCCTCGTCGAACACGTAGCGCGTCGGCACATTGCTGTCGTCGAGCCCGCCCCAGGCCGCCTGCACCATCACAAGCGCGTGGTTCGCCACCACGAGGCGCGCGCGGCGGGCGCGGCGCACGCTCTTCTCGATGAAGCACTTGTGATAGTGCGGGCAGGCCGAGTGGATGCATTCGCCGCGCCGGTCGGCAAGCCCGAGCGTCCGGCCGCGGCCCAGCAGATCCGGCAGCCAGCCGGGGAAATCGCCGCCCACCAGGCTGCCGTCGCGCGTCGCCTGGATCCAGCGCGCCATCAGCCCGACGCCGACCGCGGTCGCGGGCCGCGCCGGCAGTGCGCCCACCGCCTCCTCGTAATTCAGCAGGCAGAGATAGTTTTCGCGGCCCTTGCGGAGGACCACGCGGCGGGCCTTCTCGGTGGGCTCGGGATAGAGCCGGTCGAGCTCGGTGTCGATCTGGTGCTGAAGGTTGCGCGTGAAGGTCGAGACCCAGACCGCGCCCTCGTTCTTCTCGGCCCAGAGGCTCGCGGGCGCGATGTAGCCGAGCGTCTTGCCGACGCCGGTGCCGGCTTCCGCCAGCACCGCCATGGGCTCGTCGGGCGCCTCGCGCGGACGGAACGCGGCGCTCGCCGCCGCGGCATAGTCCGCCTGCTGCGGCCTCGGCTCCGCCTCCGAGCCGAGCAGCTCCGCCAGGCGCCGGCGCGCTTCGGCTTCCTCGACGGGCTCGTGGCCCGCTGGCGGCTCCGGTGCGTGCTCCGACCATTCGCCGAGCTGCCGCCAGGCGGCAAGCCCGGCAGGCGCCTCGATCTGCACCTGCGCGAGCGCCGCCAGCGCCGCCGTGCCCCAGAGCCAGCCGCCAGCCGCCATTTGCTGCGCCACCGCCTTGGCCTCGCCGTCGCCGGTCGCCGCGAGCTCGGCGAGCAGCGCCTCGGTCGCGCGAAGGAGCGTCAGCGCGTCATCCTCGAGCGAGCGGGGCTGCGGCAGGCTGAGCACCGCCGCGAGGCCCCTCGGCGTCGGCACCAGGCTGCGCGCCGGCCGCACGAAGGCGTAGAGCTCCAGCACGTCGAGCGCCGCGAAGGCATCGACGCCGAGCCGGCGCGCCATCGCGCGGCCATGGCAGAGAACGGGCGGTGTCTTGCGGGCGCGCCGCGCCGCCTCCACGGGATCGAGCCGCTCGATCTCGCCCTCGGGCGTCAGCCAGGCCGCGCGCGCATAGCCGACCGCGAGCGCGGGCGCCGCCGGCCGCTGTACCGGAAACCGAGCGAGGGCGCGGTCAGGTGCTGTGCGCAAAGTCCCAGTAGAGCTCGCGCGCGCGCGCGTAAATGGGTCCCGGCTGCAGGTGGCGCTGCTCGATCCGGGTGATCGGCAGCACCTTGCCGTAATTGCCGACCGAGAACAGCTCGTCCGCGCCCAGCAGCTCCTGGTAGGTGATGCTGCGCTCGCGCACGTCTTTGCCGGCATCGCGCAAGAGCTGCATGACGCGTCGGCGCGTGACGCCCGCGAGGAAGGTGCCGTTGGCCGCGGGCGTATGCACCACGCCGTCCTTCGCCATCATGATGTTGGCCGTGGCCAGCTCCGCCACATGACCCAGCGGGTCCAGCACCACGCAATTGTCGAAGCCGCGCTTCTCGGCATCGCGCAGCGCGCGGCCAGAGTTCGGATACAGGCAGGAGGCCTTGGCGTCGGTCGGCGCCTGGTCCGGCGCCGGTCGGCGGAACGGCGACAGGCCGACGGAAAGGCCGGTCGGCTTCGGCATCGGCGATTCATAGACCGAGATCGCGAAGCGCGTGCTGTCGGGATCGGGATAGATCCAGCCGGACTCCGCGAAGAACATCGGGCGGATGTAGAGCTCGGCGCTCTTCGGATGCTTGCGGATGCCCTCGCGCGCGAGCTCCTCGACCTCGCCCGCGCTCAGCATGGGCCGGAGACCCATGCTGCGCGCCGAGTTGACCGCTCGCTCGCAGTGGCGGTCGAGATCCGGCGCCACGCCCTCGAATGCGCGCGCGCCGTCGAAGATGATCGAGGAGAGCCAGGTCGCGTGACTCATCGGCCCCAGCAGCGGCGGATTGCCCTCATGCCAGGTGCCGTCAATGTAGGAGAACGCCTTCATGACCTTTCCTTCGCCAGCGCTGGTTCCCGGCCCGGAGCATAGACCGGCGACTCCAAGGGGGCAAAGGACTGAAGCGCGCAGCAGGCTGGCGATATCGGCGGGGCTGCGATAGCGTGCCCCGCGCGATGGAGCGACGGCTGATCTACCACATGTGCCGCCGGGCCGAATGGGCGGCAGCGGAAGCCGCGGGGCAATACCGCGGATCCTCGCAGGACGCCGCCGACGGCTTCATCCATTTCTCGACGGCCGCGCAGATTCGCGAGAGCGCGCGCAAGCATCGGGCGGGCCAGGAGGATCTTGTCCTGGTGACAGTCGATGCGGCCCGGCTCGGCGCCGCGCTCAAATGGGAGCCCTCGCGGGGCAGAGTGCGGTTCCCGCATCTTTACGGCGCGCTGCCGCTCGAGGCGGTGGTCCGCGTCGATCCGCTGCCGCTGGGGCTCGATGGCACCCATGTGTTCCCCGTGCTCGCCGAAGACCCGGCGCCGTGAGCGCGATTTTCGACTTGGCGTTGCCGCTGCTGCGCTTGCTGCCCCCGGAAGCCGCGCATCGCGCGAGCATCGCGGCGCTCAGCGCCGGGGTCGCCCCGGACGCGGCCGCGCCGGATCCGCCGAGCCTCCGCATCGCGCTCTGGGGATGGCAATTCCCCAACCCGATCGGGCTCGCCGCCGGCTTCGACAAGAATGCCGAGGTGCCGGACGCCATGCTGCGGTTCGGCTTCGGCTTCGTTGAGACCGGAACGGTGACGCCGCGCCCGCAGCCCGGCAATCCCAAGCCTCGGCTGTTCCGTCTGAGCGAGGATCGCGCGCTCATCAACCGACTCGGCTTCAACAACGAAGGCCTCGAGGCCGTGCGCGCGCGGCTTGCGGCCCGGCGCGGACGGCCGGGCCTGGTCGGCGCCAATCTCGGCAAAAACAAGGAAAGCGCCGACGCGATCGCCGACTATGTCGCCGGCGTCAAGGCGATGGGCGCGCTCGCGGACTATCTCGTCGTCAACGTGTCCTCGCCCAATACGCCGGGGCTGCGCGACCTGCAAAGGAAGGCGAGCCTCCTCACCTTGATCGCGGCGCTCAAATCGGCGCGCGCCCTGGCGGCGGCACCCGATCCGCCGCCACTGCTGCTCAAGATCGCTCCCGATCTTTCCGAGGGCGAGCGCGCCGAGATCGCGGAGGCGGCGCTCGAGACCGGCCTCGACGGGATGATCATCTCCAATACGACGGTGGCGCGGCCCGTGGAGCTCAGGAGCTCGCATGCCCGGGAGACCGGCGGCCTCAGCGGTAAGCCGCTGTTCGCGCCCTCGACCGCGCTCCTCGCGCAGATGTGGCGGCTCACCCGCGGGCAGATTCCGCTGATCGGGGTCGGCGGCGTCGCGGGCGGCGCCGATGCCTATGCCAAGATCCGCGCGGGCGCCAGCTTGGTGCAGCTCTATACCGCGCTGATCTATGAAGGGCCCGGATTGGTGCTTCGCATCAAGCGCGACCTCGCGGGCTTCCTCGCCCGCGACGGATTTGCCAGTATTGCCGAAGCCGTCGGCGCCGACGTGCCGCTCCCAGCTTGAAAGAGATCCGGTTGCGATGACCGAGCCCGAGATCCCGATCCTCGCCGGCCTGAGAGACATCGCCAACCGCTACGACGGCTATATCCTCGACCTCTGGGGCGTGCTGCACGACGGCCAGGCGCCGCTCCCCGGCGTGATCGATTGCCTGACGCGGCTCAAGTCCAGCGGCAAGCGCCTGGTCGTGCTCTCGAACGCGCCGCGCCGCGCGCATCTCGTCGAGGAGCGCGTTACGGAGATCGGCATTCCCCGCGCGCTCTACGATCACCTGCTCTCATCGGGCGAAGAGGTCTGGCGGCACCTGAAGCGGCGCGACGATCCCTTCTACGCGGCCCTCGGGCGGGTCTGCTATCACATCGGCCCGCCGCGCGACGACAACATGCTGGCGGACCTCGGCCTCAGCCGCGTCGAGGACGTGGCCGAGGCGGAGTTCATCCTCAATACGGGCCCCTGGGGCTGGAACGAGAGCGTCGAGAATTACGAGGCCGTGCTGCAGGGCGGCCGGGCGCGCGACCTGCCGATGGTGTGCGCCAATCCCGACCTCGTGGTGATGCATCGCGGCAGCCGCGTGATCTGTGCGGGCGCGCTCGCCCAGCGCTACGAGGCGATCGGCGGCCGCGTGCGCTGGCACGGCAAGCCCTTCGCCTCGATCTACGACACCTGCTTCGATCTGCTCGGCATCGGCGATCGGCGGCGCATTCTCGCGGTCGGCGACAGCCTGCGCACGGACATCGCCGGCGCCATTGGCGTCGGCGTCGCAAGCCTGCTGATCCTCGGCGGCATCCATGGCGAAGAGCTGGGCGTCGCTCCGGGCGTGCTGCCAGATCCCGGCCGGCTCAAGGCGGCGGTGGCGGAGAGCGGCCATCGCCCGACATACGCGATGGTGCACCTCGTGTGGTGAGGCCCGCGGCCTCAGTGGCCGCGGTGCAGGATGGTCTCGGTGAGGCTGGTGTCGTAGGCGAGACCGGCCGGCGTCAGGATGGCGGCGTCGGGAAATTCCGACTTGATCAGCCCTTTGCGCTCGAGCGCCACCCAGGCCGCCGGGTTTGCGAGCCCGTTCGCGTCGCGTGCCATCACGATGGCGGCGCCGACATGGAAATGGTCGCCGTGGGGATAGGGCAGCTGGCTCACGCGCACGGTGCCGTCCGGCCGCGTCTCCGCATGAGCGGGCGAGCGCGCGAGCTCCTGCAGGAGCGTCAGGGTCTTGAGCTGCAGCGTATTGAGATTGAGCGGGTTCTTCTTCGCAGCCATGGCGCTACTCTTAGTGCGCTCGCGCCGGATCTGGCAAGAACCCCAGCATCAGGCGGCGGTCTCGTCGCGGGAGCGGTCGCCGAGCTTCGAGATCAGCCGCAGGATGTCGGCCTGGAGTTGCGGGTCGCGGATGCCGTAGTAACCGCGGATCAGCGACATCACCTCTCGCCGGTCGAAGGTCTCGCTCGCGGGCGAGCTCTCTTGGGCGATGTTGTTGGCGACGATGCCGTCGGGATAGCCCTCGAAGAAGAAAGCCGGCGAGACCTCGAGCACCTGGGCCACGTCATAGAGCCGGCTTGCGGAGATCCGGATGTCGCCGGACTCGTATTTCTGCACGGCCTGAAATGAGACGCCGATCCTGCTCGCGAGCGCCCCTTGGCTGAGGCCGAGTTGGATGCGTCTCAATCGCATGCGGCCACCGACGTAGGTGTCGATGGGGTGGGTTTCGTGGTCTTTGCGCGGGCCGATCATGGGACCACCTGATCTGAGCGCCGTCCGCGACGGCGAGGTTGGAAGCGGAAAACCCGGCTCTGGTCGGCGCGGTACGGGCGCGCGCCGGAGGCCGGGACGAGATCACGAGATCGTGATAACGATGGCACTCTAGCAGAGCGTGCGGACGTGGGCGCCTGGGCAGCTGAAATATTTGGGATCGGCTTGACCCTAAAGGGGATAGGCCGCAGTTCATTGGGGGCCGTTATCTCGCACTGGGAAAGAGGGAAGCAGGCTTGGAAGGGTTGCTGGCGGGCCGGGCCTGGGACACGAGGCGCACGGGGCTGGGCGGAGCCGACCTCCTCCCACAACCGGCGGGCCACTCCCCGCTCGGGTGCGCCGCGATAAGGAGATTCCGCGATGCGAGCGATGCTGCTGGAAGCACCCGGACAGCCGCTGCGCCTCAGCGACCAGCCGCCACCAAGACCAGGACCCGGCGAGGTGCTGATCCGCATCGGCGCGTGCGGCGTTTGCCGGACGGATCTGCACATCCTCGACGGCGAGCTTACGATGCCCAAGTTGCCGCTGGTCCTCGGCCACGAGATCGTCGGCACCGTTGCCGGGCTCGGCACCGGGGTGACGGCGTTCGACGTTGGCCACCGTGTAGGCGTGCCGTGGCTCGGCTGGACTGACGGGACCTGCGCCTTTTGCGTGTCCGGAAGGGAGAACCTCTGCGATCACGCCCGCTTCACCGGCTATCAGATCGACGGCGGCTATGCCGAGTACACCGTCGCCGATGCCCGGTATTGCTTTCCGATCCCCTCGGGCTTTGACGATGTCACGGCGGCGCCGCTGCTCTGCGCAGGGCTGATCGGCTACCGCACGCTCCGGCTCGCCGGGGAAGCCGAGCGCGTGGGCATCTATGGCTTCGGCGCTGCGGCCCACATCGTGGCGCAGGTGATCGTGCACCAGGCACGCCGGCTCTTCGCCTTCACGCGGCCCGGCGACCACGCAGGCCAGGAGTTCGCCCGCAGCCTCGGCGCCGAATGGGCGGGCGGCTCCGACGAGCGGCCGCCCGCTCCGCTCGATGCGGCCTTGATCTTCGCCCCGGTCGGAGCGCTGGTACCGTCGGCGCTCGCGGCGACCATCAAGGGCGGGCCCGTGGTCTGCGGCGGCATCCACATGAGCGATATTCCGGCGTTTCCCTACCGCCTGCTCTGGGAAGAGCGCGTCGTGCGCTCGGTCGCGAACTTGACCCGGCGGGACGGCGAGGAGCTCCTGGCACTCGCCTCGGAGATCCCGCTCAAGACCCACACAAACGCCTTCCCTCTCGATGCCGCGAACGAGGCGCTCGAGCGCCTGCGCCGGGGCCGCATCGAGGGCGCCGCGGTGCTGGTGCCCTAATCGGTATCAAGCCTTCGCTTTGAGACGCAGCGTCCAGGCCTGCAGCGATTCCATGAGCTGCTTGATCAAGCCCTTTGCGGTTTCGTCGGTGAGCCGGCCCTCGGCGTCGAACCGGTTCTGCGCCTGCGGGATCATCACCTCGGGCTTGTTGACCGGGAACATGTTGAGGAAGATGCAGGTCTGGCGCAGATGATACTGCGCGCGCGCCGTGCCCAGCACACCGCCGCTCGCGCCCATCATGGCCACCGGCTTGCCATCGAAGGGCTGGTTGGGCGGGCGCGAGGCCCAGTCGATCGCGTTCTTGAGCACGCCGGACATGGAATAGTTGTATTCGGGCGTCACGAACAGCAGCGCATCGGCGGCGGCGATCTGGTCGCGGAAGGTCTGCACCGGCGGCGGGAAGCCCTGCGCGCGCACATCCTCGTTGTAGAGTGGGAACGCGCTGATGTCGGCGACGTCGACCTTCATGCCCGCGGGCACCAGTCCCTGCGCCACGCGCAGCGCCATGGCATTGAAGGAGCCCTTGCGCAGACTGCCGCAGATTCCGAGCACTTTGATGTCGCTCATCGGTTGTTTCCCTCCGTTGGTTCCTTGCTTGGGCGATATAGGCGGTCCTTAGGGTCGGCATGCAATCAGGTTTTTTGCACGGCAGCGCTGCATCTCATGGGCGATTCTTGCGAACAAATGCCTCTATCGAAGGCAATACGCTGGGCGCCAGCGGGAGCGTAGGATCAGAATAGGTGGCGATGTTCCGGATCCGGTCCGGACCAGCCTCCTTGAGCACGTCGTTGACGCCGTCGAGCACAACCAGGTCAACGGCGGAGCGTGCCGCACGCAAGCGCTCTCCATTCTCAACGCTCACTTGGATGTCCGTCGTTCCCTGAAGCACGAGAGTGGGTGCAGTCACTTTTGCAAGCTCGGCTGCCGGATCGAGCGGTAGCCAGGAAATTAAATAGGGCTGAACACTCAGTCGGAAGAGCGCCGCAAGTTCACTCGGAGCATCCGTTACCGGCTGGCCATGTTCGAGACTGGCGATGATGGTCTCCGCTGACGCACGGAGCGAAGGCGTAAGCCCCGAAGCGTCCAGCTGCCTTCGCAAAATGGCCCCCGCAGGAAAGCCAAGGCCCTCGATTAAGATCAGACCGTCAACTCGGGCCTGCTGTGCGGCCAGCGTTGCGACCAGCGCACCTTCGCTGTGCCCAAGCAGAAATACATTGCGCACGCGCCCCTGCGTCCGCAGGAAGCCGACCCACGCGGCAGCGTCCCTGACATAGGTACCGAAGCGAAGCTCTCGCTCCGACCCCATCGATTCCGCGCTGGCAGCGATGCCGCGCTTGTCGATACGGAGCGATGCGATGCCCCGTCCCGCCAATCCCCGTGCCAGGAGCTTGAGGCTGTCATTCCGAAGGCCTGGCTGGTTGCCGTCCCTGTCCGTCGGCCCGGAGCCGGCGATGATCAGCACGGCGGCTATTGGTGATGGTCCCGGGGGCATCGCGATCGTGCCGCGCAGCGGCGCGCTGCCACCGTCAATCTCGACCGCGGATTCAGACCATTGAGCCGACTGCGCCGTGACCATTGCAGTCACACTCCCCGCCCAGTACAGCAGAACTGATAGCGACAGACTACGCCCGACCGCTGAAGCGATCATGGAGCGACGCGGCGCAGATAAATCTCCAGCCGTGCGCGCTCGGCGGCGCCGAGGCGCAGCCCGAGCTTGGTCCGGCGCCAGAGAATGTCGTCGGCGCTTTCAGCCCATTCCTCGCGGCGGAGCCAGTCGACCTCGCGGGCGGTGAGGCCGGCGCCGAAGGCTTCACCCAGATCCTCCGGCCGCGCGGCATCACCCAGCATCGCCGCGGCCTCGCTGCCGTAGCGGCGGATGAGCCCCTCCGCCATGACGGGATCGAGCCAGGGATAGGCGGAGCGCAAAGCCGCCGCCGCGGTCTCGATGCTGCCGCCCGCGAGCACGCCGCCCGGCAGGGGCGCACCCGCGGTCCAGGGTCGGCCCGTGCCGGGCAGCTCCAGCCGCTCGAGCGCATGCTCCGCCAGGCGGCGAAAAGTGGTGATCTTGCCGCCGAGCACCGAGAGCATCGGCGCCGCCCCGGTCTCGCCGTCGCGCAGCAGTACGTAGTCGCGCGTCACCGCGGAGGCGCTCTTGGCGTGGTCCTCGTAGAGCGGACGCACGCCCGCATAGCGCCAGAGGATGGCGCTCGGCCGCAGGGCCCGGGCGAACCAGCGGCTGACCGCGTGGCAGAGGTAGTCCGCCTCCTCGTCGGTGCAGACGACCCGCGCGGGATCGCCCTCGAAGGGCGCCTCGGTGGTGCCGATCAAGCTGAAATCCCGCTCGAACGGCAGCACGAAGACGATGCGGCGGTCTTCGACCTGCAGCATATAGGCCTGCGCGCCGTCGTAGAGGCGGGGCACCAGGATGTGGCTGCCCTTGACCAGACGCAGCGCCGCTTCGCCATGCGGCATTCCGGCTCGCCGTGCGATGTCCATCGCCCAGGGACCGCCGGCGTTCACCAGCGCCCTCGCCTCCACCTCGGAGCGGGCGCCGTCGGGCGCACGCAGCTCGGCTCGCCAAAGCGAGCCCAGGCGACGAGCCGAGACGAATTCCGTGCCGCGCAGGATGCGCGCGCCCCGGCGCGCCGCGTCTCGCGCGTTGGCGATCACCAGGCGGGCATCGTCGGTCTGGCAATCCGAAAAGACGAAGGCGGCGGCGATGTCGGGCCGGAGCGGCGCGCCCAGCGCGTCGCTTCGGGGATCGATGCGCCGGCTCGCGGGCAAACTCTGCCGGCCGCCGAGATGGTCGTAGAGCAGGAGCCCGAGCCGCAGCATCCAGCGCGGCCGGAGGCTGCGGTCGTGCGGCAGGACGAAATCCGCGGGGTGGATCAGGTGCGGCGCCATCCGCATCAGCACCTCGCGCTCGATGAGCGCCTCGCGCACCAGGCGGAACTCGCCGAATTCCAGATAGCGCAGACCGCCGTGGATGAGCTTACTGGAGGCCGAGGACGTCGCCCCCGCAAGATCGCCGCGCTCCACCAGCAGCACGGACAAGCCGCGGCCCGCGGCATCGCGCGCGATCCCCGCGCCATTGATGCCGCCCCCGACGATCAGGAGATCGACGATCACCGCCCCTCGCCGCGGCGCACGCGTTCGCGGTGGAAGACATAGAGGCCGCTCGCCACGACGATGGGCGCGCCGATCAGGGTCGACACACCGGGCCAGGCGTCGAACAGCACCGCGCTCCAGAAAGTCGAGGTGATGATCTGCATGTAGGAGAACGGCGCCAGCAGCGAGGCGGGCCCGCGCTGATATCCGAGCAGCAGGAAATATTGGCCGGCCGAGCTGAGCACGCCCATGACCAGGATCAGCCCCAGGGCGCTGAGCGGCAGCGGCTGCCAGACCCAGGGCAGGAAAGCGGTCATGATCAGGAAGGCAACCAGGGTCGTGTAGAGCAGCGTCGTGAGCGTGGCGTCGCGGGTCTTGATGCGCCGGGTGATGATGAGGCCCGCGGCCCAACAAGCGGCGGAAGCCAAGGGGAACAGCGAGGCCACGTGAAAGCTCGAGCTGCCGGGCTGGACGATCACTATCACGCCCAGGAAACCCACCGCTACCGCCGACCAGCGGCGGATCCCGACCCGCTCGCCCAGGAACGGGATCGAGAGCGCGGTGACGATGAGCGGAGCCGCGAAGGCGACAGCGGTGGCGTCCGGCATCGCCATCTGCGCCAAACCGGCGATGAACAAGACCGAGGACCCGCCCATCGCAAAGCCGCGCCCGATCTGTAATCCGATGCCCGCCGTGGCGAAGGGGCGCGCGCCAGCCCGGAGAACGAACGGCAAGAGCAACACAAGGTTCGCGGCGTAGCGGCCCCACGTGATCAGCACCGGCGAATAGTGGGCGACCAGCACTTTGGAGACGGCGTCCAACCCGCTGAACGCGAGGAGCGACAGGAGGACCAGACCGATGGCGGCGAGCGGCCGTTCCTCGGCTTCTTGCGGCAGCGTGGCCGGCAGCAGCTTCGCGGTTTGAGCCTCGCTCATGAGCTGCTCAAGCGCTCATCCATTCCGGATCCCCTCCGCCGTCCAAGATAGCCCCATGCAAGCGATCCATCAACTCGATCACAAGTGCAAAAGCCGCTTGTATTGGGCACGTCTTGCAGGTACACGTGTGGGTGAGTCGTG
>Ga0307471_100001467_pt1 | contig 12896 bp, 10 predicted proteins | sample atmos_gasesAM3C__2_FD_204566 | JGI IMG/M metagenome (GOLD analysis project Ga0307471, IMG submission 204566) | Hardwood forest soil microbial communities from Morgan-Monroe State Forest, Indiana, United States - atmos_gasesAM3C_515 | ecosystem: Environmental > Terrestrial > Soil > Temperate... | reverse complement strand
CTCACGGGATTTCAGATGTACGATCCGTATGTCTCCCACGAAATGACCATTCGCGATTTGCTGACTCACCGCAGCGGCATGGGTTTAGGCGAAGGCGATTTGCTTTTCTGGCCACACACGACCTTCACCCGCGCGGAGATCATCTACAAGCTTCGTTTCATGAAGCCAGCCTCGAGTTTCCGCAGCCGCTTCGCCTATGACAATTTGTTGTACATGACCGCGGGTCAGATCATTCCGGCCGTGACCGGGAAGTCCTGGGAGGATTACGTTCGCGAAAAAATTCTGCGTCCTCTGGGCATGAACACCACCAACCTGAGCAATGCGGATTTCAAGCCAGGAGACAACTACGCCTGGCCGCATTCGAAAGTGGATGGCAAGTTGCAACCCATCGATTTTGTCAATCTGGACAATGCGGGGCCAGCGGGCTCGATCAATTCCTCCGCATCGGAAATGGCGAAATGGGTTCTGCTTCAACTGAATCATGGAAAGATTCCCGGACGCGAGGAACGGATTTTCAGTGAACGACAATCGCGGGAAATGTGGAGCGCGCAAACGATTCTTCCCATTGGCGCGGGGAACTCCCCATTGGTGGCGAAAAGGCCGAAATTCGCGGCTTACGGACTGGGCTGGGGGCTGAGCGATTACCATGGGAGAAAAATGGTGGCCCACACCGGCGGCGTTGCCGGTATGGTGTCGCGCGTGATGCTGGTTCCCGAAGAAAACCTCGGTGTCGTCATTCTGACCAACGCGGAACAAGGGGGAGCCTTCGACTCCATTCTCTACCATATCCTGGATTCTTACTTCGGGCTTGCGCCCACGGATTGGATGGCGGCACACAGAGCTGCGGAAGAGCAGGCAGAAAAAGAAGCGGCGGAAATCATGAAGCAGCAGGAATCGGGTCGTACCGCAGACTCAAAGCCCTCTTTGCCTTTGGAGAAGTACGCGGCAGTCTATACCGACCCCTGGTATGGCCCGGTGACGATTCGAATGGAGAGTGGCAAACTCGTCTTCACTCTTGACCACACCCCGAAAGCAATCGCGGACCTTCAGCACTGGCAATATGACACTTTCAAAGCGCATTGGCGCGACCGCACCATCGAGGGCGCGTTCCTCACCTTTACATTGAAACCGGACGGGGCGATCGACCACTTAACCATGGTGGCGGTATCCCCGCTGGCAGATTTCAGCTTTGACTATCAGGATCTGTATTTGACTCCGAAAAAATAGGGCGCCGCAGAAAGGAATTGAGGAAGGTCAGGTCTCTATTCTTCTTCGCTAAGGAATTCAACGGTTGGTGGTCCCGGGAGGAGGCCGGCTTTTGTGCCGCGAACGATCAGCTCTTTCACCGCCTGCTTGCCCTTTTCACCATACCCGAGCGTCCACTTATTAACGTACATACCGACAAACTGGTCGGCCAGTTCCGTGTTCATCTCGCGTGCGAATTGCATCGCGTAATTCAAAGCCTCTTCGCGGTGTTCCAGTCCGTAGGCAACGCTGTCGCGGATGGTCTTCGCAACCTGGCGCCCGAGCTTTGGACCAAGCACGCGTCGAACCGCATTCCCCCCAAGCGGAAGCGGCAGTCCTGTTTGTTCCTGCCACCAGATGCCAAGATCAATCACGCGGTGCAGTCCCTTCTCCGGAAAGAAAAGCTGACCCTCATGAATGAGCAGGCCGGCTTCGACGAGATTGTTTTGAACGGCGTCGATGATCTTGTCGAAGGGCATGACCACCGGCTCGAAATTCGGCTCGAAAAGTTTCAGTGTGAGATAGGCGGAAGTTTTCAGGCCGGGAATTCCGATTCGTTTGCCGGCAAGCTCCTGCGGCTTCACGGCCTTTGTCGAGACGACGATGGGGCCGTAGCCTTCTCCAAAACTCGCGCCGCAATCGAGAAGAACATACTTGTCGCGGAGACTTGGATATGCGGCGAAGCTGATGGCCGTGACGTCATACGTTTCCGAAAGCGCTGCTTCGTTCAGTGACTGAATGTCCGAAAGTATGTGCGTGTACTTGTACCCGGGCGTGGAGAGTTTATGGGTGGCCAGCGCATAAAACATGAACGCATCGTCGGAATCCGGCGAATGCGCCAGCTTGATTTCGACAGGCACTGTTTCGGTCTTCGAAGCTGCTTGTTGGCCAGGCATGGGCTGGTGGTTCCTTTTCTCTCATCTCCGGCTGCTTCCCGGGCCATTTCCAATGCAGATTGCCAAGAGCCAGGACGACGCTATTACGGTGCGCTGTGATTGATTCCCGGCCCCCAATTCCCCGATAGTTCCCCTCTTGCGGGGGCACCTCTTTCGGAGGACGAATGGAAAGACGCGCGTGTCGCAGGGGCTTGCGCTTGCGTAGGGCCAGGTAATCTCTAGCCTGGAAAGCGTAGCATACCGCCGATGTCTGCGACAACGTCACCGGGCGGTCAAGAATCTCTTTCAGCATGGTCGAAGGAAACGAAAACACTACAACGAGACGCGTAGGAATTCGCAAACCTAAGAAACCGCGCTCTCATCCCTATTGCCGTTGTCAGCATGCGATGGGCAGGTACTCCAGCCTCGAGACCTGACCCCAAGGTCAACGTAACCCATTCGGCGAGTACCGCACCTCCGAAGGCTCGAAGCGCCGGTTGCGCCGTGGCCTACTGGGGTTAGCCCACGGCCCGCCCTTGAAGTGAGGACAGCATGAAAAATAAATGGTTCTTTGTTGGTGCGGCAGGAGTCAGCATTTTGCTAGGCGCAACCGGAGCCGCCGCACGCTCCTACAATCCCCTTAAGTGGATCAAGGGAAGCCCACGATTGACGGCTAACGAGCAACTGGCCGCAAACAAAGAGGAAGAACGCAAGCTAACGCTGCAATTACAGGCGCTGCTGCCGCCAAAAACAACTTTGCGAGAGGCGTGCAGCGGGTTCCTAAGCCTGGAGGATTGCGTCGCCACGCTTCACGTGAGCCGCAATCTGAAAATGAAATACAACTGCCTGAAGTGGGACATGACGGCGGCGCGTCCCAGCGGTGACGTGAAGTCATGCGAAGCCCCGCCGAGAGACAAGCCACTTTCCCTGGACAAAGCCATTCACATTCTGAATTCGGATGTTGACGCCAGGGCGCAGGCGAAGAGCGCGCAGAGGCGTGCCCGCGAAGACATCAAGGACGCCAGCTCTTAAAATCCGCCACCTAGCCGCACAGCTTGAACCTCAAGAACGTAAGGCAAGGCAGCGGTTGGTTCTACATCGAAGACACCATGCGGGCAATGGCGTCGTCAAACGTCGCTTTTCCGTCGAGGTACGGCTGCCAGAACCGTTGCAAGAGCTCGAGGTAGTTCTTCCACCCGCGCTGATAAAGACCTTCGCGAAACGCATAAGCGCTGTAGCTGCTCGCAGGACCGCCGTTACCCTTGTCTTCGCGGCCCACCGAAGGAGAAGTCAGGACCGTACGGACGGCCTCGCCCGTCGTGTAAAAAACCAGAGCGTGCCAGAGATCCCGGGGAATGGGTTTATCGCGCTGGCGGCACTCGCGGATAATCGCCCGCTGTACCGGCTCCGCGATTCCGTGCGAGCCTTCATGAAAAAGCACTTCGAGAGCCTGGGGCCCCTGATTGCGGGTATCCAAACTGGAAATGGTGACGCGCAGGGGATCCACCGTGGTGTAAGCGCCGGCCCAGTTGGCATAAGCCACCACGTCCACGCGGATTTTTCCGTGCGGCCAGCGCGTCTGGTAAATATCCGCCAGCCGCTCCGAAAGTCCCACGCCTTGCTCGCGCACCAGCGGGGCTACTTGCAGAATCCACCGGCGATTGGCCTTATCATGTTCGGGCCACAGATGTGCGCGATAGACGGGCGCAGCCGCTTCCAGAACTTGCGTCAAGTTCGCTGGCAAGCCTGCGTCGCAGAATTTCCGTTTTCGCCCTGAAAGCTCGTCGCAATCCTCGAAGTCGCCGAGCTGATCTTTCAACTGAATCAGTTCCGTAGTGAAAAGCAGGTCCTTGTCGGCATGATTGAGCATGTAAAACGCGACAGCATCATCCCAGGCCTTTTGTTCCGCGTCGGTCAGCCCTTTTCCTGCCAGAACACTTTTGACGGCTGGCACGGCGGACTTAGTGGTGTTTGCATCGCGCGAGAGGAATGCTTTTCGCTGCCGGGCCTCGTAATAGAGAGTATGGTGGAGGTTGATCCAAAAGCCGCTGTGCAGCTCGAAAACAGGCAGGGGCGTCTCAGCATAACTCTGAATCCCAGCCGCGATACGGCCGGGCAAGAGCAAGCCTGTTATCAAGAGCACGCATGAGAAAGAAATTCGCAAAAGGCGCACCATAGCGGGTCGCACGATAGTAGCGCCAAGTCCGCGCAGGCACAAAGTGCTGGAGGTGGCTGCGTTGATAGGGAGCACTATTCAGCTTTCGGATCGGTTTCGCTGCCCACAGCTCCCTGTCGGTCAGCCGCATGCAGCACCCCGTTCGAATCGCGGAAGAAAGAACGCCGTCCTGTTCGTCCATAGCGGAGAGGAGTGGCGGACAATGCGTATTTTGCAGGAGCCCCCAGATCGCTGGCCCCCGCAATCACATATCGAAAGGCGTAGCCGTTTTTCGCTCCCTTCGCGAGGTCGGAATCCAGCAGGCCCGCGGCTTCGGCGTTAGGTTTGCCGCGCGCAGGTGCGGCCAGATTCGCCAGGGATTCCGGAAGGCGTGGGTATTTGCTCCGGTAGGATTCGATGGCTGCAGCAATCATCTTCAGAGATTCGAGCGCATCTTTTTCTGTCGCCTCGATTTCGGATTCGTCCCACTCCACTTCAAGCGCTGGCAAATCCAAAAGGAGAATGCCAAGAGAGAGCAGTTTCCATTCGCCTTCTTCGCGCACCAGACCCATGTTGATCTGGCGAGCGTTGGCGCTGGTGGAATCTGTGGTCTCGCGAAGTTCCAGCGGCAGGAATGCAACGTTATCGTTGATTTCCGCGCCGCCCACCTGCATCTCCACGGTCCCGCCCGGCGTCTCGCAGCGAACAATAGGTCGGCCCGAAGGATTCGCAGAGACTGTGGCTTTGCCGGGCTCATCCAGAAGCACAAAGCGCTTCATGAGCGCGACGCGAGCGGCAGGCGTCATGCGGGAGAACGATTCCTTATTTCGAATGGTAAGAAAGCGCGTGAACTCCATCTGATTCTGGGAGCAGGCCGCGGCAAGCGCGTTGCTAAGAGCGCTGCCTGGTCCGCTTTGTAACGGTGCGCTGGCAGAGGCTCTTGGACTTGCCTCTGGCTTCGAGGTTGAGTCCTGGGCGACGGTGCTGATTGCTGTAAGCAAAAACGCGCAGAGTACAATCCATTTGCAATATTTTATTTTGACCGACATTAGTTTCGGATGCCCCTAGCTCAATCTTTCGAAGCGCTCAGAATTGCCGCAAGATTCTGCGTGAAGCTCGACCGCGGTAGCACCTCGGTGCACCCCACGGCTTGCGCCTGTGCCGCAAGTTGCGTCTGCACGTGGGACAGGAATGCCACCACACGAACGTCCTTGTTGTTTTGCCGCACTCTCTCAATGGCCTGCAACGGCTGGCTGCGCGCGTTCAGGTCTACAATGACAAGGTTAGGCGCGCCCGTCATCAAACCCATCAGCGCGTCGCCATTCGTCGCCACCTTCACTTCCACGCCAAGCTGTTTGGCGGTCTCCGCCAGTTTCATTTGAAAAAACAAATCATCCACGAGCGCCACAACTCTTCCCATACTCTTCGTCCTCACTCGCCGCCACTCGTCATTATGCGCCACTTCTTCATTCGATGAAGAATTGCGGGTAAACTAAACCTTCTGTAGGGAGCTCCTCATGCGACCCGCCTCTGCCGCCGAGACTCACTCCTCCATCTCACTTCTAGGAAGACGCCGCAACTCCTGGAAACGCTGCTTGGACTTTCATGAAGTTTCCAATCCTCAGCCCAATTCCAACGAAATATGACTGCGAACAATTCACCTGAAGACGCGAGGCTCGCCGCCTGCGGACCGCGCGACGTCACACTCTATTCGCGTCCCGGCTGTCATCTCTGTGAAGAAGCTAAGGCTGCCATCGCGCCTTTGCTGCGCGAGTTCCATGGCACACTTCGCGAAATTAACATTGACGAAGACGCCGTTTTGAAAGAGCGCTATGGATGGGACGTTCCCGTGATTTTCATCGGCGCGCATAAAGCCGCCAAGCATCGCGTTGACCTTGTTCAGTTTCGGAGGCAGTTGCAAGAGGCGGGATCAGAGTAAAGATTGCGCTGGCGGTTTCGTTTCAAGAAAGTTTGTCTTCTCGGGAGAATTTCAGTGCCCATCTTCCGCACTATGCGCTCCGACGGTTTCATCCGGCACGTCGCCCTTGCGTCCGCGTACCCGGTCGTAAACGCTCACCTGGCTCACGGAGCCCAATGCTTCGTTGTAAAAAGTGGGCACACCCAGTGCCGTGCGCAGCTCTTCGTTGAATTTCCGCAGATTTTGCAGGTGCGAAGCAAGCGCCGGAATTTTCAGCCCTTCGTCGGTTAGCAAAAACTTCTGGTAACCCGCGTCCCACAGTTTCGTGAACTGCCCCTTCAGCATGATTGTCGGCGTGATCGTCATCTGATAGCGTTCGTCGCCACCCTTGCGAAATTCCGCCCCGCAACCGTATTTTTCCACGCGAACCACTCCGCGCGTGCTGCCTACCGCAAAACCCAGCGCCGCCATACCTTCAATCGCCTTTGGTGAGAACCGCTCTTCGACATTCCACATGGTTCATTCAGATTAGCGACTACGGCTCTATCTGTAAAGTCAGCCCAGCTCGCTTTCGAGTGCAAATTCACCCCATTGTAATTCTTGATTTGACATGCAGACATCTGCTCGCAATACTCTCCCCGCATTCGGGGTGGGGAATCTAGATATCCACAGGCTGGTACTGGCAATGTCCCTGCCAGTGTGATAAATGGCCGTTAAAATGGCCAGGTCCAATTCGACGAAGGGGTGTGAGATGCCAAGAATCGCTCGATCTGCGCTGTTTTCCCTGATTCTCTTTGCCTTACTGGGCGTTCCCGCGCGCGCCCAACAGACCCTCGGCTCCATCAACGGCACGGTTAAGGACGCTTCCGGAGCCGTCGTGCAGGGCGCCAAAGTGACCATCCGCAACACGGGCACGAACCTCGAGTTGAAGTCCACCACCAACAACGATGGGTCCTTCAGCTTTGTCGACCTTCCTTTAGGAACCTACGCCGTCACATTTGCGGCGGACGGCTTCAAGAAACAGGTTTATTCGCAGATCCTTGTGCAAGGCAATCGCACAACGACTGTCAACGCATCGCTGCAGCCCGGGGAAGTCACAGCCACGGTCACTGTTTCGGGCACACCGCTCCTGAACCAGACGGATACGACGAATGGTTATACGCTGAGTAGCGAACTTATCGAGAGCATTCCTCTTGGAACGGGCAGCTTCACACAACTAGCGATCTTGGCCCCTGGCGTTAACGCGGACCTTCTCTCGGGTTCGGGTACTAACGAAGGACTGGGGAACCAGGCCATCTGGGCGAATGGCCAGCGCGACACCAGCAATAGTTTTTCATTTAACTCGGTTGTTGCGAACAACTTGTTCAATGGCAAGTCCACGAGCTACGTAAGTACGAGCCGCTTTATCCTGAACACCGGCGAGAACTTTGGCGCAGGTGGTCAAGTGCAGACGAATACTTCTGTTTACGATGCGATCGGTCAGGGCTTACCAACACCCCCCGTCGAGACAATCCAGGAGTTGCACGTGAACACCTCCATGTACGACGTCACCCAAGGGGCCAACAGCGGCGCTCATATTGCACTTACCACGAGGTCAGGGACTAATGACTTCCATGGGCAGGCTTACGAATATCACCAGACCAGCGGTTGGGACGCGACGCCTTTCTTCCTGAAAGCAAGCGGTTTTACAAGCAAAGATCCTCCTCTCCATCGGAATGTTTTCGGAGGGATGCTGGGGGGGCCCGTCATCAAGGACAAGCTGTTCTTTTTTGGGTCTTATCAGGGGCAACGTGTAAGCGACGCTCTGAACGGCTCGCTGGGTGGCGTGCCGGTGCCTGCAAACCTCACGAATCAACGGGATGCCGCTACGCTTCAAAGCCAATTCGGAGTTACCAGCGTCGATCCAGTCGCACTCGCAATTCTGAACGCTAAGACCCCCACCGGGCAGTTCATCGTTCCATCACCTAACACTACGGAGGGTCCAAACACACCGTTCAACGCCCTCGTCCAAGGCCCGCCGAGCAGGTTCACCGCTGACCAGGTAAATGGAAATGTTGACTATGACTTTAGTTCCAAGGACCGCTTGTCGGGGAAGTACTATTATCAGCGCGATCCTTCGAGCAGTCCGTTCGCGGTCAGCCAAGTCCTCGGCTTTAGCCAATCCTTGAACGCGGGCAGCCAGGTCCTCTCACTTGACAATACGACTGCTTTGACCTCGAACACCACGTGGGAACAAAGACTCGGTTTCATCCGGCAGCTTGCGAACGCCACCACTGGCCAAGATTTGACGCCTAGCGGTGCGGGGATCAATCTGCTGGGCAGCAAGTTCTTTCCTGGCTTTACGATTGCGAACGCGGACGGCTCTTTTCACGATCTCAGAATTGGCCCCGCAACGAACTTTGCCAACGCGGGAGTATTTCAGAACCAGCTCGAGGGAGCTTCGAATTACACTTGGATTGTCGGCCGCCACACCCTCTCCTTCGGTTTCAGTTACGACTACGGACAGCTGAACGTCATCAACCGCGAAAATCAGGTTGCGACTTTCAACTTTCGGAATTTCACATCTTTTCTGACAGGGACTTTAGGGGGCAGAAACAGCGGCCGTTTCCTGGACGGCGAGACGAACCGCTATTTTCGCTCGAAACAGGCAGGGCTTTTCGCACAAGATAATTTCAAGCTGAAGTCCAATCTCACCCTCACCGCAGGCCTGCGATGGGATTGGGATGGCCCGCTGTACGAAAAGTACGGACTGCTCACCAATTTCTATCACCGGAATTACAACTACGACTTGGCAGCGGACACGATAAATGACACCGGCTTGGTCGTGGCAGGCAATAACAAGGCCTTCGGGACCAAAGGCGTCACCAATTCCACTCTCACGGGGCGGCAGTGGATTTTCGAGCCGCGGATCGGTTTGGCCTGGAGTCCATCTTTCATAAAGAACTTCGTCGTGCGTTCCGGTCTTGGCTTGTACGCGGACCGCGGTGAATTTTTCACCGAGTTTGGCGCGAGCGCCGGACTCGGCATCAGCGGGCCCTTCGGCGTAACCACTGAAGAACCTTTCACGATTCCCTTCAACTCTACGTGCACGGGGCCGGGCTGCCTGGCTGGCAATCCTTTTGGAACAGCGCCACCCCCAGCACCCCCGAGCAGCCTGGCTGGGGTCAATGCGCTCATTCACAATCAATCACAACTAAGCGGCTGCGCGGTTGTTACTCCCACTTGCACCCCAACGTTAACTCCGCAGTTAGCGTTTTTATTCGGCGGATATGATCCAAGGAATACGTTGCCGTACTCGGAGAACTGGAGCCTGGATTTACAATGGCAGCCATACAACACTCTCGTGCTGACGATGGCTTACGTCGGCAATCACGGCGTTCATGAAGTGATGCCGATTCCGTTCAATCAGCCGGGAATTGCTACAGCCACGAATCCCATAAACGGCCAGACATCCTCCTATGGGTACCAGGCGATTGATTCCAACCCTGCTACGTGTCCTACGGCTGGCGCACCGAACTTCACGCCCTGCCCGCTGCAGACAGAACAGGTTCAAACAACGATTGGCGACTTCACCGGAGTCGACGGCAACACAGCGCTCCGCGTTCCGTTTATCGGTTACAACCCCAATTCAGACTTCTGGGAAGCGGAGGGCGTCTCAAACTATAACGCTCTGCAGCTCGGTGTGAACAAGCGGCTCAGCCATGGCCTTCAGGTCAACGCCTCCTACACATGGTCCCACGCACTGGACGAGCAAAGTGCTCTCGGGCTTTTCTACAATGGCAACAACCCGCTCAATCCCAGGTCAAGTTACGCGTCATCGGATTTCGACCGTACTCACGTGTTCACCATCAGCTACTTATATCAGTTTCCAAAGCTATCTCACGCGTCGCGCTTCATCGATGCGATCGCCAACGGTTGGGCCATAAGCGGTATCACCGTTGCGGAAAGTGGTCAGCCATTCGTTATCTACGATTTCTCGGGAACGGTGGCAGGAATCTACTTCAGCGCGGATGACTTCATCACAAATCCTATTCTACCCCTGGCGTCCGGAGTGACTCCGGCCCAGGCGCAAGCCCAAGGCACAACCGGCGTGAACGCAGCCCAACCGTATATAAACGTCGACGGAACTCGCTTCTCAGTACCTTTGTTAGCACCTGGGCAGAGCGGCGTACCGGCCTGCGGGACGACCGTCAATCCATTTACGGGAGCACCTACTGGCACCACAATCTGCGACAACTTCGAAACAGGGTTTGGAGCCACGGGCCGCAATACCTTCCGTGCCCCCTTCCAAACCCGATTCGACTTCTCCGTCGCCAAGGACTTCAAGATCAACGAGCGGTTTAAGCTCAAATACGAGGCCGACCTTTTCAACCTGTTCAATCATGCCAGCTTTGATGCCCCGAATAACAATCCAACACTCAATGGGTGCTTTAATCCACAGCCTTGCTACAGTTTCACAGGTCCCACACCGGCGTCTCAGGGTGTGGGATTTATCCAGAACACCCTAGGCAGCCCGCGATTCATCCAGATGTCCCTGCACCTCACGTTCTAGGCCCTTTCATCAAACCTCAATCCCGCATCCGGGGCCGCTTCGGCGGCCCCATTTGTTTCCGGGCGACAACTTTCCTTTGAACGGGTCGGCCGTGACCGGCTGGCTCCAATTCTCCGCGTCCGAAAACTGCACCGCTCGTCCTAAGCGTAGTATTGACTCGCCTGCACACTAGTTCACTGAGGAAACAGCCATATATCTCCGCGCTAGGCGGATGCATCCAATTCGGAGTAAAATAGTCTCATATGCACCCCAGCGAGTAGGGGAGTACTTATGCAAACCGACCTGCCATGTCTGTGTCCGGCCCCATCGCGGCTTCGGCCCGGGAATCCGGTATTCCCGATGCACATGCAGGCGTGTCTCTCCTTGCCAGGATTGGAAGTACTCCGCTTCTCGGCCTTAACCGCGTAGGCAGCAACTTCCCCAGCATAGAGTTTTGCGCCAAGGCCGAGTGGTTCAACCCTGGCGGCTCCGTCAAGGATCGGCCTGCACTCAGCATGATTCAGGCGGGGCTGGCGAGCGGCGCGCTCGAGCCCGGCAAAACCATCATTGACGCCACCAGCGGCAATACCGGCATCGCCTACGCCATGATCGGCGCGGCTATGGGCTATCCTGTGAAGTTGTGTCTGCCAGACAGCGCTTCCCACGAACGCAAACGCATCCTGGCCGCCTATGGCGCAGAGCTGGTAATCACCCCGGGCGATGAAGGCACCGACGGCGCGATTCGCAAGGTTCATGAAATCGTCGCCGCAGAACCGGACAAATACTTTTACGCCGACCAGTACAGCAATCCCGCGAACTGGCAGGCGCACTATCGCACCACCGCGAACGAAATCTGGGAGCAGACCTCAGGCCGCATCACGCATTTCGTCGCCGGGTTGGGCACGAGCGGTACGTTTGTTGGAACCACACGGCGTCTGAAAGAACTGAATCCCGCAATCCGGTGCGTGAGCCTGCAACCCGATGCTTCTTTTCATGGTCTGGAGGGCTGGAAGCACATGGAGACGGCGATTCGCCCAGCGATCTACGATGATCGGATCGCAGACGAAAATCTGCCGGTTTCCACGGAAGAGGCTTATCGCTTGGTGAAGCGCCTGGCACGTGAAGAGGGCCTGCTCGTCAGCCCAAGTTCCGCGGCAGCGCTCCTGGGTTGTTTTGCGGTTGCCGCTTGCATCCCGCAGCAGCGGCACTCCGTTATGGTCACGGTTTTTGCGGATTCCGCGTCCAAGTACCTGAACGAACGCTTTTGGGATGAAGACTAGAGATGGCTGAGGAAAACACACTCTGGATTAGCGGGCACCTCGCCGAAAAGATTCGGGCACACGGCGTCGAAACGTATCCCAACGAATGCTGCGGCGCGCTACTGGGGCGCGATGGGGATGCCGCGCACGCAGAGGCCGCGCGCGAGGTGCTGGCGCTTTTTCCGTTAGTCAATCGCCGTGACGATTCTCCACGCAACCGTTTTTCCGTGACTGCGGAAGATGTTCTCGAAGCCGACAAAGCTGCACAGGCGCAGGGACTGGAAGTCATCGGGTGGTATCATTCGCATCCCGATCATCCTGCGCGCCCGAGCCAGTATGATCAAGATCACGCTTGGCCGTGGTATAGCTACATCATCGTCAGCGTGCACCACGGCTCGCCGCAGGATATGACCTCGTGGCGCTTGAGCGATGATCGGCAAGCCTTTTCGCCCGAAAGCATCGAGATTCGCCATAGCACTGCGGTTTAGAATCTGTGGTGGCGGGTCTTTAGACCCGCGCTTTTTGCTCAGGGTTTGTAGAGGCCGGGCTTTAGCCCGGCGGGTTTCGTGAAGAATTGTTCGTAGTGCGTGTCTTTAGACCCGTTGCTTTTTCTTGAAGATGTAGGAGAAAACTAATGCCCGTGAAAGTCATGATTCCAACCCCGCTCCGCCCTTATGCGGGCAAGCGGGACTCGGCCGAGTTCAGCGCCGGCACGGTCGGCGAAGCGCTCGGCCATCTCACAACGCAGTACGCCGACCTTCGCAAGCATTTGTTCACCGAGGACGGCAGGTTGCGCAGCTTCGTTAATGTGTACGTGAATGACGAAGACATTCGCTATCTCGCCAAAGAAAACACGACAACCAAGGATGGCGACACCATCAGCATCATTCCCTCCATTGCCGGCGGCTGCTGT
>Ga0307471_100001466_pt1 | contig 12901 bp, 10 predicted proteins | sample atmos_gasesAM3C__2_FD_204566 | JGI IMG/M metagenome (GOLD analysis project Ga0307471, IMG submission 204566) | Hardwood forest soil microbial communities from Morgan-Monroe State Forest, Indiana, United States - atmos_gasesAM3C_515 | ecosystem: Environmental > Terrestrial > Soil > Temperate... | reverse complement strand
CATGGATCGTTCCCATTCCGGGGACAACCAAATTGCACCGTCTGGAGGAGAACATCGGTGCGGCGGTCGTCGAACTGACAAGTGACGACCTGCAAGACATCGAAAGCGCCGCATCGAAGATTGCCGTGCAAGGAGCGCGGTATCCGGAACACATCGAGCGGATGAGCAATATCTGAGCTGTTCCGGCACAAGCGCCCGAACTTGAGAGACTGGAGTGCACATGCCACGGCCAAACGATAGTTTGAAACAGCGGCTCTCCCGGTACCGGGAAATCAATCTCAGTGTGACGGGCAGAAAGTCAGGACGGACCATCTCGCAGCCGGTGTGGTTCGTCTTGGAGGACGATAAGGTTTACCTCCTGCCGGTGCATGGCTCGGAGACCCAGTGGTATAAGAACGTGCTGAAAAACTCGTCGATTCGCATCGACGCGCGTGGCGCAGACGCTGCATTTCAGGCTGTTCCTGTTACCGACCAAGCGCGGGTTTCCTCCATAGTGGAGAAGTTCCGCGGCAAGTATGGCGCCGGCGACGTGAAGAAATATTACTCGAAGTTCGACGTCGCCGTTATCGCTGAGATACGGTGATCGGCGTTTTGGGAAGCGACGAACCGTTTGGAAGCAACCAAAGGAAATCGGAAAAATGGAAATCAAAAGAGTTGGCACTCAACCTTCCGCTAAGGGACCAGCCGAGTGGTTCACCGGCACCGTGCGGATTGACTCGCCATTTCAGGCCCCCGATCCGGCAATGGTTCAAGGTGCGAGCGTAACATTCGAACCGGGCGCGCGGACCGCATGGCACACCCATCCGCTCGGCCAGACTCTGCTCGTGACGGCTGGTTGCGGCTGGGCCCAGCGCGAAGGCGGACCCATTGAGACGATCCGGCCCGGTGATGTCGTCTGGTTCCCGCCAGGCGAAAAACATTGGCATGGAGCCACGCCAAGCACAGCCATGACCCACATCGCCATCCAAGAAAAGCTCAACGGCAAGGTTGTGGACTGGATGGAAAAAGTGAGCGACGCGCAGTACCAAGCCTGATCACTCGATTCGCTTCGCAACCGGCCGCTAACGGATCGCAATTCCCAACACGTATACTTGGACGTCGGCGCGATGCGAATGACGCTCGCGTGCCAGGAGGTTCGCTGTGAATCGCGAACAGTTTTATGCGTTGATGGGCGGCGAAGGGACGCTGGACTACGAGCTATATCTGAATACCAAGTCGCTGCTGGCATGCCAGAGCAAGTTCGAGGAATTGTGCAATCGCGACGAGTTGCAGTTTCAGATCGTGCACCAGGTCGAAGAACTGTGGATGAAGCTGATCGCGTACTCCCTGCTGGATATCGACGAGTTTTTGCAGCAACACAATACCAATCGCGTGCTGACCTTGTTCCGGCGCGTGCATACGGCGCAGCGGCTGATGATCCAGCAGATGGCGCTGCTGGAGATTATGTCCCCGAAGGAATATCAGGATATTCGGCAGCGCCTGGGAAACGGTAGCGGGCAGGAATCACCGGGATTTCGCGTCCTGCTGAAGATGTATCAGCCGATTTGGGCGTCGTTCAAGGAACACTACCTCGAAAAGCAGGGACTGACGCTGGAGAAGATTTACGATTCGGAGTATTCGCACGGCGACGCGTATGTGGTGGCGGAGGCTTTGGCGGAGTTTGACGAGTTGTTCCAGAAATTCCGGTACGAGCACATGCAGTTAATTCATCGGACGATCGGGTTTGGATCGAAGTCGTTGAAGGGGCGTCCGGTGGAGATCCTGGAGGAAGGAATGCGGCACAAGTTTTTCCCGGAGTTGTGGGAAATTCGCGGGGAAATGACGGATAAGTGGGGCGCGGTGTACGGGACAAAGAGGGATCCGTTGGGTGGGCATCACTAAGGTGGATGAAGCACTGTATCGATCGCGTTTTGCGGTGAGGTCCGGTAGCGATCCTTTTCGGATCGCTACCGGATGACAATGGGTGCGCTGCGCGACGGAGATTACGGGGCGAGGCGGCGGTAGCCGCCGCGGAAATAGAGCAGCGGTTCGCCGTCGAAGACTTCAGTGGTTTCGACTTCGCCAAGAAAAATGGTGTGATCGCCGGCGACATAGGAAGCGACGACATTGCAGGCGACGTGAACGAGCGCGTCGTCAAGCAGGGGAATACCGGATTCGGTCCAGCGGTAACGGATTCCCAATTGCGCCTCGATCGCGGGCTTCTCTTCCCTTTGTGCAAAATAGATCGAGATCGGCTGCTGGTCATCTTTCAGAATGTTCACGCCGAAGCGCTTTTTCTCATGCACCATGGGCAGGAATTGGGCGCGATGATCCACGCAGATGAGCAAAAGAAGAGGGCTTAGCGAAACCGAAGTGAGCGAGTTGGCGGTCATGCCGTGGACTCTGCCGGGCTCGCGCTCGACGGTGAGGACGCTGACGCCCGTCGCGAACTGGCTGCACGCAATGCGAAACTCGGCTGAGGTGGGAGGACGAGTCGGCATGTTTTCGGTGTGCGGCAATAGTATAGCGTGGCGGGAAATGAACAAGGAACGAGGTAACGGCCAGTGAGGTAAAAAGACACGAGTGGCGGTACGCCTGAGATGCACACAGAAGAGAGTTTGATTGCTGACGCCGGCTCGAGGTCCTTCGCTTATCCTTGCCAGAATAGGCTCAGGATGACCGCTTGCGGGATAGCGCAACTTCGGGGCGGCGCAGGGAGAGACAATGGCGCGGAAAATAGCGATCTTGGGCGGGACCGGAGCGGAGGGCTCCGGGTTGGCGAGCCGGCTCGCGCGGGCCGGGGAGTATGTGGTCGTCGGATCGCGCGATGCGGCGCGGGCGCAGGAGGCTGCGGCCCGACTGCGCAGCGAGATTGGCGGCGCACAAGTTGAAGGCGCCGACAATGCCAGCGCGGCCGCGCAGTGCGACGTGGCGTTGCTGACCGTTCCCTTCTCCGGGCAGGCGGCTCTACTAAAACAGCTCAAGACCGTGTGGAAACCAGGAACGGTGGTGATTGATACCACCGTGCCGCTGATGGCAGCGGTAGGTGGGTCGCCCACACGCATGCTTGGCGTGTGGCAGGGATCGGCGGCGGAAGCGGCAGCCGAATGGTTGCCGGCCGGTGTGACGATTGCGGCGGCGTTTCACAATTTGAGCGCAGAGTTACTGGCCGGGTCTGGTGTGATCGAGTGCGACGTGCTGGTGTGCAGCGACGATGACAAAGCAAAGCTGTTGGCAATGGAGTTGGCTGGAAAAATACCGGGCGTGCGGGCGCTGAACGGGGGAAAGCTGGAGCAAGCGCGGATTGTGGAGTCGCTGACGGCGCTGTTGATTGGACTCAATATTCGGTACAAGGTGCATTCGGCGGGAGTTAGGTTCACCGGTTTGCCGGCGGAAAAGGCGAAGTAACAGAGTCGAGAGGGAAACAGAGCTCAGAGCGCCAACAGGGCGCGGGCTAGCTTGCGCTTGTCGGTGCGGGTCTTCATTATCGTAGGGATAACGACAACGTTTGGGATCAGCGCGCGGATTTGCTGCGATTGGGGTTTGTCGGCAGGGTCGATGACGAACGTCCCGGTGAAGCCGGCGTAGAGTTTGGCGACGCCCGCAGCGGACGAGTCGTGGCCGAGTTGGGCGAGCATTTTGTCGGAAGGACCCTTCAACGATTTGCCGCCGACGATGGGGCACACAGCGACCACTTTGTTGCGATGCGCGCGTAGCGCTTCGCGAATGCCGGGGACGGCGAGGATTGGGCCGATGCTGATCAGGGGATTGCTGGGGCAAATCACGATGCGATCGGCATTGCGGATAGCGTCGAGAACGCCGGGCGCGGGCCGGGATTTTTCCACTTGGTCGAAGCGGATGCCACGGACCACGGGTTCGGCGCGGCGCTTGACCAGATATTCCTGAAAGTCTAAATCACCGTCGCGAGTTTCGATGATGGTCGGCACCGCCTCGTTGGCCATTGGTAGGATGCGGGACTTCACACCCAGCGCGGTGCGGATGGATTCGGCGGCGTCCGTCAAAGTCTTGCCCTCGGCGAGCAGCGCGGTGCGATGGATGTGCGTGGCGAGGTCGCGATCGCCGAGATTGAACCAGCTCGCGCGGCCGAATACCGCGAGTCGCTTCAGCAGATGAAAGGTTTCTCCGCGGAACCCCCAGCCCTTCTTTGGATCGATGACGTCAGCCATCGTGTAGGTGACGATGTCCAGGTCGGGAGAAATTTTCAAGCCGTGCATGGCGATGTCGTCGCCGGTGTTGACGATGGCAGTCAACGTCGAGGGATCGGGGAGAACGTCGTAGAGGCCGAGAAGAAGCTTGGAGGCGCCGACACCGCCTGCGAGAGCAGTGATCCTTGGAGACTTGGCTGTCATTCCCGAGCGAAACCGTCGGACGTCGCGAAGCGCGCGATTCTTTCACGAACCGGTGAACATACAAATTCGTCGCGCCAGACGAATTCGGGATAGATGGCGAGGCGTTCGCGGAGTTGTAAGCCACGGGCTTCGGTTTCAGCGCGGAGTCTTTCGATTTGGGGCCAGGCGGCTTCGGGGTTGATGAAATCTCTCGTGACGGGCGAGATGCCGCCCCAGTCGTTGATGCCTGCTTCGAGTAAGCGCGGGAAATCAGAGTAGCTGAGATTCGGCGGGGCTTGCAGATTCATCTGCGGTCCGAGAATGAGGCGCGCGATAGCGACGGTACGGAGCATGTCGTCGAGCGAGGGCTCCGGGTGCGCGGCCATCGGGATGTCGGACTTGGCTCGAAAATTCTGCACGATGACTTCTTGGATGTGGCCATACTTTTCGTGCAGCTCACGAATCGCGAGCAACGAATCGATTCGCTCCTCCATGGTTTCGCCGATACCGATGAGCACGCCCGTGGTGAACGCGATCGGAAGCTTGCCGGCTTCTTCGATGGTGCGCAGTCGGAGGGCGGGAACTTTGTCCGGTGCTTTGGCGTGAGCGAGACCCTTGCGCATCAAGCGCGGGCTGACGGTTTCCAGCATGAGGCCAACGCTGGCGTTGGAATTTTTCAGTCGAGCCAGGGAGGCGGCGTCCATCACGCCGGGATTCGCGTGCGGAAGCAGGCCGGTGCGTTCGAGGACGAGCTCGCACATGGAGGAGAGGTAGTCGAGCGTGCGCGTGAAGCCTTGTTGCCGCAGAAACTCGCGCGCTTCCGGGAAAATACGTTCGGGCTGATCGCCGAGGCTGAAAAGCGCTTCCTTGCAGCCGGCGGCGCGGCCGTGCTCGGCGCTTGCGAGAACTTCATCAGGCGTCAGAAAGTGCGCGCCGGCTTGGCCGGGATCTTTGCGGAAGGTGCAGTAGCTGCAGTAGTCGCGGCAGAGCGTCGTGAGCGGGATGAAGACCTTTTTGGAGAAACTGATTGTGCTTCCCTTTCCGCGAGCGCGGAATTCGGTGGCAGCAGCGAGAAGGGCGGGCAACGGAGCATCTCGTGCGAGACGCATGGCGGCAGTGCGATCAAGGGGCCGTGAGTCGATCGTCGCCGCTTGCGGGAGTAACGCGGTAGTTTCCATTGGATGAAGGATGGAGCGAGATCAGGATGCCAGCTTGTGTGGAGATTTGCCAGCGACGGGAACCTAGCGGAACAGGTCTTCCTCGGCGGGGCGGATGATTTGGGTGGCGGCGGAATTTTTTGTAGGGCGATAGCGGTAGCCTCGGATGATTACGACCGGGATGGCGGCGGATTTTGGCATGGCGAGGCCGGCGGCGGCGGCGAGTTCGTCGGCCGTGGCCAGGATGGTGGCGTGGAGGGGCTTGTTGTGTTGATCACGTCGGCCGCGGAGGTCGAGGATCGCGGGGACCCCGGCGGCGCCGATAGCAACGTTGGTGAGGCCGAGCCGCCAAGGCCGGCCGAACGTATCGCTGATGACCACGGCGATGCGCTTGTGCGTGAGCTTGCTCATAGCGGCGGCAAGCGCGCTAGCGGACGCATCGGGATCACGGGGGAGCAGCGAGACAACGCCTTTGCCGGGGACGTTGGATTGATCGACACCCGCGTTGGCGCAGACGAAGCCATGATGTGTTTCGACAATGAGGACCGGGTCGTTGCGGACGATGCGGCGGGATTCGCGCAAGATGACTTCGACCAGGCGCGGGTCTTTTTTGAGCCTTACGGCCAGTGCCGATGCCGCGGAAGAGGGCGGAATTTCGGCTAGCGCGACAAGGCGGCCTTCGCTTTTCGAGATAATTTTCTGCGCGACGACCAAGACATCGTTGTGGGCAAAGGTGAACTGGTTCTTGCGCGCGGCGTGAACGATAGCCGAAGCCAGATCGTCACCCGGACGAAATTCCGGCAGCCCGACGATCGGAAACAATTGAATAGCAACGGAAGGCGCAGTTTGTTTTTTCCTGCGCGCCGAGCGCGTGGTTTGAGTCTTCATGATCGTTCGCGGCAAATGAGTGTAGCGAAGCCCTCGAAGCGGCGCAAAAGCGTTCCGTCAAGATGAAAAGCGAGGCATCCAAGGGCGAACGCCTCGCTTTTATTTAAACATCAGGTTCGAAGCGGCCAGCTAGTGCGGGTGTTCCTGCTTCGGCTGCTTATCGTTTTTCGGCTGTGCATTGTTGGTTGGCGGCGGAGCCGTGCGGACGCGCTCCTGGGTCTGCTGGCGCTCGAGTTGTTGCTGCTGGTTGTCGTGCTTCTGTTCCAGGCGTTGCAGTTGCTGCTGCTGTTGCTGCTGAACGTGTTGTTGCTGTGGGGGAGGCACGCTACGCTGTTCCAGCTTTTGCTGCTGCTGGATCTGGCGCTGCTCGACCTTCTGGCGCTCGAGATCCTGCTTTTGGCGCAGTTGCTCGAGTTGCTGGTTCTGCTTTTGTTCGAGTTGCGGATTCACGTTGTTGTAGGTCGCGCGCGAATTCGGCGGCCGGTTGTTGTAGGCACGCACATTATTGTTCGAATTGTTTACCGGATTATTGGGAGGCTGGTTGTTCGGGGGAGTGTTCACAACCGGCGGCCGGCCATTGTTGTTGACTGTATTGTTCTGCTGGGTGTTGCGATTGTTGAAGTTCGGCTGATTGCCCGGCTGATTCGGTTGATTGGTCTGGATGCGCGCGTTTCCAGGTTGGACCGGTATCACGGTGCGCGCCGGAGGGGCCACGCGGACTGCGGCTCGCGCGTTGTTCTGTACGTTGGCAGTCTGCAACTGGCGCATTTGATTGACGGCCAGGGGGCGTCCGCCATTTTCGCGGATCGCAGCCTGCTGGCGGTCGAAGGCGACCGGAGCGGGAGGCGGCGCCGTTCGCGCCACGACCGTGCGATTTACAAATCGCGCGGGAGGAGCAGAGCGCACCGGAGCGCCAGAGCCAATCACGGCCTGCCGCGTCGGGGCGATCGCAGGTCCACCGTAGGTTGCTTGCGTGCGGACGATTTCACGCTGATCGATGCGCACGGAATCGCGAGCCACCGAGCGGCCGGAAACGAAGGTCGTAGTGGTGGTCGCGGTGACCGCACCGTTGACGCGCTGGTTGACGTAGGTCACGTTGTTGACCTGGCGATTCACGACCACGGTGTTGTAGTAGTTGTTCACGACGGTCCGGTTGATCACGGTCGTGTTGTAGACGTTGACGTTCGTTACGTAAGTGCGGCTGACATGATAAGTCGGCATGTAAACTTCGCGCGGACCAAGCGGAAACCATCCCACATTCGTGGCGCCACCGACGGCTACGCCAACGGCGAAGCGCGGTCCACCAACCCAAGCGACAAGCGCAGGCGCGTAGACCGGGCGCACATATTCGACGCCGACGACGCCGCGCGGTGCGCATGGCACCCAGCCCCAATAGCCGCCGACCGAAACCCAACGGCCATAGTGGAACGGCGCGAAGCCCCACGGCTCATCTTCCACCCAGGTGTAGCCCCAGGGTGCGATGTACACCCAGTGGCCGTAACGATAAGGAGCCCAGCCCACGACGGTGGTGTGCGGAAACCAGACCTGGCCGTATTCGGGAACCGGGCGCCAGCCACCGTAGTCGTCGAGATCTTCATAGCCGATGGCATCGTCCGAGACATAGCGCGCGGAGATGGAGCGATCTTCGCGACGATCACGCTCAGCGCACCATTGGTCGAAGTCGTCGCCGCCATCGTAGGACTGGAGATCCGCGTTGAGCTGATCGGTGCCCTGAAAAGTCGCAGTTTGCCCGGCGTGGACGGAATAAGCTTGGCCGCCGCCGGTGACTTCGCCTTCGCCGCCCATCGCGCTGATTTCGGTGGTGTCTCCGGCTTCGTTAACGCTGATGCGATAAGTGCCGGGACGCAGGACGGAGAAGGCCAGATTCGGCGTGTCAATTTCGAACGTTTCGTTTTCGTTGAGGCGCTTCACGCGAACGCGGAGCGTGCCTTCGGTGAGCTGGACCTGGGCGACGTTGTCGGTCAGGTTGAGGAAGGAAAATCCGGTGGTGCTGCCGATGCGCAGCGATGCGGAACCGATGTGCAGCTCCGCGCGCGAACCATTGTCGGACCACAGCTTGTCTCCGGTGGTCATCGGACGGTTGATAACGGCGGCAACCCAATCATCGGTACCGGCCGGATTGAACGACACCGAACCGTCGGCGTGGCTTAAGCGCGCGACACGAGACGGTGGATCGTCGCCGTAATCCTGCTCTTGCCCCGCCTGCGCCGCAGCACGCCAAGGGGCGAGGAACGCCACGGCGAAGGCAAGACTCAACAAGCTGATCAGTTTGAGCGCCTGGTTTCTCATAGGGACTTCTCTCCTGGGACTGCATGCGGTCGAGCTGGAAGCACCGCGCGAAGCTGGCCTGGTTCTTGTTCGTAATGCCCTGCGTGCAGGTATGACTCATTATCCCTGCATCGCGAAGTGGTCCCCAATCCGGGTTTCCTTGTATGTCGAAACAGGAAATGCCGGAAACTACTTCTGCTTATCTAACACCTGCGGAGCCGGACAGTTGCGGTTGCCGTTGGTTGCTTTGAGACGCGCTGGAAACGAAAAAAGGCCCGCTCTTGATGAGACGCGGGCCTTTTCATTTGTTGAGAACTCAGGTAGGTCAGTGGGCTCTGCCGCCACCGTGGGACGAAGAGCCGCCGCGCGAACCACCGCCGCCTGTGCTGCGGGGCGCTCCGCTTCCACCGCCAGAACTATGACTCGGCGCGGAGTAGCTGCGGCTCGGAGCCGAATTGCTGTGGCTTGGAGCGGAGTAGGATCGCGGCGCGGGCTGTGAATACGACGGCCGCGACGACGGATAGCTCGACCGCGGCGCGGAGTAGCTGCGGCTTGGGGCCTCGTAGGTGCGACCGTTGTTCTGGTTCGAGTACGTGCGACCCGAATTCGGATTCGAGTACGAGCGCGACGGAGGCTCATACGATCGGGCATTGCCCTGGTTCGAGTACGTGCGCGACGGCGGATTGTAGGAACGGCTGTCGTTCGAGTACGCCGGGCGATTGTTGTTATTCAAGGTGGGCGAATTTGTCGAACGCGCTCCGCCGTTGCTGGCCCCACCATTCGAGCCGGAGCCGGCCCACGAGGGGCGGTCGGAGCGGCTGTAGCGCGCACCCTGCGGGCTGTTACTTTGTGATGGTACGTTGTTTGAACGACCGCCATTTTGCACGCTACCGAAACCTTGCGGGCCGCGCCCGCGGTCGGTGGTGTTGCCCTGCGCTTCCCATGAGCGAGCGTTATTCGGGCGGTTGACATTCGGATTGGTCGCCGGGCTGCGGCTAATCTCGGCTCGGTTATTGCTGTTGAGACCGCCGTTGACCGAAGGCGGACGGTTGCGCGACAGCTCGCTCTGGCGCGAGCTCATCGCTGTGTTGTTCGACGAATTCACGTTGCCGCCAAAGCCCGGACGTCCCGCACTAACCTGCGTGCGGCCCACGACATTGTTGTTGCGCGGCGAACCGCTGCCGCGCGAATTGCTCTGGAATGCGGCCGCGCGGCCGGGCGAAAGGTTGGTGGTGTTCATCGTGCGGACCTGCGACCGCAGGCCGGGCGCTGCCGGAGCGGTGCGGGCCATCACCGTGCGATTCTGAATCGCAGCCGACGGCGTGGCGATACGACCGCGGACGTTGTTCTCACCGAAGGCGCTGCGCTGCGTCGGCGAGATGCCGATGTTGTTGTTGACGCGCGCGCCGCGAAGAGAAGCCTCGGTAACGCGCACCGACGTGCGATTGATGCGCTCGCCGTTGACGAAACTATTGCGCGAGGCCACGGTGACTGCCCGAGCGTTACGCGCGTTCACGTAGTTGTAGTTCGTATTGTGAATGATCGTGGTGTTGTGGATCACGGTGTTGCGAACGTTGATTCGCTCCGCGAATCCGCGTCCGCAGTGGAACCAAGGGTGAAACGGCTCGCCAAATCCAAGCGGGAACCAGCCCACGCCTCCGCCGAAGCCGACACTGACGCCCCAATTGTGTCCGCCAAAGAATCCGACAAAGGCTGGACCATAAATGGGCCGCGCGTAGTAAGCACCCGGGCACCAGCCCCAGCGATTGTGAATGTAAGCCCAGCGTCCATAGTGAAACGGGGCGTAGCCCCAGGGCTCGTAGCCTACCCAGGTCCAACCCCAGGGACCGACCCAATTCCAGTAGCCGTAGCTGTATGGAGCCCAATCCACGGCAACGGTGCTCGGATACCACACGTGGCCGTAGTCAGGCTCTTCGTTCCAGGTTCCGTTATCGTCGAGGTCGTCGTAGCCGGGAACGTCACGCGAAACGTATTTCGCGGAGACGGAATTGTCTTCGCGCAGATCGCGCTCCGCGGACCAGCGATCGAGCCCGTCCGGCGGTGCTGCCTGTCCGGTTTGCACTTCCGGATTGTCGGCCCCGGTCAGCTCGGCCATCTCACCGGCGTGGACTTCATAGGTTTTGCCACCAGCGGTGATTTCGCCTTCGCCGCGAATCGCGGTGACGCGCGTGCCTTCGCCGTCTTCGCTCACTTCTACGCGAAAGGCACCGGCCTGCTTTACCGTGAACGCCTGGTTCGGCGTATCGATTTCGTAGAGGTCGCCTTCGCGCAATTCGCGAACGCGGAAGTTGATGACGCCCTCCGCGACACGCACCTGCATCACGTTTTCGTCAAGATTGAGGAAGGACAGCGCGGTCATGCTGCCCATGTGAATGCTGGCCTGGCCAGCCTGCAGCTCCGCGCGCGAATCCTTGTCAGCCCAAATTTTGTCGCCGACGGTGGTGGGGCGATTTCTAGCCGCCGCGCCCCAGTCCCCTTGCCCGTTGGGTTGCAGCGAAACGTTGCCTTCCACAAAACTGATGCGGGCTGCCAACGCTGGAGGGTCACCCTCGTCGGCGCGCGCCCTGGTTGGCGCTGCCATCAGGCAAGTGAGAAGACCGGCTAAGCTCAATGCCAAACGCGACCTGGTTCCTATCCTGGTCTTCATGATTACATCCCCTGTCCTCGGCCCCTCATCTATTTAGATGCGAACCGATGGAAGCCCGCGTCTCCGTGCAATGCCGCACTGGCTCCCAAGGCAATAAAACACCAAAGTGGAAAAGAAGTTGCTAGGGTGGGTCAGGCCCCCCCTGAACCGAGGTATAGTAAGTACTAGAACTATAAATAGCCGTACCCAAATCTGGACCTGCGAACAGGCGCGTTTCCCCACACCTCTCCCTAGACTACTTCTTGTGGGCGCCTCTGCGCTCTGGGAGAATGCATGGTCATGAACCTGAAGTGGTTAGGAATTGGAGCGCTGGCGCTGGCTGCAGCCACGGCAACGCCCGCGCAGACCTGGAAACAGGTCGGACCCGCCGGAGGAACGGTCATTTCCCTGGAAGCGGATCCCCGCGACGCCAATAAGCTCTACCTGGGTACCTCTGACGGCCACGTTTTTATATCGAATAATGAAGGTGGCCACTGGCAGCTTTTGAGCCGGATCGGCACCGGCCAGGACGACGTAATCACCCATATTCTGGTCGACCCGCGAGATTCCAACCGAATCTACGCGACGACCTGGGCCCTCTATTCCGGCGGCGGCGGCGTGTACCGCTCGACCGATGCCGGCCGCACCTGGAACCTCATCGGGTTGGCGCACGAGAACGTCCGCGCTATCGCACAGGCACCCACGAAGAAAAACATTTTCGTTGTTGGCGCTATCAGCGGCGTGTATCGCTCCACCGACGACGGCAACACCTGGGAGCGCATCACTCCCGCAAAGCACGACGATCTTCGCAACTTCGATTCGATCGCGATTGATCCGCGCGACGAAAACATCATTTACGCCGGCACCTATCACCTGCCCTGGAAGACCACCGATGGCGGCAAGAACTGGTTCAACATCGGCAAGGGCATGATCGACGACTCCGACGTGATGAGCGTCATCATCGATCCGGCGAACCCGGATAACGTGCACGCTACAGCGTGCTCAGGCATCTACCACAGCACCAACGGCGCGCAGCAGTGGACGCGCTACAACGGAATTCCCTTCGTGTTCCGCCGCACGCAGCTGATCCGGCAGGACCCGCAGCATCCAGACACGCTGTATGCCGGAACGACCAGCGGCTTGTGGAAGACCACCAACGAAGGCGGCGAATGGAAGCGCATGACGCCGGGTGACTGGGTCATCAACGCGATCATTCTTGACGCGAAAAATCCGCAGCGCGTGATTCTGGGCACCGAGCGCGAAGGCGTGCAGATCAGCGAAAACGGCGGCCAGAGCTACACGGCGGCGAACACCGGCTTCCACCACCAGCACATTCTGGACGTGGCCATGGATCAGAATCGTCCGGAACGCGCGCTGGTTGTGCTGACCTTCGACACGAACGCGTTTCTGGCCACCAAGGACGGCGGCACCACGTGGGCACCGCTCGGACCTGGACTGAAGCGCACCGATCTCAAGCACGTCTACGCTGCGCCGACGGGCTGGGTCGCGACGCTCAACAACGGCGGCTTGATGAAGTATGACGAGACCTCGGGCAAGTGGGTCAAGACCGGCATGTACGCGCCGGACTTGCA